>Ga0134092_1002544_pt1 | contig 13750 bp, 13 predicted proteins | sample 3_6taG_FD_94454 | JGI IMG/M metagenome (GOLD analysis project Ga0134092, IMG submission 94454) | Switchgrass degrading microbial communities from high solid loading bioreactors in New Hampshire, USA - 3_6_20_6_A3 metaG | ecosystem: Engineered > Bioreactor > Semi-continuous > Anaerobic >...
CATCCACTTCATCGATACTGACCTCTGCAAAACTTCCGTCCGGCATTTGTTTCAGCGCGCTTTCAGGCGCCATCTCCGTCAGTTCCCTGATGGCAGAGCGCGTTTTGCTCAATGTACGTTGTTCCAGCCAGGCGCCGAACAGGAACAGGAATGTTACGATGGCGGATTCTTCGAAGTTCCTGATCAGAAACGCACCTGTGACAGCCAGGGTGACCAGCAGGTCTATGCTGACGACCCTGACCCTCAATGCCTGGTATGCCTGGATAGCGATAGGCGCAGCGCCAAGGACCGAAGCGATTATGAAGGCTATATCCGCAGCAATTGTATTTTTCAGGCCCAGTGCAAAGATGAATCCAGCGATTATCAGAACGCCACTGACCGAAGCTATCTGGTTTTTCCTGCCAAGTATGAACCGCTGCATTTAATCACCTTCTTTTCCCATAGCCTGCTGTTTGCCGCTTTACCTGGCTCGAATCAACGTTTTACCCTGTGATGGTACTGTTTTATCTGAGCATAGTATACCATAGTTTGCATGATAATAATTTGACTCCGATCAAAACAGGGAATTTTTTAGTATAATTGAAATAACAAACGTTGCAGGGACTGCATCGAAAAAGCGTATATATTCTCCGGCCTGATCTATGAGGAAAATCAGGAGATCATGGATATCGCATCTTCCCGCAGTTATGCGAAAGGTGAAATGATATACAAGCGGGGGACAGGCAAATGAACAGGCTTTTTGAGATCGTATACATACTGCTCGGCAAAGAAAGGGTGACGGCAAAGGAACTGGCCGAGCGCTTCGAAGTATCCCGGCGGACCATTTACAGGGATATTGAAGCGCTCAGCGCAGCAGGGATCCCTGTATATACGGAGAGAGGCAAGGACGGAGGGATCGGCCTGTTGCCAGGGTTCACGCTGAACCGATCCCTGCTGAGCGAGCAGGAACAGGAGGACGTGATTTCTGCACTGCAGGCGCTGGAAGCGGTAAATCCGCGGAAAATGGCGCAGGCTTTGACGAAACTGTCGGCTGTTTTCAACCGGAAACTCGTCAACTGGATCGAAGTGGATTTCTCAAGCTGGAGCCGCCTGGACGACGGCCTGTTTGACAGGCTGAAGGCAGCGATTTTCGAAAAAGTAACAGTGGAATTCGATTACTACAGTACCAAAGGAGAAAAAACGCACCGCAGGGTCGAACCGGTCCAGTTGTTTTTCAAGCACCAGGCCTGGTACCTGAAGGGATTCTGCCTTTCGAGGAAAAGCATGCGGATGTTCAAGCTGACAAGGATCAAAAACCTGCAGCTTACGGATCAGCGTTTCGATGACAGGCATTCCCCGGAAACCATGCTGCAGGATACTGCTGACGGGGAGAATGCCAGGCCGGTCATGCTGAAACTAAAAATAGGGCCGGAAATGGCTTACCGCGTCTATGATGAGTTCGAACCCCGAAACATCCAGAAGCAGCCTGATGGGAGTTTTGTTGTCTCCGCGGCATTCACCGAGGACGAGTGGCTGTACGGCTATATCCTGTCATTCTGCGAGTATGCCGAGGTGATCGAACCTCCTCATATCCGTGATACCATCCGGGAAAAGCTTGAGAGAACATATGGAAAATATATTTAATATGACATGCAGATGACATATTAAATGTTCTATAGTAATGCCGTAAAGAGAAAGTAATGTAAGGAGGTATTACTATGGAAGCCAGGTATTGTCAATCATGCGGCATGCCGATGGGCGCAACGGATGAACTGTACGGGACGAACCAGGACGGGACCCTGAACGAGGACTATTGCAAATACTGTTATGTAAATGGGGCATTTACGTCAGACATCACCATGGAAGAAATGATCGAGGAGTGCGTACCGCATGTGGTATCTGCAAATCCCGGCATGAGCGAGGATGAAGCCAGGGATATGATGAAAGGGTTCTTCCCTGGATTGAAGCGCTGGAAGAAATAAATTATAATGGTGCCAGGCACGTCGGTCAGACAGTTGTCCGTTGAAAGAAGTCATCCCGGAACTGTGCATAGCCTGACTGGCATGCCTGGCACTACACTATCTCGGAGGTTTGCGCCTTGCTGATCAGGGAAGTAAGGGAATCGGACCTTGACGGGCTACAGGAGCTTTACCTGCACCTGCATGAAAAGGAGAAACTCCCGGAAACGCCGGAACTTATCTCGCTCTGGAAAGAGATGATCGCTGACGGGAACTATCATATCCTGGTCGGCGAAGTCGACAGCAAAATAGTGTCCAGCGTCACTGTCATAGTGATAAAGAACCTGACGCGCGGCATGAGGCCCTATGCGCTGATCGAAAATGTGGTGACACACAGCGGCTACAGGTGCAGGGGATATGCTCGGGCCCTGATGCAAAAGGCCACTGAGATCGCCGAAAACAGCGGGTGTTATAAAATCATGCTGCTCACCGGTGCGAAGGACGAAAATACGTTGAGGTTCTATGAAAAATGCGGTTTCAACAGCAGGGACAAGACTGCGTTCATCAGGTGGATCGGGGCGTGATGTTGGAAGGTTTCGGGCGGCAATGGCACGGGGAGTGGGCTGACGACATCGCGCCATCGTGTATCCATGCAGTCATGAGGATAGAGGATTGAGATCATGATTATCAGTGCATCCCGCAGGACGGATATTCCCGCTTTTTATTCCGAGTGGCTGATCAACCGGCTGCGTGCCGGTTACGTCCTGGTGCGGAACCCGATGAACCATGCCATGGTCAGCAAGGTCATGCTGTCGCCCGACATCGTCGACTGTATCGTGTTCTGGACCAAGGACCCGCTGAACATGCTCGACAGGCTGGATATCATCGACAGGATGGGATACAGGTACTATTTCCAGTTCACGTTGACCCCATACGACAGGTCCGTTGAAAGGACTCTGCGTGACAAGGATGAGATAATCGGGACCTTCTGCGAACTGAGCGACAGGATAGGGAAAGAGAAGGTCGTCTGGAGGTATGATCCCATCATCCTGAATGACGCATATAGCCCGGAATACCACAGGGAGCAATTTTCAGGGCTTTGCAGCAGGCTTGCCGGGCATACGGACCAGTGCATCATTAGCTTTGTGGACAGGTATCCCAGGCTGAGGACGAACGCCGTAAGGGAGATCGGCAGGGATGAGATGGCCTGGCTTGCAGAAATGATCTCCGCGGTCGCAAAAGACTTCGGAATCACGGTAAAGGCCTGCTGTGAGGCATCATTCCTGGATGAATACGGCATCGGGCAGGCACACTGCATCGATAAAGCCTTTATAGAGCGTATATGCGGATATGGCCTCGAAATAAAAAGAGACAGGAATCAGCGCGATTCCTGCGGATGCTGTGAAAGCATCGATATAGGTGCATATAATACATGCCGTAATGGCTGCGTATATTGCTACGCAAACTACAGCGACGCTTCCGTGGCCAGCAATGCCGGGAAGCATGACCCGCAGGGAGAGATCCTGACAGGCCGGGTCGGGGATGATGAAAAAATCACGTTAAGAGAGTCAAGATCGCATAAGAGCGGCCAGCTGTCATTATTTGAAAAATGATGATCTCATGCGTACATTGAAGTCTGCCAGGGTCCCTGCTGTAAGGTAGTTACTGTTTTTCCTCTACTGTACTGTTTTCACCGTACTGCCCCTGCAGTATTGTTTAAATTTACTCATTGCTGTCCCATGTACCTTTTGAGTAAGTTTCATCGACCATGTCGCAAATGCCTGCCAGCAGCATGATTATGCCCTGGACCTTGTGAGGCTGGACCACGTAGACACCCTTGGAGTTCGCATCTTCGATGATCAGGTCTGCGGCAAGCAGCGGCTTCATATGGTGGTATGCCTGGCCAGTTGAATTAAGGCCGCATTCGCTCACTATTTCAGCCACGGTCATCGGTTTTTTCAGGAGGGCAAGCAGTATGTTCAGCCTGTCGTTGCTGCCTATGCAGTTCAGGACCTTTTCCGCGGTGCGGTTTTCGATCAGTGCCAGCAGGTCATCCGTGCAGACTTCATTCCTTATCCAGTTCGATTGACTGCCGCCGGAGGCGTAGACGCCAAGATAAGTTATCATTCCGGTAACGCCTTTCTTATCCGTCAGTGTACACAACTCTTCCATTTTCTCGCTCAGGCGCTTATCAGGATGCATGTTCCTCTTTTCATAAGCCTCGTTACTGTCTTCTGCGAGGATACCGGTCGCGCAGTAGCAGACATCCCACAGGCGTATATTGCATTCGCTCAGATCGAAATCGATGAATCCCGTTACTTCACCATCGTCAAACAGTATATTGCCCGGGTTGGGATCTCTGTGGATGAGCTGCTTCGGCAGCTTGTCATACAGCTTTCCGAAGCCGGATGCATAATCGCTGAAAAATTCGTCGCTGATGCCCATGCTCCACTGGATATTCTGCTGCCTGACATTCGGCAGCGCCCAATCGGAAACGTTCCTGTAAAGGTCGACTTCATCGGGTGAAATATCCTTCTGTATGGATTTCAGCGCCTTGTGGAGCCGTGCGATGCTTATGCCGTATTTACCGGCATACCTGGCACGGTCGTCGCCGAACTTTTCGGACCTGGGAAGCGGTGTCCCTTTCAGGCTGCGGATAAGGATGAATGCCTGCCCGCCGGGACCATCGAGGATCTCTTTCCCGTCCTTTGTCATGACCGGAAGAGAGGAGTAAAAGCCCTGCCTGTGAAGGGCTTTGGCTATCCTGATGTTTTTCATGAGCGCATCACGGTCACCGGCTTTCAGTATGTAATCGCTGCCGACAGCCCAGACGCTGCCGGATTTTTTTGAACCGTCGTTGACATAGATGTCAGTTATAGTGGGATTTTTGCCCGTGTCCCAGTTTCCCAGGACAGTGCGAAGTTCCCTTTCGGTAAACATGATCGGAACCTCCGGTTTTCCAGGTTTGTGGTCCTTTTAAATGCTGAGGTATTTTTTCGGAGAACACCCGTACATCTTTACGAATGCCTTGTAAAACCCGGCATAAGTGTCAAACCCGTACTCATACACCACATCTGTTGCCCTGCGGCCGCAGGCGATCTCTGCGAGCGCGTGGTCAAGGCGCCGTTTCAGGATATAGCCGGCGACAGAAGAACCCATGACGGACGAAAAAAGGCGGTAATAGTGGTATGTCGAATAGTTTGCCATCTTTGCCAGTTCTTCGGCCGTTATGTCTGTCTTCAGGTTCTCCTCAATGTATTCCAGAGCAGCCCTGACCGCTTCCGGGCATTTCATGGTGTCTCCTCCTGAACCGTACGGTGCTTTCAGTATACAATAAAAATTATAATAAAACATTTCCTGTACTGCTATGATCCAGGCACTGTATAATATTGGCATATATTACCAATACCTGCAAGAGGTGTTTTATGGAGAAACCGGAAAACGGACATGGGCATATGATTTTATCATACGGGGAAAATGAAAAAAACCAGGAAGATATTATATCGATAATCACATCTGATTATCTTACGATCGAACTGGCCGAAAAGATTTCACTGATGCAGTGGAATTGCAGTGTGGATTGATTACCGGCGGCGGAGTGAAGATAAAGGGTTACATATTTGAGAAAACTTTAGATTAATAATGGTGCCAGGTATGCTAAATAAATCATGTGGTGAGGCTGCTGCCGGACAGGTTTTGTGAATACCTGAAAATTATAGTATAATTTTTGTAGATCATATGCAGTACATGCAATGGGGAGTTGTGTGAAATGAAAGCTTTGTTTTTGACGGTAACAGCAGGACAGGGACACAATTCCGCAAGTTTTGCCCTGGCACGGTATCTTGAGACCCGGGGAGTTGAATGTACCGTACTCGATACATATAAATACCTGAGCAAGCTGATAGGCGAAATAGTAGACGTCGGTTATACATCCATTGCAAGGCATTCTCCCAAACTGCACCTGCTGATGTATGACAATGCCGAGAAGGTTTCCGAAAAGGAAAAAGCGCGAAAGACTTTCCTGCCATATACGATAGCAGAAGCTTCAAAGAGCAAGATGCAGAAATACATAGAATCGAAAAAGCCGAATGTCATAGTCTGCACCCATATCTTTACCGCCATCATCATTTCACAGATGAGGCGGGATGGAGCACTGGACGCCCGTATACCCGTATTCGGCATCATAACTGACTTCACGCTGCATCCTTTCTGGGAGGATACGGTGCTGGATTACTATATTGTGGCGAACGAACTGCTTATACACGAAGCGCGCAGGAAAGGGATGGATGTCAATAAACTGCTGCCTTTCGGCATTCCCGTCAAGGAGGAGTTTTCCACGGACATACCGATGTCTGAAGCCCGGGAAAGGCTGAACATCAAGGATAAAATGACGATGCTGCTGATTTCCAGCAGTGTCGGGTTCGGCAACATTCCTGAGATCCTGGCGGACATCGACAAAGTCCCCATGGATTTCCAGACCGTTGTTATATGTGGCCGCAACGCACGCCTTGCAAAGAAGATCGCAAGCACGCCGTACAGCAAGGAGGTAGTCGTTGTCGGCTATGTTGACAACATGGAACTCTACATGGATGCGGCAGACGTGATCATCACCAAGCCGGGCGGACTGACCGTGTCTGAAGCCCTGACGAAACGAAAGCCGCTTATCATCACCGAACCGATCCCCGGAGTTGAAAACCGGAACGCCTATTTCCTGTTAAACAACGATCTTGCAGTATATGCCGGGAAATACTCGAGGATCTGCGACGTCATAATGCAGCTTTACTCGAGGCCTGAGAAACTGGACCAGATGAGGCAGGCCCAGGAAGTTTACGGCAAAAGACACAGTGCCAAAAACACAGGGGATTTTATTATTAACTTGCTTAGTTAGTTTTTGTACCTGGTACAGTGATCAACAGGTCATTTGCAGAAAAAATCCTTCCGGCACTGCTTAAACGCGAAAGCCGGAAGGATTTAACGATCTTCGTCATTCCATTATTGCGACGGCTTCCTTTTCGCTTTCGTATGCAGACCGAAGCAGGGATGCGATCTTTGCCCTGACTTCGGGCTGTGAAGCGTCTTCGCCAGTCTTGATCCTGAATGCTTCCATCCAGGCGTCGTAAACGGACCGGTAAAGCTTCGCCAGCCTGGTTTCCCCGGATTTTTCAAGATACCTGTAAGCGTATTCCTTCAAAGCAGCATATGTGCCGAGGAAATATTCGGCGTTCCAGGATGAGGAGAGTTCAGGGTCCTCATCGAAAACCCTTATCAGGGCAGGATATGCCTCAAGGCCTTTTGCGTTGTCGCACCATTCCCCGCCTTTGAGGTGGTTTGCCGCAAGTTTGAGCGTGTCCCTGAGGATCTGCTCCTCCGTTTTGTCCGTTCTGCCTGTAACGGTCAGGACCGAAAGGATCGGTATCTCGCGTTTGCCAAGAATGTCATAGGGCATAAGGACCGGGTTCGCAGGGTCGGGGGCTGCGTTGTTGATTGCCAGTACGGAGAACATCTGTGCATCATCGTCGTAGCCGGTGATCAGGCCCCATTCCGGAATGCCTGTGTCCCAGGAAACTGCAGGGATGCCCCTGTCGATGCTTGCTTTGATGATACTGGTCGCTTCGAGCCGTTTCTCCTCCTCGATATCATTCTGTTCCCAGTAGCGTCCGACGTAATCGCAGGTCAGGCCGCCGTTTTCCACCCACGGTTTCTGGCTTTCAAAGTCCCATATGCTTGTCGCCGACGGGCAAAGGTCTCTGCTGACCCACATCCTGAATGCAAACCCCGATGTGGCTACGATATCTTCTGCTTTGTCTGAAAACGGGCTGTTTTTTACCGCTGCGGACAGTGATTTTGCGAAGGAAAACAGGTAGCCTGTCGAATCACGGACACCGTCCCAGGAAATGTTAAGCTGCTTTTTCATAAGAATCCCTCCTGCACAATTTATTCAACACCCCTTGGTGCACCAGGAATGCTTTTGCGCTTCAATGGTATGTAGATTTTTTCGCTGAAGGTATGAGAGCTTTCGATATACGTTTCGAATTCATAGCCGCCTGTGCGTTCGTATCCGCTGCCCGGCAGCCACTCGTTGTTTATATAGTCCCACGTACGGTGTATGGTGTTGACGAAATCAAAATGTGAACTCGGAGGTGTTGTGAATACTGCATACAGGCCACACGGGACCGAAAGCACGGTCGTATTTCCCGTATCTCCGAGAGCGTCTCTTTTCCTGACACCGATATAATAATCAAGCCTGTTTTCGGCCGCATTCCATACGCTGACGCCGTAATCCTCGCAAACCTTCCCGCCGGTCAGTTTCCTGGACCATTTCCGGCCGTTGTACTTGTTCCAGAAGTTGGTCGGGTAGTCTTCGTCGCTTTTATACACCACCAGGTCGAACGGCTCAAGGTCAACAAACTCCGGCTTTACTTCAAACGGAGGCGTATCGAACGTGATCGGCTCGCACAGTTTCAGGCTGTTCTGTGAAGCCTTGTATTCTGACGGCAGGATGTGGTACTCTGAGGCAAAAGCCCGTGTAAAGTTCTCCCTGGAATTGAAGCCGTATTCAAAGGCTATTTCCGAAACAGGCACACCGTCGCGCATGTTTTTGATAATCTCCGTAAGCCTGCGTTTGCGTATATACTCGGCAGGCGTGAAGCCTGTAGCTTCCCTGAATACACGGATAAAGTGGTAGTCAGAGTAACCGGAAACCCTTGCACAGTCGGCTATGGTGATCTCGTCTTGTAGGTTCTCCTCTATGTAATCGATCGCCCGTTTTATGTGGGTTTTGTAATCCATGACCGCCCTCCGTTATCTACATGTATAGAATACCATACAGAAAAAAGTAATGATTGATATTAATTGCGGAATTTGCTTTAATCATATTAAAAAAGTGCCTGGCGCGGCAGTCAGCCAGTTGCCGATGCGAAGACTCCATCCTGTACTGCGCAAATGGAGTTCCGGGAAGGAGTTCTGGGATCGTCAGATTTTGGATGCCGCTTTTAAAGAGATAGCTGTCTATGTGCCGGGCACGCGGTACAGGGGTGTGTGTAATGGAACTGCGGACTGAGAGACTGATACTGCGTCCGTGGCTTGAATCAGATGCAGAGAGCCTGTTCGAATATGCGAAGGATCCGCGGGTCGGTCCCATGGCAGGATGGCCGCCTCATACGAGCGTGGAGAACAGCCTCGAGATAATCAGGAACGTGCTTGCCGTGAATGAAAACTATGCTGTCTGTCTGAAAGAGGACAACAGGGCCATCGGCAGCATCGGGCTGATGATCGGGAAGGCCAGCAGCCTCGGTCTGCCAGACACGGAAGCCGAGATCGGATTCTGGATAGGCGTCCCTTTCTGGGGCAGGGGACTGATCCCCGAGGCCGCCAGGGAATTGCTGCGCCACGGCTTTGAGGACCTGAAGCTGACGAAGATATGGGCAGGATATTTCGATGGCAATGTGAAGTCAAAACGTGTCCAGGAAAAATGCGGTTTCAGATATCATCATACGAAGAAGGATGTCTTCTGGCAGCAGACCGGAGATATCCGCACACTTCACATTACCTGCCTGACAAGAGAGGACTGGGAGAGAAACATTGCCTGTGAGGCGCGGACCAGTTCTGCGGAAGGGATTATTAAATATGAGGAAAGTTAAGATCACGGTTATGAGGCAAACGGTCTACCAGGACCTGATAGACGAATATGAAAATCCTATTGAGCAAGCCTGTGACATGAAAGTTGGGCAGGTTTTTATCGCCAATGGATGGGAAAAGCCGGAAGGCCTTTGCATGAGCGCGTGGGAAAGCATGTCTGCTTTCGTGATGGCGCTTGCCCACGGTGCAGAGGACCTGTACGGCGGCTGGATGAAAAACAGCAGGTCAGCCATGATTTCGTGCAATGACGGCTTCCGCCCGGTTAGTTTCCTGATCGAGGCACTGGATGAGGAAGCTGAATATTGATGGCACTCTATCCGAACAACCGGGCGACGATGAAACAGATGATCATGCCTGTGATCGTAGGTATAAGAAACGCGATGCCGGTCCATTTCCAGCTTCCGGTCTCCTTGCGTATGGTCAGTAATGTTGTCGCGCACGGGAAATGGTTCAGCGAGAACAGCATTACACAGACGGCTGTCAGCCAGGTCCAGCCGTTGTTTACAAGCAGCTGGCGCAGGTCTTCAAGGCTTTGGGGCTCCATCATAGTGCCTGATGACATGTAACTCATGAGTACAATGGGGATGACGATCTCGTTTGCGGGCAAGCCCAGTATGAAAGCCGTCAGGATATAACCGTCCAGCCCTATCAGGCGGGCAAAAGGATCCATGAATCCGGCACAGTGATCCAGCAGGCTGATGCCGTTCACGGATACATTGGCCATCAGCCAGATCACCAGACCGGCAGGCGCTGCCACCATGACGGCGCGTCCCAGGACGAACAGTGTCCTGTCCAGCAGAGACCTGACCAGGATCCTTCCAGGCTGGGGTTTCCTGTATGGCGGGAGTTCCAGCGTGAAGGAAGACGGCAGGCCTTTCAGGATCGTCCTGGACAATAACCTGGATATAAACAGGGTGATCACGACACCAAGTATGATCACACCCAGCACCGATGCCGCGGCCGCCAGTGATTTGAACCTTCCGGCTGCCCCCGCTATGAATATGGTTGAAAGGGCGATCAGTGTCGGGAAACGTCCGTTGCATGGAACGAAGTTGTTGGTTATCGCAGCAATCAGCCTTTCACGTGGAGAGTCGATGATACGGCAGGCAATAACACCGGCGGCGTTGCAGCCAAACCCCATGCACATTGTCAGCGCCTGTTTCCCGTGAGCGCATGCTTTCTTGAAAAAGTTATCCAGGTTGAATGCGACCCTTGGAAGGTAGCCCAGGTCCTCCAGCAGCGTGAACAGCGGGAAGAATATCGCCATAGGGGGCAGCATGACGGACACGACCCAGGCCAGGGTGCGGTACATGCCGAAGATAAGCATGTCATGGAGCCAGGCCGGAACTCCTGCACTTATCAGCAGGGCCGACAGGTATTCCTGGACCCGGAACAGGCCTTCCGCCAGCAACTCCGAAGGGTAGTTCGCTCCTTTGATTGTGATCCAGAACACAAGTCCAAGCAGCGCGAGCATTATCGGGATCCCCCATGTCCTGGAGGTCACGATGCGGTCTATTTTGCGGTCAAGACTGTTGTAATTCTCTGTTCCGAATGACACCACTTCGCGGCTGATTCTCTCGGCGGTCTGTACGATTTCAGAAACGACAGTGTCACGCAGCGCTTCTGTGCTGATGCCGGATTCGGCCAGCAATGACCGCGCTTCACTGATTTTGCGTTCGAGCATCTCAAACTGCAGGGCATCCTGGCTTTCATTCTGTGGAACAGCTTTTTCATACCCGGGGGCATCTTCCTGCATGATTTCCTTTTTCTGAGACGTCTCATCGCACCGGGCAATATCATCATGATGTGCAGACTCAAGACCCAGATACTGGCAAATAGAGTTCAGGATCCCTGCTTCTCCTTCGATCATACGCAAGGCTGCCCACCGGCTGTTTATCCTGCCGGCAGCCAGTTCCTCCACTGCCGGCTGCAGATGGGCGATAGCTTTTTCTACGGTTTCATCGTATATGATTTTCAGCGGCCCGGCCTTGAAATTTCCGCCGGCGACCAGTTCCACTGCGCATTTCAGTTCATTAAGGCCCTCATTGTTCCTTGCATTGGTGCCTACGACCGGTACACCCAGTATTTGCGACAGCTTCTCCAGATCGATCCTGATTTTTTTCCTTATCGCCTCATCCATCAGGTTGACGCATACGACTACCCTGTCGGTGATTTCACGGATCTGCAGCACCAGGTTCAGGTTTCTTTCCAGGCATGTTGCATCCGTGACGACCACGGTCACATCAGGATCTCCGAAACATATGAAATCCCTGGCCGTTTCTTCTTCCACCGAATTGGCGAGCAGTGAGTATGTACCCGGCAGATCGACCACGTGAAAGTTCTTTCCGTTATGCCTGTACTTTCCCTGTGCGTTGACTACGGTTTTTCCCGGCCAGTTCCCCGTATGCTGCCTGAGCCCGGTAAGGCTGTTGAACAGAGTACTTTTCCCGGTGTTGGGATTTCCTGCAAGAGCTATTACAGTTTCGTCAGGAGAAACGACATTTAATCCGGACATTTCCTTAAGTGTACCGAACCCGGTCGAGTGGCATGTAAGACCCACTGTGTATCCCTTCCCTGATAGTGATGTCGACTGCATATGTCAGCAGTAAAGATTCGCCTACGGCTAATATATGAACTGCCTGGGATATATGTTACATAGGGGTGACGGGACATGTGCCCGGGCAGACGATGGATCATATAGACTGTCTGCCCGGTATGCGGCCGGATCTGACAGCGCTTCCGGCCGGAGACATGGCATGCGTTGGACGGCTTTCTGCCCGGGATGTGACGCGCTGAGGAGAAAGACGGAATATTTCAGCCGTGGGCTAAATTCAGGACGCCGGACACAGATGATGCCGCTGTGTTATAATAGCGGAAGAGACAGAGAGCATGAAAGAAAAAACGGTCAGGGGGCATACGGCGGACACATGCTGATGGAGATACGCAAAGACAAACAGACAGAGCTGTGCGGGCACAACAGTATAAAGTCGTGCAAGTGCAGGAATGAACAGAAGCACAGATATGTGCAGATAAATTCCGATGCGTTTTTCAGGTATTTGTGCCTTGTTTCGGTGATAGCAGTCATGATTATGCTGTGCGGCTGCGGATACCGGGGCGGAGGCCTTGACGGGACCGATGCTTCCGGCATGTATACATCGACAGAGGAAGCTGCCGGACAGGGCCGGCAGTCAGGTATCACACGGGACGATGGGACAAGCCGTGCACAGGATGCGGACACGGCGACGGGCCCGATAACAGGACAGGGTGATGGTTCTTTACCTGATGCGGATGATGCCGCCCAAAATTCTGATGGCAATTCTGCTGATCATGCAAATACTTTTTCCAATGGCATTGACGCAGGCTATTCCGCGGCTGCCGATACCGCTTCCGGTGCTGTTGACGGCGCAGGAACCATCGCCGGCAACACCGTTGATTCAACTAACACGGCCAATACGGGCGATACCGCTGTAAATGCGTCAGGATCAGGCCGATCTGCCGGCGGTCCCGGGAATGGTCCGAACAAGGTAAATACCGGGGGCAACAGCAGCGGCCCGGCAGTCGTCGATTCATCGGACCTGGAAAACGGACATTATACATATGACTTTGTCGTGGCTTTCGCCGGAGACATCAACCTGGCGGACAACTGGGACAACATGCAGTACTGCAGCAAGACCGAAAACGGGATCTATGACTGCATTTCCCCTGAACTCATGCAAATGATGCGCGATGCTGACATCACGTGCATAAACAACGAGTTCACGTTCAGCACCCGAGGCGCGCCGCTGAAAAACAAGGCCTACACCTTCAGGGCCCATCCTTCCAATGTCGGCATACTGGTGGAAATGGGAGTGGATATCGTAAGCCTCGCCAACAACCACGTGTATGATTACGGAAAAGAATCGCTGATCGATACCATGGCCACACTGAAACAGGCCGGCATAAAGTATGTCGGCGCAGGCCGCGACCTGGACGAAGCCATGGAGCCTGCGTATTTTGAGGTACAGGGGAAAACCGTGGCATTCGTGGCGGCGTCACGGGCTGAGAAGTATAAAATGACGCCCCAGGCGACTAAAGACTCGCCGGGTATCCTGCGCTGCTACGATACGGCGCTTTTCAAACAGACCATAAAAAAAGCAAGGGAAAATGCTGACTATGTCATAGCATACGTCCACTGG
>Ga0134092_1002546_pt1 | contig 13746 bp, 10 predicted proteins | sample 3_6taG_FD_94454 | JGI IMG/M metagenome (GOLD analysis project Ga0134092, IMG submission 94454) | Switchgrass degrading microbial communities from high solid loading bioreactors in New Hampshire, USA - 3_6_20_6_A3 metaG | ecosystem: Engineered > Bioreactor > Semi-continuous > Anaerobic >...
AACCTGTGGGCAGCAGCTGCACCATCATCGGTTATATTTATCAAGAGCAGAAGGTTGAGCCATCTCCCCAGATAGCCGGCCTGCTTTGCGCTGGAATCTTATCAGATACAGTCTTATTTAAGTCCCCTACCTGTACCAGCAGAGATCGTCAAATGGCTGAAATGCTTAAGCTGAGAGCTGGTATCGAACTGGAGGCTTTTGGACGGGAGATGTTTCGTTCCGGTTCTTCCCTGGCAGAGCGACCGGTCAGGGAAATACTCCAGGATGATTTTAAGGAATTCCGATTAGGGGATTTAAAGATAGGGGTGGGTCAAGTGGAGACCCTGGGTATCGAGGGCTTTATTGATGTAAAGGGCTCTCTCCTTGATGAAATGAATCGTTTGGTTCAAGAACAGGGATATGACCTGGTGTTGATGATGCTGACCGACATCATTCGGGAAGGGACTGAGCTGCTTGTGGCAGGAGAGAATAAGATTGTGGAACAGGCCTTTGGTAAAAAGGTCAGGGAAGGGAGCCTTTTCCTTCCCGGGGTGATGTCCCGTAAAAAACAGATCATACCTCAATTGGCACGGCTAGTAGTGTTAACGTAGTGTTAGACTTTTTTAGAGTGTTGACTTATGAATCATTTGCTGTCAAACTGCATTTATTTCTGCAATATAAATTGCCAAAAAAGGGTCTAAATCATCTGCTGGAGAATGATTATTGGATATATCTGGTATAATATTGATACAATTTTTGCACCCTGAAACGGGGAGGAATGCGGGATGCCTTCACTTGATGAAGCAAGACGAAAGGTTGAAGAACTGCGCAGTGAGATCAGAAAACATGATTACCATTATTATGTTTTGGACAACCCTCTGATCACAGATCAGGAATATGATTCTCTGATGAGGGAATTGGAGAGCTTGGAGAGGGAATTTCCAGAATTGATTACCCCTGATTCACCAACCCAGCGGGTAGGGGGTGCCCCTTTAGAGCAGTTCCGTTCGGTCAGGCACACAACACCTTTATTCAGTCTGGCCAATGCTTTTGATGAAGGGGAATTGCGGGATTTCGACCGCCGGGTGCGGCAGTTGTCGGGAACAAAGGTTGATTATGTAGTGGAGCCGAAGATTGACGGGCTGACCGTTGTGCTTACTTATGAAAATGGGGAATTTGTCCTGGGTGCCACCAGGGGTGATGGCATTACCGGGGAGGATATTACGGAAAACCTGCGGGCAGTGCGTTTGCTGCCCAAAAGGTTGAAGGGGGCGCCTCCGCGACTGGTGGTGCGGGGAGAGGCCTTTATGCCCAAAAAGGCTTTTGCACTGCTTAATGAAGAGAGAGATGCCAAGGGGGAACAGCCCTTTGCCAATCCCAGGAATGCTGCAGCAGGTTCGCTGCGCCAGTTGGATCCCAGGGTTACTGCAGGGAGAACACTGGGCGTTTATGTTTATCAGATACTGGAAGGTATTGATAGAGAGATCAGCAGCCAGTGGGAGGCTTTATCTCTGCTGCGGGAATTTGGCTTTTCTGTCCAAGAGCAGAGCAGTTACTGCCGTGATATAGAAGAGGTGGTTGACTGCTGCAATCAGTGGATCGAAAAGAGACATACTTTAAACTATGATATTGATGGTTTGGTGGTCAAGGTTAACCCCCTGCACCTCTACGATATTCTTGGGTATACAGCGAAAAGCCCCCGCTGGGCAATAGCCTTTAAATTTCCTGCAGAGCAGGCGGTTACCCGGGTGAAGGATATTTTTGTCAGAGTGGGAAGGACTGGAGTGCTTACACCGACAGCTATCCTGGAACCGGTACAGGTCGGTGGTGTGACCGTATCCCGGGCGACACTGCACAATGAAGAGATGATCCGTCAAAAGGATGTGCGTATTGGCGATTATGTTGTGGTGCAGCGGGCCGGGGATGTGATCCCAGAGGTGGTGCGGGTGCTCCCTGAGCGCAGGACCGGTGAGGAGAAAGTTTTTAAGATGCCTGATTACTGCCCGGTCTGCGGTAGCGAGGTGCTGCATTTAGAAGGGGAGGTGGCTGCCCGCTGTACAGGCGTTGCCTGCCCTGCTCAGCTGAAAGAACTGGTTATTCACTTTGTATCCAGGGAAGCCATGGATGTGGAGGGTATGGGCCCTGCACTGGTAGAACAGCTTGTGGATAAGAAACTGATCAGCGACCCTGCAGATATCTATTCCCTCTCTAGAGAAGAACTGGCTGAACTGGAGAGGATGGGAGAGAAGTCTGCTGATAATATTGTGCGTGCCGTTGAAAGGAGCAAGGAGAGGGGATTGGCACATCTTCTCTATGCCCTGGGGATCCGTCATGTTGGAATCAAGGCAGCAGAGACCCTGGCAAATAAGTTCGGCTCACTGGATGCTTTAGCCAGGGCGAGTTTTGAGGAGTTGACTGGGATTCCGGAAATAGGGCCAAAGATCGCCCGTAGTATTGAGATCTTCTTTCAGCAGGAACAGACTAGCCGCTTAATTGCCAAACTGAAAAGAGCCGGAGTGAAGATGGAACAGGAAAGAAATGAGGAAAAGGGTGAACTTGTTTTAGCGGGAAAGGTTTTTGTCCTTACAGGAACACTTCCCAACCTATCCCGTAAAGAGGCTGAGGAATTGATTAAAAAACATGGTGGTAAGGTTTCATCCAGTGTGAGTAAAAAAACAGATTATGTGGTGGCAGGTTCTGACCCTGGTCAGAAGTATGATAAGGCCAAACAGTTGGGCATTCCCATTATCAGTGAAGATGAACTACTCCAGATGGTGTAGAGTTGGGGGCAGAGTTTTATCCTTGCGCTCCGCTTTCTGCTACTGAATTCGGCTATTGCTCTTTGTTTAGATTGCACAGTTTGCTTTGCTTCTGTTATAATTTATTGGATAGTTTTCAAATTTATGAAGCCAAAATATTAAAATGGAAGACGGAGGTGCTGTCAAATGGCATTGAGCAGGAAAGATATGGAGGAGTTAGCTGTACTTGCGCAGATAGCTTTTGATGAGGAGGAATTGACTGATCTGCAAGGCCAGTTGAATAACCTGCTCCAGTATGTGGAAACCATTAATGAGATCGATACGGAAAATGTTGAGCCGACTTTTTATTTGTTGCCTCTTCAGAATGTTTGGAGACAGGATGAAGATGGCCACCAACCCCTGGCACCGGAGGAAGTCTTCCAAAACGCGCCTGAACATGAAAGGGGTTTTTTCAAAGTTCCCCGCATATTATAAGTTATCGCAACAATTTGAAGCATTGCTGCAGGATTAGCGGGGGGAGACCTCGCTAACTTTATTAAAAATTCTTAATAAATTTAGATAAAGGAGTTCAGATCAATGGAGATTTTTGATCTCACTGCTCACGAATTAAGTGATTTGCTGAAAAAAAGAGAGATAACTGATATAGAGATCACCAGTGCAGTCTTAAAGCGGATTCAGCAGATCGATGGTGATGTGCGCGCCTATGTTACTATTACTGAGGAAAATGCTCTTAATGACGCTAGGAATGTCCATGAGCGCAGGAACAAAGGGGATGCTCTGCCTCCTCTGGCAGGAATCCCAATGGCACTCAAGGATAACTTTTGTACCAAAGGGGTTCGCACCACCTGTTCTTCTCGCATGCTGGAGGATTTTATCCCTCCTTACAGTGCTACTGTTGTTGACAAGCTGTTGGAAAACAGTGCTGTTCTCCTTGGTAAGCTGAATATGGATGAGTTCGCCATGGGTTCTTCTACTGAATCTTCCTATTTCTTTCCTACCCATAACCCTTGGGATCTTGACCGGGTTCCCGGAGGTTCCAGCGGTGGGTCTGCCGCAGCTGTAGCAGCAGGTGAAGCTATTTTCGCTCTTGGCTCAGATACTGGGGGTTCGATCAGACAGCCTGCAGCTTTTTGCGGTATTGTGGGGATGAAGCCCACCTATGGTTTGGTGTCCCGTAATGGGGTTGTTGCTTTTGCCTCATCAATGGATCAGGTGGGGCCGCTGACCAAGGATGTGCGTGATTGTGCATTGGTATTGAACGCCATCGCTGGCCATGACCCTCTGGATTCCACTTCTGTTAAGAGGAATGTTCCCGATTACACCAGCTTTTTAACCGGCGAGATCAAAGGTAAGAGGATAGGTGTTGTTCGGGAAATGCTAGATGACGGTTTAGACCCTAGGGTTGCTGAAGTTTTTAAAAATGCTGTTAACAAGCTAGAGGAATTGGGTGCTGTTGTTGATGAGTGTTCTCTGCCGATAGCAGCAGCAAAATCTGTTCCGGTATATCACATTATTGCACCTGCTGAAGCCAGTTCCAATCTGGCGCGCTTTGATGGTGTCCGCTACGGGTTTAGGGCTGTACCGGAAAAAGGGAAAAAATACAGTCTGGAAGAGATGTATATGAAAACCCGGGGTGAGGGCTTTGGACCTGAGGTTAAGAGACGGATCATGATGGGGACTTATGTTCTCAGCTCAGGTTGTTATGAAAAGTATTATCTAAAAGCTGCTAAGGTAAGAACATTGATCAAAAAGGATTTTGAACAGGCTTTTGAGCGGTTTGATGTGCTCATCACTCCCACAACACCGGACCTGCCCTTCCTGATGGGTGAGAAGGTAAATCCCCTAGACGGTTATAATTCAGATAAATATACAGTGCCGGTTAACTTAGCTGGACTCCCTGCTATATCTATACCCTGTGGTTTTGTGGAGGGACTGCCTGTAGGGATGCAGATCATTGCCCCTGCTTTTCGTGAGGATAGCCTTTTCCAGGTTGCTTATGCCTTTGAACAGAATACACCCTATCACAAAGAGCGTCCTCCCATCAAAAGAAGAGCATCAGAAGAAAAAGCAAAGGGAAGTGATATCAATGACTAAGTATGAAGCTGTTATCGGGCTGGAGGTCCATGTAGAACTGCGCACCAAGACCAAGGCATTTTGCCCCTGCCCTAATGAATTTGGCAGTGAACCGAACTCAAATGTTTGTCCAATCTGTCTTGCCATGCCAGGCACACTTCCGGTGCTGAATAAATCTCTGTTAGAGTACGGGATCAAGGCTGGATTGGCCATGAACTGCCAAATTGCCCATTACTGCAAGTTTGACCGGAAGAACTATTTTTATCCGGATCTCCCTAAGGCCTATCAGAACTCCCAATATGACTTCCCTTTATGCCGCAACGGATATCTTGATGTTGAAGTTGACGGTTATGTGCGGAGGGTTGGTATTAACAGGATCCATATGGAGGAGGATGCAGGCAAACTGCTGCACGGTGAAGGAGATGCTGATTACTCTCTGGTAGACTTAAACCGCGGTACTGTACCTCTCTTAGAGATCGTGACCGAACCAGATATAAGAACACCAGAGGAGGCGCGGCTTTTTTTAGAAAACCTGAAACAGATCCTCCAGTATCTGGATGTATCTGATTGCAAAATGGAGGAGGGGTCTTTGCGCTGTGATGCCAATATTTCACTTCGTCCTGCTGGCAGCAATGTATTAAACACCAAAGTGGAGATCAAGAACATGAACTCATTTAAGGCTGTACAGCATGCTTTGGAAAGTGAGATAGCCAGGCAGACAAAGCTTTATGAATCAGGTGGAAAGGCGGTACAGGAAACCCGCGCCTGGGATGAGGACACCGGTAAGACATCGGTCATGAGGGCTAAGGAAACAGCCTCAGATTACAGATATTTTCCAGATCCGGACCTAGTGCCTGTTGTTTTGGATGATGAAATGATCAATAAGATCAGGGAAGAGTTGCCTGAACTGCCTGCAGCCCGCAAACAGCGTTTTATCGAAGAATACAGCCTTCCTCCTTATGATGCTGGGGTCCTTACCAGTTCAAGGGCTCTGGCCGATTATTACGAAGAGTGTGTTAAGGGGTACCATGATCCCAAAAAGGTCAGCAACTGGGTGATGGTGGAACTGCTTCGCTTGCTCAACACCAACAATGTAGATATTAAGGATTCGAAATTAACCCCCTCTCACCTAGTAGAGATGTTGAAAATGATGGATGAGGGGACAATCAGCGGTAAAATTGCTAAAACTGTTTTTGAAGAGATGTTTATCAGCGGGAAAAGAGCAGCCCAGATCGTTGAGGAGAAAGGGCTTTTGCAGATCAGTGATGAGGATCAACTTGCCGCGATTATTGATGAGTTGATTGCTGCTCATCCTGAGGTTGTTGAGGATTACCGTAAGGGCAAGAAAAAGGCATTGGGGTTCTTTGTGGGACAGGTAATGAAACAAACCCGTGGAAAAGCCAACCCGCAAATAGTCAATAAGTTGCTTCTAGCTAGGTTATAATTTAATCTTGTCAAAATAACTTGGGAAATCTTAGTTTTGCTGAGGTTTTTCGAGTTAACATTGAAAGCTTTGATCAGGTAAAATATAATTGCATTCTTTGTTATTTTTAAGGAAATAACAAGGAAATGGCATGTTCTATCATCTGTCCGAAAAAGTGTCTGTGTTAATTAGTAGGGGGATATTTTTTTCAAGGGAGGGTGAAACATGGACAAAATAAAAAACGCGGACAAAATAAAAATTGTTGACACTACATTGCGCGATGGGGAACAGACTGCGGGTGTTGTATTTGCCAACAAGGAAAAGCTTCGCATCGCAAAAATGCTTGATGCAATTGGTGTGGATCAGATTGAAGCAGGTATACCTGTCATGGGCGGACATGAGAAGGAAACAATTAAGGCCATTTGCAAGCTTGGCTTGAAGGCCAGTATTATGGGTTGGAACCGGGCTGTTATCAAAGATATTGAACATTCTCTGGAATGCGGTGTAGATGCTGTAGCCATTTCTATCTCAACTTCTGATATTCATATTGAGCATAAACTGCGCAGCACAAGACAAAAGGTGCTGGAGAGTATGGTGAAGGCAACAGAATTTGCCAAAAAGCACGGTGTATATGTTTCTGTAAATGCTGAGGATGCATCCCGTTCAGATCCTGAATTTCTTTATGAGTTTGCTCAGGCTGCTAAAGAGGCAGGAGCCGACCGTCTGCGCTACTGTGATACTGTAGGTATTTTGGATCCTTTTACTACATATGAACGAATCGGTGAACTCATTTCCCGGGTTGGTATTGATGTAGAGATGCACACTCATAATGATTTCGGTATGGCTACTGCCAATGCTTTGGCAGGTGTCCATGCCGGTGCCAAATGGGTGGGGGTTACGGTCATCGGATTGGGTGAACGTGCTGGTAATGCCGCTCTGGAAGAGGTGGTTATGGCACTGAAACACCTGAAAGGGATTGATCTCAATTTCAAAACCGAGATGTTCAGAGAACTTGCCGAATATGTTTCTCTGGCATCCAAAAGGGAACTGCCGGCTTGGAAACCGATCGTGGGCTCCAATATGTTTGCCCATGAGTCAGGGATCCATGCTGATGGTGCATTAAAGGACCCCCGCACCTATGAGGTGTTCCGCCCAGAAGAGGTGGGCCTGGAGCGTCAGATTGTGATCGGTAAGCATTCGGGCACCAGCGCAATCAAAGCGAAATTTGAGGAATACGGCATCGTGTTGGATCAGAAGGAAGCTGAGGAGCTGTTAGCCCGGGTCCGAGCGGCAGCTGTAGAGCTGAAACGTCCGCTCTTTGATAAGGAATTGGTTTATATCTACGAGGATTATCTTCACGAACAAACCAAAGAAGCAGCAAATTAAGATAAATGGGGGAGGAGTCCCTTTTGGGAAAAACAATAGCTGAAAAGATATTAAGTAATAAAAGTGGACAAAACGCTTATGCCAATGACATTGTGGTGGCAGATGTGGATTTCAGGATGGGCCAGGATGGCACTTCACCACTGGCCATTCGAGCCTTTGAGGCTATGAATGGGGAAAGGGTTTATCATCCGGAGAGTGCCGCCTTTGTGATCGATCACAGCGCTCCCAGTCCTTTAGAGGGAGTATCTGCTCTCCATGCTCTGATGCGTCAGTTCTCCAAAGAAAACAACATGATCCTGTATGATATCGGTGAGGGTGTCTGCCATCAGCTTCTCCCAGAGAAGGGGCATGTGGGGCCAGGTTCACTGGTGATCGGCGCAGACTCCCATACCTGTACCTATGGAGCATTGAATGCATTTGCCACAGGGGTTGGATCTACAGATCTGGCTGCTGCCTTGATTTCAGGGAAGATGTGGTTCAAGGTGCCTGAGACCATTAAATTTGTGTGTCATGGGACCCTTCCAGCAGGTGTTTATTCTAAAGACCTGATCCTCTTTTTGATCAGCCAGGTAACTGCAGATGGTGCCACTTACATGGCTGCAGAATATACTGGGGAAGCAATCCAAGCGCTCTCAGTAGAGGCGCGCTTTACCATTTCCAATATGGCTATTGAAATGGGAGCCAAGGTTGGGTTGATGGAAGCTGATGACAAGGTTATGGAGTGGGTGTGTGCACACAGTAACAATAAATTCGAACCGGTCAACTCAGATCCGGATGCCGAGTATGCAGCAATCAAAGAGTATGATGTGAGTCAGCTGGATCCTTATGTGGCAAAACCCCATCGGGTGGATAATGGGGTGCCTGTAGGAGAGGTGGCGGGAACTCCTATTCAGCAGGCTGTTCTCGGTACCTGCACCAATGGGAGGCTTGAGGATCTGACTATCGCTGCCCGCATTCTCAAAGGGCGCAAGATCCACCCTGATGTGCGTTTTATCGTTGCTCCTGCATCACGTCAGGTTTATCTGAAGGCAATGGAGACAGGTGTACTGAAAACACTGGTTGAAGCAGGTGCAGCAGTGGTCACACCGGGATGTGGACCCTGTGTAGGAACCCATAATGGGGTCCCCTCAGATGGAGAAAATGTGATCTCTACTGCTAACCGGAATTTTAAGGGGAGGATGGCTAATAATAAGGCCTTTATCTATCTGGCTTCCCCGGCAACAGTAGCTGCTTCAGCAGTTAAAGGTGAGATCACAGATCCCAGAGAGTTTATTTAAATTATTTATCACTGATATCTTCCTCAAACAGCTTGAAGAAGAAACTCAAGGAAGAGATTCGGATTGCTGTGGTTTCTGAATTTCCGACATCAGACATCCGGCTTCCGACATCCAAATTAGGTAGGGGGATTATAGATGGAACTGCGGGGAAAAGCCCACTGTTTTGGCGATGATGTGAATACAGATTACATTATATCAGGCAAGTATAAATTTAAGACTTTGGATATGAAGGAACTGGCAAAACATGTGATGGAAGACCTGGATCCGGATTTTGCCCGTAAGGTGCAGCCTGGTGATTTTGTAGTAGCAGGCCGCAATTTCGGCTGTGGGTCTTCCCGGGAACAGGCGCCACTTGCCCTGCTTAATGCGGGGGTGGGAGCAGTTTTGGCTCAGTCCTTTGCCCGTATCTTTTACCGGAATGCTATCAACACCGGGCTGCCGGTTGTTGTCTGTGACACCAGTTTGATTGAGTCAGGTGATGAGCTAGTAGTTGATTTGGAGAAGGGCTTGCTGCAAAACCTGACCAAGGGGAAAGAGATCCCTATCAAACCTCTGCCACCAGTCATGTTAAAGATTTTGTCAGATGGGGGATTGGCAGCGCATTTTCGGAAATACGGCACTTTTCATCTCTAGCAAAAATGTGCTACATACCAGTGAAGTAATACTATTAAATTCATATAGTTTCAGCAGCTAGAATATTCAGAAACGGAGTGTTGGTTTTGAAGCATACTATTACCTTAATCCCAGGTGATGGGATAGGCCCAGATGTTACAAGGGCTGCCCGTATTGTCCTTGATGCAGTTGATGTAGGTATTGAGTGGGATGTTGTGGAAGCAGGGGAGGGTGTGATTGAAAAATATGGCACACCTCTGCCTGAACATGTTTTAGAATCCATTAAGCGCAATAAAGTCGCCCTCAAAGGGCCACTGACAACACCTATTGGCACAGGTTTCCGCAGTGTCAATGTTGCACTGCGCAAAGCTTTAGACCTCTATGCCAATATCAGACCTGCGAAAAGCCTTCCAGCAGTAAAGACCCGCTATGAGAATGTGGATATTATCACAGTGCGGGAAAACACGGAAGACCTGTACGCAGGGATCGAGCATATGGTGGGAAAGGATGCAGCAGAGAGCATTAAGATCATCACCAGGGCGGGTTCAGAGCGCATTGTGCGCCATGCCTTTGAACTTGCCCGCCGGGAAGGTCGAAAAAAGGTCACTGCTGTACACAAGGCAAACATTATGAAGTGCACAGATGGCTTGTTCCTAGAGGTGGCAAGGCAGGTTGCTACGGAGTACAGTGATATAGAATTTGAGGACCGCATTGTTGATGCCTGCTCGATGAAGCTTGTGCAGAAACCCGAGGATTTTGATGTTTTAGTGATGCCCAATCTCTATGGTGACATCATTTCAGATATCTGTGCAGGGCTAGTGGGCGGTCTGGGTGTTGCACCCGGTGCCAATATTGGAAAGGATTATGCGGTTTTTGAACCGGTACATGGCAGTGCACCTAAATATGCCGGTATGGACAAGGTAAACCCCCTGGCTACCATTCTCTCCGGTGTGATGATGCTAAAATTTATAGGAGAAATGGAAGCTGCTGATCGGGTGATGAAAGCCATTAATCAAGTACTGGAAGAGGGTAAATACCTGACCTATGATCTAGGAGGAAGTGCTAAAGCATCAGAAATGGCCAAGGCAATTGCAGAAAAGCTTTAAATCTAAGACTGCCACAGGGGCATTTCCCTTGGCTGTTGTCTGACTGTTTATTCCATATAGAGCTGTTTAGTAAAATTTACTGACCACGACAGTATATTTCATCTGTTCACCGAACACCTCTGGTGTGGAGTGAACAGATGTTTTTTTGTACAGTAATCATCCGACCAATGATGACTGACCACCAACTATTAATAGATGCCTAACTACTGATTCAACTACTATCTTATATGCAATGATTTATCGATCAGCCCTGAGTGCTCTACAGAAAAATCTGCTGTGATATTTACTTTGACATGAGGGAAGATCTCTCCCCAGTGGTTTTCTATCTTTTTCCAAACATCCGGGTGGGTGCGGTGGAGCTTATCCCCAAACCCAAAGGGATCTGACCCCAGTTCCTGTGCTTTGTTAACCGCTTTCCGGCAGCGGTATACCACCTCCTTGTTGATCATATGCTCCATTTTTTGAATATCACTCCTATTTGTAATATCTATGGTTCCCGGTGCTGCTGAGATCAGTTCTCCTGTTCCCTTGATCTCCACCTGAAAGCTGATTTCATTCTTTTCGATCACTGTTTTTACTTTTGTATTCACATCTCGAAAAAGAAATGAGGTGTTTTTCCCAGTGGAGTCAAAGGCCACCGAAATTATTCCCCCTTGTGCTTCTCCCATGATAAACAACATACCCTGGGTTTCCGCTTCATTTAGCCGCCCTACCGCTTTTTCACCCCGAAAGACAACCGCTCCCGCCACAGTTGGAACTTTATGATCCGGCTGTTCACCTTCACTATCTTTTCCATCAATGGACTGTGGTGTTTGTCTAACTGAAGAGCCCTTTTCCGGTGGAACAAAGGTTTTCAGGAATGCCAATGAAACATCTCTGCCTGGAGTCAAGAGATCATACATTGTTTCGATGATATCAGTTGCTTTGCTTTTGGAAGTGAAATATCTATTTTGATTCAGTATATTATAGACCTCTGTGGAGAGCAGGGGCTCAAACTCGGGTTGGGCCTGGAGAGCGTCCCGGGCCGTACCTTCACAGACCACAACCAATGCCCTCTCCGGTATATCCCGGTTGCGGGTGCCGAAATCGATCACCCAGCCGATCCCTTCCTTAGCAACAGATTCACCGATCACAAAGAGTACAGTGTGAGCCATGAAGAGTTGCCTTGAGGAGCACTGGTTCCAGTTGCGCACCGCATCCTCCACAGTGTCACCGGTGATGGAGATCACCTGACCTGTTACTGATTGTTGTTGTCCTGCACCTCCTCCGGCCATATCTCCGGCACCACCGATAGCCTGGGATGGCTTGATCGTCAGCACAGACAGCAGGATTTTAGTTTCTCCGTTGGTTTCGATCAGATCAAAGCCCAGAGCAGAATTGACGGTCAGTGTATCCATTTCTCTTCTGTTCCAACAGCCGGAGGTGAAGAGGAGTATAATGACCAGCAAAGAGAAAAAAATTTTGCGAAGCAGCGTAATCATGTCAGCTTTTGCCACCTTTCTTCAAGATAACTGCGATCAGTAGAACTAGTGCAGGGATAACTAGCTCTACTACAGGTCCATAGTAGGGAAAAATATGAGAAAGAAAATGTGTCAAACTCAAATGATCACCATAGAATAGCCTGCTGATGATGATGGTTCCTGCCAAAATTGGTAATAGGGTTAGCCGGTAATTTTTAAGTCCTAGGGTGTTGGCTGCGGCAATGGCAGCTGAGTGATAGAATACCGCCAGTTTAACGATCACACCGAACATCCACATAACCACAATCAGGATTTGAATGCGTTCCACAAATCGGGCTAAAGAAATGTAGCGGGCAAGATTATAGATGGGAAAAACCATATAAACAGGAATCAGCTCACCGAAGACCCCGATTATTGCTGCTGTGATTATTCCCAATAAAACAGCTGTTGTGAGCAGATGATATACTGCGCTTTTATATACATCCTCTTTTTTATTGAGGTAGGGGTAGAGCATGAGCAGCAGAAATACTTCCCCCCGGAAAGAGCTGAAAAGTGCACTGCCTTTGATGACTGGCATGATCCCCTTTTCCAGAAATGGCCTGAAGTTGTCTGGATTGATTGACTCAGCTACTAAAAGAATGATGATGAAAATGGACAGCACCCAAACCGGCCATACCAGTTCATTCTGCCGGGCAATGACCTCAATACCCAGGTAGACACCGTAGATTGATGCCAGTCCAATAATGATTTCCATGGCCACAAGAGGAGTTTCCCTTAAAAAAGCCACATGAATAAAAGCAGAGCTTTGATTCATGATCACACTGCTGAGATGGATGAAAACCGCTGTGTAAACCCCAGCCAAAATTTTCCCGGGGATTTTCCCCAGGATTTGGGGGAGGTACTCAGTAAAAACCTGTTGTGGAAACCTTTTAGCAAGAGCAATACAAACAAGTGCTACCACCAAACCGAAAATTATAGCAATGACGGGAGTGAGCCAACTGTCCCGCCCGACCATCTGTATGACATTAGAAGGGGCATAAAGAAATGCGGTAGCTGCTTCAGTAATGATCAACAGCAGATACAACTGCACACTGCTGATGCGTCCCCGGTCCAGCATTATTTCTTCCTCCTCCTGATGGATTTTTTCCCCTTTCTTGTAGGTGGATGGGGCCTCTGATCAGGGTTCTGCTGTTCAGGTTCTCTGTAGCCTATAAGGCGCGGGCGAAAACGCATTTTCCAAATAGGTGCCCTGATTAAGGTATCTTTTAAATCACTAAAAGATAAAGGTGCCAGAGGGCTCAGGTAGGGGATACCAAAGGAACGCAGTGAACACAAATGATAGGTCAAAAGGGATAATCCGACGATAATACCGATCAGTCCAAAGGAGGCAGCCAGCAGCATAAAGGGGAACCGCAGGATACGGATGGTGTTGGACAGGGGTTGTGTAGGAATGACAAAGGAGGCGATGGCCGTGAGAGCCACCACAATCACCATACCCGGTGATGCCAAACCTGCGCTGACCGCTGCCTGTCCCAGCACCACTGCTCCCACTATACTGATGGTTTGTACGAAAGTTTGGGGAAGGCGCAAACCCGCCTCCCGCAGTACCTCTAATGACAACTCCATAATCAGAGCTTCTACCAGGCCCGGAAAGGGCACACCTTCTCTGGT
>Ga0134092_1002555_pt1 | contig 13706 bp, 9 predicted proteins | sample 3_6taG_FD_94454 | JGI IMG/M metagenome (GOLD analysis project Ga0134092, IMG submission 94454) | Switchgrass degrading microbial communities from high solid loading bioreactors in New Hampshire, USA - 3_6_20_6_A3 metaG | ecosystem: Engineered > Bioreactor > Semi-continuous > Anaerobic > Digestate...
ATCACCTTGGATACGGCTCCGTTCTCCGAAAGAACCCCGGCAACTTCCCCCTGCACCACGTTTACATGGTTTTGCCGGAGATATTTCTTAAGAGCATTGACCACGTCCACCGATTTATCCGATGCAGGGAAAACCCTGCCTCCCCGCTCAACCTTCAATTCCAGCCCCAGTTCATTGAAAAACTTCATGAGATCCTTGTTGGTAAAGGTATAAAAAGCGCCATAGAGAAATTTTCCGTTGACCGGAACATTTGCGATGAAATTCTCGATATCGGTATTGTTGGTGATGTTGCACCGGCCCTTGCCTGTAATGTGAAGCTTCTTTCCCAGCACCTTATTTTTCTCAATCAAGGTCACCTGGAGCCCTCTTTTGCCTGCCGTCCCGGCAGCCATCATGCCTGCAGGGCCGCCGCCTATGACAACCACCCTTTTGTTCTCCGCCATGATTTCACCTACTCTTCTTCTCATAGTAGAAAAAGAAGCCCATATATCTTTCATATGAGCTTCTTTTTTTATAGCTTAAACTGACATTACAAAATGTATTCCGCTTTTTTGGCCGGCCTTGCATCCAGTTCTGCTTTTTTTGCTTCGTAACCGGGCCTGCCCAGCAATGCATAGGTGGCATTCTTTCCTTCCTCAACCCCCGGCTGATCAAAGGCATTGATGTTTAGTAGCTCTCCGACAAAGGCCGTCTGCACTTCAAAGAAATACAAAAGCTGGCCAATGGTAAAGGCATTTACTTCCGGCAGAACAATGGTGCAGTTGAGTTTCCTGGCCTTCAAAAGGGCGTATTCCGTTGCCATCTGCTCCGCATGAATGAGCTCGTTCATGGAATGCCCGCCAAGGAAGGAAACGGCAGGGATGCTTTCGTAGCCGCGGGGGATAGGCACCTCACTTCTATAGCGATCCACGCCTATAAAGGTAATCACCTTGTCAAAGGGGCCTTCTGTATAAAGCTGGACCTGGGAATGCTGATCGGTTACACCCAGGGCCTTCACCGGAGTCTGGCCTGCAAATACTTCATTCCCCTGGAGATCGTACTTTTTGCCCAGGCTCTCAGCCCACAGCTGGGCGTACCAGTCGGCGATATACTTCAGTGAATCGGCATAGGGCATCATGACAGAAACGTTCTTTCCGGCCTGCATTGCGATATATTGCAAGGTTGCAGCCATGTAAGCGGCATTTTTAAATACATCCTCTTCCTTGCAGAGTTCATCCATATAAGCAGCGCCTGCCAGCATGGCTTCGATATCGATTCCGCAGGCCGCTGCGGGTAGTAATCCTACAGGGCACAGCTCTGAAAAACGCCCGCCTACTCCCTCGGGAATATAAAAGGTCTTGAATCCTTCTTCCTTTGCAATTTTGATCAGGTTGCCCTTTTCCCGGTCGGTGGTTGCGATGATGTGATCCCTGTAGCCTTCACCAAGCTTCTCCTTCAGCATTTCCCTGATAATGAGAAACTGGGCCATGGTCTCCGATGTGCTTCCGGATTTCGTTATAACGTTGAAAACGGTTTTTTCAACATCAATGACGTCAAAGAGGGCACTCATCCGCTCGGGATCCACATTATCCACTACATAAAATCTGGGATAACCTCCCCTTTTCTCCTTTGGAAGCTCATTATAATGGAGGTGGTTCAAAGCCTGCTGGATCGCGATGGGACCCAAGGCAGAGCCTCCGATTCCCAAAACTACAAAGGCTTCAAATTTCTCCTTGATTTCAGCGGCTATCGACAGGATATCCTTCACTACTTCATCCTGATTGTAGGGAAGCTCTCTCCAGGCCATTTCCCCTTTTAGGCGTTTTTCCGCCATCGCCTTTGCTGCCGCCTGCAATTTCGGCATCAGGGCTTCTATTTGGCTCTTTGTGATCCCCTCTTCCTCACCGATAAATTCGGCCATCATATTATTAAAGTCAAATCTCAGCTTCATCGATTCTTTCCAACTCTGGCACAGTGCTTTTCCCATGTTGATCTTCCCTTCTATAATAAAAATTCAAGCCGAAAAGGCCAAAATTTTTACGTCTATCAAACGGCTATACCCTTCTCTGCAGGAGCAGCCTATTTTCTGCAACCCTCTCAATAAATTGAACGACTTTAATGAATACCAGCTTATACTCGCAATCCTGGCAGATATGGTGCCCTGATTTTGGAAAAAACTGAATTTCCTTTTCCCTTGACGCCGCCTTTTCATAAATGTAATAGGCGTTGCTCCACTTGATTTGCGTATCCTTCTTTCCTTGAATAACCAGTATGGGGCATCGCAAAACAGGGATTTTCTCTTTCACCGCCCGAACCAGGTCCCTGTAACCGTTTGAAAAAGGCAGCGACAACCTGCTCAAATTTCTGATGCAGTTCTCCAGGATATTCTTCCCCCTCTGGCTTTGTACGTCGGTATATTTTTCATACAGGTTCCATATTTCCTGCAGATGAGCCGGGGTATTTATGGTAATCAAAGCGTCCACCTCATACTTGCTGGCCAGATGGACACCTGCCAGGCCTCCCAGAGAAAAGCCGACCACGATCACGACATCGCAGCTCTTTGCAAAGCTACTGAAGGACTTCTCAATGGAATTGATCCAGAAAGGATATACAGCAATCGGATCCGGTTTTACACAGGTAAGTGAATCGGGGCAGCCGACGAAGTATCCCTGGGTTTGAAGGTAATGGATCAGGGGTGCCATATCGGATGATTGAGACGGAATTTCAGGAATCACAAAACATCCGATATTTTTATTCCTCTTTAAAAACATAATGGCACCCTCCTTTCAAAATCAGCTTCCCCTATTATATCGGCCAAAAAAGTAACAAAATTAGACCATTTTTTATTTTACCATACAAAGTACGACCTGGCTATGCCCAATTTTTTATATATTTCGTTCTGTGTTCGACGCTGCCCGATTTTTTATAAATTCTCCTCCCTTTTCACGGGCTCATGCATCCAACAGCCCAGGCTCCGTTGCGATAGGAGCAGATCACAGCCCCATCCCGATCGTTGCGGTAAATAAGCACTCCATGCCTCTTCAGCCTGTCCAACACATCGGGGTGGGGATGCCCAAACTGATTCTTGCCTACCTGTATTACTCCCAATTTGGGCTGAAGTTTTTGGATCCATCTTTCCGTTGTGGAGGTGGCGCTCCCATGGTGGGCCACCTTCAGGATATCTATTTTTCCATTCCATTTACCTGACAAATACTCCTCCACTTCCGCCTCAATATCCCCCGTGAGCAGCAGGGAAGCCTCCTCAAACCGAACCAGCAAAACCAGGGAACGGTTGTTGTCATCTTCATCCTCCCCGATGTAAGATCCGTCCGGAAATAAAACATCAACCGTCACAAAGCGGCCTATCCGGTAGCTTTGCCCTGCCGTTGCCCTAATGATCCTGATCCTTTTTTGAGTGATCAGTTTCTTTAGCTCCTCATAATTGCGGGACGGAACTGAGGGAGGATATTCCATAAAGGCCTTGACAGGTATATTTTTAAGCACGCCCATCAAGCCGCCGATGTGATCATCATGGGCATGGGACATCACCATCAGGTCAATGCGATTGATTCCGTTTTTCAGTAGGAAGGGGACCACCACATCCTCCCCGGTATCGAAAACCCCCGGAGAAGCTGCCGGTCTACCCCCTGCATCGATCAGGATGTTTTTCTCATCCGGTGTTCTGATAAAGATACAGTCGCCCTGGCCGACATCCACAAACGTGACCTGCAGATCGTTTTGAAATGCCAATGGAAACAAAAAGATCCAAAGCAAATAGCCCGCCGCTATTCCAGCGCACCACAATTTGGGTCTATGCAGCCACTCCGGTTTTTCCGGCGACAGCAGGTAAAAACAAGCGTAATAGCAAAGGAGAAAAAGAAAAGAAGGCGAAACGACCGGCACTGAGGCCAGAGGCCAGGCCGACAGCCAGCTGTTTGCAAGCATCAAAATTCCGCACATCATCTTCAAAGCCCAGCCGATCCAGCCTGCAATAAAGGGGACAAGGGCATGGACTGCCAGCAGGAGGAAACCGGCTGAGATGAGGACACCGGAGAGAGAAACCAAAAGCAAGTTGGCCAGAAAGGAGATGAGGGAAAAATGATTGAAATAATAGGCAACAATTGGCCATACCATGATCTGGGCAGAAGCCGTCAGTGCAAGGGAAGATGCTGCCCAACCGGGCAGAAATTGAAGCGTCTCCCGGATCCCTTTATAAAAAAGGATGATTCCCATGACCGCTCCAAAGGAAAGCTGAAAGCCCACATCAAAGAGATCCAGAGGGCGAAACAGCAGGATAAGAAATGCAGCCAGGAATAAGCTGTTTAAGGAATCGGCTTTCCGGCCCAGGAGTTTCCCGCCCAGATAAACAACAGCCATAATGGTGGCCCGGACAATGGACGGACCGGCTCCAACCAGCAAGCAGTATAGGACCAAAACAAAGAGCTGAAAAAAGAAAGCCCACCTGCTTGGCAGCCTAAAAAGCTTTGCCACAGCGTCCAGCAAGCCCAAAATAAATACCGCATGAAGGCCAGAAATCGCCAGAATGTGGGCCAGGCCGGTTCGGGAAAAGTCATCCTGCACTTCTTCCGACAACAGCCAGTCCTCCCCCAGCAGCATGCTCCTTAAAAGCTTTCCTTCTTCTCCTCCTATGAGGCTATCCATCGCTTCCTCTGACCACATCCGGAGCTTTCCAAGCCATGGAGGCGATCCCCTCTCCAAAAGCTCCGTATCCCTTTGGTAGACGGTCATGATTTTGTATATCCCCTGGCGCTTTAGATACGCCCTGTAGTCAAAGCATCCGGGGTTTCTTCTGCCGGAGGGCCTCTGGATCTCTCCCCGGGCTTTAATTTTATCGCCTTCTCTGAAATCCACGGTCAATTTTTGCCCATACCCCGGATAAATCCTCAGCAAAATCCTGCCGGGGACTTGAAATCTTCCCTCTCCTGTTTCGATGCTGTCTATCTTTATAAGGACCTCCAGCTTGTCCTCCTGATATTTGGGCGGTCCTATGATCTCTCCGGCTATCGTTCCCCTTATCCCTTCAAAGGTGGCCAGGGGGTCCGGGCGATTGAGGGATAGAGCAGCCGAGATCATGCCCAAAATGACAAACACGGGCAAAAGGGCTATGAAAGCTCTTTTGCAGCGAAACCATGCAATTAGGGCTGCCGGCACCAAAAAGGCAGCCACTCCGTAAAGGATCCAAGAATCCAATCCTATGAGGGCTGCCAATCCTATTCCGATCATATATGCACTTGTAACCCAGATGACAGGGCGCCGCACTCCATTCCCCATAAAGATCTTCCTCAATCTGATTCAGATTTCGTAGCTCTTCATTTCCTCCGCCCCGATCGTCTCGGGAAAAACAGAACGGGCTTCTCTTACGACATCCTCTTCCCTGTACCCCGGCCAGAAATGGGTGACCATTAATTTCTTGACTCCTGCTGCCTTGGCAATCTCCCCGATTTCCCTGGCGGTGAGATGAACGGCTTTGGGGCCTTTATCGGCATGCAAAAGGCCGGTATCCCCAAAGAAGAAGTCGGCTCCCCTGGCCAGCTCCTCTACCCTGGGATTTAAGCTGGTATCCCCTGTATAGACCAGCCGTTTTTCACCGCTTTTGATGCTCATTCCAAAGCTCTGGACCGGATGGGTCATCTCGGTGAAAGCAAACTCCAGCTCTCCGATTTGTAGCTTCATGCCGTCCTTTATTACCTGAACTCCATATACACTGCTGTTACTAAGAACGCTAAACTCCTCCCTGGGATTTTCCGGAGCATACAAAGGCAAAGGCCTGGCTTCCCTGAGCCCCTTTGCATTCATGATTTCCAGGGCATAGCGGAGGACCAATAGATCCGCCATATGGTCGCTGTGCAGGTGGGATAATACAATCGCATCCAGATCATTGATGCTGCAGAACTGCTGCAGCCGGCTGATCACACCGGCTCCGCAGTCCACCAGGACCCTGGTGTTGCCCTCCTGGATCAAGTAGCCGGAGCAAGCCCCTCCCGGAGCCGGATACGGTCCGTATTTCCCTAACACCGTTAACTTCATGCTTGTCCCTCCATTCACCGGTAAACATTCTTTATTGCCTATTTTATATAAAAGGAGCTAAAAAAATCATACCATAATTTCACATTCTATAAAAGCCCAACTTCATACTCTATGATGCTTCCGTCGCCCTTTTTGATGCCGTATTCCAGCTCCCGGCTGTACTCATAGATCCTGTCCAGTACCCTGTCCCTTTCCTTCCCCTCCAATATCGTGGGCTGAAAATCATTGATATGGGTGACGGAGGAGATCCTGCAGGGAATGACCTTGCCGATGCTGCCAACAATTCTTCCGTCCTTGACCGTGAAAATATTTTGAAAGATAAAAGTATCCTTGTCCGATGGATTTCGGTTCCCTCCAAAGCAGAAGTTCCCCAGGCTGTATACGATATACTTCCCCTTGTAAAGCTCTATCCCCTGAATGACATGGGGATGGTGCCCGACGACTACATCAGCGCCGCAGTCGATGCTAAAGCGTCCCAGCTCCTTTTGAACCTTCGTAGGATAGTAAACCCGCTCCAATCCCCAGTGAAAGGACACAATCACGATATCCGCATACTCCCTGGCCCTTTCTATATCAGCCTTCAATTCCTTCTTGATGCCGGTATGCCAGCCCTTATAGCCGATGCTGCCAATGGTCACCCCGTCCACAGTATAATAGGAAATATACCCTTCTCCGGAAAAGAGAATTCCCGCCTCTTCCAGATGCTTTAACGTATCCAGAAAACCCTGCTCCAAATAGTCATAGATATGGTTATTTGCAATATTGACCATTTCAATGCCGCCGGCCTTCAGAATATTTACATAAGAGGGATCTCCCTTAAAGCGGAATTTCTTTTCTGCTTTCTTTGTTGCGGTCGTAAAAGTAGTCTCCAGATTGACTAAAGTCAAATCATCCTCCATGAAGATTGACTGAACTCCCCTGAAAAAGTATTCGTAGTCTCCGTTTTGTCTCTCAAATTGATAAGGGAAGGAATATTTGTATGAAAAAGACTCATCAGTTCCAAGGGTGCAGTCCCCTGCAAAGGATATAACGATTTCTTTTTCGGATTCCTCTTCAATTTCTGCTTGTTCTTGAGATTGCTTTACCCTCTGGATTGCCTCTTCCATTTTGCTGAAATATTCTTCGGCTCTCTTCTTTTCCAGAGCCTGAAGAGTTCGGTATAATAGATCCGGTTCACCTTTGACCGGCTTTTTTGAGCCATTCGTTTTTTCTGAATCCTTCTTTAGCTCAGATTCATTCCTATTGATCTCACCCGATAGATCAGATGCTCTTGTCTCATCTCTTTGAACGGAATTATCTAAGAGCAGTTGCATACTTTCCATACCGGATTTCTTCTCATTCCCGGAAGGGATCTTTTCCCGAGAAAGGGATTCATGTGAAAATGAAGCAGAATCCTGCAGGACACCAGGGTTTGAGCAGGATAGGAGGGTTGATGTTTTGATAAGGAACTGAAGCATAAAGATAAGCATGACAAGAGAAAGCCTTCGCAGCAAAAGAACACATCCTATTCTTTTCCCCTCAGCGATATTGCTTATCTCTTGTTTTTCATTAATGATATTGCTTATCTTTTGTTTCTATCATGCGCTATGACGCCTATTTGCGGTACCTTGAAGTCATCCCAATCTCCTTATATGTTTACTCCCTCCTATTCAAAAATAGAAGGGGATCTTCGAAAGTATACCTTCTCAGATCCCCGTTCTATCCTTCTTGCTAAGCAGTATGATATGTCTCTTCCCAACCTTGAACCGATCCACCTGTTTGTACCCTTCATGTTTCACCCTTTGCTTTGTATCGGTAATCACAGCCAGGGTTGACGGAGTTTTCATGACACCGAGGAGATTATCCAAAAAGGCATGGAGCATCTCCTCCGCTGAGCCGGTGCCGGTCCAATCCACAAGATTGCCGTATGGAGTATCGGCAATCACCATATCCACCTGCCCGCAATTCTCCAGCATTTTTTGACTGTCGGAAAGGGCATCGGCCTGGAAGCATTTTATCTCCGGAGTTATTTGCCTTTTTTCGATGACTTCTCGTAACCTCAGGGCGCTCTCCAGGGCTAATTGATGGGATTCCTTATGATATTGATGAAGCATTTCTTTAATTTGCTCAATGCGTTTATCCATTCCGTCCCTTGTCAATAAGGCTAAATTCCTCTGGGCCAATTCAATGACTGCATCATCAATATCCGAGCCATATATACCGGACAGATCGTCTCCATGCAAAAAACCAAGGACTGTCAGCAGGTACCCTCCCCCACAGCATGGATCATACAGAATATAGGGTCCACAGGCGCCCATCTCCGTCAGGTAAGCCCTGCAGCGCCCAAAAATCTCACTGGCCAGCCTGACCGGAAAGGATGTAGTACCCTGGCGGTTAAAGAGCACCCTGCCGCTGGCATAGTCCTCATAGCTTTTCCTCTCGGTCTCATACAAATAGACCATGTCCCACACTCTTTCTTTTTATTAAACATCATTGTAGCATAATGCTCTTTAGGTCCATTCCTGATGATATTCACATTATACAATGCTAATCAATGTACATTCATATGCTGTCATTTTTCTTCAATTCAATACAATATCGATATTTTAATCTTTTTTCTTCTTCCTGAACAGGGCTATTCCCCCAAAACCGCCGATGATTGCAATATAGTACCCAAAATCATACCACCAGCCCGTGTTGAACACCTCATAGATCCGAATGTCTCCGTTGAATATGGATATTATGAGGGATATCGGTGCTATCCAGCCATGCCATATTCCCCAGAAAAACCCCGCCGGCTTCTCTGCAGTATGCTTCCCGTCACCGGGGATACAGCCCGTTAAGGCCATGATGAAAATAAGAGCAAGCGCAAAAAGGACCCATTTCTTCCACATGTTCAACCATCCTTTCCTTTGAAAAACCCTCATCCTCAATTGAGCTCTCCGGCTGCGGTCTTTATCCTGCCGGTACCGGCCATCGTAAATATGTTGATTTGCCAATGCTTAAAGCCATGCTTTTCCTCCTATTTAGAGGCTTCCCACTGGCGTAGGTTAAATAAACCTGATTTAAAGAAGAACAGGCCATTTCAAGGGTAATGAAATTATTATCCGTCAAGGCTCGATTCCTCAAGATTCTTACATCTCTTCACCAGTTCGCGAATAAATTCTTCCCGGTTTACGGGGGACACCAGGGTGGTGCCTGTGATAAATCCCTTCCCATGCTGCTTGATCTCAATGCGCTTCGTGGATAAGGCCATGGAGGCCAATGGGCTGTTGCTCAGCCTGACGGATTTAATCTTGTCGTAGTATATTTTCTCAAAGAATGGCCCGCTCCGGCAGTACAGGTATTCATCTCTGAATTCATAGTATGTGCCGAAATAGATCCACAGCATAAAACCGATCATCAGAATGCCTATCACATAACCTATAAGTCGTTCTTTCGGGGGCAGAGAGATGATGCACACAGCCATTAGTGCAATGCTAAACCAGATGATTACATGAAACCACCAATCAATTGCCGTTTTGATCCGCATGGCCAAACCTCCAAATCAACATATTTTCCACTTCCATTCTTCCCTACTTTATTTTATATGGATCATCAGCGAAATAAATGCCAAACCTAGATATGGTAGGAAACCATCTGGACCCGGTGATATTCAGCCTCAAGCGGCTTGATTCAATCGTGTCGAAGCAGCAAATCCGCTTGTAGCCGATTACCGTACCCCGGTAAAACTCGATCCAGCAGCCGTCCTTCCAATATTCCAGGGTAAAGCTCTCCACCCTTTGCCCCGACTTTATGTGCTCCATGAGCATAACCCGGTTGAACTTTTTGACACAGCCCAGATCCAGCTCGATTGCGGCTTGTTCGGTACCCTCATGGGGGCACCAGAAAGAATCGCCGTCGTCATTCAAGATGTTTGCCACATCATGCCGGCTGTCCATGGTCTCCGAAGCAAAGGCAGCGGCACCCTCTGCCAGGTCTTTTTCAAAGGTTTTCCTGAGGACCTGCCCGAGCTCCCTCAGCCTTGCTGCATCGGTCTCATGGATCAAGCCTCTTCTGTCCGGAGGAACATTGAGAAGGAAGTTGGCGTTCCCGCCTACGGAACCGTAATAGATCCGGAGCAGTTCTTCAAGGGATCTTACCTTGTCATCCTCTGACGCGTGGTAGAACCAGCCAGGACGGATTGACGTGTTGACCTCTGCCGGATACCATACGAGTTCGCTTTCGGTGTGAAGAATCACCTCCCGGCTCCCCAGATCCTCGTCCCGGGAGTTGATTCTCTTTGAGAATTCGCGGTCATCTACCTTCTGGGACTTTTCCTGAACCTTTTCCGCATCCCGCAGGCTCGCAGGAACTACGCTCCACTCAGAAGCCCTGCAATGCCCGGCTTCATTTCCGCACCATCTGACATCAGGCCCGCAGACAGAAATAACGGCCTGGGGCTGGAGCTCACGGACGATCCTGTAGTAGCCCTCCCAATCATATACCTGTTTCTTGCCGTTGGGCCCTTCTCCACAGGCTCCGTCAAACCAAACGCAAAAAATCTCCCCATACTGGGTCAAAAGCTCCCGCAGCTGATTCTTGAAGTACTCATTGTATGCATCCGTTCCATAGGTCTTCTCATGCCGATCCCAGGGCGACAGATAAATGCCGAATTTGATGCCCCCTTCCCGGCATGCTTCCGATACTTCCCTTACCACATCCCCTTTGCAGTCTTTCCACGGGCTGTTTTTCACGGAATAGTCCGTATAGCGGCTTGGCCATAAGCAAAAGCCGTCATGGTGCTTGCAGGTCAATATGAGGCCTTTCATCCCCGCTGATTTACAAACCTCGACCCACTGCCTTGCATCAAATTCCGTCGGATTGAAGATCGAAGGATCTTCCGTGCCCAGACCCCACTCCCTGTCAGTAAAAGTATTGACCGAAAAGTGGATAAAGGCGTAAAACTCCATTTGCTGCCACTTAAGCTGCCTCTCGGACGGCCTGACCTGTGCTGCTTCTATAATTCTCTTATTCATAGTTTTTCCTCCTAATTGAAATTGCCGCATAATACATCCAACCTTATTTTAAACTGCCTTAAGAGGAATGTCTACTGAACATTAAAAGAGCCATCGCTCCCAGGATACAGCAAAAGGGGCTGCCCCACTGAAATGGCAGTTCATTGTGCAAAAATCCGCATAATTTTTCAAAAGCAAGAAGGCGGTAAGAATGAAAGCATGAAGAAAACTTTCGCTGCCTTTTATTGGCTTAAAAAAAAGGAGTGCAGCTCCCTGCCTAAAGCAGTTTTGCCACACTCCCTTTTAGTATAGTGATTTAGTATCCATTTCAACACACCGCCAAACCAGGGGTAATATTTTTACTTTCCGCCTGTTGTGGAATTAAGCATTTGCCGTCTATATATGGGGACATCTTTATCCTCGTGAATTTTTCAAAAAATTACCCGCAACAATCAATCAAAATGCTTCCAATAGCCCAGTATGATCTCCTGAACCTGTGCATCCGGAAGAACATCGCCGTTTACCGGCGTATTGTCGTTCCTGTCAAAATCAAAAATGAGAATTTCGCCTTCTCCCATATCAAACCAGCCTGTAAGGACTTCATTGTTGTGCCGGCTCACCGGCTTTTGGGATATTGGCTCGTATTTTTCGAAAATCCTCTGGGCCTTATCTCCGATTTTTATACCAAGATCCGTTTCAAAATCGGGATGATAGGCCACAACCTTTATGACCTTTTTTGTGTCCTTCCCAAAGGTGACGGTGATACCCTTCTCATAACGCCAGATCAGCACATCTTCGCCGAAAGCACCCAGAATATCCTCCTCCTGGGACTCTTCGTAGTCACTGCCCAAAACCTGCGCTACCTTTTCAGGGGAATCTCCAAGGCTTATTCCGCCCAGGCTTACAGAAAAAGTGGGAGACTCTTTTTCCTTATATTCCTCCGGCTCAAGAGGCATGAGGGGTTTATTTTCCATAATCTCCTCAACTTCTTCATAGCCTGGCAAAAAGGCAAAATTATAGCGGGCAGGAAGGGCAAAAACATACTTGCTGTTCCGATTCAGTTCGGTAGGTCCGATGGGTGCCGCTCCGATATGGAACTTCTCCTTTTGAAGGGCTTCCCATTGTGCCAGGCTGAATACCAGGATCGGAATATCCTGGCGCGGGTTTTCTTCGGTCCATTCCGGATGCCTGATGATAACCATAGGCCCGGTTTCGGTGATTTCTCCCATAGTTTCTTCTTCAAGGGAAAGGCCTTTCCATTCCTCTTCTATGATGCTGTAACCGCTCCAGCTTTGGGGCAGTGAAAAAGCAAAGCCATACCGGGTATTTTTATATATGAGCTTGTCCTTTTCCGCTTCTTCTTTTTCATTATCTATTGAAAAATTCTCCGCTTCCTCTTTTTCCTTTTCATTATCTATTGAAAGATTCTCTTCTTCTTCCTTTTGACCGTCTGATGCGAGGTTCTCCTCGACGGATAAATCGGCCGTCAAGTTTTCCTGGGCTTTTGTTTCTTCTCTCCGCTCTGCAATTTGTTTCTCCGATGAATCCCCACAGGCAAATACGGCAAAAGATAGCATCAAAACGATTAGGAACAGGGATATCGATCTAATTTTCTTCATCTCAAACCTCCAAACATTGTTTGTTTCTATACTATAGACGCTGAAAAAGCCTTGAATGTTTCAATCCTCACATCCAAGGCTTTTTCCTCATGTTTGGAGTAGTCCTGTCCTATTCTTTATAAGCGGTAGCGGCCTTATAGCCATTTTTGCAGGAAGCTTATGACCTCTGCCCTCATCTCTGCCGTTTCCAGGTGGGCAACCGGATACTTCTTTAATTCAAAGCACTCCTCTGCTCCATCGTTCTTATAGACATTTTTCAGCTCCTCATGGATCCTGTCCAGGCCTTTTAGGGGAGTGAGCCTGTCATAGATCCCGTTGAGACTTAAGTGGGGCCTGGGGCTGATGAGGGAGTTAATCCTGGCAGTGGTAAAGTGCTTAAGCAAACCCGGAACATAATAGTATATTCCGTGGCCGTCCAATCCCTGGGCCTCAATCAAAGAGTGGAAATCGGTCATGCAGCAGATGTCCACGCACACCTTGATCCTGGTGTCCAGTGCCGCCAGCCACCAGGCCTTTGTGCTGCCCATGGACATTCCCAAGGTCCCGATCCGCCCGGTATCCACATCCTCCCGGGTATGCAGGTAATCGACCGCCTTGATGCTGTCATAGACCATCATTCCCCACATGACCCGGCCTTTCCATAGCATTTCCTTGAATATCTCGCTTTCGGTTCTGCCCCTTCTTTCACCAAAGCCCCATTCATCAATACATAATACAGAATAACCAAGCTCCGTAAGCTCCTCTGCATAGGGCTTTTTATACATATAGGTGGTCCCGTTTAGGAGCTCATTTTTGCCGCTATGATAATTGCCTCCATGGGAATGGTTAAAGAGTATGACAGGCCTTTTCCCTTTCGCATTTTTTGGCGACAGGAAATAGGCCGGCACCGGTTCTATGCCGTTTAAATCCAGTACCAGTTTCTCCAGGCAATAGTGTTCCCTTTCTTCCTTTGAGATCAGCCGGGCCTGAACGGGCCTGTCCCGCTCCGGCAGATCCCCCAGCAAGCTGTATAGTTTCTCCCTAAGTTCGCTTTTCATGCCATTCTCCTCCATCGTTCTGTTGATTCGCCGTGATTCCCTGTATA
>Ga0134092_1002557_pt1 | contig 13696 bp, 10 predicted proteins | sample 3_6taG_FD_94454 | JGI IMG/M metagenome (GOLD analysis project Ga0134092, IMG submission 94454) | Switchgrass degrading microbial communities from high solid loading bioreactors in New Hampshire, USA - 3_6_20_6_A3 metaG | ecosystem: Engineered > Bioreactor > Semi-continuous > Anaerobic >...
ACATATCGAAATCCGTTATATACAAATGAAGGGGTGTATTCTTCCTTGCCCTGGCCTTTGCAGATGTATATGCTTTTTTGTACCATATCTTTTTGCATGTCCGACATTTGGTTAAAGCGGATGTTGTCAAGAACCAATTTTCCGTTCTTAGCATATTCCCCATGATACATTATAACTTTCTGACCGGGATAGCCTTCAATGCAAAGGCGGCAGACTCCCGAAAAATTGACGCCGAAATCGTATAAAAAGCCGTCATCCTGCGGCGTGATAGAAACCGGTTTTATTTCCGAATGGACTGTTATAGGTTCGGCTGAGCATAATCTCGGAACTCCGCGCGGGGAGGGAACACGGAAAGCAAATCCCCAGTTAGAATCATCAAATTCTGCTGTGTTCCAGCCTGGCTGCTCAAGCCGGGCATCATAGTATTCGCCGCATCGGTAATCATCAAAGATAATCGGAGATGGCGATGTGCGGAAACTCTCATCACTTTCTATAATCATTACGGAATGATCATCCATCGTGATTTCCAGCCGCAGTGCCGTTTTGGGCGCGCTTCGCCACGGTGCTTTGTCAAAATCCCAAATATGACCGCCGGGATTGTTATTAAAGCCGTTTCCAAGCAGAATTCCCAGCACATTTTTGCCTGAACTCAGATAAGTACTTACATCATAGCAATCATAATATACAATATGATCAGGATTGCTTATATACGGCGCCAATGCTCCTTTGGTTACCTCGATACCGTTAACAAATACCCGGTAAAATCCCAGGCCGGTTATTGTCAATGCTGCAGCTTTGATTTGCTGATTATTAGGAATTTCAAAGAGCTTGCGAAAATAGGGGGCAGGAACATGCTGTTCGAGAGTAGTGTACTCGATGGTAGCTGCAATAAATTGGTTTGGGAAATTCATAAAAATCACCTCTTAATTTTGAAGAAACTAAATTCTTTGCTAATAGAACCTGCTGTTCAGCGAGCAGACCCATAGTATGCCTAATCGGACCGGATTAAGCATTTGTAGCCCAGATAACGGAAGTTTCATGCTAGGACAGGTTTTTATTTATGATAATACTATTTACACTTTTTTAAAATACTAATATGCAAGGGTTTTGAATTTAGATGTAACTTCCGCGTCTATTAGGGCATTGATAAAAATGCGAGTCCTTCTCTCAAAAAATCCTATCTTTTTCAACAACATACTTGCCAAGTTGTTCTAAAAATGTCATTCTATTATTAGTAGACACGAAATGACCTCCTCTGCTTTTATCGTTTGTTTTTCCTAAAAGTGGAAATCATATCGTGGCTACTTTGTTAAGCATACCATTCGAAATTGACACCACTGCTTAAGACCATCACTGAAAAATATTTTAATAGGGATAAGCACGGGTTTTATTCCGGAAAAGGAATAAAAGCCTGCAGATGCCCGAATAAAGGAAAGTGGGAGGTATTATGTATGCCGGTATCAAAAGCGTGGGATTGGAATAAGGAAGAATGCCCGATTTGGTTGCAGCCCAGTGAGGAAAGTTATTATATCGCACATAAATGGAAAGAAAAAAACATCAAGAAGGTTTTGGATTTTGGTTGCGGTCTGGGCAGGCATTCCATATACTTCGCGAAAGAGGGCTTTCATGTCAGTGCTTTTGATTTGTCGGAAGAAGCAACCGAGCATTTGAGATCCTGGGCACAAAGGGAAGACTTATCTATCGAGATTGTAAATGCGGATATGCTAAGGCTCCCTTATGAGGATAATTCCTTTGATGCAATTTTTGCCTATCATGTAATCTCCCATACCGATTCTGTGGGAATCAAAGATATCATTAAAGAAATATCAAGGGTATTAAAAATCGGCGGTGAAATTTTCCTTACATTGTGTTCAAAGGAATCCTGGTCATTTAAAGATGCCGGATATCCCAGGCTAGATGAAAACACAATCCTTAAAACCGATGAAGGGCCGGAAAAGGGTGTCCCTCATTTTTATGTAACACTGGATGATATCCTGGATTTATTTTCTAATTATAATATTGAAAGAATTCGGTATATAGACGACTGTTATTTTTCCGGAAAAAAGCAAAACAGCAAGCATTATTTTGTATTCGCGAATTTGCGAACAAAATAATTACCGCTTTAGAACAAGGATTTATCAAGTAATTTACGAAGACCGGAAATATCAGAGGCATTTTCGCGTTCAGAAAAACAGTACAGCTTTTTCATATCATAGCAGAGCAAGGCAGAATGATTTGATGCTATGAGAATTGCCTGATCCAATTTAAAGTGAGGCAATGCATGAGCAGAACTCGCAAATCAAGCCAATATGCACGATGGTAAAACGGCAATAAGGCACAGCATATCAGGATCTGTTTAATGCTTGCAGGGGAACTGTAAAAGAGAAAGGGGGAGCTTACAACTGCTCCCCCCGTTTTATCGTTGGTGAAAGAGGCTGTTATACATCAACCCCAAGAAAGAGCCTGATGAGATAGCCGATGATAAAGGATACGACGGCCACTCCCAAACTGATACCCGCCATTTCAAAAAATCTCTCTTTAAATGGAAGATCCTTGGCGACCGAGATATAAAAATTAAAAATCAATATGATCAGTATAGCTGCAACAATGGTAAATATAAGGCTTACAATATAGTTCGAAAATAGAAGATAGGGCAATACCAGACATGCAACGGTGACAATATAGGCTCCCCCGGTATATAAGGATGATTTCAAAGCTCCTTTGTTCTCCTGCTCCGTCCTGGCTGACAGGTATTCCGATGCCGCCATGGAGAGGGAAGCCGCTACACCTGTTATAAGGCCGGCAAGGGCAATGAGGCGTGTATCCTTCAGTGCGAATGTAAGTCCTGCCAGGGTACCGGTGAGCTCCACCAGGGCATCATTCAGTCCGAGGACCATCGAACCTACAAATTTGAGCCTTTCTTCTTCAATGATACCAACCAGCCCTTTTTCATGGTTGTCCTCTTCCTTGGCTATTTTATGAAATTCCTCGATAGTATCCCCGAGTTCTTTGTATAGTTTTACCGAGCTTTCTTCACCTCTTTCCATCAGCTTGATGCCAAAGGTAATGCCGAATATTATTGAAATGACGGTATAAAAGAAGATTTTCAGAACGTTGGGCTTTTGATCCGTTCCGGTAAAGGTTTTTAGCCTGTCATGGTGACGAAGTTCATCCCGGGCAATTTGCTGAAGAATTTTGCTGTTGTGTTCATCCTTAATGAGTGAGGATAATCTCAAGTAAATATGGTATTCCGTCATTTCATTCTTCTGAGCCTTTTGCAAAGATTGCATTGAAACGGCGTCTATTTTGTAATTTGATTCACTCATTTCCTATCACCCGCTTCCTTTTGGGGCCGACAGGGGCTATGGTCCGTGCCGGTTCCCAACAATTTGCATTCTTCTATAAATATACCATAGAGCCACGGAATAGAACAGGGGAAAACGCAAAAAGGAATTGAAAATGTGTGAATCGAAAGGGGAATGTCCACGGCAGGCCATTTTTGATTTATGGTAGTGAAAGGCAAAATGATTTGATATAATGCACATATACGGAAGCGAAAGATAAAATTCATTTCATGAAGCTTAGGGGGGAGTCCTATGGAACTTTGGTCTGAAATTAAAGAATACAGAGGGAGAAGAAGAATTCATGTCGATGGAAGTCCTTATTTGACTTTGGGCATCCAATATGATTTCCTGAATTGCACAAAAATCGAGGACTTTGATTATCTGTTTGAACATACGGTATCATTGGGCTGTAACACCCTGTTTTTCCCTGTAAGGTGGCGTGTGATGGAGCCGGAGGAAGGGAAATTCAATTGGGAAGTGCTGGATCATGCCATTGCAAGGTGCCGAGAGTTTGGACTGCGCATGTCCTTGCTGTGGTTTGGCACAAATCAGGGAGGAAGCTCAAGGCCGGCTCCGGCCTGGGTAACCGGCGACAAAGAGCGATTCCCGAGGATTATTGATGGGGGTGGCAGGGAACGGGACGGCCTTTGCCCCAATCATGGAAATACCCTGGAGACTGAAAGACAGTCCTTCAACAAGCTTCTTGAGCACCTGGCGGAGGTGGACGGCAAAGAGCATACGGTGATCATGATGCAGATCGAAAACGAGGTTTGTTTGTACATGAACCATGAACCATCGAAAGGAAGGCAGCAAGCCTTGATGGACCTTTGGTTTCCCCGTTGCTACTGCAGCCTTTGCAACGAACTGTACGAAAAAGAAGGCGGCAGCGAGTTTGAGTTTGGGGTCAGGTCTATCACCAGGTACCTGAGTTCGCTTTTGAAGGATCAAAAGAGGATCTTTCCGGTGCTCACCTATGTGAATTTTCCCATCAATCCCTTAAGGCCCGGGGAGGATGTGGAAATGTACTTGAATGAGTGTCCGAGCATTGACTTTGTGGCTCCCGATTATTATGGTTTCATACCGGGGGATCTGGCCTTTGCCATCCAGCATTTCCGAATAGGCAGGAATATCCCGTTTATAGCAGAACATTCGACGGAGTCGGTGGGAGATGCTGCCTTGAACCTTTATCTGTCGGTTTGTGAGCACGGGGTTCAGGGTTTTTCTCCCTGGGCGATAGACCACACATTTGGATGGAGGGCGTGGAGAGACGGTGTGCAGGAAAAACCTTTCGTAAGCAGGAGCGGTGAATGGTCAGACGCTGCCATATCCTACGGAAGGGCCCAGACTGCAATGAATTGTGCTTCCAGGCAGATAGCTGCCCTGGCGGGAACGGAAGATATGATGCACTATATTTCATACGGGACTCCCAGAAAAGTTGAGGAAAGAAGATGGGGGGTACGGTGGAGGCTGATCACCGGCAAAGAAGGCAAATGCATTGTATTAAGGACGGGAGAAAATGATTTCACTATTTTGGGTGTGGATACCATCGCTACTTTTTGCCCGATTCGTTCTGGGAAAAGGCTGCTAATTGAAGAAGGCCGATGGAATGACGGAATATGGGTGGGCAAAAGGGAGATTCCGCCGCTTCATATGCCGGATGGAGCAGATGAAAAAAGAACCGATTGCGGAGAGTTGGACCTGGGAAATGGAACTGCGTATCGGATAAGACTCTTATAGAGGAAATGCATTAACTTGCAACCTTTGAAAGGATAAATTCTATCAAGCTCCAGCATAGTTGTGGTATCCTGTCATTTTTGTAGCTATTCATGATAGGTCCTATAATATGTTGGAGTTTTTCATTCATTTTATGGTAAATCAAAGTCAACATTTAGATTTTCCCACAATCTATATCAATACGACAGGGGAATACAATCCATCCATTGAAGATATAAAGATCAGAATCTTTGGTTGAAGTTGAAATAAGCCTAAGCCGTATCATGCCGTGTTACCTTTATGACAAGCAGGTTTTTGTTTATATTATTGTACAGAGCAAAAATTGTGATTTGAGGTGAAATAGGTTGGGTAAATACACAGGAGAAGAATTGGATGAAGCGCTGCAAATGATTTCTTCAGCAATCGGCAGATGTGAAAAAATGCAGCCCAAATTTGCAGAGGGGACCTCTCAGCATACTCTTCTGAAGAACAGGATAAAAGCATTGACTATTTCAAAGTCCTTGATAACCGGTGAAAATGTTTTGGGCAAGTATACAAAGGAAGAATTGATAGAAGCGCTTAAGCCCATATCTTCCATTATCAGCAAATGTGAAAAGGCACAGATGAAATTTAGGGAAGGCACTTCTAATCACAACCGCTTCAAGGACATGATAAAGGCAATGCAGCTTGCAAAATCCTTGATAACAGATGCAATTGGTGAAAGGGACTCATTCCTTCTTTACAAACGATAATGGAAAGGGGATTTCCATGGACGTTCAATCCATATTACAGGAACTGGAACAATTGGGGACAGAGAGAACAAAAAAGGTATATCTGCAGCAGGGAGCCAGGGAGCCGCTTTTTGGAGTTCCAACGGGTGCGATGAAGCCAATCGCCCGGAAGATAAAGATCAATCAGGCCCTTGCAGAGGAACTGTATGCGACCGGCAATTATGATGCCATGTACCTGGCCGGTGTGATTGCCGATCCCAAGGCCATGACCGAGAAGGATTTTGACCGATGGATGGAAAGGGCATATTTTTATATGATCTCGGACTATATTGTTGCAGTCACCCTTGCGGAGACCGATATTGGCCAAGCGGTTTCCGATCGCTGGATAGAAAGCGGCAAGGAACTGTATGTATCGGCCGGTTACAGCTGTTATTGCTGGATGATCGGAAACCGCAAAGACGAGGAGTTTGACAGGGAAAAGCTGAGCGCCATGCTCGATAAAGTGGAACAAACGATTCATGTAAGTCCCAACCGAGCCAGATATGCCATGAACAATTTTGTTGCCACCGTCGGAATTTCCTATCTTCCGCTGCATGAAAAGGCTCTCGAAGTTGCAAAGGCCATCGGCCCTGTGGAGGTTTTCAGGGGAAAAACGAAATGCAGCGTTCCTGTGGCGGCAGTTGAAATCGAGAAAGCAAAAGCCAAGGGACGGCTCGGCTTTAAGCGGAAGTATGTCCGCTGCTAGCTCACCGCTGTATGAAACGATAAAGGGAAGTACATTACTTCCTGCCGGATGAAAAGAAGGCGATTGGAAGGCTATGAATGGGTTTTTTCCGCTTAAGCTGATTGCAGAGATTGCAAGATGGTGCTATGAAATGAGAAATCATCATTAAGCAGAGCTGCTTTGAAGGCCAAATACGGGCCTAGCTGCCTCGTGTTTTAAAGCGATGAATCTTTAAGTCGACTTAAAATGAAGTGAAATAGGGAAAAAATACTTGCAATAGGAATAAATTTATGGTAAACTAAGTTACGGGCTTTCCGGGTGATTTTTCCTACTGGGAATCATTTAACTTAATAAGAAAATTACAAGACTATTGTCTAAGTCAAAGATCGCCGAATTCTTGAAAAAGAAGCGGGGGAACCAATTTCTGGGGTGAATCATCTTTGAGTATAGCTATTGAAAATGGCTGCTCCTCGAAGGTGTAGGGTTATCTCTTCAATCCGAATCCGTCAGCTAACCTCGCAGGCGTTGGAAGAGGAGATTATAGTCTGGATGAGCATGTCTGTTATCATGCTCTGTATCTGTGTTGTTTTTGGCAAAAAAAGGCTATGGATCTCCGTAGCCTTTTTTGTTTCCGTCTTATGTAGTTTATTGAAATTTTAGCTTTATTTTACATATTGATAAATCCAGCACAATTTCAAATAATTCAAATCATATTTTGCTCTTTCACTATAGTCATTCTGATCTATAGTACCTATCTTACAGGCAATTGCAGTTTTATCAAAGGATATTCGAAAAAGCATTTACTATAAAAAGCTGCTTAAAGGTTCATGTATGAACTGATTGTATCTAAATATTTTATTCATAAAAAGTTTAAATATGGAATATCAAAGTATTCATTATTACTTTGCATTGACACATGAAATCATAGCAAAAAATGGGAGGTGTGATATTGAAGGAAGAGATTTTGAAAGTGAAGGATTTAAGTGTTCATTTTGATATTGAAGATCGCGTAGTTCCTGCCGTTGACGGAGTCAGTTTCTCATTGACAAAAGGAGAAAGCCTGGGGCTGGTTGGGGAGTCGGGTTGTGGAAAGAGTGTTACCGCCCTGTCTATTATGGGGCTTCTGCAGACTCCTCCTGCCAGGATAGTAAAAGGCGAGATCCTCTTTAAGGGGGAGAACCTTTTAAACAAAAGCACGGAAGAGATGAGAAGGATCCGCGGAAAGGATATATCGATGATTTTCCAGGAACCTATGACTTCGTTAAATCCTGTATTTACCATTGGGAATCAAATTACCGAAGTCATCATACAGCACTTCAATTTATCAAGGAAAGAGGCCCTCTCAAAAGCGATAGACATGCTAAGGCTTGTCAGGATTCCGCTGCCGGAAAAGGTAATAAAGCAATATCCCCATCAACTGAGCGGCGGGATGAGGCAGAGGGTGATGATTGCCATAGCCCTGGCCTGTAATCCGGAGCTTCTGATTGCTGACGAACCCACCACAGCCCTTGATGTAACTGTAGGGGCGCAAATCCTGGAATTGTTGAATGAGCTGAAAGAAAAGCTGAGCTCTGCCATTATCATGATAAGCCACGACTTGGGGGTTGTATCGGAAATCGCTGATTGGGTTGCCGTTATGTATGCCGGAAGAATCGTTGAATATGCAGACGTGCATTCCATTTTTCATGATCCGAAACATCCTTATACAAGGGGATTATTGGCAGCCGTTCCCGATATCCATATGGACAAGCGTCAAAGGCTGAAGGAAATAAAGGGTGTGGTGCCCTATCCAGACGAGATAAAAGAAGGCTGTAGATTCAAAACGAGATGCGATTATTCAAGGAAGGATTGCATACTGAAGGAACCTCCTTTCTTTCAGGCCGGAACGAATCTTGTACGTTGCTGGAATTATGCATAAGGAGGTATGACTGTGTCTTTAAAAATTTTAGAAGTCAAACAATTAAAGAAATATTTCCCTGTAAAAACGGATTTGTTTGGCAAAGGAAAGGAATTTGCCAAAGCGGTAGACGGTATTGATTTTTATATCAATTATGGAGAAGTCTTAGGGCTGGTAGGCGAAAGCGGGTGCGGCAAATCCACCACGGGCCGCACTGTCCTCAGGCTGCTGGAGCCGACGGAAGGCGAAATCCTATTTGAAGGCCAGGACATCACTCATATGAAGAAAAATGAGCTGAGAAAGATTTATAAACATATGCAGCTTGTTTTTCAGGATCCTTTTGCTTCTTTAAACCCGAGAAAGAAGGTGGGCGGCGCCATAGATGAGGTTTTATATGTCCATGGGATGAAGGATGAGTCCCAGCGGAGGGAACGAATCCGGGAATTATTTGATATGGTAGGTTTGAGGGGGGTGGAGGATAAGTACCCCCATGAGTTCAGCGGGGGACAGCGCCAGAGGGTGGTCATTGCCCGCGCCCTTGCTGTCAATCCCAAATTAATCATATGTGATGAGCCGGTTTCGGCCCTCGATGTGTCTATCCAGGCTCAGATCATCAATCTTTTGATAAATCTTAAGAACCGTTTGGGCCTTTCGTACTTATTCATATCCCATGATTTAAGGGTTGTTAAATACATGAGCGATCGCGTGGCAGTCATGTATGCAGGCAAGATTGTAGAAACTGCGCCAGCTGAAGAATTATTCAAAAATCCCGCCCATCCCTATTCCATGGCCCTGTTGTCGGTGGTCTCCGCTTTAGGAACAGGAAAGAACAAACAGAAGATTATTTTAGAAGGGGAAGTCCCGAGCCCCCTTGCTCCCCCGTCGGGCTGCAGATTCAGAACGAGATGCAGGTACGCTACAAAACAGTGCAGTGAAACGGAACCGCAAGTCAAATGCGTGGGAACCGGACATTTTGTTAGCTGTCATTTATATTAACTCATTGTCTGTCAAGTTCATAAACTTCGGGTTTGTGAGCTTTTCCAAACATTAAAAAAATAAGAAGGGGTGAATTGCCAATGAAAGTTCAAAAGTTCAAAAGATTTATGGTGACAGTTTTGACTTTCGCACTACTTTGCAGCGTCCTTACAGGATGTTCACAGGAGGTGAATTCCGGATCCTCCGAAAAAGTCCTGATTATCGGTTACGATCAGGATGCAGAGATTATGGACAGTATAAAAACAGCCTGGTATTCCGATGCTCTCATTTATATACATGACAGGCTTATAACCAGGGATTACGAATTTGGCTACAGGCCGGGATTGGCTGAGAGATGGGAAGTATCTGATGATGGCCTGACATGGACTTTTTATCTGCGAAAAGATGTAAAGTTTCACGACGGGAAGGAATTCAAAGCGGAGGACGTAAAGTGGACCATTGATACCATCAAGGATCCAAATACCGGTTCACCTTTCAGGGGGGATTTGGAAGCCATTAAAGAAGTTCAGATTGTGGATGACTATACAATAAAAATGGTCCTAAATTATCCCTTCCCAAACCTTTTGTATAATCTTTCTGCCACGGCTTCAGGGATCCATCCCGCCAATGCCTATGAGAAATATGGCGATGATTACGGCAAGAAGATTGTTATCGGAACCGGTCCGTATAAGTTTGAAGAGTGGATACCCGGAGAAAGAACCGTCCTTGTGAAAAATGAAGAATACAACTGGGGTCCTGAATGGATGTCCAATAGGGGTCCGGCACTCATTGACAAGATCATTTTAAAAGTGATACCCGATGAAAATTCCAGGGTGATGGAGCTGGAGGTGGGAGGCATTCATCTTTTGAGAAATGTTCCAGAAACCTATGTGGATAAGCTGGAAAAGAATCCCGATATCACCCTGTACAAGAAGCCGGCGACAAAACTGGGGTATCTTGCCTATGCCACAGATAAAGAACCCTTTACAGACGTAAGGGTTCGCCGGGCAATTAACCATGCCCTGAACCGGGAGGAAATCATACAGTTTGTGTTCAGGGGAATCGGTGAAGTGGCATATGGTTATCTCCCTCCCGCACTGAAAGATGAATATCTGAAAGAGAGTGAGGACTTGGCCTATAAGTATGATCCGGAAAAAGCACGGCAGCTCCTGGCCGAAGCGGGATATCCCGAAGGATTGGAGCTGACTCTTTCGGCAGACAACTCTTCCAAGAGCAGAAAACTGGCTGAGATCATTCAGAGCCAGCTGAAAGCAGTGGGTATTGATGCAAAAATTCAGCTGTATGATTCCGCCGCTTATGCTGATATGCTCAGAGAAGGGAAACAGGAGCTGTTTATAAGGGAATATAGCTGGTCGAACGCGGATATCCTTGACTGGTTCCTGCTTTCCGAAAGGTTTCCATATCCCAATCATTCCAGGTGGGTGGATGAGAAGACCGATGAGCTGATTACCCATGCCGCCCGAAGGCCTACCTGGGAAGAGCGAGCCGAGGCTTATAAGGATGTACAGCGTTATCTGATTGAGCAGGCCGTATGGGCTCCCATATATATTCCAATGCAAATGTTTGCCGTACGGAAAGAAGTAAAGAATTTCAAGTATCATCCATGGATGCTTCAGTACAACGATGGCTTTGACATCGAAGTAAAGTAGGAAGTGTTGCCCATGCTGAAATATATCCTAAAAAGGCTCCTTTTAATGATTCCAGTGATTATCATAATGACCATGATTGTTTTCATGATATTCTACTTCGCACCGGGCGATCCTGTTTCCAGGATCGCCGGTCCGAATGCCACACCGGAGATCTATGAAAGCATAAAGCGGAAATACGGCCTGGATCAGCCCTTTATTGTTCAGTATTTCCGGTTTGTAAAAAGCGTGGTCAGTGGGGATTTGGGAATATCGATCCTTCAGGACAGGCCGGTCATAGAAATGATTAAGGAAAGACTGCCGGTGACGCTTCAAATTGGCCTCCTTGGATTTTTCATAACCTTTGCCATTGCTATTCCTGCAGGGGTGATAGCAGCCGTCAAAAAGAATACGGTTGCTGATTACCTGTGCATGTCTGCTTCCCTGCTGGGAATAGCAATCCCGACATTTTGGTTAGGAATGCTGCTTTTGTATCTTTTTGCTTATAAGCTGAGATGGTTCCCGATCTCGGGAGATGGGACGATAAAACAGCTGATTCTACCGGCCTTTGCAATCGGTTTGACAAACGCAGCCGTCATTGCGAGAATGGTCCGATCCAGCATGCTGGAGGTTTTGAAACAGGATTATGTGCGAACCGCAAGAAGCAAGGGGCTTTTTGAGAAAACCGTGGTTTACAAACATGCGCTAAAAAATGCTTTGATTCCGGTCATTTCCCTCATGGGATTGCGGTTAGGCTGGATCATAGGCGGCTCGGTTGCTCTGGAGATTATTTTTAGTATTCCGGGAATAGGGAGATTACTGGTGGATTCCATACTGGCAAGGGATTATCCTGTTGTTCAGGGTGCAATGATCGTACTGACTTCATCAATCATTCTGGCAAATATTCTGGCTGATATCCTGTACGCAGTTGTTGATCCACGAATACGCTATAGCTGATTCTGTGATAAGGAAGGTGGTAAAGGATGGCGATGTATCAAAGCAAGGATATTGTTGAGGCCTATGCCGATCAAAAGTGGCTTGAACGGGAAGCTGTATTGGAAAAGGAAGAGGAAAAGAAAAGTGCCTTTGCGGATTTTGCGAAAAAGCTTTTCAGACACAGAGGAGCAGTCATAGGCGCCGTCATCATTTTTGTATTTATTTTCACAGCTCTATTTGCGCCGTGGCTGACCTCCTATCGCTATGACAGCCCGGACATATCCGCCGTATTAAAGGCTCCCAGCTGGGAACATATATTTGGAACCGATGAGTTTGGCCGGGACATCTTTACCAGAATCGTTTACGGGGCCCGGATATCTCTGAGAGTGGCTTTTGTAGCGGTAGCTTTTTCACTTGTCATCGGTACCGTATTGGGGGCCCTCGCAGGTTATTACGGAGGGGTTGTTGATTACATTATTACTTCCATTACCGATATAGCCTGGTCCTTTCCTACAACCCTTCTGGCTATAGCCTTCATCGGGGCATTGGGCTCAGGGCTTCAAAATGTGATCATTGCAATTGCCCTGGCCAGCTGGTCGGGATATTGCAGGGTGGTCAGAGGCCAATTCCTGTCCCTTAAGCAGCGGGAATTCATCGAAGCCGCCCGGGTACTCGGTATGAGCGACGCCAGGATTATTTTCAAGCATATCCTGCCCAACTCGTTAGGACCGGTCCTTGTAATGGCCACCTTGGAGCTGCCGAAGGCTATTGTTGTGGAAGCGTCCTTAAGTTTTTTGGGACTTGGGGCTCAGCCGCCAGAGCCCAGCTGGGGAGTTATTTTGGACAGCGGGAAAGGGCTCCTTGATCAGGCACCGTGGGTTTCCTTTTTCCCAGGTCTTATGATAATGCTGGTGGTACTTGGATTTAATCTTTTTGGCGATGCATTAAGGGATGTTCTGGATCCTCATTCATAAGTCAATGTTCAATTCTAAGGCAAACAAGCCCGGTAACGCCTTTACAGCCGCTCCGGAAAATCCCTGCTTCCATCTCAGAGTTATTGAACTCTGATTCCATAAGGAAACGATCGGATTCCTATTATAAAGGAAAGAAATATCACAACATCAGAACCGGGCTAAATGAGCAGGGCGTCCTGGGCTGTGATTGCTGTCGGCATTTCAAGGTGTCAGCCTGACCTTGCCGGGCGCCTTTGAGAATTCTATTTCAGATGGATATCGGAGCTGGAAGCTCCGGCTAAAATCCTTGTACCGTGTTTACGCCGGTTGGAACCCTCGAAAATCTTTATAGGAACATTTCGAGGGTTTTTTGCTTTCAAAAAGAGCAGTGATGATACAAACGAGGAAGCAGGCTGTGGCCTTTACAGGCTAAAAAGGAAATGCTATAATATGACATAACCGACCGACCGTTCGGTCGGTTATGCTTTTGAAAACATAATGCAGGAGGATCCTATATGCTAGCTGAATACAGTGTAAAAAGACCCTATACAGTTTTTGTCGCAGTCATCTTGATTATTGTACTGGGCGTAATATCCTTTTTGAATATGACAACGGATTTGCTTCCATCTATGGAACTGCCTTACGTCATTGTTATTACATCCTATCCCGGAGCCAGCCCTGAAAAGGTAGAGCAAACGGTCACAAGGCCGTTGGAAGCCGTTTTAAGCACATCCAGCGGTCTTAAGAATATCAGCTCTATATCCAGTGAAAACTCCA
>Ga0134092_1002560_pt1 | contig 13690 bp, 9 predicted proteins | sample 3_6taG_FD_94454 | JGI IMG/M metagenome (GOLD analysis project Ga0134092, IMG submission 94454) | Switchgrass degrading microbial communities from high solid loading bioreactors in New Hampshire, USA - 3_6_20_6_A3 metaG | ecosystem: Engineered > Bioreactor > Semi-continuous > Anaerobic > Digestate...
ACATACGATGCTCAGGGTGTTAACGGCAGAATGCAGGGTCGTTCCAAGTACGGCACCAAAAAGGCAAAGGCTAAGAAATAGCCGCATTATCGGGACAATTCTTCTTGCAGGCTGAATTAAATTCACCAATGCGTGTTTATAATATATTACAAGTCCTCTTTGTAAGTTAAACTGCATTGGCGCCGACGAGAAGTATGTCACTCGAGTACCTGTGATATCATTTCATTATGAAGGAGGGAAGCGAAGTGCCAAGAAGAGGCAAGGTTGCAAAACGAGATGTTTTGCCTGATCCGCTTTACAATTCCAAACTTGTAACAAAGCTCATCAACAATGTTATGTATGATGGCAAGAAAGGCGTTGCTCAGAAGATAGTTTACGGCGCCTTTGACATCATCAGAGAAAAGACAGGCAAGGAGCCGCTTGAGGTCTTTGAGGCCGCTATGGAGAATGTCATGCCGCTGCTTGAGGTTAAGGCTCGCCGCGTAGGCGGTGCTACCTATCAAGTACCGATGGATGTTCGTCCGGAGAGGCGTCAGACACTGGGTCTCAGGTGGATCGTAACTTATGCCCGCCAGCGTTCTGAACGCACCATGAAGGAAAGACTTGCTCACGAAATCATGGATGCCGTTAACTCAACGGGCGGCGCATTCAAGAAGCGTGAAGACACCCACAAGATGGCCGAGGCCAACAAGGCTTTTGCTCACTACCGCTGGTAATCACGCTATTTATAAGTATATTTGGAGGTTTTTATGCCAAGGCAGGTTCCGCTGGATTTAACACGAAACATTGGAATAATGGCACATATTGATGCCGGAAAAACGACCACAACCGAAAGAATCCTTTTCTATACTGGCGTTAACCATAAGATGGGCGAGACCCACGATGGTTCCGCCACTATGGACTGGATGGCTCAGGAGCAGGAGAGAGGTATTACCATCACTTCTGCCGCTACCACATGCTTTTGGAAAGGTCACAGAATCAATATCATAGACACACCAGGCCATGTTGACTTCACAGTTGAGGTCGAAAGGTCCCTTCGTGTCCTTGACGGCTCTGTAACGGTCTTATGTGCCAAGGGCGGAGTCGAGCCTCAGTCTGAAACTGTTTGGCGTCAGGCGGACAGATACAAGGTTCCGAGACTGGCGTATGTAAATAAGATGGACATCATGGGAGCAGATTTCTATAAAGTTGTCGACATGATGAAGGAAAGGCTTAAGTGCAACGCCGTTCCAATTCAGCTTCCCATAGGTTCTGAAAGCAGTTTCAGAGGCGTAATAGACCTCGTTGAAATGAACGCTACCGTATACTATGACGATTTGGGCCTTAATATCAAAGTTGAGGAAATCCCCGAAGATTATAAAGAGCTCGCAGATAAGTACAGGATTGAGCTTTTAGAGCATGTGGCAGAGCAGGACGACGAACTCCTCGAAAAGTACCTTTCGGGAGAAGAGCTCACTATTGAAGAAATCAAGGCATGCATCAGAAAGGCTACCATTAATAATGACATGGTGCCCGTGGTTTGCGGTACATCCTACAAGAACAAGGGCGTACAGAAGCTCCTTGACGCGATAGTCGATTATCTGCCCGCTCCGACAGATGTTGAGTCAATCAGGGGCATCAACCCCGACACCCAGGAGGAAGAGGTAAGGCATTCCTCCGACAACGAGCCCTTCTCAGCGCTTGCTTTCAAGATTGCTACCGACCCCTATGTAGGAAGGCTTTGCTTCTTCCGCGTATATTCGGGTTCAGTAACATCGGGCAGCACTGTTTACAACTCAACCAAGGGCAAAAACGAAAGAATGGGCAGAATCCTGCAGATGCACTCCAACCACAGACAGGACATAGAGGCATGCTACGCAGGTGACATCGCCGCGGTTGTAGGCGTTAAGTTCACCACAACGGGCGACACCCTTTGCGATGAGCGCCACCCGATCATCCTTGAGTCCATGGAGTTCCCCGAGCCCGTTATCCGCGTCGCCATTGAGCCTAAGACAAAGGCAGGCCAGGAGAAAATGGGCATCGCGCTGCAGAAGCTCTCTGAGGAAGACCCGACTTTCAAATACTACACCGACCCCGAAACAGGTCAGACAATCATCGCTTGCATGGGCGAGCTTCATCTTGAGATTATTGTCGACCGTATGCTGCGCGAGTTCAAGGTCGAGGCCAATGTTGGCAGACCCCAGGTCGCATACAGAGAAACAATCACCAAAGAAGCTATTTCCGATACCAAGTATGCAAGGCAGACAGGCGGTCTCGGTCAGTACGGCCATGTTAAGATCAAGATTGAGCCCAACCCGGGCAAAGGCTTTGCGTTTGTCAACGCGCTTGTGGGCGGCGTAATTCCCAAGGAGTATATCCCCGCAGTTGAGGAAGGCATTAAGGGAGCGATGCAGACGGGCGTCCTCGCAGGCTACAATGTAGTTGATGTTAAGGTCACGCTTTTCGACGGTTCTTACCATGAAGTCGACTCCTCCGAAATGGCATTCAAGATTGCCGCTTCAATGGCATTCAAAGATGCCATGAAGAAGGCAGGCCCTGTTCTCATGGAGCCCATCATGAAGATTACCGTCATTGTTCCCGATGAGTATATCGGCGATGTTATCGGCGACATCAATGCCCGCCGCGGTGAGATGCGCGAGATGGAAACAAGAGTGGGAGCAACTCATGTTCATGCGTTCGTTCCGCTTTCATCCATGTTCGGCTATGCAACCGATTTGCGTTCAAAGACGCAGGGCAGAGGACAGTATGTATTGGAGCCGAGCCACTACACAGAAGTGCCCAAATCCATCGCTGAATCAATCATCGGTGAAAGGTTCAAGAATTCATAAATAAATGCAAATCAAGTAATAAAGTACTTGAAATTAATGGTTTTTATTGATAGAATAGCGAATAATAGGATTAACGACTTTACCTTAAGGAGGAAATTCGAAAATGGCAAAAGCTAAATTTGACAGAACGAAACCCCATGTAAATATCGGCACCATCGGCCATGTTGACCATGGTAAGACAACATTAACAGCTGCTATCACAAAGGCACTTGCTCTTAAGGGTACCTCCCAGTTCGTTGACTATGCCAACATCGACAAGGCTCCCGAGGAGAAAGAGCGCGGTATCACAATCAACACTTCACATATTGAGTATCAGACCGAAACCCGTCACTATGCTCATGTTGACTGCCCCGGCCACGCTGACTACATTAAGAACATGATCACCGGCGCAGCTCAGATGGACGGCGCTATCCTTGTTATCGCAGCTACAGACGGCCCGATGGCACAGACAAAAGAGCACCTTCTCCTTGCTCGTCAGGTTGGCGTTCCCTACATCGTTGTTTTCATGAACAAGGTTGACCAGGTTGACGACCCCGAGCTTCTTGACCTCGTAGAGATGGAAATCCGCGAGACTCTCGACGCTTATGAGTTCCCCGGCGATGATACACCCATCATCAGAGGTTCAGCTCTCCAGGCTCTTGAGTACAACGGCAATGACCCCAACGCTCCCGAGCTCAAGCCCATCTATGAGCTTATGGACGCTGTTGACAGCTATATCCCGACACCTGACCGTAAATCCGACATGCCCTTCCTTATGCCTGTTGAAGACGTCTTCACAATCACAGGCCGCGGCACAGTTGCTACAGGTAGAGTTGAGCGCGGACAGCTCAAGACCGGTGAGGAAGTTGAGATCGTTGGTCTTGCTGATGAGAGCAGAAAAGTTGTTGTTACCGGTATCGAAATGTTCCGTAAGACCCTTGACTATGCAGAGGCTGGCGACAACATCGGCGCACTCCTCCGCGGTGTTCAGAGAAACGAAATCGAGCGCGGACAAGTTCTTGCAAAGCCCGGCTCCATTAAGCCTCACACCAAGTTCAAGGGTCAGGTTTACGTTCTTACCAAGGATGAAGGCGGCCGTCATAAGCCCTTCTTCTCCAACTATCGTCCCCAGTTCTATTTCAGAACAACTGATGTTACCGGCGTAATTCAGCTCCCCGAAGGCGTTGAAATGTGCATGCCTGGTGACAACGTCGTTATGAGCGTTGAGCTTATTTCACCCATCGCTATCGAGGAAGGTCTCCGCTTCGCTATCCGTGAAGGCGGCCGTACAGTTGGCTCCGGCGTTGTTATCGAAGTCGGTGATTAATTAAATCTAAAACAAATTAAGCGGTTCGTAATGAACCGCTTTTTTGTTTGCCTAAATTTTAGATTAATAATTGGAAAAATTTTATTATTTTCTTTTTTTATAACCTGCGTTATCATAAAGACAGCAAAAGTTTTTGCAATAGTTTGTTGAATTTATTAAATAGCTTTAAATTTTTGTGAACCTTAAATACTTAAATATATTATAAACTTTGTGTGTCGATTTTTGACGAAAAGTCAATAAGGGCACTGATAAATCAAGAAAATTATAGTTGCGAAAAAACGCAGTTTTATATATAATCTTGTCTGTCTCAGAAAAAGACAAGGAGATGAAAGAAATGAAAAAGTTTTATAAATTAATTGCTATTATTTTGACAATTGTAATGTCTTTTTCGGTTATGAGTTTAGCTGCATTCGCAGATGAGCCCACTACTGAAGGCACAGCAACTGAAGTTCAGAAAGATGAAGAGATGGTTGATATCCTTCTTAGGTTCAAAGAACTTATAGAGAGGTTCATTAACGGCGTCAAAAAGGTAATTGAGGAAATAAGGAACTTCTTAGGTTCAGTTAAAGATATAACAAAAGTAAAAGTTGATTCCATCAGCTTCCCGAATGAAGCTACCGTACTTAAAGTCGGGGACACAGAGAGACTTGTTCCCACCATTCTTCCCGAGAAAGCAACTAATAAGAATGTTACATATTCTTCCAGCGACGAGAGCGTCGCAACCGTTGACGAAAACGGCGTTGTAACAGCCGTTGGAACAGGCACAGCAACAATTACAGCCACAACAGAGGACGGCGGCAAAACCGCTGCTAAGCACATCGTTGTCGGCGACATCGTTGTAAAAGAAAATGAAAGCATTTATGATGCATATCTTGATGCTGAGGAAGGTCAGGTTATTGCTGTCGCTCCCGGAGTTTACAAAGAACGACTTGTAATCAGCAAGAGAGTTTCCTTCCTTGGAGCAAACGCAGGCATTTCCGCCAACACTCAGCGCGGCGCTGAGACTGTTCTTACATTTGACGAGAGCCACATTACAGGCTCATCCGTAACTCTTGTTAACAACAGCGCTTCCGGCGTTGTTTTCGACGGTTTCTATTTCTACGACGGCGGCTACGCATCGCCCTCTCAGCTTGTCAGAGCAATGTATGCACACGGTTCCGATTTGCAGATTAAAAATAATGTCTTCGACGGATTTAACTATGTTCAGCTCTATGTTTCCAGCGCCGTTTACAATTATAGTAACGGCACTTGGGACTATCACTCAGAGTATGTAAACAATCTCCTTCTTGAGAACAACCTTTTTAAAGATTCTCCGTCCTCATACTACAATGTTCAGCTCCAGGGCGTTTCCTGCACAATCAGAGGCAATGTGGTTGACAACGCTTCCGGCATCATCATTCAGCCCTACCACAACGCAGGCGGCGGACTTGTTGAGAACAACATAGTCAACACCTTCGTGCTTGGCTTCTGGCACAACACAGCATATCTTGGCTCCGGCAAGTGGGAGTACAAGAATAATGTTATCAACGCAGTGGCCGTTCCTGAAAACATGACCACACCGCCCACAACCTATGTAAGATGGGAGAGCTTCCTCATTCAGTCCTTCGGCGTTGGCGGAGCTTGGAACACAGGCGCAGCACCCGAGGTTGTCTATGAGAACAATGTGGTCGACGCTACGAACGCAAGTCCCGAGCTTATCAGCTACGGTGTAAACTTCATAGCACCCGTCACAAATGACGCAAAAGCGATTTTCACAAACAATACTTTCGCCGGTGTCCAAATCGGCGTTGACAGAAAAGCAGGCGCCCTTGACCTTAATGAAATGCTTGCAAACAACGCCTTCCCCGAGGGCAGCGCTGTAATCGGCAATCAGATTAAGATAGCTGAGTAATATAACACCCCAATTGCACCCATGCAATTGGGGTCTTTTTATGCCCTTTAAAATTATTGTTTGAAGTTTAATCCCGCTTTGATATAATGATATAAATAACTATTACAGAATTGGGGAGTGGACTATGATAGTTAGAAGACTTACCGACAGCGACGCACTGGCACAGGAAAGCGTAGCGTCCTCAGCGTTTATTTACGCCTTTGACCCTGAAAAAGTTGAAAAACTGGAACACGATTATATGCTGGGCGCCTTTAACGATGAAGGCGTTATGATGGCTTGTCTTGAGGTGTACGATTATAAGAATTATTTCGGCAAAGGAACTTTGGGCTGCGCGGGCGTGGGCGGAGTTGCCTCAAAGCCTGAATTCAGACGCGGCGGAGCCGTAAGAGCCATGTTTAATTACCTTTTTGAGGATGCTCCGAAGCAGGGCTGGGATATTTCAATCCTTTACCCCTTCTCCGAGGAGTATTATCAAAAGTTCGGATACTCGGCAATCTCAAACAAAATGTATCTGGAAGCGGATTTCAGATGCCTTGAGCAGATTCCCAGATGCTCCGGCGCGGTGCTCTACGACGGCTCTCAAAGCGAGGCTCTCTATGAGCTCTACAATAAGATAGCGAGAAAATACAGCCTTGCTTTTATGAGAAACAGCGATAAGTATTTCAATACCAACTACCCCAAGGACTTAAAGTTTACATACCTTTGGAAGAATGACAAGGGCGAGTTTAAGGCATATGTAAACTGCGAGTTCAACAGAGCCGAAAGCAAAGTAATCGTTCAGGAAATCGGCTTTATAGATAAAGAAGGAATGCTGGGCATCTTGGGCTTTTTAAGAGTATTTGACGGCAATTACAAGACGATTGTATTCCACAACCTGCCCCAAGACACTCCTATTTATCCGCTGCTGACAAACCTCTCCATGGTAACGAGAAAGCTAATAAACAACGGTTCGGTCAGAGTCTTTAACCTTAAAAAGGTGCTGGAGCTGAATGTCTATCCAAAAGAAAAAGGCAGCTTTGTATTTGAGAGCACCGACGAGATTACTAAGGGCGTCTACAGCGTAAAATACGAAAACTCCGCAGCGGAAATCAGCGTTTCAGAAAGCGGAAAGCCCGATTTTATTATGGATTCAATCGCAATTTCCCGATATATTGTCGGCGGCGTCAGCGGCGGATTTGAGGCGCTGTCATATGACTCGCATATTGAAGTCGTAAACGAGAATGAGGACTTTTTAAAGGCATTCCCAAAGAGAAATACCTTCTTTACAGACGGTTTCTAACAGAAAGGTAAGGAAAATCATGAATGGCATTACAGGCTGGGACTATCACCCTTATGTTCCCTATAATGAAATCTATAGAAAAGGCGAGCCTTATATCTCCATGCTTGCACCCTCCGAAAACGCCCTCACATTCCAGTGGCAAAGCGGCGCGGGGGAGAACGGCGCAAAAGTTTTCTACAGAAAAAGGGGAGAAGGGGAGTTTAAGGAACAAAACATTGACGCAAGCAGGGTTGAGTTGACTTCTCTTGAACAAGGCGCAGAATATGAGTTTTATGTTCAGGACAAGCTGGGCAGGAAAAGCAGCGTAAGACTTTTTGAAACAGGCTATGTCCCGGGAAATGTTATAAACTATCTTCACCCAGAAGATTCCGCATACGAGTTTTCGGGCAGGTACCTTTGCAGCCCGTCAATCGTTAGGGTTGGGCCAAGCACCCTCATAGCCTCCTGCGACCTTTTTAAATCCAGAGCGCCGCAGAATTTAAGCCTTATTTTCCGCTCCGATGACAACGGAAAAACATGGAGCAATATTGCGGAGTTAATGCCCTGCTTTTGGGGAAGATTATTTGTCCACAAGGGAGCTTTATATATGCTCTCTACCTCTACGGAATACGGCGATTTGCTTATCGGACGCTCCGATGATTTGGGCAGGACCTGGACAGCCCCGACGGTCCTTGCAAGAGGCTCATCACACTGCGAGGAGAGCGGTTTTCACAAGGCGCCCGTACCCGTTGTAAATATTAGAGGCAGGCTTTACTCCGCTGTGGAGTACGGCTGCTGGCATAAAAAAAGATACGCCAATGTCGTCATTTCCATTGACGAAAACGCCGACCTTTTAAAGGCGGAAAACTGGACAATCTCTGCCCCGGCGATTTTTGACCTTAACTGGGAGGGCGCGCTTAAAGGCCACTGCCCAGCAGCGATAGAGGGCAATATTGTTGAAACCCCCTACGGCGGCATTGTGAATATCCTCAGATACGCCGAAGGAAAGGCTTTAATGCTGAAAGCAGATGAACAAAACCCCGAAAAGGCTCCCGAATTTGTGTCATTTATTGATTTCCCATTTGCCCATACAAAGTTTGAGATAATGAAAACAGAAAAGGGTTACTTTGCATGCGGCAACCGCGCACCGCGGCGCAATGTCCTCTCCCTTGCCCATTCAGACGATTTGATTCACTGGACCATAGTTAAGGATTTAATTAATTACAGCCACCTTTCATCCGATTTTACAGCCTTTCAATATCCCACCGCTTTTATTGAGGGCGATAAGCTGATAGTAGTTAGCAGAACCGCCTTTAATAAGTGCGCTAACTTCCACGACAGCAACTATATAACATTCCACGAATTCAGTATTTAATAAAGAAACTTGCTCCGATAGGGGCAAGTTTTTTGTTGCAGGTTTTAACACTAATGGCAAAAAATTTATAAAACGCATTCACTGTAAATATTGAACGAAGAAATAAACTGTGATAAACTTAATTTGTCGAAATGTATTCGAGTTTATTGCAAGAGGATTTGTAAAATGCAAAAGGCTTACATATCAAAATTCAAAAGAATGTTAAAGGTTCTATCTGCGGCTGTTTTACTTATTACGGCTGTGGGCAGCTTTAATTTTGCCGCATTTTACGGCGCTGAAAGCCGCGCATTTTCAAATTCCGCGCCAGTTTTAAATATCGAAGACGCTTTTCTTGATTTGTCGAAGCCCGCTGAGCTTACCGATACGCTGGTAGGGTCAGCAACGGTCGCGGCTACTCAAAAGACGGAAAGCATTGCAAAAAGCACTGCGCCTTTTGTAAACACCGATTCTTCAAATTCAGATAATACTTCAAATCCCGTACTTACTCCCATTCAAAAGGTAGGCTCTTCCATCGCAAATTTCAGCGCCCCGCTGCCCATTAAGACGGGCAACAAAATCAAGGGCATGCTGGCTTCCAAGTCGGACAATATGGTTTACAGCCTGGAAATCAGCCAGAGAGGATATATTGTGCTGGAGCTTTCGCACAGCCTCCCCAGCGCGCCCGCAAACGCATGGAACGCGGTGCTTTATGAGGAGTATAACTCCACGGGCATTGGCGGCGAGATTAAATACCGCCCCCTCGGCAGAGTAAGCTCCACTTTAAAGGATACAGATGTCGCAACATCCGAAAAAATCGGCGTTTACCCCGGAAATTACATTATAGTTGTAAGCTCGGGTACGGCTTTTTCTCCGACTGAGTTTTACATAAAAGCAGATTTCACAGCCACCTTTGATTATGAGGCAGGCTATAACGACACCATTACAAGATATAACGAAATAACCCTCAATAAGCCCATTAAGGGAGTTATGAATGAGGGCGAGCAGCCCGACTCCGACTGGTTTATGTTCAGGGTCGACAAAAAGGGCTTTGTGAGAATCTCCTTTGAGCATGAGGATTTAAAGCTCCCCCAGGTCGGATGGAAAATCTATCTCTATGACCAGTGGGAGAATGAGCTTTACTACGCAAAATCCAATTTCAACGACACGCTTGTCAGAAGCGGTCTTATCGGTCTTGACGAGGGCTACTATTTTGTAAATATTTCTCAGCATATTCACTCCGAAGCAGAGTACACTTTAACCGTAAGCTTTGAGCAGTCAAATCTTGCTGAGAGCGAATATAACGACAGTATTGAAACCGCGATGCCCATTGAAACGGGCAAGCAGTATAAGGGCTCAATTTCCGAAAGAAGCCGCAGAACCGACAAGGACTTCTTTAAAGTGACTCTGCCCATGGACGGTTCAGTTGCTCTGCTCTTTGAAAAGGAGCCAATAAACGACCAGAAAGACGGCTGGAATATCACGCTCATAAATAAAGACGGCGAGGTTATGTATTCCGCTGTCGCAAAGCTCAGCACCGCAAAAATAGAGTCCCCCAGAATCGGACTTGCAGCGGGCGAGTATTATGTGGTTATCGACTCCGAAAACAGAACCCTCAATACCGCCCCGTACACAATTTCCTTAGATTTTGACGCCACCTATTATTGGGAAGCTGAGAAAAACGATACAATGGCAAAGGCAAATCCCATAAGCGTTAACAGGGATTACAGAGGCTCCCTTGTTGAAATCGGAATCGACTTTGATACCGACTGGTACAGCTTTGAGCTGACAGGGGAGAGCAGAGTATCTGTCAGCTTCTCTCACAACGCAATAGAGCCTTATCTTAACAAGGGCTGGCTTATTCAGCTTGTCGACAAGGACGGCATGGTAATAAAATCAGTTACATCCAGATGGGGCGACGACGACGACGTTGCCTCAACGGAGGAGGCAGTCCTCCCCGCAGGCAAGTACTATGTAAAAGTCGATACGGCCGAATACTACAACAGCGCGACATATATTTTAAAGGTTAACGCCCGGTAGTTTTGTTCTTTATTCTAAACAAAATAAATACTATTTTTATGAGGTGTTGTCATGGGTATAATTAAAGTCTTGACAAGCGCAATCGGCGGAGGGCTTGCGGATTCTTGGCTTGAGGTGTTTGAAGCCGACAATATGGGCGACAATACGGTTATGACAAAAGGCGTCGCTGTCCGCAGAGATTCAAAGCACAACAGAAATATTAAAGGCGAGCCCAAAGCCGTATCAAACGGCTCCATAATCCATGTCTATCCCAATCAGTTTATGATGCTCCTTGAGGGCGGCAAGGTTGTGGACTATACAGCCGAGGAGGGCTATTACAGGGTTGACAATTCCACACTTCCGTCGCTTTTCAACGGCGAGCTTTCAGAAAGCGTAAAGGAAACCTTCAGAAGAGTAGAATACGGCGGAACACAGCCCTCCGCGCAGGTTGTTTACTTTATAAATCTGCAGGAGATTAAAGGCATTAAGTTCGGCACAAAGAACCCCATTAACTATTTTGACACTTTCTACAATTCCGAGCTTTTCCTCAGAGCACACGGAACATATTCCATACGCATAACCGACCCCATAAAGTTCTTCTATGAGGCTATTCCGAGAAATAAAGACAGGGTCGATATTCAGGATATTAACGAGCAGTATCTCTCCGAGTTCCTTACCGCGTTCCAGGCTGCCATCAACAGAATGTCCGCCGAGGGTCAAAAGATTTCCTATGTCACATCTAAGAGCATGGAAATCAGCAAGTACATGAGCGAGGTTCTTGATAAGGACTGGAAGGCAACCAGAGGCTTTGAGGTCCAGTCTGTGGGCATAGCTTCAATCAGCTATGACGAGGAGTCCATGAAGCTCATCAACATGAGGAACCGCGGCGCAATGATGTCAGATCCCACAATCAGAGAGGGCTTTGTTCAGGGTTCCGTTGCAAGGGGTATCGAGGCTGCGGGCTCCAACCAGTCCGGCGCAATGGCAGGCTTCTTGGGCGTAGGCATCGGTATGCAGGCAGGAGGCGGTTTTGTGGGTGAGGCATCCCGTTCCAATCAGGCTCAGATGGAAAGAGAAAGCGCAAAGAGCGCGAATATGTGGATTTGCCCCGAATGCAAAGCAGAAAACGAGGGCAAGTTCTGCCAGAACTGCGGCAAAGCGCGCCCGAACGGAGGCGGCTGGGTTTGCTCATGCGGCACTGAGAACGGCGGCAACTTCTGCATTAACTGCGGCAAGCCGAGACCGACTAACGACTTCAAATGCTCAAACTGCGGCTATGAGGTAAAGGGTATCGCGCAGAAAATCAAATTCTGCCCCAACTGCGGCAAACCTAACGAACAGAATTCATAGCGTCATTTCAATAGGGGGATATCATGGCAGTAGTTTCATATAAATGCCCTAACTGCGACGGTCCGCTTGTATTCAGACCGCGCGAAAATGATTTTTATTGCGATTTTTGTCAGTCCCGCTTTAATAAAAGTGAAGTTGAAGCAGGCAACTCAGGCGCAGCGGAAACGGTTTCTGCCGCGCCTAAAACTCAAATAACAGAAGATGCCGAGCTTTTTGAAAAAGAAGCGGTCACATACTCCTGCCCGAGCTGCGGCGCGGAGATAATCACAGCCGAGAGCACAGCGGCGACTCAGTGTTATTACTGCCATAACCCCGTTATTCTTTCAGGCAAGCTGAGCCGAGAGTTCAGACCCGACAGGCTTATTCCCTTTGCCATCTCTAAGGATGAAGCGATTAAGCGATTTAAGGACTTTTGCGCCAAAAAAAGAATGCTCCCCAAGGAGTTCCTGACAGAAGGCACCTTTGAGAGCGTTACGGGCGTGTATTACCCTTATTACATTGTTGACGCAAAGATATTCGGCCAAGCGACCGCAAAATCCAAAACAACAAGAACATGGATCGCTGGCAATTTCCAATACACCGAAATCTCCGACTATCATCATGAAAGAAAAGGCGACCTTGATGTTGAGGGAATAGCCGTTTCCGCCTATAAAGACGGCGACAGGAACCTTCTTAAATATGTCTGCCCCTTTGATGAGTCAAAATCTGTAGATTTCGCGATGATGTATCTTTCGGGCTTTCAGGCGGAGAAAAGGCAGCTTGGCAAAGCCGACCTCTATGGCGAGATTGAGAAAAAGCTGAGAGATATAGCCGAAAACCAATTCAAGGGCTCAATAAACGCAGGCGGCGCAATCACCTCCTTTGAAATGAAGATAAACGACTTGAAGGACCACTGGGAGTATTTCCTCTTCCCCCTTTGGGTCATGACCTACAATTACAGGGGAAAGCTGTACCGCTACGCCATAAACGGTCAGACGGGCAAGCTCTACGGCGAGCTGCCTGTTGACAAGCTGAAGCTGTTTACCACAGCGGCGGTATCGGCGCTTGCTGTATTGGCAGCAATCCTGATTTACGGAGGATTTGCCGCATGAAAAACAAAGCCCGTAACAATATCAAATTTTTAATTATTACTCTGAGTATGGCTTTGGTTGTTATCCTGAATTTCTCAATACTTTCATTTGCCGATACCTTAGATTTCTATGTTGTTGACAATGCGGGACTTTTTAGCAATTCGGAGATAAACATCCTGAATGAAGCTATTAAGAATTCCGCGGATGATGCGCCGTATCTTTTCATCCTGACAATCAATGACGCTAAAGGCAAAACCGCCATGGATTATGCGGACGATTACCACGACGAGCTGATAGATAAAAAAGGTTTTCCCGCTGACAGCGCCTTATTTCTTATAGATATGGACAATCGTGAGCTTTGGGTATCCACCACAGGTACCTTTATTGACAAAATCAGCGGCGGTAATCTTGATTATCTCCTTGACTCTGCTCAGTTTTACGCAAAAAACGGCAGCTTTTATGAGGCCGCCGAAAGCTTTGTAGATATCTCCATAGGCATAATCTCAGGCTCTATAGATGTTGAAAGACCTAAAGAGGACTATGGATACTATCCGGGTTTTCCTGATTTCGATGAAGATTTAATTGTTCCGAGAAACCCCACTTTAAAAGACCAATAT
>Ga0134092_1002566_pt1 | contig 13668 bp, 12 predicted proteins | sample 3_6taG_FD_94454 | JGI IMG/M metagenome (GOLD analysis project Ga0134092, IMG submission 94454) | Switchgrass degrading microbial communities from high solid loading bioreactors in New Hampshire, USA - 3_6_20_6_A3 metaG | ecosystem: Engineered > Bioreactor > Semi-continuous > Anaerobic >...
AGGGATCCGGCAGCTAAAAGCACGCTGGAGGTGTTCCTGCTCTATCCAGGTTTTCATGCACTTATATTTCACAGGATAGCCCACTGCCTTTACAGAAAGAAAATATTCTTTCTTGCCAGATGCGTATCCCAGTTCTCCAGGTTTATCACAGGCATAGAGATACATCCCGGAGCGGTATTGGGCAGAGGGCTGTTCATCGATCACGGAATGGGTGTCGTAATAGGCGAGACGGCAGAGGTGGGCGACAACTGCACGATATATCACGGCGTAACGCTGGGAGGTACCGGAAAGGACAAAGGCAAAAGGCATCCGACCATCGGCAACAATGTATTGATCGGTTCGGGAGCAAAGCTGCTCGGGCCGATAACAGTCGGAGACAACGCAATGATCGGTGCAGGTGCCGTCGTACTGGACAATGTGGAGCCGGAAACAACCGTTGCCGGCGTAAAGGCACGTGCCGTCAAGCGGGCAGGAAGGAGCATCGCTCCGTCTGTTGCGCTGGACCAGGTACACATACCGGACCCCATAGCACAGGAATTATGCAGGATGCGCATGCGCATCGAACAGCTGGAAGCACAGATAAAAGGCGAGGTCGTGCCGCCGCCGGATTTTGATAAATGCAAGCCAAAAAAAGCAGAAGGAATAAGGGAAGGTGACAGTCAATGAAGCTGTACAACACACTGACAAGACAAAAAGAAGAATTCAGACCTATCGATGGTGATACAGTCAGGATCTATTCCTGCGGTCCCACCGTCTACCAGTATGCTCACATCGGCAATATGAGGTCATACATATTCATGGATATCCTCAGACGCGTGCTGAAATACAACGGCTATAAGCTCAAGCATGTAATGAATATCACGGACGTCGGACATTTGGTATCGGACTCTGACGAAGGCGAGGACAAGATGGTCAAGACAGCCAAAGAGACGAAGAAAACTCCGTGGGAGATAGCAGAGTATTATACCGGTGTATTCATGAACGATATCGCAGAGCTGAACATAGATAAACCGGAGATAATACCAAAGGCGACGGAACACATCAATGAAATGCTGGAGTTTGTGGAGGCGCTTGTTGAAAAGGGCTACGGCTACGAGACCAGTGACGGCATCTATTTTGACATAATGAAATTCAAGGATTATGGAAAACTGTCCAGACTTGATCTTGAAGGTCAGATCGCAGGCGCAAGAGTCGATGTCAACGAGGAAAAAAGGCACCCGGCAGACTTCGCCCTCTGGAAGAAGGCGCCGAAGGAGCATATTATGCAGTGGCCCAGCCGCTGGGGTATGGGATATCCCGGATGGCACATCGAGTGCTCTGCCATGAGCAGGAAATACCTTGGCGACGAGTTCGACATCCATACGGGAGGAGTCGACCATATACCGATCCACCATGAGAACGAAATAGCCCAGAGTGAAGCACTGCTTGGAAAGCCGGCGGTCCGCTACTGGCTGCATGGCGAGTTCCTGCTGGTGGACAACGGGAAGATGTCGAAGAGCCTGGGGAACACGTACACCGTCTCAGACCTCAAAAAGAAAGGCTTCAGTCCCCTGGCATACAGGTACATGTGTCTTAATGCCAATTACAGAAGCAAGCTGAACTTTACATGGGACGGACTCAAGGCGGCCCAGGTGGCGCTGGACAGGCTGCTGGAGGGTGTCCTGGCCCATAAGAATGCCGATCCGCAGGTCAGGATCGACGATGAGACCATCAGAAAGTTCGAAAATGAGTTCACAGAGGCCGTAAATGACGATCTGAACATACCGAAGGCCTTTGGTGTAGTGTGGAATGTAGTAAGATACGGTACGAAATCCCAGGACCTTTACAGACTGCTGCTGAAGATGGATCAGATACTGGCACTTGATTTTGACAAGGCTGAGGAGAAGGCAAAGGATGAGGTGCCTGAACTTGACCCTGAAATTCAGAAGCTTATTGACCAGAGGCAGCAGGCCAGAAAGGAAAAGAACTGGAAACTGGCCGATGAGATCAGGGACAGGCTGAACGGCATGGGCATAGTGCTGGAGGATACTCCCCAGGGTGTCAGGTGGTCATATAAAAAATGATATCCTCCGGGATATAGCATGCTGACAGAATTATGTAACTTTTTGTACGCATCTTAATATAATGATTATGTAAATTATAATTTGTTATGTTAGGGTGTGGATATATATGAAAACGAATAAGATCAAATGGGATGAGGGCATGGCTGTAAGGTGCGTAAAAAGGGTAAACAACGGATTCATCCCGGTACATGTCAGCGAAAGAAACGCCACCAGGTCATTCCAGAAGGGCGAATGGGATGAATTCAGCAGAAAGATTACCCGAGAGATAAGAAAACAGAATTAGTGAACAGTTAGCTGCATGAATGTGCAGTGGGTATCTGTCCACTGAAAAACGAGCTGCTTTGACGAGCAGCTGAAATAAGTGACAAAATCAGTGACAGAAAAATGCTCCAATAGGAAGCTGCTTCGAACAGGAAGCAGCTTCAAGGAAGGAGCTCTTTTTTTATGTTCTGTTCCGTGTTTGTTATGGATGTTCAGGCGCGGAACTTAAGGTACCAGTCGACAAAACGGCCTATGCCTTCTTCAAGGGACACCTTCGGCTTGTAACCCAAAAGCTTTTCAGCCTTTGAAATATCTGCAAAGGTGGCAGGCACATCACCCGGCTGATCCGGCAGGAAGCGCAGGCTTGCTTTTTTGCCCAGCTTGTTTTCAATTATGGAGACAAGCTCGAGAATGCCTGCAGTGCTTGAGTTTCCCAGATTGATAGTTTCGAAGCTGCACGGCAGTGATATGGACGATACGATGCCATCGATAATATCGTCTATGTATGTGTAATCTCTGAAACTGCTGCCATCTCCGAAAATATCGATGTCATGTCCTTCAACGACAGCTTTGGTGAAAATGTGGACTGCCATATCGGGACGCTGCCTTGGACCGTATACGGTAAAGAATCTCAGACACACGACCGGTATGCCGTAAAGCTGCTTATATGTCCGGCAAAACAATTCGCCTGCATATTTGGCTGCGGCATAAGGTGACATTTGGACTGCGGCAGGTGTGTCTTCCCTGAACGGAGTCGGCGCATTCCCGTATACCGAGGATGACGATGCAAATACAAACTTTTTTACATTGGTTTTTTGCAGGCTTCCAATATGGCTACAGTGCCCTTTATATCAGTATCTATATATTTCAGCGGATCCTGCAGGGAGTTCCTGACGCCGGCAAGAGCGGCAAGATGGACTATGGCATCCGGCTTCTCCTGATCCATTACAGAGCCCACAAGTCCACTGTCCAAAATGTTGCCTTCAATGAGCGTGAAATTGCAGCATCTCGCGCAGAACTCCAGGTTGCTTCTCTTAACGGCAGGGTCATATGAATCATTAAAATCATCTATACATATGACCTCCGAACAGTCGCGCAGCAGGCGCTCACAAAGATGGGAGCCGATGAAGCCGGCTCCTCCTGTAACAAGTACTTTCACTTTCTGCCAACCCCCTCGTAATAGAAGCCGAAGCTTTTCACATATTCCGGTTCATAAACATTTCTCAGATCCATGAACACCGGCTTTTTAACCATCGATTTCAGTTTTTTGAAGTCAAGATCGGAAAACTCCTTCCACTCGGTGACCAGTATGATGCACTCGCTGTCAAAACTTGCGGAATAAGCATCTTCACAGTATTTCAGATTCATTTGCGGGTACTCTTTTTTCATGTTTTCCATAGCCCTGGGGTCGTAAACCGCAATTGATGCGTTCCGTTCCAGCAGGGATGATATTATGGAAACGGCGGGCGATTCCCGTATATCATCTGTACCTGGCTTGAAGGAAAGACCGAGCACTGTTACGCTGGCACCGTCAAGCTGTCCGGCCAGTGCTTTGTCTATCTTGCTTATCATCCGCTCCTGCTGACGCCGGTTAACATCTAGGACGCTGCGCAAAAGGAGAACTTCACAATCAAACTGGCTGCCCAGCGCTGTAAGCGCCCTGACATCCTTGGGGAAGCAGCTGCCGCCGAATCCGGGGCCTGGATTCAGGAAATGAGGTCCTATCCTTTTGTCGAGGCCCATACCTTTTGTGACCATCGTAATATCGACGCCGCATGATTCGCAGAGATTTGCAATCTCGTTGATTAAGCTGATCTTGGTTGCCAGAAACGCATTGGACGCGTACTTGATCATCTCGGCGGTTTCGATATCCGTCAGGACCAGCGGCGTACCTTTCTCCAGCTGCTTTCTGTATACTTCCCTGATGAGATCTGCTGCTTTGCTGCTCTCGGATCCTATAACGATCCTGTCCGGGTATATGAAATCATATACAGCTGAGCCTTCCCTGAGGAATTCAGGGTTCGACACCACGTCAAATGTAATGCTGCAGCCTCTTGATTCCAAAGCCGATGATATTATGCGTTTTACATTTTTGCCTGTGCCGACCGGAACAGTGCTTTTGTTGACAATGACCTTATATCTGTCCATATATGTGCCGATACTGCGGGCAACTTCGAATACATGGCTGGTATCACAGGTGTTGTCGGGCAGTGTCGGGGTGTTGACAGTAATAAAAATGATGTCCGAATGGCTGACTGCCTTGCAGATATCATTGGTGAAGCTCAGCTTTTTCCTTCTGATACAGTTGACTGCGAGGTTTTGCAGTGAGGGCTCGAATATGGGCATTACGCCGCTGTTCAGCATCCCGATCTTGCTGCTGTCCTGATCACAGCACATCACATCTATGCCTGCGGATGCAAGGCAAACGCCGGTAACAAGCCCGACGTATCCGGCACCTATAATCGTTACGCTTGATACAGAAGGACTGTCCCCGATGGTTATGGCAGGAGAACCGTCCCCATCGGTTGAAGGACTGTCCCCGAAGGTTACGACAGAAGAACCGTCCCCATCGATTGAAGGACTGTCCCCGATGGTTACGACTATAGAACCGTCCCCATCGGTGGAAGGACTGTCCCCGACGGTTACGACAGAAGAACCGTCCCCATCGGTTGAAGGACTGTCCCCGATTGTTAAGACTATAGAACCGTCCCCATCGGTTGAAGGACTGTCCCAGACAGTCACGACAGGAGAACCGTCCCCATCAGCTGAAGGACTGTCACCAACGGTTCTTTGCTCAACTCTCTCGAATATTTCATCGGCGACCCGCCTCCAGTTGTACTTTTCCTCGGATTTTTTCCTGCCGGCCCTGCCCATAGCCATGCAGAGCTCGGGATGGTCCAGCATGAAACGGATTTTATCGGCCATGATATCAGGGTCGTTGTGCTGGTCAAGTACAATGCCGCAGCTTTCGGATGAATCTGATAACACCTCGGCATTGCCTCCCCTGTTGGTCGTGATAATGGGGAGACCCGCTGCCATGGCTTCATAATGAACTCTTGCCAGCGGCTCGTTCCACTGCGATGCGCATACAAATATATCTCCGATGCAGTAATAGTCGGGAATATCTGCCGGGGGTATGAACCCGGTGAGGATGACCGGGCCGGGCAGTTTTTTGACAAGCGCACGGAGAGAATTGGTATAATCATCACTTTCATTATTGCCGTACCACTTGCTTCCGGCTATGACAAGTGCCGTATCCGGATGGGTTTGCATCACCCTTTCCATGGCTTTTACAAGTATATGGACTCCTTTTTTTATGCTCAACCTGCCGACGTACAGGATGACCCTGCGATCCTGCAGGCCAAATTTCGACTTCATAGCATGCTTTTTCGCCGCTCCTTCCGGTGTCCATGCAGGAGTGTACTTCGTATAGTCTGCTCCTGAATAGACGACATGCATTTTTCCTTCGGCTGCCGGGAAGCGGCGTGTGACTGTATCTGCGATATACCTGCTTACGGTGTTTATAAATTCTGCCTTCTCTATGCATGTGAGCCCGGCCTCGTCTGAGATCTTGTCAGGATGAAACATTTCATTATGGAGGCTGAGACTGAATTTCTGGCCGGGGAATGCCTGTGAAAGCGCCAACAGATTCTTTGGCCTGTTAAATACATGGATCAGATCATATGGAGGCAGCCCGTCGGTACCGCATGATCCGGCGATGCTGCTTTTAAGATTGCTGACATATATCGTATCAGTTTTTCCCGGTACTCTTATATACCGTACATTGTCCCTGAACTCTTCATTGGGAAGATTCGGATGCTGGATGCTGTAAACAGTGATATTATGGCGTGACGACAGATAAGGCAATATGCCGTCGATATACATTTGTATGGCACCGCCGGCTATTGGCGGGACAGGCAGCTTTTCTGTGCAGATGAGGGCAATGTTCAAGTCAATCACTCCTTCTGAAGCAAAGCTCTAAGACCTCTTCCTTTGAAGATTCGAGGACAGCTGTTTTTTCTATCTCAGCAGGCTTTAAGCTTTTTCCGTTCTGGAAAAGGTTTTTGACAAGGCCGTAGAACCAGTGGGGGAAAGTGAGATCGGCCTGCAGTATCCTTAGCTCATCCTTGTTCATGGGGTTTACCTGGGTGTACCATCCTGTTATCTCCTGCACGGCTTTTGGCGACCATTGTCTGTTATTTTCAGCGTGTTTCCCGATAATTTTTCTCAGATCCCTGACGGGCAGATCATACGTTACCCCGTCAAGATCGAGGACATAGACGCCGTTATCAGCTGCCAGCGCATTACCCTTGCCATAATCCTGATGGCACAGCACCACAGAAGCCGAATCCGGTTTGGTAAGCTCTCCATACATCGTTTCGTCAAGCATTTTCAATGCCCTGTCAGCCAGTGAAAGCATATTGTCTGCATGTGCCAGGTATGCCGAATACTGCGGTGCAGAGGGATTGCGCAGGGCCAGGTCCTTCCAGTCAGACAGCTTTTTTCTCATGGAAGTGTACTGCTCAGGCCACTTGCCCAGTTTTGTCGAAACTCTGGCGCCTTCGGCAGCCTTATACCCTTTGGACGCTATGTGAAAATGGGCCAGCCCCTGCAAAGCCAGCTTCAGATCTGACGGGTTGCTGAAGTTCAGGTCCCTTCCGTCTATCCATTCGTACAGAACAAACAATTGCCCGTCATATTCGGTGACAGGATCGCCCTTGCGGTTTAAAATGACTCCGGGAACAAGACCGCCGGAGTTTTTGATGTAGATCTGTGCATTGACGGAGAACAGAGCTTTATCCATCGTTTGCTTCAGGCGTTTCAGACAGAGACGAACGCCACCGGATGAGACCTTCCATACCGTTTTTATCGTTCCTCCCTGTATGAGCTTTATATTTTCAGGAACGATGTCGTATTCCTTCATGACATTCTCTGCTATAGAGTTGTTGTCCTGTATATGTGAAAAATCGTTGCTCATTTTAATATCTCAATCCTTTCAGAATGTCAGACCGGGATGATCGAATTATAATTCTCAAGCACCGGTTCTGCTGTTTTTTCAAAGGCTGCCATTTCAGTGATCCTTTTGAGGTATTTTTCATCCGACCATTCTTTATCGCGCCTGTAGCAATACTTGCTGACGGCTCCCAAAAACAGGTGAGGGAACATCAGGTCGATCTTTACTACCTCCCATTGGGACGGTGTCAGCGGATTATTTTTCTGATAATTTCTAAGTATGCGGGCTGCAAGCTCGGTGTTCCATTTTCCTGACTTTTTCATGACCTTGTTGAGCAGCTTCCTTATATCTCTTGCTGCAATGTCTACTGTAATCGAATCGGTGTCGAGCACATAAAGCTTGCCTTTGGGTGTCAGAAGCAGATTGCCGGCGGCAAAATCCTGGTGGCACAGAGATCCTGCGGTCTCTGCTTCGTGTACCCAATTCAGATAATCCTGGCCCTTCAGACAATCTACAGCTTTTTTCCCGCGTTCATAAAAATGCGGGAACTCTCTGACTATCACATTGCCGATCGCATTCCGGCCTGTCTTTGAGCATTCGGATTCATAGAATGATTTCATATCTTCAAGCTGTTCAGAATAATCTTCAGGCCACAATCCAAGATGGTATTTCGGCTTGGTGCCTTCTGCAGGGTGGAAGCCGGCGGATGCCCTGTGGAAATCTGCAATGCTCTGTGCGATAAGAGCCATTTCTTCGGCAGAACTGTATGAAGGATTTCTGCCCTCCACAACATCAGTGACAACGTAACATACTCCTTCGATATTAACATACTCGCCGCCGTCTGTGGTTTTATTCACCGCAGGCAGCAGCACGCCGTTATTCGACAGGTGTCTTACTGCATCCAGTATAAACCTGAGGGTTTGCTCTGAATTTGATACTTTTTTCAGTATTTTCATGCCTGACGTGGTGTTTACCCACCAAACGCCCTTTTTTTCCTTGTATGATTCGTTGCGTATATCCAGTACATCCAGCGGATAATGCTTCAGTACTTCATTCAGTGGCTCATGTGCATGCGACGGCATCACCGTCACCTCCTTCATGTCCATATAAAACGGCATCAGGGGGATCGAATCCCCCTGACCGGCTCAGATAGTTATTCTTCCTCTTCTTCGATTTCAAGGTCCAGATTCGGATTTTCCCATGATACTTTGATTGTTACGGATCCGCCTTCTTCGTCTTCGTCATACTTGATTTTATAATCCAGTTCGACATCTCCCGGAATGGTGACGGTCTTTCCTTCAACTGCCAACCTTCCTGCAAACAGATCCGGAATAATCTTCTTTACATAATCGCCGAATTCCGCCTTTGAGCCGACAAAAGATTCCTGATACTTCATAGCATGCACCCCTTGATTAATTATTCCTTTTACATAATATTTCAAGTAGTAAGTTTATGTTCCATATATAAGTCAAAAAGAAAACCTTATGAATTGAATTCCGCGGACATGTCAAGTATAATAGAACGAGGTTGAAGCTATGGAACGGTAGAATCTTTTGTAAATTGAAAAAAATCAACTTATACTGATATACGCACCGGAATAATTCTTTACGCCGGTGGTGATCCGGAGGATTGATAATGGCTTTTGACACTCGAATAATACGAACAAGCACCTATGATCCATGGTGGAATCTGGCTGTGGAGGAGTTTCTGCTGGAAAGGGTACAGCCTGGTCAGTGTATCCTGTATCTCTGGCAAAATGATAAAACCGTGGTGATAGGAAGAAACCAGAACCCCTGGAGGGAATGCAGGACCGAAATGCTTGAGAGTGACGGCGGCAAGCTGGCCAGACGGTTATCAGGGGGAGGTGCGGTATATCATGATATGGGGAACCTCAATTATACATTTATTGCCGGCAGAGATGTGTATGATACGGAGAGGCAGCTTGGCGTAATACTTGATGCTGTCAGGAGTCTCGGCATACCTGCCGAAAAAAGCGGAAGAAACGATATTACTGTCAATGGCCGTAAATTTTCAGGAAACGCATACTGCATGAGGAAGAACAGTGCATATCACCATGGCACGATCCTGGTGTCTACTGATTTTGAAAAGCTTTCAAAATATCTGCAGGTATCTGAGGAAAAAATCCGGTCAAAAGGCGTCAAATCCGTAAAGTCAAGGGTGATCAACCTGTCTGAGATCAAACCCGGCCTTTGTATCGATGATGTTGTAAATGCGCTGATTTCATCATTCAGGAAGATATATGAGAGCACGGTTGAGGCGGAAGGCTTCATAAGAAAGGATAAGGAAAGCCGGGAAGCACTGGAGGAGCTTTACGGCAAGTATTCGTCCTGGGCATGGAGATATGGTGAGGCACCGGAGTTTGACGTGGATATGGAGACCAGATTCCCCTGGGGCGGGGTCCAAATAGGCTTTAAGCTTGAAAATGGAATGGTTGCTGAATCCGCTGTCTATTCCGATGCGATGGATGAGGCATTCATAGCAGAACTGCCGGGATTTTTGAAAGGAACTCGTTTCAGCTCCAGCGAGATTGCGGACAGAATAACCGGAGCAGCAGCGGATGAAAGTGAAGGAGTGCAGGCGATGGCACGGGATCTGGCAAACTGGATAAGGGAAAAGGGATTCTGATCATATTGATATTTTTCTGATTGCAGAAGGCAATTTGTTGTAAAAGTAAAGATCATTGCAGTTTTAACAGAAGCTATATAAAAATGAAGTAAATAACCGATTTTTTTTGATGGGGCTTTAGCTCCTTTTTCGTTTGTCCAGGGTTTGTTATAAGCGTTGTCCAGCTTGCAGCATTATTAGATTACTCATTAGGCTTACTATTGCATTGTTTAGGTGGATACATTGCTACCGCGAAAACTTTTCTGCAAACGGCAATTTTCACTGAATGATGCGTTATAATATCATTGACGGTGAATTCATCAGAACGCAGTATAATGACGGATTCATCAGAGTGTCTATAATATGACAGGAGGCAATGGGATGGAAACAGTAAACCGGAGAACACCTCTGTATGAATCACATATCAAATCGGGCGGAAAGATAGTCGATTTTCATGGCTGGCTCCTGCCTGTCCAATACAGCAGTATTCTCCATGAACATGAAAGTGTACGTACAAAAGCAGGTCTGTTTGACGTGTCACATATGGGTGAAATTGAGGTAAGGGGCAAAAATGCTCTGGAATTCCTGCAAAGGATGCTGACGAATGATATTTCGGCAGAATACGGAAGGGCAGTATATTCACCCATGTGTTATCCTGACGGAGGTACTGTCGATGACCTTATCGTTTATAAGCAGAGCGACGATACATATTTGCTGGTGGTGAATGCCTCAAACACCGATAAGGATTATCAGTGGCTTCTGGATAACAGGATACAGGGCGTCGAAGTGATCAACCGCTCCGATGAATATGCGCAGATTGCCCTGCAGGGCCCGGAGGCGGCAAATATCATCAGCCTGCTGACAGACGGGACTGATGCAGCTGAAAAGACTTGCGGCGGGACCGTTGCAGCCGGACTAAAATACTTCCGGTATATTTCAGATGCCTGTATCGGAGGAATCAGGCTCATGATTTCACGGACAGGGTATACGGGAGAGGATGGATTTGAGTTATACTGCAGCCCGGATAAGGCACAAAAGCTCTGGGAAATGATCATGGAAACCGGGGCATCGCACGGACTTGTTCCTGCCGGCCTTGGAGCCAGGGATACTCTCAGGCTGGAGGCTGCGCTGCCTTTATACGGTCAGGAGCTGTCAGAGACCATATCGCCTGCCATGGCCGGCCTCCACAGGTTCATTAAGCCTGACAAAGGTGATTTTATGGGGAGACAGGCGCTGGCGGATCAGATGTACAATGGTACGAAGCAGAAGATCATCGGCTTTGAGATGATCGACAAGGCAGTGCCGAGAACAGGATATGAAGTATACCATGGCGGGGATAAAGTCGGACATGTAACAAGCGGAGGCTTTTTCCCGACACTGAAGAAAAACATGGGCTTAGCACTTATTGATACATCCTGCGCAGGTGAGGGAAATAATATAGAAGTTATGGTCAGAAACAAGGCATATGCCGCCAGGATAATCAGCCTGCCGTTCTATAAACGCGGCCGCTGATCAGGAACGAATGCGGATACGGAAGCAGTGCGGACGTTGATCTGAACAGACAGCAGGCACGAAAAGAAAAACGGATACTGACCGGGGCAGACGGTTTAGTTCACAGAATCAGTACAAATACAGCCTGAAAAATAGAGATTTGACCGACAGTATGAATAAAACAGAATGAATAAAAGGAAATCAAAACAGGAGGATTGTCATGAAAACTTTCAATGGAACAAAGTATACGAAGGAACATGAATGGGCACGCGAAGAGGGAGGCCTGGTTTACACAGGCATTTCCGACTATGCACAGAACGCTCTGGGAGATATCGTATTCGTGGAGCTTCCGAAGGTCGGCAGCAAAGTTAAGGCGGGCGGACAGCTAAGCGTCGTGGAATCCGTAAAAACTGCATCAGACGTCTATTCACCGGTTTCCGGAACGGTCGTGAAGGTCAATGAACAGCTGAATGATTCTCCGGAGCTGCTCAATTCAGAGCCTTATGAGAACTGGATAGCAGCAATAGAGCCTGATGATCTGTCAGAGCTCGATAAACTGATGGATGAGGAAGAGTACAGGCAATTCTGCGCAAAGGGGGAATAAACGTGTTCCGTTATATCCCCAATACACAGGAGGACCAGGCAAAGATGCTGTCGGTGATCGGTGCTGACAGTATCGAGCAGTTATTTGCCGATATTCCCGATGACCTGAAGCTGAAAAGGGACCTTGAGCTGCCAGATGCCATGTCTGAGCCCGAGCTCATATCCCATATGAGGCGAATGGCCTCTGAGAATGCAAATACGGACACTCATGTTTGCTTTCTCGGCGCAGGGGCGTATGATCACTTCGTCCCTTCGGTGGTGGAGCATGTTATATCACGGTCCGAGTTCTACACATCATACACTCCGTATCAGCCCGAGATAAGCCAGGGCATGCTGCAGGCCATATTCGAGTATCAGACGATGATTTGCCGGCTTACCGGCCTGGATGTCTCGAATGCCTCAATGTATGACGGCGCGACAGCTCTGGCGGAGGCGGCTCTGATGGCAGTGCGCGCCACAGGCCGTAACAGGGTGCTCATATCACATGGCCTGCATCCTGAATACAGAGAAGTGCTGAAAACCTATGCGGCGTTTACCGGTATCGAAATAGCAGAGGTACCGTTGTCGGGCGGCACCATATCCATGGAGGAACTGGAGAGGAGTCTGTCCGCGGAAGGTACTGCTTTTGCTGCAACGATTGTGCAGAGCCCTAATTTCCTGGGCTCAATAGAAGACATGAGCCAGGCAGCGGAGCTGTCTCATAAATACGGCGCGCTTTTCATAGCCTGTGTTGATCCCATATCCCTTGCGATCCTGCAGGCTCCGGGGGAGTACGGAGCTGACATTGCAGCCGGTGATGGCCAGCCCCTCGGAAATTCGCTGAACTTCGGAGGCCCGCATTTCGGCTTCCTGGCAGCGAAAAAGGAACTGGTAAGAAAGATGCCCGGCAGGATTGTGGGGCAGACCACGGATCATGACGGCAGAAGAGGCTTCGTGCTGACACTGCAGGCGAGAGAGCAGCATATAAGGAGAGAGAAGGCTGTTTCCAATATATGCTCGAACCAGGCCCTCAATGCCCTCGCTGCTACCGTATATCTTTCGGTAATGGGAAAGGAAGGTCTGAAGGAAGCTGCCGAGCTCTGCCTGAGCAAAGCGCATTATGCATACAACAAGCTGCTTGCCACAGGAAAATTCGAAAAGGTCAGTGATGCGCCATTCTTTAAGGAGTTTGCTGTAAGAGCGCTGGCTGAGCCTGTGGAGGCGATCAATAAAAGACTGCTGGACAAAGGCTTTATAGGAGGCCTGGAACTGGAACGGTTCTGTCCTGAAATGAAGAACTGCTGGCTGCTGGCCGTAACGGAGAAGCGTACGAAGCAGGAAATCGACACACTGGTTGAAATTGCGGCAGGAGGTGAAAGGTAATGGCGGATCTGATATTTGAACTCAGCAGGCCGGGAAGGAAGGCATACAGTTTGCCGGCGGCCGATGTCGGCATTGAGGATATCAGCATGGCAGAAGACCGGGACAAATGCGGCAATGGACATGACAGCAAGCCCGGAAGCGGCCGGGATAGCATTACCTGCAGCCTTATACCCGACAAATTCAGGAGGAAGAACGATGCGGAGCTACCTGAGGTCAGCGAGGTGGATGTAATAAGGCATTTCACCGAACTGTCCCATAAGAACCACGGTGTTGACAGCGGATTTTATCCTCTTGGTTCCTGTACGATGA
>Ga0134092_1002575_pt1 | contig 13630 bp, 9 predicted proteins | sample 3_6taG_FD_94454 | JGI IMG/M metagenome (GOLD analysis project Ga0134092, IMG submission 94454) | Switchgrass degrading microbial communities from high solid loading bioreactors in New Hampshire, USA - 3_6_20_6_A3 metaG | ecosystem: Engineered > Bioreactor > Semi-continuous > Anaerobic > Digestate...
ATTATATTCAATGGATGTGGTTATGGAGTTTTCATTTCTTGCCCATGCTCTTCTTGCTACTCCGCCCATAACGTCCCATAGCATTGCATCTTTTATAATCTCGTCAACTCTTTCACTGCCATCCAATACCAATCCGAAGCCTCCGTTTATGGACTTTCCGATACCTACTCCGCCGCCATTGTGGAGTGCTACCAGGCTCATGCCTCTGGCTGCATTACCAGCAAAGCATTGAACAGCCATATCTGCCATTATGTTGCTTCCGTCTTTGATATTTGAAGTTTCTCTGAATGGAGAATCAGTACCGCTGACATCGTGATGGTCACGTCCAAGCATTACAGGTCCTATTTCACCGTTTCTCACCATTTCATTGAACTTCAAAGCTATCTTTGTTCTGCCCCAAGCATCCTGATAAAGTATTCTTGCCTGGGTTCCAACTACCAGCTTATTCTTTTCTGCATCTCTTATCCATACCCAGTTGTCTCTATCTTGTGCTCTTCTATTTGGATCTATGCATTCCATAGCTGCATGGTCTGTCTTTATCAAATCTTCATGTTTACCGCTGAGACATACCCATCTGAAAGGTCCATAACCGTAGTCGAATAGTTCTGGTCCCATTATATCTTCTACATAAGATGGGAATATGAATCCATCTTTTTCATCTACACCATTCTTTGCTATTTCCTTCACTCCAGCATCATAAACAGCTTTCATGAATGAATTACCATAATCAAAGAAGTATGATCCTCTGTCAACCAATTCTTTTATGAGTTCAAAATGCCGTCTTAAGCTCTTATCAACCAATTTGCAGAAGGTTTCTCTGTCTTCTTTCAACATTCTTGTTCTTTCTTCAAAGGTGAGACCCTGTGGGCAGTAACCTCCCTCATAAACTGCGTGACATGAGGTCTGGTCAGAAAGAAGATCAATGTGTATGTTGTTCTTCACAGCATATTCAAGCAAGTCAACTATATTTCCATGGTATGCTATTGATATAGGTTCTTTCTTCTGCAAATATTCTTGGGCAATCTGGAATACTTCTTTCAAATCTGAAGATATCTTGCTTACCCATCCCTGATTGTATCTTGTTTCTATTCTTGAATAATCAACCTCTGCAATTATTCCAACACCATTTGCTATTTCAATAGCTTTAGGCTGTGCTCCGCTCATGCCGCCTAAGCCTGATGTAACAAACAAATATCCTCTCAAATCTTCGTTAGGTCCTATACCCAGTTTCTTTCTTCCTGCATTAAGGATGGTATTAAATGTTCCATGAACGATACCCTGAGGTCCAATATACATCCATCCTCCGGCAGTCATTTGGCCATAATTTGCTACGCCCATCTGCATAGCATAATGCCAGTCTTTATAGTTGTCAAACATACCTACCATAAGAGCATTGGTTATAATTACTCTTGGATCAGTAGGTTTTGAATGGAATAACCCCAATGGGTGTCCTGATTCAATTACCAATGTCTGATGGTCAGTCATTACTTCCAGATACTTCTTTATAAGTCTGTACTGCATCCAGTTCTGGCATACCTGACCTGTTTCACCGTAAGTAACCAGTTCATATGGATATAAAGCAACTTCAAAATCCAAGTTATTGTCTATCATAACCTGGAAAGCCTTGCCTTCTATGCAATTTCCTTTGTACTCATCAATTGGTTTTCCATAAATTCTGCCCTGTGGTCTAAATCTGTAACCGTAAATTCTACCCCTTGTTACTAATTCTTCCATGAATTCTGGTGCAAGCTTTTCATGATATTTCTCAGGAATGTAACGCAAAGCGTTTTTTAAAGCGATTTCTGCCTGCTGTGGTGTTAGTGTAAAACCACGATCTGGTGCTCTTCTTATACCTTCTACAAAAGTAGGATATTCAGGCAGTTCATCATCAAGCATAATTGTCATAGCCTTGGAAATGTCAAGATTTGAAATCATATCAGTCCCTCCATTTTATTATTATTTAAAATTTTAGTCCTTTCTGAATATTATACCGCTTTTGCTGTTAATAAATTATAAGGCACGAATCCAGTAGATTGATTCTAAGTATAATTATATTAATTGAGCGTCATGAAATCGTCAAAACCAGTAAATTAGTTTATTAAAGAATCAATTAAACATTATAGAAGCCTTTAAAACCATACTCGCAGCTCGTAAAGGAGAGTCAATGCTGAGGCAATTAACGCTGTTGATTGGTATAACCTTGCTCTGCAATCATTTTATCTAAAATCTCTGCGGCAGCAAAAACAATTCGACCGCATCTTTCTTCTTCATTTCTATATAATTCTTTTAACTTTTTGCAGTTGTCTGAATATAGTACAGCCTTGAATTTTTCGAAAAAATCCTTTGCAAGTTCTTTTATCCTGTCGCTTTCGTGAGCTCTTTCTTCAACAAACAATATTCCTAAAACAGCCAATGAACCTGTCAATGCGCCGCAGGTTTCTTCAATTGCCATTCCACCTCCAAATGCAGCCATTGTCTTTAAAGCTTTTTTGTCCAAATTCAAGCCATATGTCTCATTTGCTGCATAAAGAATTGTTTCAGCACAATTCAAGTCATAACTCTCGTCGTAATACTTTTTCGCAGCATCCAACAACATATCAATCTCTCCTTTTTTTAATTATTTAAATGGTTGTCTACAAAACATTATATATTATATTTATCTCATATATGATTAAAAAAGGCTTTCGCCGAAAGCCTTTCTTGAAATCCATTCTGATGTTCTGAAATATAGCTAACTACCCAGATAGGCCTTTTGTACAACATCATTCATACGAAGATTTTCTACTGTACCTTCCAGTATAATTTTACCTGTTTCGAGAACATAGCCTCGATGTGAGATTTTCAATGCCTTGTTGGCATTCTGCTCAACAACCATTACTGTAATACCCTGATCATTCAAATCCTTTATAATTTTGAAGCATAGATTTACCATAATTGGCATCAAACCCATGGATACTTCGTCAATGAGCAGTAGACGTGGTTCAAGTACTAATGCACGACCTATAGCAAGCATCTGCTGTTCGCCTCCACTCATTGTGCGGGCAAGCTGTTTCTTACGCTCTTCAAGGCGTGGGAAAAGCTCATATACTTTTTTGATGTTTGACTGTATCCTTTTAGCATCTTTTATAATATAACAGCCTGCTTTAAGATTTTCCTCCACAGTGAGGTTGCCAAAAACACGTCTGCCTTCAGGTACATAGCCTATACCCATTTCTGCACGTTTCCATGCGGGCATGCTTAGTATATCTTTACCCTCAAGAAGGATTTGACCAGCCTTTGCTTCTTTAAGACCCATAATAGTTTTAATTAGGGTAGTTTTACCTGCGCCATTAGGACCTATGACGCTTACCAATTCCCCTTTCTTTACTTCCAGATTAATCTTTTTCAGCACTTCCATCTGGCCGTATGAAACTTCCAAATCTACAATTTTGAGCATTAGTCTTCATCCTCCTCTCCCAGGTATGCTTCAATAACCTTCTTATCATTCTGCACTTCTTCAGGTGTACCTTCAGCAATTTTCTTACCGTAACTTAAAACTATAATCCTGTCACATACCTTCATAGTGATTGGAAGATTGTGTTCAATCAGAACGATTGTCTTGCCTTGTTCCTTAAGCTTGAGAATCAACTCAGTTATTTCATTAATGGCAAAGTTAGAAAGTCCAGCGCAGGGTTCATCCAACATTATGAGCTGTGGCTCAGTAGCAAGCACCCTGGCAATTTCCAATCGGCGCAAATAGCCAAGACTGACTTCCCTTGCCTTTTTATTTGCAATCTCACTAAGTCCTACTAATTCCATTATCGCTTGTGCTTTTTCCAATACTTCTTTTGTATGGCTTTTTTTGAAAAATGAACTGATGCCTGTATATTCATGAATTCCTGCGGCAGCAACCACATTGTCAAGTATTGTAAGATCATGCAATGGCTTGCTTATCTGAAAGGTTCGTGCTATACCCTTGCGAGCCATCTCATAAGGAGGAGTACCCTGAACCTCCTGCCCATTTAAAATGATCTTGCCATCAGTGGGTTTATATACTCCGCATATGGTATTGAACAGTGTAGTTTTACCTGCACCGTTTGGTCCAATAATACCTAAGGTCTCATGTTCATAAACTGACATATTCAGATCATCGATGGCCTTCAAACCACCGAAATACATTTTAAGACCTTCTATTCTAACTATCTCACGCATTGGATTCACCGCCCTTTCTTCTGAGCAGCGGGTTTATATATTGTTCAATTTTATTCATAATAAAACTATTTTCTCCCAATAATCCCTGTGGTTGAAAGCGCATCATAAGCACAATAACGCTTCCATACAGAATCATTCTGTAATCGTCAGCAAATCTGAGAACTTCCGGTGCTGCACCCAATAATATAGCACCTACCAAGGGGCCTCTTATGGTTCCAACACCACCCACTACTACCATGGATAAGATACTAATAGATACGACAAAAGCAAAACTGCTGGAGAAAATAAATGTCATACGATGTGCATATATTCCTCCTGTTAGACCAGCAATAGCTGTACCCATAATGAATGCAAGAATTTTATATTGATTGACATTAACACCGAAGGATTGAGCTGCACCTTCATCTCCACGCAGACTAGCCAAAGCTAAGCCAAACCAGGAATTGTTCATCTTACGGATAAGCAGGCATACCAGAACAATAAGTATTAGAAGCAAAATCAGAAAATGTACAGGAGTCATTCTTTGCCCGAATATGGTTGGTGTTTTAACTGCCATTCCAAGTGATCCGCCAAAAAACTTCACATTCTGGAATATTGCCACCATAACGAAATTTATGCCTATAGTGGTTATAGCCAGGAAGTCATCACGCAAACGAATGCTAATTACACCGATTATTGCTCCTAACGCACCTGATACAATCAATGATACAAGTAATGCCAGCCAGAAATTAACACCATTATTTGTCAGGATGGCAGCCGTATAGGCACCTATTCCAAAGAAAGCAGCTTGCCCCATCATAGATTGGCCAGCATAGCCAATAATAATATTCAAGCTAAGTGCCAAGAGTGAAAAAACTGCAATATTGACTGCAACTGTCGTAATATAATTACTCATTTATACCACCATCCTTATACTTTATTACTTTTGCTTATTAAGCCTGATGGCTTGATAAGCAATACCAGAATTAATGCAATAAATGCAACGGAGTCCTTAGGGATGAAAGTAAGATCATATGCAGACAACATTGTTTCCACCAAACCGATAAATAATCCAGCAATTACTGTACCTACCGGGCTTCCTAATCCACCCAGAACGATTATTGAAAGCATCTTGTATGAGGGAACCTCTCCCAGGGCTGGTGTAATTGAGTTATAAAGTATACCAACCATAATACCTGCTGCTGCAGCAAAACCATACCCAAGGATATAGCTTAATGCCATAGCATTATTAGTATTTATACCCATAGCCTTTGCAATATCAGCATCCTCAGCTGTAGCACGCCAGGCCAGGCCAAGTTTGGTTCTGTTTAAAACCAGCCATAATACCGTAAATAGAAGTGCAGTCAGAACTATTATGAGAATCCATGCAGGCACAACAGTCAGCCTACCTATATTTATAACCTCTACGCCAAAATCTACGTTATAAGCTTTAGTTCCAGGTCCGGCAATCAAACGTGCCAAATCACCAGTAAGTGTAAATAGCCCTACACTGGCAACCAGAGGTACAATGGGAAGAATACGTGGTTTGCTTAAGATGGGTCCATAAATGGATCTATGGATTAAAACACCAATCAAACCTGTAGCAGCCATTGAAATCAGGAATGCTAAAACAAGATTTCCTGTCTTTATATAAATATACCAGCCAAAATATGCACCAGCAACATATGCTCCGGCATTAGCAATGTCCAGGATCCTCAATATTCCATATATAAGGGTCGCGCCCATGGCAGTCAGAGCATATACGCTGCCGATCATTATACCATTTAGTATTTGCTGTAATAACATAGAGTCACCTCTCTTTTAATAGAATCCATAAACAACCGGAGGCGCTGCACACCTCTCTGCGCATTAGCACAACAACAGCGTCTCCGGAGTTTTTTATTATGGCTTTTTTAATATACTATTCGTCTGGAGTAATGATAGCTAAATCAGTAATCTCACCAACAGAGTGGAATTCACCATTCTCAACTCTCTGAATCTGAACTGCTTTTACAGCTTCACCTTTTGAAGTGTATCTGATCAGATTACCAGTAACTGTGTAGAAATCAGTCATAGATGCAATAGCATCTCTCATAGCAGCAGGATCATCTGCGCCAACTCTCTTTATTGCTTCAAAAAGTACCTGGAATGCATCATAAGTAGAAGCACCAACCATATCTGGTTCTAGATTATATTCTTCTCTGTAGCGTTTGATATACTGCTGTACAGCTTCATTTTTGTCATCACGGTTCATGTTAGTAGTAATGTATACGCCTTCTGCATGCTCACCTGCAGTGAGTAAGAATTGCCATGAGTCTGCGCCTTCAGTTCCAAGAATTGGAACATCTAAGCCCTGTAATTTGCACTGTTTTACAACTTCTGCTGCATGAGCATAGTAGTTAGCGATATAGATAAGATCTGGTTTCACTTTCTCTTTTAGCTTGGTAATTATAGCAGTAAACTCATTATCGGAAATTGCAACTTTATCAAATGAAACGACTTGTGCGCCATTTGCTTCTGCATGTTCTTTGAAGCTGTTTCCAAGTTCTGTTCCGAAATCAAGGTCAACTGCAATGATTGCTATCTTCTTGGCACCTAATGTTTTAACTGCAAACTCAGCGCCAGCTCTTCCCTGAACCTTACCTGGGAAGGATTGGGAGAAAATGAAGTCTCCGGCGTTTATAACATCAGGATGTATTGCATATGCAGAAACCATAACTTTACCTGCATTTTGGATTATTGGAGCTGCAACACGGGTTGGTCCGCTATAGCTGCCGCTTACTACAGCAACAACTCCGTCTTTAGTAGTTAATTTTTCGGCAATACTTACAGCCTGAGTGGTATCAAGACCATCATCATAGCTTACAAGTTCTACCTTACGTCCATTAATTCCACCTGCTTCGTTGATCAGTTTAACAGCAAGCTTTGCTGAGTTTTCTGCGGAAAGTCCATCAGCAGAAGCAGCAGGTGAAGTTATTGGTGCAAAGAAACCTATTTTTATGGGTTCAGTATTGGCGGGTTGTTCTTCAGCACCAGGTTCATTTGTTGCCGGCGGTGTGTTCGATGAACATGCCGTAAATGCAAAAATCATGATTAGTGAAAGTAATAAGGCTAAAAGTTTTTTCATATTGACCCCTCCATTTTTTTTAGTAGTGTCAAAAGTATTGATATACTAATGACCTGATATTGCTTTATAAAACTTGCTTGCGCAAGTATTTAAGCCTATGCAATTACAATTTTGACTTTAGATATTATCATATCTACTCTTAAACATTTTGAGTATATCTATCTGATAATCATCATTGCTTGATTCTAAATATCTGATGCCTTCTTCACAATAAGTAAGCAAGTCCTGGCAAAGATATTCATTAAAAATCTTGCTTAATTTGCTATTAGTTTCTAGTTTATACTTAATCTCTGCCTTTATTCTATAAATAAGGCCTATTTCATAGGGGTTTTTTAACTTTCTCGAATATTCATCTGCTCTTATTAAACTTTCCAGAGCTTTTTTATAATCGCCCTCTGTTATCAAGATAAGGGTCATATACCCTTCTGTTATGCCTCTGCCCCAAATAGAGTCACTTTTGTTATATGCTTCAATAGCTCTTAGAAAATAATCTTTAGCCCTTATATAGTCTCCTGCATCATAGGCTGCCTGCCCTGCTTTGGTGCAGATAATTGCCAAACTGCCACCCACTATTTTATTGTTACATAGGGATATGGCTTTATCGTAATATTCCAAAGAACTTTTAAATTTCATTTTATATCTTCTGATATCTCCCAGATAACTGTATGCTGCAGCTATATGCATGCAGTATTTATCTTTGGAATCTTCAATGGAAAAAAACTTATATATACACTGATTGAGCAGCTCCTCTGCATAAACATATTCCTTATTCATAATTCTATATAAGCCATATAGCCTTAGAAACATAGCTACATCAGCATTTAATCCGTATTCTTTGGCCATGCTCAATCCGATATTAATATTATCTTTCATAGCCTTCATATCTCTGGTTTGTATACCATAGTAAATCAACTGCCTATAGCCTTTCAGAAGATGATCTATATCATTAATTCTAAGAGAATTCTTAATCATTTCTCTTATGAGTTCAATGCCTTTTTCATATTGCCCCTGTCTGATAAGATATCTGCCTTTCATATGATAAAAGGCTATCTCCAGCTTTGTAATCTCAACTGTATCCAGATGTAATTCCTTCAGCTTTGTCAGTTGCTCTTCAATATTGCATATATATTTGTAACTGTCATCATTGCTGAGACAGGGATTATTTACATTCTTACTCCCATTTTCATACAAAACGGGAAAAAGCTCATGGTTCACATCAAGATAATAACTTGCTAATTTTATATTGTATTTCAATGCTGTTTCAATATCACCGCATTTTAAAAAGTGATAAATCAATTTTGGATATAGAGCTATATCTCTGTTATCACCTGTCAAATTGCTCTCAAGCAATCTGCCTATCCTGTTATGCAGTATCTGTCTTCGGCTTGTAGACTGCATGTTATATATGAATTCTCTTAGCTTTTGGTGGGTAAACATTATTGATGGAGGATATTTATTATTTGATTCCTTTATAATAAATCTCTTCATCAAATCATCAATAATGTCCAGAAGCTTCAGCTTGTCCATGCCGCTTATTTCAGCAAGAATATCCACAGATATATAATCGAAAAATATGGATGCAATATTCAGAATTTTAAAGCCGTCTTCACTGACTCCAATAAATCTGCTTTTCAATATATCGTTCATTCTTGCTGACATCATATCCATTTCCCGGTTTTCACGCAAAGAGTTCAAATATTCCACTATAAAAAAGGTATTGCCTTCTGTTTCCTGATATATTTTTTCATACATGTCATCCCTGAAGCTATGATGCGGTAATGCTTTCTTAGCAAATTCAATAACTTCTTGCTTTGTAAACCTATCCAGCTCTACCTTTTTTATTCTCCCATGTCTGCTCATATCAACAATGAAATTCTCTACTCTTTGGGAATAACCGTTTCTGCATGTGGTCACAAATAAAATTTTTTTATCAAGATGAAGCATCATACCTGCCAAGAGAGTTATACTCAAATTATCCATCCATTGTATGTCATCAAAAATAATAATGGTTTTTTTGATCTTTGAAATCTCTCTAAACAGACTAATTATAGTTTCTTCAAGCAGTTTCAGCTTCAAAGAGTTTCCTTCAATGTTTATAGAAGATTCAGACTTTAAAGTGTTTAATACCAGTGAAGGGAAAAAAGCTTGAATTATCTCACTCCACAAATGTGGAATTTTAATCTTTTCTTCTTCTAATATGCTGGCTGCTTTGGTCAGAATTCCTGCCCAAGGCCTCAGTGGAAATTCTTCTTCTGCCTGATAACAGCTTGTTTCCAATATAAAAGTATCATTTTGGTCTATTTCTTCAAGAAATCTGTCTTTTAATGTGGTTTTCCCTATTCCGGCTTCTCCTACAATCATAATTGAACTGTAGCCTTCATCGTTTATAAAACCGGAATAATTGCTATTGAGTATGGCAAGTTCCTGTTTTCTTCCATAAAATATCTTCTGGTCGTTGCTTATTACATTTAAATCTGTACTACTTCTTTTCTTTTGTATATTTTTATATAGATTTCTTGTTTTAATATCAGGAATAATACCCAAATCCTTTTTAAGCTTATCACTAAGCTTGTCGTATATATCAGCAGCCTTGTTGTACATATTCATTTCGGCTAATGCCTTAATAAGCACTCTATAGGCTCTTTCATCATATTCATCAATTTCAATTAAACGCCTTGCACACTGTTCTACACTTTCATAATCATTATTAGAAAAATCTTCTTTTATCTTTTCATAAAGCTTTTGTACATAGATGCTTTTATACTTTTCCCTGGAAATAAGAATCCAATTTTCCAGAGCTTCTTCATCTTTTACAATAAACCCTTGGAGAAAATCCCCTGTGTATGCATCAATCCACTCATCATCACTCAAAAGCTTTTCCAAATCAGAGCATAATTGAACTTCAGGATTAAGCATAACTATAGAATTATTGGGAGAAATGATTGCATCTATATCAAGACTTTTCTTAATATAGTAGAGTGCATTTCTTACATTTTTCCTTCCGGTTTGAGGGTCTGCCTCAGGCCATAATAGGGTGGCTAACTCATCCCGCGATGCTTCTTTATTCACAAATACATAGTAAAACAGTGCCTCAAATTTTCTGGATGGAAAAACAATTCTTTTATCCTGTATAAAAACAGCTGGGGTACTAAAGAGCCTTACATTCAACAGGTCCATAGTGCCACCTCCCCGCAAAACCACACTTTGGCATTAGATTCTAAAAAGCTCAGACATTACGTCCGAGTCTTTTTAGAATCTACTATTTACTTTTTTCATTATTCCATAAGCCTTGTTTCAAGAATCTGATCCATGCTGAAGTTTTCTACACCAAGATAATAAACGGCAGTATCAATTAAAGCTTCCATAGGAATGGTTCCTATAATCTCGCTTCCTATTGGATGCACTCCATATCTTCTGCCTTCAATCTTAATCAGTTCATATGCTCTATAAAGAGCTGTTTTTGTATAGTCTGTCATATTCATAGAAACCTGGACTATACCTCTATCGGTTAATTCAACAGCAATGGCTTTGCAGAATCTCAAGCCTCCATTAAGATGCCTTATATTTTTTGCAATTTGTGCAGCAATTTCCTTATTATTTGTATTTAAATTTACATTAAAAGCAACCAATGGCATTCTTGCACCTATAGCAGTTACTCCTGCAGTTGGATGGATTTTATCTGGTCCAAAATCCGGCTTCCATTCAGGCTGTTGAAGTTTTTCTGCCATTCCTTCAAATTGTCCCTTTCTGATATTTGCCAAGTTTTCTCTATCAGGAGAAGATGCTGATTTTTCATATAAGAATATAGGTATATTATATCTTTCAGCAGCTTCTTTAGCTACTATTTTTGAGAACTCTACAACTTCAGTCATGCTTACATTTTTAACAGGTATAAATGGAACTACATCAGTAGCTCCCATTCTGGGATGTTCGCCAACATGCTTTGTCATATCTATAATTGAAGTTGCGACACCCATTGCCTCAAGTACAGCTTCTTTCATTGGCTCCATCTCGCCAACAACAGTAACAACAAGTCTATTATGGCTTTCATCAGAAGAATAGTCTAAGAGCTTAATTCCTTTTTTTCCTCTAAAACAATCCATTATCTTCTCTATTTTCTCTTTGTCTCTTCCTTCGCTAAAGTTAGGTACGCATTCAATAAGTTTTTTATCCATAACTATTACAAACCGCCTTTCTAATGTTATTCAAATAACATATCTATCCTATTATTTAAATAACAATATTAATACTATTATAATACAAATTACTGCTTTATGGCTTGGATATCTTTGGACAATCCTAACAGATCCTCAGCCATAGAGCTTAAGGATATTATCGAAGAACTTATATCCTGAATCGAAAGAGCTAATTGTTGCAAAATTGTCGCTATTTTTTTGCTTTCTTCACACATATTTTGATTACCAGTTTTAACAGTGGCTAAAGTTTCATTTATTTTCTTTGTGGACTCTCCGCTGCTTTCTGCCAACTTGCTGACTTCGCTGGCAACAACCCGGAAAGTTGCTCCTGCTGCACCTGCTCTTGCAGCCTCTATGGTGGCATTCAAGCCAAGCATTTTTGTTTGCTTGGCAATATTATAGATGAAATTCAATACATCATCTGTCTTTCCAACATTATCTAAATTTTCATTTGCCAGATTTTCTATGTTTATAGCAAGCTCAGCAACCTGATCAGTCGCTGAAGCAATTTCCTCTATTGTTGCAGTAATTTGCTGCATAGTTGAAGAAAGTGAGCTTGCCATGCCAATCAATTTCTCTCTGGTATCAATTGATTCTGCAGCTGTAATAGCTCCGACTACATTTCCTTCATAGTCTATAACAGGTATACTTGTAGCTATGTAAGGTATGCCGAAAACCTCTCTAGGCACTTCCTTCACAACTTTTTCTCTGTTTTTGATAGCTACTGCAGTAGCCCCATTCTCAGGTATTTTCGTTCCTTCTTTAACACCCAAGTCAAAATTGTTTGTATAAAAACAGGCTACACATTTTTCTCTATTATAGATACCTACATTCAAATCCTGAGAAACTAATTGAATAAAATATGGCATAGCTTCTGTCAAAGTCTTTAAAATATCATCTGACATATAGCTCATCCTTTCTACAACAATTTACTATTTTTTATTATATTATAGAAGCGTCCAAGAATCGTCAAAAAATTTAAAACAGCCCTTTGACGACACCGTTTTCGTCAATATCAATAAACTCTGCAGCAGGAACTTTAGGCAATCCTGGCATTGTCATTATTTCTCCTGTTAAGCATACAATGAATCCAGCACCAGCAGATACTCTTATCTCGTTAACTGTAATTTCAAAATTCTTTGGCGCTCCCAAAAGTTGAGGATTATCTGATAAAGAATACTGGGTTTTGGCCATGCATATTGGAAGCTTGTCCAATCCTAACTCTTCAAGCTTCTTTATCATCTTCAGTGCTTTAGCTGAGTATTTAACTCTGCATCCTCCGTATATTTCTCTGACTATGGTATCTAGTTTTTCCATAATGGAAGCTTCAACTTCGTAGATTGGCTTAAAGGATGGCTTTTCATTTTCAATCAGTTCAACCAGTTTTTCTGCCATTTCTTTTCCACCTTCGCCGCCTTTTTCCCATACCTCATTGAGAACTGCTGCAACACCGTATTCGCGGCATTTTTTCAACAGCAAATCAATCTCTGCTTCTGTATCCATTGCAAATTTATTTATTGCTACCATAACAGGAAGCCCAAATTTCTTTATATTCTCTATCTGCTTTGCAAGGTTTTCAAAGCCTTTATCCAGCGCAGAAAGATTCTCTTTGCTAAGCTCTGTTTTAGCTACTCCTCCATGCATCTTGAGAGCACGAATGGTTGCAACTACTACTACTGCATCAGGCTTAAGATTTCCATATCTGCATTTTATGTCAAGGAATTTTTCAGCTCCCAGGTCTGCACCGAAACCTGCTTCTGTAACTAAATAGTCTGCAAGCTTTAATCCCAATCTGGTGGCAATAATGCTGTTGCACCCATGTGCAATATTTGCAAAAGGTCCTCCATGGATTAAGGCAGGGGTATTTTCCAAGGTTTGAACCATATTAGGTTTAATTGCATCCTTAAGCAGAAGAGTTGCAGCTCCTTCAACCTTTAGATCCTTCACGGTTACTGGCTTATCATCCATGTCATAAGCCACTATCATATTGCCAATCCTCTTCTTCAGATCCATCAAGTCTGTGGATAAGCAGAGAACTGCCATAACTTCAGAAGCTACTGTTATTGTAAATCCATCCTGTCTCACAAAGCCATTTGCCTTGCCTCCAAGACCTACAACAACTTCTCTCAGTGCTCTG
>Ga0134092_1002579_pt1 | contig 13621 bp, 12 predicted proteins | sample 3_6taG_FD_94454 | JGI IMG/M metagenome (GOLD analysis project Ga0134092, IMG submission 94454) | Switchgrass degrading microbial communities from high solid loading bioreactors in New Hampshire, USA - 3_6_20_6_A3 metaG | ecosystem: Engineered > Bioreactor > Semi-continuous > Anaerobic >...
AATTAGTGACTAGTGACTGGTGACTAGTTAATAAGAAATAGTGGCTAGTTTTTAGAGGCTAGTGGCTAGTATTGCGACCTTCGGTCGCAAGGTTAAGGTTGAGGTTAAGGTTAAGGGATGTCATTACATTATAAAAAAACATCAGATAAATGTTCATGCATTAGATGCATCCGAGAAATTAACATTCATCGGATGCATCATGCTGTATAACCCAAAAGAAGATGCTGACCCGTAAGCCTAGCCCTTAAGCCGTAATGCCGCCCCAAGGGCTAAACCCCAGAGCCGTAATGCTGACATACAGATTAGCCCGTAAGCCGTAATGCCGACCCCAGAGCTTAACCCGAAAGCTTTTAAGCTTTTCCGCTACTGCCGAAGAGGCGGATTTTCTCTCTGACAATTTCCGTCATCCGCTCACGAGCAGGGCCTAATACTTTACGTGGGTCAATTTCATCAGGTTTTTGGGCTAAAGCATCTTTAACACCCTGCATAAAGGCTTGGCGGATATTGGTATCAATATTAATTTTGCGTACACCTAATTCAATGGCCCGCCGAATATCTTCATCAGGTACACCGGAGGAACCGTGTAAAACTATAGGTATTTGCACCAGTTCTCTGATTTTCTTTAGTCGCTCAAAATCAAGTTCAGGCTTACCTTTATAAGGTCCATGAGCAGTACCGATAGCAACAGCCAATGAGCCAACACCAGTTTCCTCCACAAAGATTTTCGCTTCTTGAGGATCAGTTAACATGGCCTCCCGCTCGGAAACGGTAATATCATCTTCTGTACCACCGATTTTCCCCAGCTCAGCTTCCACGGAAATACCTAAAGGTGAAGCAATTTCCACCACTTTTTTAGTCAAGGCTATATTCTCTTTTAATGGCAATTTTGAACCATCAATCATGACAGAAGAGAAACCATATCTTATACATTTGATTACCTGTTGAAAATCGGTCCCATGGTCAAGGTGTAAAGCTACCGGTACAGAAACGGATTCTGCCGCCACTTCCACCAATTTAACTATGTAGTTTAAGCCCGCATATTTTATTGCCCCTTGGCTGGCTTGAATAATTACAGGGGATTTTTCTGCTTCCGCCGCTGCAACAATCGCTTGTACAATCTCCATATTATTACAGTTAAAAGCCCCTACTGCATACCCTTGTTCTTCTGCTTTGGCCAGTAAATAATCAACACTTACTAAAGCCATGTCTTTCCCTCCAATTCTTTTTTTAATTTTAGTATTTTGCTAATTTTTTCCTTAATGTCAAATTGAGGGCAGATATAAAGTTCTGCCCTTAAAGATATGCCCTTTATTTTGCAGGTATTTTTATTATTATTTGTTTTTAATTAAATTTTATTTTTTAAAGAGATTTTCCTTTTTTTCTTATTCATATAATCAATATATTTATATGTATTTTCCGTAAGAATAATTTCTTTCAGTTGCTGAACCGTCTCTAAATCTTTGAATGTTTCCGCAAAAACAACCCCTACTGCACCACAATCTCTACAAAGAAGCTCTAAGCGATCGGGATAAACCTCAACTTCTAAATTATAATTGCCACAACTACAGAATAATTTGCCCTTTTCGGCAATTTTATGAAGTATTTCCAATACTTTATACATTATCTCCGCGTTATTAAAGTATTCACCATAACCTAATTCTTCAACCATTTCCTGTACTGATTTGTCCATATTGTTAATACTTTTTAAGACCTTATCCCTAGGACCAATAAAACCTATTTCTACACCTGTTTCCTGACAAAAGACAGTAGCCACTTGTTCAGACCATAATTCCCGTGCTGAATAAGAGTAATTATGATACTCTTCACACATATGACAGGCAATTTTTAGTGAATAAATTTTGTCTTTCTGATGTTGAAATACAAGGAGATTAGTACCACATTCACAAGTAATTTCAACTTTTTGTCTGCCACTTAAATTAAACCGAGAGATGGCATGAAAATTTACCTTCCCACAAGTAGGGCAATAAACTGCGGTAGTAGTGTATGTAATAATCAGCATATGTGGTAACCTCCTTTCAACAAAATATTTCTCCACCTGAAACGAAATTCCTGCTTCTTTTATGTACCAGGTTTTTCTTTTAAAATATTATCTATTAAACTAACCAATTCAAGTAAATCGAAAGGTTTAGAAATTACTCCTGAAATTCTTACACTATCCTGGATCATTTCCATATTATTATAAGCAGTCATTAGTACTATCCTAGGATTTAAATTTAATTTATAAATAGCAGAAATAGTATCTAAACCGCTCATGTCCGGCATTTTCAAATCCACTAAAATTAAATCTGGCTGCCAATTTTCGGCTATCTTAATAGCCTCTTGCCCGTTAACCGCTTCCTTTAGGTCATACTTTTTTAAGGCTAACTTGAGCAAAGCCCTTACTCCATGCTGATCGTCAACAATAAGGATTTTCTTCTTCGGCAAAGATACCCCTCCCCTACAACCCGTCATAGTCATAGAAATTCTCTGCTATAGAAAAAAAACCTTTATTTTGCAGCCAGTGTAACTTGTTCATATTTTTCTTGAATACTGCGAACTTTCAACGGCTTACCTCCCTTAAGAAAAACCTTGGGTAAGGATACACTGATGTTTGTTCTACGACCCGGTAACAAGACAGTATCACCTATCTGGACCTGGGGAATATGGGAAACATCTAAAATCGTTAACTGCATACCTACTTTACCCAGCACAGGAACTTTTACCCCTTTTATCTCCCCGTAAATTTGGACACGCGGATGATTAAAAAATCGTAGTATATTTTTTCCTAATACTTTAAATAAATTGATTATCCCTTTTGGTTTTAGAAGAGGCTCAACGGAAAAACCATGTACATATCCAACCGGTATAATTGCTATTTTAGTATCTTTTTTTAAGATATGGGTTTGTTCATAACCAATAGGATGACCTTTGGGTAGTTCATTGATATAAATGATTTGACTTTTTAAATACCAAGCATTTAGGAGTTCCTCCTGAAAAATGTTTTTTCCTCCCACTTGTTGTCCGTAAAGAAGATTTCCCACCCTAACCATATCCAAATGCATTTGGGGAAACTTACTGAGGGCGGCACTGTTGCAGATATGTTTAATAGGTAGAGAAATACCTTTTTCTTCAAGAAAGCTAACAGCACGGTTAAATTCTTCATATTGTTTTTTTACATATGAAGAATTATCCCACATGGCTGTAGACAAATGAGAATAGGCGCCTTCAATATTTAGAAAGTCGTTTTTTTTCAATATATCAGCGGTTTCAGCTAATTGGTCATATTTGAGACCAGTGCGGCCAAAACCTGTCTCCAGCTTGAGGTGTGCTTTTAAAGGAATGGCTTTTTCAGCCAAAAACTTTAAAAACTCTAAATTATTAATGCTAATGGTTAAGTCGAATTCTTTTAAACAATATGTATCCTCCGGCAAAAAAGGACCAAAAACTAAAATAGGGGTTTTAATTCCCGCACGGCGTAACTTGATACCTTCGTCTAACTCTGTTACACCTAGGTAATCAATTCCTTGGCGTTCCAATTCACCGGCTACTTCTACAGCACCATGTCCATAAGCATCGGCTTTCACTACACCTAAAATTTTGGTTTCTTTTCTAACAAATTTCCTAACCTTTTGGTAATTTGCTGCAATGGCGTCCAAGTCTATTTCTACCCATTTATACATAATAATCACCTCTTGGGTAAACTTTGGAGTCAGATTTTGGCTTTTGGGTGAGGTTTTTAGTCAGACTCTAGCTCATGGGTTGAGACTTTTGGTCAGATTCACCTTTATAGTGACAAAAAATTTTAACCCGAAAGTTTTTTCTTTAATGAAATGAGTCGGCGTATGTTTTTCTGATAAATCGGTTCAACGGTATGCCACAACCAGTAATAAAATGGAGAATAGATTAAATCAAATTCACCTACAAATTCTGTATAAACACCGTTAAACCCTTTTTTAAACCTGTATAAACCATAGAGGGGATTGTCTTCACTAAGGTCACCGGGAACGCCCCGAAAATCATATAAAGTACACCCTTGTTCTTTAGCCCATTGAATCATAGTCCACTGGATCAGGTAGTTGGGCATCACATTCCGGTGATTGTTACTGGATGCACCGTAAAGATACCAGGTCTTTTCACCGAAAATTAAAGCCAGGGTACCGGCGATATATTCACCATTGTATTCAGCTAAAAAAAGTTTGCCGTAACCCCGTTCCACGAGATAATCCCACATATCTTCAAAATAACTGTAGGAACGAACTAAAAATTTATCTCTGGCGGTTGTCTCCAGCAGAATTTGATAAAATATCTTCAAATCATCTTTGGTGCAATCAGTCTTTATTTTGACACCTTTTCGTTCAGCCAAGCGTATATTGTATCTTGTTTTGGAATGCATATTTGCCAAAAGTGTTTCACTGTCAGGAGTTATATCTAACCTAAACACATATTTAGGCTGAATGCCTTCAAAACCTTCCCCTGTTTCTGCTGATTTAAATCCTCGGGAAAGCAATAGTTCCCTAAAACTCTTATTCTCGGAGGAAACATCAGGGTCAATTTTCAAAAAAATTGCTTTATGCTGCCCTGCCAGTTTTTTGACTTCTGCTAATAGAAAATCAAACACTTTTTCATCTTCTATATCAAAAACAGGACCACGTGGTGCGTAAAAAATAGATTTTTTGATACCCGGAATTTCCCTTTTCAAAATAGAAATAGCAGCAATAGGCTTATTATCTTCTTCTACTATAAGCCGTAGTGGCTGCCAGCCTGTTTTGGCTTTTAGCTCACCCCATTCATAAGACTGGAGGATATGCCCTTTAGGGACACCGGCAATAAAATTGTTAAAATAATCTCTTTCCTCTGGTTTTATTAACCTGGCCTGCATTTTATCACCTCTTTCTAGTAAAAAGCCCAGGGAATATACCCTAGGACTTTTTATTAATTATGATGATCTTGAAATTCTTGAAATATTAATTACAGCTCCGACAAAATCCCTAAACAAAGGATGTGGTCTATTGGGTCTGGATTTAAATTCCGGGTGGAATTGAGAACCGACAAACCAGGGATGATTTTCTAATTCCACAATTTCCACCAAATCCTTTTCCGCATAAACTCCACTAATTATTAATCCTTTTTCTTCTAGGGCTTGTCTATAATGATTGTTTACTTCAAAACGGTGACGGTGCCGCTCACTGATCACCTTTTCCCCGTAGGCTTTAAAAGCTAGAGTTCCTTCTTTTAAAATACAGGGATATTTTCCTAAGCGCATAGTACCGCCTTTGTTCTCCAGTTCTTTTTGTTCAGGTAAAATATCGATAACCGGATGGGAAGTTCTAGGATTAAACTCTGCACTATGAGCGTCTTTATACTGCAACACATTACGGGCAAATTCCACTACAGCCAATTGCATGCCTAAACAAATACCCAAGAAAGGAATCTTATTTTCCCGGGCATACTTAATGGCCACAATCTTTCCTTCTATGCCCCGGTCACCAAATCCCCCGGGGACTAAAATGCCCTGGACATTTTTCAAGTATTGTTCCACATTTTCCTGAGTTAAATCCTCAGACTGAACCCAGTGGATATTAACTTTAGCTTCATGTGCAATACCGGCATGGATTAAGGCTTCGGCTACACTTAAATAAGCATCTCTCAGTTCTACGTATTTTCCTACCAAGGCTATATCTACTTCTAATTTAGGGTTTTTAATTCTATCTACAATAGCCTTCCATTCCACCAGGTCTGTACCGTTACATTTTAATCCTAAACGGTCAATAACAATGTTGTCCAGACCCTGTTCTTTCAAGACCAAAGGAAGTTCATATATAGTGGAAGCATCAACTGCCTGAATTACTGCCTCTTTATCTATATCACAAAAAAGAGCTATTTTTTCTTCCATTTCTTTTGATAAAGGTTTTTCACTACGGCAGACTATAGCATCAGGTTGAATACCGATACTTCGTAACTCTTTGACACTGTGCTGGGTAGGCTTTGTTTTAGCTTCACCGGCTGCGCTTAAATAAGGTACCAGGGTAACATGAATATACATGCAATTATTTCTTCCTACATCACTCTTAATTTGACGAATAGCTTCCAGAAAAGGTAAAGACTCTATATCCCCTACTGTACCGCCGATTTCAGTTATGATAACATCTGCTTTGGTTTTTTCCGCTAAACCGTATACCCGTTCCTTAATTTCATTCGTAATATGAGGTATTACCTGTACCGTCCTACCTAAGTACTCACCGCGCCGTTCTTTATTAATGACCGCCCAGTAAATCTTTCCGGTAGTTACGCTACTTAAATAGGTAGTATTTTCATCGGTAAAACGTTCATAATGACCTAAATCTAAATCTGTTTCCGCACCGTCCTCGGTAACAAAAACCTCTCCATGTTGGTAGGGGCTCATGGTACCGGGGTCGATATTTATATATGGGTCAAACTTCTGTAAAGCAACTTTAACTCCTCTGCTTTTCAGCAAACAACCTAAAGATGCTGCAGTTATTCCTTTCCCCAACGAAGAAACGACTCCCCCGGTAATAAATATATATTTGGACAAGACAATTCCCCTCCTGATATTCTTATAATATTATATTGCCCACTGATAACAATTAAAAAACCGCATAATTACTTTTCAATTCTATCTTTACCGTTCACTACTGTCAAGAACAATTAAACGACCTTCGGTCGTAGGGTTAAAGTTGAGGTTGAGATCTGACCAGAAAAAAGACACCTTTATTGGTGTCTTTTTTTCTATATTTTACATCCTCTCCGGTGCACTTACTCCTAATAAGGTAAGGACATTGCGTAAAGTTATCCGGGTTGCATTAACTAAAATCAGTCTCGCCTTTCTCAGTTCCAAATCATCGGTTAAAACACGACAGCTGTTATAAAAGGTATGGAAAAGGCCGGCTAAATCAGTAGCATACCTAGCCAGATGGTGTGGCTCTAAGGATTTTGCCGCATGTATAATCTCATCAGGCAGGTCAGCGATTTTCCGTAAAAGTTCTAATTCCGAAGGCTCAGTTAATAAGCTCAAATCTGTATCTTGCGTCAGAGGTAGTTTCTCGCCTGTGGCTTTTAAGATACTGCAGATACGAGCATGAGCATATTGAACGTAATAAACGGGGTTTTCTGAGGATTCTTGTTTAGCTAAATCTAAATCAAAATCCAGGTGGCTGTCCGGATTGCGCATTACAAAGAAGTAACGGGCAGCATCTTTACCTACTTCTTCAACTAATTCAGCTAATGTTACATACTTACCGGTGCGCTTAGACATCCTGACTATTTCTCCGCCGCGGAACAAACGTACCAACTGCATCAGAATTACAGTCAGGTTATCGGGATTATAGCCACAGGCCTCCATCGCACCTTTCATCCTGGCTACATGGCCGTGATGGTCTGCACCCCAAATATTTATAACCCAATCAAAACCACGGTCGAATTTATTTTTATGATAGGCAATATCAGCGGCGAAATAGGTAGGGATACCGTTAGAACGAACTACCACTTCATCTTTATCCTCGCCAAAACGGCTGGAACGGAACCATAAGGCTCCTTCCTTTTCATAAATCAAGTCTTTTTCCTGAAGTATTTTTAATACTTCCTCAATGGCCCCGCTTTCATGAAGAGAACTTTCTTTAAACCAAACATCATACTCTACCCCAAATTCTTTAAGAGTATTGCGAATTGAGGTAAGTTTTTCCTCTAAAGCAATTTCCGTTAACTTTTTCCTGCGTTCATCCTGGCTTAATTTTAAATACTCATCACCTACATCAGCAATGATGCGTTTTACCGTGTCAATAATGTCTTCTCCGTGATAGCCTTCTTCCGGAAAAGGATAATCATAGCCCAGTTCCTGGTAGTATCTGGCTTCCAAGGATTTACCGAAGTTTTCGATCTGGTTTCCGGCATCATTTACATAAAACTCTTTAGTTACTTCATAACCTGCTGCAGAAAGTATGTTACTCAAGGTATCCCCGATGGCTGCTCCCCGGGCGTTTCCCATATGTAATAAACCTGTGGGGTTAGCACTTACAAATTCCACCTGTACTTTAATGCCTTGTCCCACATTACTGGAACCGTATCGAGTATCCTCTTTTTCCACTAAGGGCAAAACCTGATACAACCAAGAATGATTTAAATAAAAATTAATAAATCCCGGGCCGGCTACCTCTATTTTTTCCACCCAGGTATCCTCTTTGGAAAACCGCTCCACAATCAGTTGAGCTATCTGCCGAGGATTCATTTTAGCCTCTTTGGCCATTAACATACTGACATTGGTGGCAAAGTCACCATGGGCCTTTTCGCGGGGCACCTCAATAACGAAATCGGGGATTTGATTATATTGCAGGTTACCTGCCTCTTTATTCGCTTCTAAAGAATCAATAATACGAGATCGAATTTTTTCCTTTAAATTTTCAACAATACTCATTGCTCTAACCTCACAATCAGTAGTGGCTTGTTTTTAGTGGCTGGTGACTAGTAAAGCGACCTTCGGTCGCAAGGTTAAGGTTAAGGGATTGCTTCAGTCGCTGTCGCTCCTTCGCAATTATCACGTCCTGGAACACACCTCTGTAAATGAAAATACTTTACTTGAGCGACTATACGGAGAACCGGCTAAATAATCTTAGCGAAGCCGAAGTAATAAAAGCTGGCCGTCTGATAGGACGTCAGACGGAGTGCGAATTTGGCTATGGACGGCCAATTGAGCACGTTCAGCTTTTATTCTCTAGCAAGCTAAGATTATTCCGATTCGGAGTCTAGCTTAGCGAAAGTAAATATTTTAATATTTTCATGACAATGGCAGATTAAAAATCCTAAACCTTAACTTCAACCTAACGACCGAAGGAAGTTCGGTTCTCACTCACTCGCTCACTGACATCTTGAGTGTCCCGTAAGCATTGGACTCGCCACTCTCATACTTTCTTTAGCATAATATTTTGTAATAAAGCTGTCAATAAAGATTAGATAGCCTTATGCTCCCGTAAAAATTATAAATTAACTAAAAGAGGTACTAACATGGGCACTAACATAGATAATACTGCCCCGCTGATAAAACCCAGAAGAGCCATTTCGGCTCCGGCTGATCTGGATATAAGAGGTAAGGTGGTATCCATACTTGTTGCACCACAGGGAGCAATAGCCGCAAGCCCTCCCAGCTTAAGAGCTAAAATGGGTATGAGGATTACTGCCAGCAGTTCCCGAAAAACATTTGCCAGGAAAGCTACGGTACCCAGTTCAATGCTGACCATTTCTTTTAACATTACCCCGGACAAACTATACCAGCCAAAACCTGCCCCCACCGCCAGGGCATGGTTGGTAGGTAAGTTGAGAAAGAAATTAACGCAAAAAGCACCCAGTAGACTACCCAAAGCAATCCCCAGAGGCAAAAAGATTATTTTCCAACCGAACCTGCTTATCTTCTGCCAGACTTCCCGGTTATGACCCATATCGAGACCTACCGTAAATACCAGGATATTTAAAGCTATAGCACTTATTAAATCAGAACTGGCATCCAATAAGGGAAGCAACCCTAATTTACCTATTATAATACCCAATATTACTGAACCCAAAATCAATAAAGTCACTTTTTTTCTCCTCCGAAGTATCTTTTTTGAAGAAACCAGGCAATAAGAATACTTCCCAGTATACTACCTGAAGCCAGTACAAAGGCCTGCAAACCCAGGCTATCCAAATTATTGAAAACTTGCGGATCGCCGCCAATTCCTAAACCCATGGTAAACAATAAAATTATTAGGCCTATTACTGTGATTTTTTCGGTCCAGGTAAAGATTTTTTCCGGAAGCAGTCCGCTTCTACCCAGGATAATACCTAATAATAATGCGCCCACAATACTCCACAAAGTTATCAACTCCTATATTAGTGACTAGTGGCTAGTTATATAAACCACGGACACGGATGAACACAGATTTGAAAAGGCATTACGGCTTTCGTGTTAAATACTTGGGTCAGCATGACGGCTATTAAGATAGCCTTTCAGGACGGCATGACGTCATGCCAACATACATAGCAGCCCCAAATCTCTCATCCTATATCCTAAAGTTATATAATATCACATTATTTTTTTGGGGGGTATTATTAAAATATATCTTTTCAACTAACTACTTTTATTGGGGTGATATAGTCTGGAAATAAAAAATGAAGAGGCAGGATTTTTGTATCCTGCCTCAGTGTTTTAACGAACTGTAATTTTAAATTCTCTGGGTTTGGTTAAGCGTACGATCCGATTTTCTTCGCCGGTTTTTGCATCAATGAATAAAAGGAAGGTTTCATCATTAATTTTGCCTTTTACTTCATAGGTTAATAATTCCCGTTTTTCATATTCACTGGGGATTAAAGCTAACCTAATGTGTTCTACTCTTAAATTAGGATTAATTTTAGCACTTATTTGTTCTTCAGAAAGTTCAGGTTGGGGTATGTCTCTATTCCGGTGATAGGACAAGAAACTGGTTTGATCGAAACTAATTACCTGACCGTTATCCAAAGCTACATTGACTTTAAGCATATCGGGATAAAGCAAAACTCCCTCTTGGGTAGGCACAAAAGTAAAATTAGCTACATTAGTATCACTGTCTGTTTCCACAAGAACCAGGTTTTGAAAACCATGAGTGTTTAAAAATTTTCTTGCTTCTTTTTCGGCTTCATTATAGTCTAAATTAGCTTCCTGAATTTTTCTCTGTATATACATTTGCAGGATATGGCCACCTCTTTTAGTCACCTCTAAATAGGAAGGAGTGTCTTCTCTTTCTTTATAAATGGCCACTCCGTAAACGGGAATCCTACCTTCAGTATCAAAAGCAACTTCCGCTCTGGCTACGGGGCCGTCATGCTCGTTCATAAATTTGCGGGCAAGTTCAACGGCTTGCTCTTCAGTTATTTCTTCTCCCGATAAGGGTTGGGGTTCAGGTTCTATTTTTTGAATACCCTCATCAAATTGTAAATCAGGGAAGGCCTTTACCTTGTTTTCAATGGTAGTAAACCCTTCAATAATAGTATTATCCTTTAATTTTTTTCCTTTTCGCAGAGCTACCGTTTCTACTTCCACAAAACTTAAATCTCTATCCAGAACCTTTGCCTCTATTTGGTCTAATTCATCACGAACCACACGGCATCTTTTGTAAAGTTCTTGTAGTTTTTCCCACTCTTCTTCACTGAGTTCTTTACCGTCTAAATTATTTCTTTTTAAAATATAATAACTGTAGTCTGCAATATCGTTTAGTAGTTTTTCCGTTTTTTCCAATTCAACCATGGCAATAGGAATCCCACCCAGGTTGGAACTGGCAGCAAAAGTTTCTCTCAGTAGATCCGTCAGACTCTGCATAATCTGTTCCGGACTGGAGGTTACCAATGTTTTGGCTAACTGAGAGTTAATTGTATCTACATTCCACACTAATTCATGGAAACTTCGCTGGTATTGGCTTTCGGCTCTGCGGGTTAGGTCCTGATTAAGTTGGTATTGATTATAAGCAAAATAACCGGTGATTAACAAAGCAACAACTAATAACGGAATAATTAATCTACGCATCTTGTCCCCCTTTCTAAATGCCGAAAACGTGTTTCCCAATCTGGGTTATTACTTTTCTGCTCCAGATCCAGCGGGAAGTGGCTGTAGCCGGATTCCAATAGTACAAGGCACCCCCCGTTGGGTCATAACCGTTAATTGCGTCTCTGGCCGCTCTAATTGCCGTTGGGCTGGGGTTTTGATAATACTGACCGTCTCTTACGGCATCAAAAGCTCCCGGTTGAAAACAGACACCATAAATTGTATTAGGAAAGTTTTTATGTTTCACTCTGTTCATTATTACCGCCCCTACTGCCACCTGTCCAATATACGGCTCTCCTCGTGCTTCACCATGAATCATCTTGGCTAAAATGGTCACATCATTACTGCTGGCAACGGTAGCCGCCCCTTCACTTTCCGCCCCGATAAAAGCACTTAGAAAAGTAACTATTAAGATATAAATAACAAATTTTATTTTTAGATTGTTTTTGACCAACCTTATCCTCCTTTACCAAAGCTTTTGTCAAATATTATTTGTCAAAGAAAAAGGGATTATCCAAAAAAAACCTGCTTTTTGAGCAGGTTTAAATAAACTTTCTTCATTACTTATTCAAAGCCTTATTAGGCAAATTATCAGGAACTGAAAAAACCCCTAAGTGTTTTGTTTCTTTCCTTCCCCTAAGTAAAAAATATGCTAAGTTAGCCAACCCTACTGCCAGCACTATGCTTCCTGGAGTATACCAGGGAAGGTTTGGGAAAATTTTTCCATACCCAAAAAAGACAGCCAAGAGGACAATTCCTAAAAACGTAAATACAAGGCCGCTTTTCAATCCGGAGGAGGCCCTTCTAAATTGAGGGTTTATACCTTTTTCAATCATTAACATTTGCTGGCGATGTCCGGTAATCACTACTATTACACTAATACTGAATACTATAAAAATTGCCGCTAAAGAAAGGATTAATTGTTCCATAATCATCTATTTTACCTCCACTTAAGGTTTTTCTATATTATTACCATTTTTTAGGGAGATTAAATAGTGCCTTGCGATTAAAAGTTATATTTGCTTAAGATTTATGGGAATCTTTAAATTAACGATAAATTTTTCTAATAATTATAAATGATTGTGGAACAGTATCCTTACTTCAACTATAATGTTGTGTGAATATAATAGAAAATACAAAATATTCACAATCAGACAAGGGAGGATAAGAAATGAATATTCATGAGCACCAAGCCAAAGAAATTTTACGCCGATATGATGTTCATGTACCCCAAGGAGAAGTGGCTTTTAGTGTTGAAGAAGCAGTGGAAAAAGCCCAAAAATTAAATTCTCATATTATAGTAGTTAAAGCTCAAATCCATGCCGGCGGGAGAGGAAAGGCCGGTGGTGTAAAAATAGCCAGAAATTTAGAAGAGGTTAAAGAATATGCCAGCCAGCTTTTAGGGAAAACCCTGGTTACTCATCAAACAGGTCCGGAAGGGAAAGTAGTTAAACGTTTGTTAATCGAAGAGGGTTGTGATATTAAAAAGGAATATTACCTGGGTCTTGTTCTGGACCGCTCCCTTTCCCGTATTGTTTTGATGGGTTGTGAAGAAGGAGGAACGGAAATTGAAGAAGTGGCTGAGAGGACACCGGAAAAAATATTCAAAGAAGTCATTGACCCGGCTATAGGCTTACAAGAATTTCAGGCAAGACGTTTAGCTTTAAATATTAATATACCTGTTAAATTAATCAATAAAGCAGCTAGATTCATGCTAAACCTTTATCAAGTATTTGTAGAAAAAGACTGTACTATTGCAGAAATTAACCCTTTAGTTATCACCGGAGACGGACAGGTACTGGCATTAGATGCAAAATTAAATTTTGATGATAATGCTCTTTACCGACATAAAGACATTTTGGAGTATCGGGATTTAAATGAAGAAGACCCCAAAGAAATTGAAGCAAGTAAATATAATATAAGCTATATCGCTTTGGATGGAAATATTGGGTGTATGGTGAACGGGGCCGGATTAGCCATGGCTACTATGGATATTATTAAGTATTACGGCGGGGAACCGGCTAACTTTTTGGATGTAGGCGGTGGTGCAAGTGTCCAAAA
>Ga0134092_1002580_pt1 | contig 13621 bp, 7 predicted proteins | sample 3_6taG_FD_94454 | JGI IMG/M metagenome (GOLD analysis project Ga0134092, IMG submission 94454) | Switchgrass degrading microbial communities from high solid loading bioreactors in New Hampshire, USA - 3_6_20_6_A3 metaG | ecosystem: Engineered > Bioreactor > Semi-continuous > Anaerobic > Digestate...
ATCAGGCTGAAGGCCAGGGAGGGAAGGAAAGGTAGCAAAACAGAGAACAACTGGCTCCTGCTGAAAGAAAAGGATGAATATGCCGGAGATTCTGACGATATATCAGGGTATACGACAAGTGTCAGGACCGGTCGGACGATGAAGGAAATCGAAGAAGGCGGTGCAGAGAAATTATTCGCAGACAAAAATCCCTTCGAAAGAACCGGCATACAGCTTGCAAAAATGGCAAACCGGATACCTGAAGGTGATGAATGGCTGTTTGAATTGAAATACGACGGCTACAGGATCATTGCATATGTAGAGGATAGCAGAGTCCGTCTTGTCAGCAGAAATGGGAATGACTATACGAAAACATTCGGAAGCATTGCCAAATCACTTGTCGATTGGGCTGCCGGCAGGCCGATGGTGCTGGACGGCGAAATGGCTGTAACCGATGAAAACGGGAAGACGGATTTTCAGGCGTTACAAAGCTATATGAGAAATCCGGGAGGCAAAAGTCTTACATACATCGTTTTTGATTTGCTGGCACTTGACGGGGAGGATCTGAGAGGACACCGACTGGCTGAACGGAAAGAGAAGCTGGAAAAGCTCATGAAAGACTGCCCCAAAAATCTTTATTACAGCAAGCATGTCAAAGGCAACGGGAAAGCCTGTTTTCAGGCAGCATGCGAAGCGAGTATGGAAGGTATAGTAGGGAAGAGGGCCGATTCAGTATACAGCGGGACAAGAAACGGTGACTGGATCAAAATCAAATGTGACATGCGGCAGGAGTTCGTAATTGGAGGGTATGCAATTTCAGACAAAAGAAAAAGAGGGATCAGCTCACTTCTGCTCGGCGTATATGAAGGCAATAAACTGGTTTATGCCGGTCGTGCCGGGACGGGGTTCACTGAACGCGTCATGAAGGAACTCGAGGATAAATTCAGAGGAATAACCAGAGATGAGAGTCCATTCAGTCAGGAGCCTCCGGTAAAGAAAGATGAGAAAATCATATGGCTGGAACCTGTTCTTGTTGCTGAAATAAAGTTTGCCCAGTGGACCGATGAGAATCTGCTGAGACAGGCAAGCTTTAAAGGGCTGCGGACTGACAAGGACCCAAAGGATGTAAAAAGAGAAGCGGAAATGGCGGAAGCGGAAGTGATGGATGAGCTGCCGTCAGCCTCAGCAGGAAAACCGGCGGAAGACATCACAGTGGAAGAAGACACAGAAAACAAGCAGGCACAGGAGGGACAGACACATGGGGTATCAGCGGTATCGGCCGAACGGAGGGGAAATAGCATATACATTGGCGGAGTGAAGATCTCAAATCCTGACAGGATCATTTTTGAGGATCCTCAGATAAAAAAGATCGATGTTGTGCAGTATTATGCAAAAGTTGTGGAGCGAATGCTGCCTTATGCGGGAAACAGATTGCTCAGTGTCATACGCTGTCACAAGGGTGTATCGCAGACATGCTTTTTCAAAAAGCATCCAGGTGCCGATAACAGGGGGATCGAAACGTTGCTTGTCACAAACAGCAGCGGAGAGGAGAAGGAGTATTTCTATATCAGGGATGCTGCCGGATTCATTTCGGAGGCGCAAATGGGGACGGTGGAGTTCCATACTTGGGCAAGCCGTGCTGACGAACTGGAGAAGCCTGATATGATGGTGTTTGACCTGGATCCGGATGAACAAATGGAAGTTGAACGGGTGCGTCAGGGGGTGAGGGACCTCAGGAGCATCCTCGATCAGCTCTCGCTGGTATCTTATCTAAAAACCAGCGGAGGCAAAGGGTATCATGTGGTGGTTCCTTTTGAGCCGTCAGCTGACTGGGACACATTCAGCGGCTTTGCCAGACAGATAGCCGAGATCATGGAGCAAAAATGGCCTGACCGCTATACAAGCAACATCAGGAAGGATAAGCGCAAAAACAGGATTTTTATTGACTGGATAAGGAACGGCAGAGGTGCCACCAGCATTGCACCGTACTCTATAAGAGCAAGAAACGGAGCGAAGGTTTCCATGCCGATAACCTGGGAGGAACTCGAAGAGGTGACGCCTGACGGTGTCGGAATGGCCGAAGCATTGGACAGGATCAGCGGCCCGGATCCGTGGGAGGGGTTCTTTCGGACCGGCCAGAAGCTGAAATAAAGTACCGTATACTGAAAACCTTACCTATGCCAAAATATGTCAAAATGACTGAAAGGTTCATTTTTATTTAGGTAAATGAGCCTTTTCCCATGTATTGACTGGCACCTGGCATGGAATTGTTATGGTTATTATGTTATCATATCTAAAGGAAAGGACATATATTTACAGCCGGGATCGACATTTTGGACTGATATGTCCTGTTATTTTTTAATATGGTGTTTAAATGCAGCAATTTATGGATTGTTGACATAAAATATATCACACGTAAGAATATATCATAAAGGAAGCGAATTTCGGATGATAAAACGGCACCGGGACATGGATATGTGCAGTGGACCGCTGTTCGGCAAAATTTTGATATTTGCATTGCCTATTATGGCAATGAACATATTGCAGCTGCTTTTCAATGCGGCGGATTTGGTTGTAGTAGGGCGGTTTTCAGGAAAAGAAGCACTGGGAGCAGTGGGAGCCACCGGTGCCCTGATCAACCTGATCGTAAATCTGTTTATGGGTTTATCTGTGGGGACGAGTGTCGTCGTTTCTCAGGATTATGGTGCCGGCAGACCTGATGCAGTCAGCAGGTCTGTACACACATCGATAGCTGTCAGCATAATAAGCGGTTTTGTAGTCATGATACTTGGACTTGTTTTCTGTGAACCCTTACTGAGGCTTATGGGTACCCCGTCGGATATTATTGATCTGGCAGTTCTGTACATGAAGATCTATTTTGTTGGTGTGCCTGCCAGCATGGTGTTCAACTTTGCCGCAGCTATCCTTCGTGCTGTCGGAGACAGCCGCCACCCGATGTACTACCTTGTTATAAGCGGGCTTACAAATGTCGTGCTCAACCTTTTCTTTGTGGTGGCATTGCGGATGAGTGTCGACGGTGTAGCTTGGGCCACCGTTATATCACAGTATATTTCATTGCTGCTGATCATGATTTGTCTTTACAGGAGCGGCCTGTCCATTCGTTTTATACCAAAGCAGCTCCGCATAGATAAAGAAAAGCTGGTTAGCATTGTAAGAATAGGTCTTCCGGCGGGTTTGCAGAGCCTGCTGTTTTCCATCTCCAATGTTCTGATACAGTCGGCTATAAACTCTTTCGGCACCACTATGGTCGCTGCAAGTTCCGCGGCAAGCAATGTGGAAGGATTTATCGGAACGACGATGAATGCTTATTATAATGCTGCCATAACATTTACGGGACAGAACATGGGAGCGAAAAAATATGACCGTATCGACACGGTTGCGAAGGTATGTACGGTACTGATCTTTGCCACATGGATAATCGTCGGCGGTGCTGTGATGCTTTTTGGCAGGCCGCTGCTGAGCATATTCACATCCGATCCGGAGGTAATCGCATTAGGCATGGTGCGTCTGAATGTACTCATGATAGCGTACTTCACCTGCGGAACGATGAATGTATACCCCGGTCTGACCCGTGCGATGGGCTATTCTGTGCTGCCCATGCTCTGTACACTGATAGGGGCATGCCTGATGCGCATAGTTTGGCTTGTGACATTCTTTGCATGGCATCGTACAGTGCTGATGCTGTTTGTTTGCTATCCTGTCACATGGGCTCTGGCAGGGCTTGGCCAGGTCGGCATTTTCTTTTACGCCCGCAGCAGGGTACGCAGGAAGGCTGCACTGGAAGCCGGGACGACCGGCCAGAGCACCGGCGCTGCTGATGCCTGCTGAGTTGTGAACTGCAGAGTTATATTACAGTAAATCATGAGATGAAAGCTTTATATCATTCAAATTTGAATCCCTTCATTAACAGAATAAACTGACTTCCTGCCGGCTTCCCGGCGGGAGATGTCAGGTGCTGTCCCACTCTGCTGAGTCATAGATATCTCAAATACAACTAAGTCATAAATACTCCATATATATCTGAAAAAAGGCTGCGACGGTGACAGAACGTGTTTCATGCTGAAGTATTGACAAGATTTTTATTTTAGTTTAAATTAAATCAAACATGCAAATTTTAGGCATTATGAAAGGGAAGGATTGTATGGGGGACGTTGGAGCAAAATCAAATAAGCTGAGTGCTTTTCTAAGGAAAAAGGATATTGTCATATCTGGAAAGCGCTACGGCATAGATGCCATGAGTGCTATGGCGCAGGGTCTGTTCTGTTCGCTCCTTATAGGGACAATAATCAATACCGTTGGGAACCAGACCGGACTTGCATTTTTGAATGAAATAGGCAAATATGCGTCGGATATGTCCGGACCGGCCATGGCCATTGCCATCGGATATGCTTTGCGTTGTCCGCCTCTGGTGCTGTTTTCACTGGCAGCAGTCGGACAATCTGCAAACAAGTTAGGGGGAGCGGGAGGTCCGCTGGCAGTCCTTATTATTGCAATTGTTGCCGCAGAAATCGGTAAAGCGGTTTCAAAGGAGACGAAGATCGACATATTGGTAACTCCGCTGGTGACCATATTTACCGGAGTCGGTCTTTCAGCACTGATCGCGCCTGCAATAGGGGTTGCGGCCAGCTCGGTCGGAGAGGTTGTAATGTGGGCAACTGAACAGCAGCCTTTTGTCATGGGTATTCTGGTTTCGGTGATCATTGGCGTCGCACTGACCCTGCCAATAAGCAGCGCGGCTATATGTGCAGCGCTGAGCCTTACAGGACTGGCCGGCGGAGCGGCTGTAGCAGGCTGCTGTGCCAACATGGTAGGATTCGCCGTTTTATCTTTCCGGGAAAACCGCTGGGGCGGACTGGTATCCCAGGGCCTTGGCACATCGATGCTCCAGATGGGCAATATAGTACGCAATCCGAAAATTTGGATACCTGCCATTTTGACCAGTGCCATAACCGGCCCTATAGCAACAGTTGTGTTCAGGCTCGAGATGAACGGTCCGGCGGTAGCATCGGGCATGGGAACCTGCGGCCTTGTAGGTCCCATAGGGGTATATACCGGCTGGATCAATGATGTAGCGGCAGGAGTCAGGAACTCCATCACTGCGATGGACTGGATTGCGCTGATATTGATATGCTTTATACTGCCTGCAGTTTTATGCTGGGCTATTGGGCTTGTTTGCCGTAAGATCGGCTGGATAAAGGAAGGAGATCTTAAGCTGCAGAACTGATTAACCGGCGGCGGAGCCGTCATTCAGATCTGAATTATTGTCAATATACTTTTTTAAAAAGTTCAGTATCTCCATGGTACAGTCTACTATCCGGTTGTGTTTGTAATTGCGGTTTGTGGAGAAGTAACCGAAATAGCCCCAGGGGTCTTTGACCTGGGGTCCCCAGTCCCAGAGCCCGTCAGCATTCCGGCATGAAAGCAGCCATTCTACGGCATCAGCCAGGAACACCGAAGAGCCTCTGAACTGGTTTATGTAGTTAAGAGAAGGCATCCAGCGGCGTGTCTTTTCATATACAAAGCTGTCGGGCAGCTTAGCGGGACAGTTATCCCAGAAATATCCGTGATAATATGCATGCCTGCCGTGGTGAAGCAGCATTGCCTGTTCAAGCTTCGGCGGCACGTTCTCCCGGCGCCTGAGCAGTAATCCGAACTGCATCGGGACAAGCCTTTTTTCACGTGTCCCGAACACCTCATGCTGTGCATCACGCTCACGTTCATAGGAATATTCACCGCTTTCATACGCGCGGGATATTATGTACAGCCACTCGTTGTACGTCCTGTCGCATAATTCATTGTAAGGCTTGATGGCTTCGATTGTTTCACAGATGACCGCCGTTTGCCATGGAATGGCTCTTTCGTTCTTATTGTAAAGCTTTTCGCGGCTGGTGCCTCTTAAAAAATCCTGAAGGTACTCATAGGCATTGAAAAGTATTTCGCGGTCATCAATGGTGAGCCCAATGTAAAGGCAGCGGTTGATGGCAACCAGCGAAGTGGGGAATTTGGCCTTTACCGAATAATCCTTTGCATGCAGATTGCCCCAGCCTCCATACATATCCTGCTCACGGTAAAGCTCCTCGACTATGTCGCTTTCCAAAAAAGCCGGGCGGAGGCTGTTTAGCTTCGGATCATCATATGGAGTGTTGAGCAGGTGGAACAGTATCTTATACCTGACTGCCGGGTATTCACAAAACTCATAAAGCCTCATAGCCATTTCAGCGAATTCTTTTCGTGACAGCATATCCAGACCTCACTTGTACTCTGTTCCCATATTCACAGTTACATAGCTGGTTAGTGATGTAAACAGCGAGCATTTTTCTTATCCATTATTATACACTAAATATTTCCGTAAATCTAATGCAGACAGCAGGACAAATTCAGAGGCGCTGGATAGTTGCAGATTGTTTAACAGGATAATGGACGCTATCCGCTTTTACAATGGCAGATACCGGTTTGCTTTAAGGCAGTAAGCTTTCTTATGCCAACTTTAATTAGCGCCGGCATATTACTTCGCGACTATCATCCATGTGCCTTCTGCACATGGTGTAGTTTCCGGCATGGTGAGCACTCCGTTTTTGATGCATTTTTCAATAGTATAATGGATCACAGGAGAAAAAATCAGCATACAGAAAAGTGGGTACTCGTTGATCAGATGCTCCGGTATTACTTCCCGGATTATCTCCAGCAGGTTATCTGCAACCTTAATGCCCAGATCTTCTACCCTATGTCTGAAATCATGTGAAAGCCTGTAGAAGCTTTCCACATCTCTGCCGTCGATGACAGGTATTTTAGGGACAAGCCTGTTTCCGTCTTTCTTTATGTATCCGTTTTCTATAGCTTTTGCTGCGATCTCCTTATCATTTTCCGACAGAGTGTTTATGTCGATACCTTCAACAGCTCTTACGACAAGCATCAATTGGGGGTCCGTTGAGATATTATGTCCGCAGTGAAAATGCTTCTGTATCCTGGGCCCATATATATTGCAGAAAGATATTAGAGAATATCCGCACAGGTTTTCAGCTGTGGTGTCGTCACAGCCGTAGAACCCCATAAATGCAGATTCGTTTTGTCTGACGGCAAGCCCGACTGTCGAGAATTCTCTTTCAACAAAGCCTTTTCCTCCCAGAGTCTTTTTCAGTCTCTCGTTCACTGCGCCGTCAAGGCACCATGCCATCCTGTAGATCAGAGACCATGTAATAAACCTGATATCATCCTGCTTATTAAGGAATGGAAAACTCATGATCCTGTCCCTGTTATCGTTTATATATCCCGACAGGCGTGAGCAGAATTCATCAAGTATGTTTTTGTAAACAGCAGTTGCTCTGTTGTACTCCGAAGCATTCAGAAGGATGAAATTGGAGATGTATTTGCCGTTATCAAGCCTGCGGAGCAACCCGTAGGTACCGTTTGCGCCTCTGCACAGTATTTCCGTCTCGTCCTCGATATATGGCACAGGTACGTTTAGCTGCTCTGAAATCTGCTCAATAGAGAGAGCGGTGTTTCTGCACAGATACAAAAGGTTTTTTGACAGCACACGTTCGGCTGTTGTTCTGGGGTCGTTGCCCAGGGGATTCCCGGTCCCTATAAATTTGATATCGATCGGTTTCAGTGTATAACTGACACTCATTTTTTCCACCTCTTTTCTGATTTTGGACCTGGCATGGAACAATCTTTGCTTGACTGTTGTTTCAGAGATATTCAGCCTTGCTGCGATCTCAGAGGTTTTGATGCCGTCCAGATAATACATGACCATTACATCACGGTATATTTTGGATAAAAATGCGATTTCATGCAGGATCCTTTTCAAGTGGTATTTTTCGTCTTCATTTTCGAGAAGATCATTTATCGGGTCATTTGGCACCGTGTAAGCTGTGTCAGAATAGCTTTCTGTTACCCGGACATCTTTTTCCTTTGTCCGCAGCCTGCAGTAATCGGCATATACCCTGTGGGCGATGGTCCATATGAAAGCGTTTATGTCCCTGATTTCAGGATTTTTGCGTACTGATGATATTATGGACACCAAAATATCCGAGCATAGGTCTTCTGCTTCATGTGAACTGCTGCAGCGCACATAGGCAAAGCCGTAAAGCTTGTTGAGAAACTCTCTGTTGTCAAGCAGTCTGATCAGTTCATTATGTTCCATACCGAATATCATTTCCTTTAATCATTCATGAATGATTTCATACATATAGTCGGTGGAAAATCAGATTGGTTAGCTTAATTATAGCATTTTGTTTAAAAAATTTACTCATCTGCAGATAAATTAGTTTTCATCGAAGTGATATGCTCTGCATGAAGGGAGCCTGGCCGCCGTTATATATAAAAAATCAGCCCGATATGTAAATCGGGCTGATCAGTCAGCAAACAGGGAAGAGGATACTGCTGTTACAGCGACAGTATCCTGCTCAGTTCCATAAGATCTTTATCCATTTCCTTGGCTGTATCCAGCGCTTCATTAATATCAATGCCGACTACCTGATCATTCTTAAGTGCAATGATTTTGTTGTATTCACCTTTAGCCAGTAATTCTGTGGCTTTTGCGCCCATTACACTCGCCATGACGCGGTCGCGTACTGTAGGACTTCCGCCGCGCTGTATATGCCCCAGGATGGTCGCTCTTGTTTCGATTTGAGTGATTTCTTCTATTTTTTCTGCCAGACTTATTGCTCCGCCTACGGCTCCACCGACTCCTTCGGCGATTATTACGATGTAATGCTTCTTTCCTCTGTTCCTGCCTTCCACTATGGGCTTTATGATATCCTTATGGAAATCAAAAGGCCTCTCCGGCAGTATAATAACTTCAGCACCGCTGGCGATACCAACATTCAAAGCGATATATCCTGCATGTCTTCCCATTACCTCAAGGACACTGCAGCGCTCGTGTGAATATGCCGTATCCCTTATTTTGTCGAGTGCGTCCTGTACAGTATTGAGACAAGTATCATAACCTATGGTGTAATCTGAGCAACCGATATCATTATCTATGGTTCCGGGTACTCCCATGACCTTCATGCCATGTTTGCTGAGATCCCTGGCTCCTCTGAAGGAACCGTCGCCTCCGATAACTACTATAGCGTCAAGCCCGAAAACTTTTGCCATCGAAATGGCTTTCTGGATGCCTTCCTCGGTTTTGAATGCCTGACAGCGAACTGTCTTGAGAATAGTCCCGCCTCTGTGGATTATATCGGAAACACTTCTCATATCCATTTCAAACATGTCACCGTTGATCAGACCATTATAGCCTTTATATATTCCCATGACCTTGAAGCCATGATAAATACCTGTCCTGACTACTGCTCTTATCGCGGCGTTCATACCTGGCGCATCTCCACCGCTTGTCAACACGCCGATTGTTTTTATCTTTTCGCTCATATATAACCTCCTGTAGAAACAACCTTCCCTGTAACTAAAAAAATCACCAAATTAAGATTACCAGAATCATTTGCAGTGTCAAGAGAAAAGACAAACAAAGTCCGGTTTGACCGGACTTTGTTTACCAGAAGATATTGATTATCGTGTACTGTTTGGCGGGAGCTTGTAATTATCAGGAAATATTAGGGTTGAAAGCGATCTTTTCTGTTCTTCAGCAGGAAGTTTCAACTTCCCGCTGTTCAACAGTTCTTTTGCACAATACAGCAGAAACCAGCCGTCATTATGATATATGTGCTGCAATCCGTAGCTTTGCATCTTTCTCAGATGATCGGGCGTACTTTCCAGAATCGCTTTTACATATGGAGGCAGGAGACCATCAGACAAAGCAGAAACGGACGTTATCAAACGACCGTCAGAACTGCTTTGAGGAGGCTCTCATCACGTGAATCCGGGCCGACAAGTATCTCGAATTCACCCGGTTCCACCACCTGATTCTCGTTTTCGTCGATTATGAAAAGCTCCCTGACCGGAAGATCTATCTTTACGGTTTTGGTTTCACCGCTTTTGATTTCCGTTTTCATAAAGCCTTTGAGCTGCTTCACCGGCGTGACAACTGAACTGATCACGTCTTTTACATAAAGCTGTACGGTCTCCTTCCCGTCGTAAGGCCCTTTGTTTGTCACGTCGACCGATACAGTCACTGTATCGTCAGCACTGCATGCAGTGTGTGACAGATGCAGGTTGGAATACTCATAGCTGGTAAAGGACAGCCCGTAGCCGAAGCTGTATAGCGGTTTTTCCGGCATATCCATATAGCGTCCGCCGTGCCAGCCGGGCAGGTGGTTGTAATATACCGGCAGCTGGCCGGAATGGTATGGGAATGATATCGGCAGCTTTCCGCTGGGGTTGACTTCGCCGAATATGATCTCCGCTGCGGCTTTTCCTCCAAAGAGGCCGGAATTGAAGGTCTCCAGCACGGCATCCGCATTTTTTGCCACCCACGGTATTGCCAGTGGTTTGCCGTTGACAAGAATGACTATCAAAGGCTTTCCGCATTGCTTCAGGCTTTCCAGCAGCTTCTGCTGGCTTCCGGAGAGTGCCAGGTCAGCTCTGTCCTTATATTCGCCGTTTTGCTCAAGACAGTCTCCGACGACGGCTATAACAACATCAGCTGTAGACGCACATTCCACAGCTCCGGCTATGTCCTCATCATCCTTGTTCATGATGTCACAGCCCCGGTGATAAGTCACACTGATGCCTCTTTTTTCTGCCAACTCCATGATCCCGCTCAGGAAGGTCCGGACCGGAAGCTTTGGAACCTCATGCGGCTTCGGGGTTGGATGGCTCAGGAAGGTCCAGTCTCCGAACTGTGACTGTATATTGTCGGCGTTGGGCCCTATTACGGCTATCTTTTTTACCATTTCGGCCAGCGGCAGAGTATTGTTCCTGTTTTCTAGCAGGACGATGCATTCTCTTGTCAGATCAAGAGCGACGGCCAGGTGTTCTTCGCATCCTATCGCATCCGTGTTTGTGCCCGGCTGTGTATATGCCTTGCCGTCAAAGAGTCCAAGCTCGAATTTCATTTTCAGTATTCTGCGGACTGCGTCATCGATCAGCTCCACAGGTATGACGCCTTCTCCTGCCAGCTTCAGAGCAGCATCATAAAAGGCGTTGGTGTTCATTATCATGTCATTTCCGGCTTCGACGGCTTTCCTGGCGGCAGTTTCCATATCGCCCGCAACATGCTGGTTGACGATAAGGCTCAGTGTGTTATCCCAGTCGGTCACGACGAAGCCTTCAAAGCCAAGCTCATCCTTTAGCAGCTTTCGGAGGACCTTTTTATTGGCTGTCACAGGTGTACCGTCGATGGACTGGTAACTTGACATGAATGTCGCACATCGGGCTTCGACAGCTTTTCTGAATGGGGGCAGGAATACTTCTCTTACCTTTCTTATGCTGATCTGGGAATCGTATGCGTCTCTGCCGCCTGTCCCTTCACCATATGCGATGTAATGCTTTGCGCAGGCCAGTATACTGTCCGCATCGGACAGTGAATCACCCTGATAGCCCTGTATAATGGAAGCTGCCAGCACACCTGTCAGGTATGGGTCCTCTCCAAAGGTCTCATTTATCCTGCCCCATCTGAGATCCCTGCCGAGACAGAGGATCGGGGAAAAGGTCCAGTGGAGCCCGTCTGCGGATACTTCTCTTGCGGTGACTCTGCCGGCCATCCTGATCAGCTCCGGATTCCAGCTGCATGCCATTGCCAGCTGGGTAGGAAAGATAGTTGCCCCGTTATGCAGAGCGTGGCCGCGGACGGCATCTATTCCGAACAGCAGCGGGATGCCGAGCCTGGTGCTCAAAGCCAGCTTCTGCAGATGTCTTGCGTCATCTCCGAGCGTATGCAGGAATGAACCGGCACACCTTTCTGTTACCCATTCTTCAGCTTCCTTTCTGCTGACCGATGTGAAGCTGATCTGCATCATTTGTCCGATTTTTTCCTCAAGTGTCATCCTTTCCAGCAGGTCATTGACTCTTTCAGCAACGGTACGTGTTTTATCTTTATATATGCAACCCATTATCCGATCCTCCCTGATGAAATTTATACTGTCGATACACCGTTGTGTGAGCACATGGCTGCAACTATGCTTCCGGCATCGTCGGCTGAAATTATACCTGGGTATATGACTGAAGCAATGCCTGGATATTACGGCTGCAGTGTTGCTCAGGTATTGGCACTGAAATAATGCTTCCGGATTACGACCGCAATATTCCAGATATACTGGTTATCATATCAGTAATAATATGCCCGGCAGTCGGCATTACAAGCACTCTATGATTTGCTGTGAGGCCTCGCCGTACTGGTCGCTTATCCCGAAGCTCATGGATTTGTATGTCCACGCTGCACGGGCTATTTTATACTCTTCGAAAATCGAATGGATATCGCTGTACCACTTCAATGTGCTTTCTATCGGCGCATTGTGATGAACGCCGTATTCTCCGCAGTACAGATATACGTTGTACTTTTTTGCAGTATTTATTGCAGTCATCATCCTTTTCTCGAGGTACTGCCTGCCCATGGCTTCAGTTTGCGAATATTCCGAATCGTAAGACCGAAGTTCACGTGATATCCTGCGGTATTCCTCGATATCCCCGGGATACCGGACGGTTAAGCCGGACAGGGGCTTGACCCATTGTGCCCGCTGGTGCGTAAAAAGAAAGGGATCATAGAAATGGTATGTGAACACTATATTCTCATCATATGGGGCATCAAGCAATTCAAGAGTACTGGCGCTGTTCCAGCGGATGCCGCCGACTACGATTTTTGTGGCAGGAGCGATTTTGCGTATCTCGATTATGGTCCTTCCGATAAGTCCGTTCCAAATGCCAGGATCAGCATCCACGACCTCATTGAGCAGCTCGAATGAGACGCTGTCGCCGTATTCTCCGTATCTTGAGGCGAATTCTCTCCAGAGATGCACAAATGTGTCCTGTACATGGGCGTCCTCAAAGAGTGTATTTGCTTCATTGTAGAATGCATAGCCTGGTGATTTGTGCAGGTCTAGTATAATATTCAGCCCGCAGGCTCTGCACCACTTGATGCAGTCGTCGACATATTTGATGCCGTCGGGTATAAACCGGCCCTGCTCATCTGAAACAACGTCATTGTCGATGGGCAGGCGAACGTGATCGAGGCCCCATGAAGCAATTTTATCAATATCTTTCTGCGTAATAAAGCTTTCATAGTGGGAACGGTCACGCGGACACTGGGATATCCAGCCGCCAAGATTGACACCCTTCATATACCCGTTCCATGTTTTCATATACAAATCACCCTCCTGTCATTTTAACCTGCCCTGCTGTCTGCAATTACTGACTACAATTATTATATCTTATATAGAAAATATTTCATATAAAAGAAATAAATATCGCTGTATTTCTTTCCGGAATATGCGTTTTTATTGCTAAATGCAAAGATTTGTCTGTTATTGACCTCCATTTTGATAATTTACTTTATAACGTAATAACTTTATACTACAAATTGGATAAATACAGTCAGTTTTTCCACCTGTTTTCGGTATTTCGGTATTTGATATCGAAATTTCATGGAGGTGTATCCTTTTGAGCAATGTTTTTACAGGTAACGGCAGAAAGGTCGTCGCCATACTGGTGATTCTGGCAATGATCGTACTTATGGCGGCCTGCAGCCGGGAAAAGGAATCTGATCCCAACGGAGCAAATGACGGAC
>Ga0134092_1002581_pt1 | contig 13607 bp, 13 predicted proteins | sample 3_6taG_FD_94454 | JGI IMG/M metagenome (GOLD analysis project Ga0134092, IMG submission 94454) | Switchgrass degrading microbial communities from high solid loading bioreactors in New Hampshire, USA - 3_6_20_6_A3 metaG | ecosystem: Engineered > Bioreactor > Semi-continuous > Anaerobic >...
CTCAGAGCAGTGGGTATTTCACCGGATATAATCATCGCCAGGGCAGAAGAGCCCCTCGATGAGAGCATTAAGGCGAAAATTTCGCTTTTTTGTAATGTGAAGCGCGACTGCGTTATAGAAAACCTGAATGTTTCATGTCTGTATGAGGCGCCGCTCATGCTGCACAGGAACGGCCTGGACAGAGTGGTCTGCCGTGAACTCGGACTTAATGTGCCGGAACCGGAGCTGACAGAGTGGCAGAATATGATCGACAAGGTCAGGGCAAGGAAACGGGAAACCACGATAGCGATCGTCGGCAAATACGTAAAGCTGCATGATGCTTATCTTTCTATTATTGAGAGCCTTAATCACGCCGGATTCGAGGCGGGCGCAAACGTAAATATACGCTGGATAGACAGTGAAGAAGTGACTCCTGAAAGTGTACGGGAGCTGCTGAGCGGCGTTAATGGCATAATTGTTCCCGGAGGCTTCGGAGACCGCGGCATCGAGGGGAAAATCACAGCCTGTCAGTTTGCCAGGGAAAACAGGATACCTTACCTGGGCATCTGTTTAGGGCTCCAGATTGCAGTTATCGAATTTGCCCGCAATGTTGCAGGCCTTGAGGGTGCGCATTCCAGCGAGTTCTCCGCAAATGCACCTCATCATGTCATAGATACGATGCCGGACCAGGTCGGCATTACCCAAAAGGGCGGCACCATGAGACTTGGAGCATATCTGTGCAAAATAAAGCCGGACACATTGATGCATGCTTTGTATCGCTCCGATGAGATACGGGAGAGGCATCGCCACCGCTATGAGGTTAACAACAAATACCGTGAGATACTGACTGAAAACGGACTGCGTATCTGTGGCACATCGCCGGACGGCAGGCTTGTGGAGGCGGCGGAACTGCCGAGGGAGATGCATCCGTTCTTTATAGGAGTACAGTTCCACCCAGAGTTCCTCAGCCGCCCCAATAAACCCCATCCGCTGTTTTTGGGGCTTGTAAGGGCATCACTGAAGGAAAATGTATATGAGAGGTAATGTATCCGAATCGTAACTTTAAGGTGCAAATATACCAATGGAGGCAACGCGGAGATAAAAAAGCAGCGCTGATCGCAGAGGGAAGGATAATATCGGCTGTAACTGTGGGGATCAATAAACGAGCGGCGCCTGCATGTGAAGAGAAAATACCGTCTGATTTTCAGAGAAGGATCACAAAGGGGGTAGGAGGCAGAAATCATGATCAATAAGAATTATTTGAATCTGAAGGACAGCTATCTTTTTTCAAATATAGCAAACAGGGTCAAGGAATTTAAGGAAAAAAATCCGGAGAAGGAAATAATCCGGCTTGGCATCGGAGATGTCACACTGCCGCTTGTGCCTGTGGTAGTGGAAGCCATGCAGCGGGCTGTGCTGGAAATGGGTGATAAGGAAACCTTCCGTGGATATGGGGAGGAGCAGGGATATGCCTTTTTAAGGCAGGCCGTCTGCAGCTATTATGCCGCAAAGGGTGTTACGCTTTCGGAGACTGAGGTGTTTATCAGTGACGGAGCCAAAAGCGACCTTGGAAACATCCTTGATATTTTCAGCACTGACAATACGGTGCTTATTCCCGATCCGGTCTATCCGGTCTATGTGGACACCAACATCATGGCCGGCCGGAAGATCATCTATGCCGACGGAAATGAGGAGAACGACTTTCTGCCTATGCCGGACAGGAGTGTAAATGCAGACATAATTTATCTGTGTTCTCCGAACAATCCCACCGGTGCTGTTTACAGCAAACAACAGCTTGAGGCGTGGGTATCCTATGCGCTGGAGCAGGATGCAGTTATACTGTTTGACAGCGCATATGAAAGCTTTATAAGGGATCAGAGCCTGCCTTCAAGCATTTACCAGGTCGATGGCGCCCGTAAATGTGCCATAGAGTTCTGCTCATTTTCAAAGACCGCCGGCTTTACAGGCACTCGCTGCGGTTACACGGTCATTACCCATGATCTGATAAGAGAAAATGTTGCATTGAGCAAACTGTGGCTGAGACGGCAGACCACAAAATTCAATGGTGTGCCTTATATCGTACAGCGCGGAGCGGAAGCGGCGCTGTCTGACGAAGGACTCAGGCAGATCAGAAAGAATATCGACTACTACATGCAAAATGCGCAAATTATCGCTGATACACTTAGGGAGCTTGGTATCTGGTTCGTGGGAGGAGAGAACTCCCCCTATATCTGGTTGAAATGTCCTTCCGATATGTCTTCATGGGAATTTTTCGATCATCTTCTGAACAACTTCGGTATCGTCGGCACACCCGGTGCCGGTTTTGGAGCAAACGGAGAGGGATTTTTCAGGCTCTCTGCCTTCGGAAACAGAGAGAATATACAAAAAGCCATGGCTAAGCTGAAGGCAGGATTCTGCTGAGTTTTTGATTCCTGGGACAGGGGGACAGGTACCTTGTCCCAGTTTTCTGCTCAACTGGGACAAGGTACCTGTCCCCCTGTCCCGCGCATATGATGTTATATGAACAATGGCGTTCATTTGACGGGCTGGCATTTATGCCGGTTGTCCGAATGAATGCCTTTTTTACTTTACATGAGAGGTGATATTATGTGCGGGATAGCAGGATTCTGCAGCTTTGAAAGGGATTTTATGCAGGATGAGGGTTTCTGGAAGAAGACCCTTGTGGATATGAGAGAGTCTATAGCCCATCGCGGACCGGACAGTTCAGGCGAATACCTGAGTGTACATACGGGACTCAGCCATGCGCGTCTTTCCATCAGGGATCTGGCGCTCGGTACACAGCCTATGGTCAGAACGGTCGATGGTGTCGATTATGTCCTCGTATATAACGGCGAGATTTATAATGTTGATGAGATCAAGCCTCATTTGGAACAGGCGGGCTACCGGTTTGAGACCACGTCTGACACAGAGGTCATACTGTATGCGTATATTGAATTTGGCGTTGATTTTGTAAATAAGCTCAACGGCATATTTGCCTTCGGTGTCTGGGACGGGGCCAGGAAACAGACGGTGCTGTACCGCGACCGGCTGGGTGTAAAGCCGCTGTTTTATACAGTAAAAGATGATATGCTCGTATTTGGTTCGGAAATCAAGTCGTTGTTCTGCCACCCGCTGGTTCAGCCGGAAATAGATATGAACAGTATGCGTGAGATCTTTGGGATAGGTCCGGCGCGGACATCGGGCAACGGAGTATTCAAGGACATCTGCGAAGTAAAACCCGGCCATTACATGATTTTCTCCTGCAGCGGTCTGAGTGATATACGCTATTGGGAGCTGGAGGCAAGGGAGCATACCGACAACTATGAGAAAACACTGGAGACGGTTTCATTTCTCGTGAGGGATGCCATAACACGTCAGATGGTGGCGGATGTGCCTGTATGCAGCTTCCTGTCGGGGGGAATAGATTCAAGCATCGTTACTGCTGTAGCATCGGATTTCCTACAGAACAACGGCTCAAAACTCAACACCTTTTCCTTCGATTTCAGAGAAAACGACACCTATTTCAAGGCAAACTCCTTTCAGCCGGAACGGGACAGACCCTATGTAGATATGATGATCGGTGCATATGAACTGAACCATACATATCTGGAATGCAGCGAGGAGGATCTGGTCAAACTTCTTTACTCCGTTGTTGATTCAAAGGATCTGCCGGGAATGGCTGATGTTGATGCTTCCCTTTTCTACTTTTGCTCACTGGTATCAAAGCATAACAAGGTAGCTCTTACAGGGGAATGTGCTGATGAGATCTTCGGAGGATATCCCTGGTTTTTCAGAGAGGAACTGATGAATGTTGACGGCTTCCCGTGGTCGTGGGATATCGATGCCCGTACTGCCGTGCTGTCCTCTGATTTTGCAGGGGAGCTGAAGCTGCGGGAATATGTCGCTGACAGGTACCGTGACTCTGTAAAGTCAGTGCCGGCTCTTACGGGTGAACCGCAATCTGATGCAATACGCAGAAAAATAACCTATCTCAATATCAAATGGTTCATGCAGACACTGCTGGATAGGATGGACAGGATGAGCATGTTCTGCGGCCTGGAGGCACGAGTACCCTATGCCGATCACAGGATTGTCGAATATGTCTACAATGTGCCCTGGGATATGAAGTCCCGCAACGGAGTTGCCAAATCTCTGCTGAGGGAAGCTTGCAGTGACTTGCTGCCGGAAAAGCTGCTGATGCGCAAAAAAAGCCCATACCCCAAGACATACCATCCGAATTATGAGCGGCTGCTGGCTCAGGTACTGCGCGAAATCGTCAGCGATCCGAATTCTCCGATATGTTCGATCGTTGACAGGGAAAAGGTTATGCTGCTGCTGGAAGCACCCGCTGAATACGGGAAGCCGTGGTTCGGGCAGCTGATGGCTGCGCCGCAGTTAATGGCATACCTGATCCAGGTGGATTACTGGCTGAGGAAATACAGCTGAGGCAGCTGCCGGATATAATATGCCTTAATAGATAAATGTGACTATTTTGCTGAGGTGAATGGTGATTCGGCACGACGTGCTACATTTGTCTATATTTATATATGGTTTTTATCAAATATTGTAGTATAATCATAGAAACGATATTGAAAGGAACCATAATATGATACTGCCACAATTAAAAAGATTCGATATGCTAAAAAAACCTGTCAGGCAAAGGCAATTCCTGCGGCCGCTGACATGGTTGTTAAGTTATCCTGCCGTACTCGCGCACCGTGTAAAAATAACAAAGGTCGGCATGCGGGGTGTGAAGCCTCCGTATTTGCTGCTTTGCAACCATAATTCCTTTATAGACTTCAAAGTAACGACTATTGCAATTTTTCCACATCGCGCAAACTATATCGTTGCCATTGACGGATTTATAGGAAAGGAATGGCTGCTGAGGAGCGTCGGAGGCATTTGTAAGCGCAAATTCACGAATGATATGGTGATAGTGCGTCATATGAAGAGGGTAGTGGACAATGGCGATGTGTTGGTAATGTATCCCGAGGCACGCTACTCCCTTTGTGGTACCAATGCAGTACTCCCGGAATCCCTCGGGAAACTGGCCAAGCTGCTGAAAATTCCCGTGGTAACGCTGATTATGCATGGTCATCATGTCAATTCGCCGTTCTGGAACCTGAAAAACAGAAAGGTAAAAAACATGGAGGCGGTATTGTCACTGCTGGTATCGAAAGAAGAGATAGATACATTAAGCTATGAGGAAATAAATGAAAGGATCAATACCGCCTTCAGGTACGATGATTTTGCATGGCAGAGGGAGAAACGCATAAGAATAAGCTACCCTGACAGGGCAAAGGGGCTCCATAAGGTGCTGTATCAATGCCCCAGCTGTATGACGGAATACCGTATGATGTCTGAAGGAAGCAGGCTATGGTGTGAACACTGTAATAAGGAGTGGGAAATGTCCGAATACGGCGAACTGTCAGCTGTGGACGGGCCGACGGAGTTTTCCCATATTCCTGACTGGTACGAATGGGAGCGCAGCCAGGTCCGCGAAGAGATTGAAAGCGGTATGTACAGATTCGAATCGGAGGTCCTTGTGGACACTCTTCCGAATTCAAAGGGATTCATACACCTTGGCAAGGGCAGGCTTGTCCATGATATGAACGGCTTTTTGCTGGAAGGTGAATATGAGGGCAGTCCCTATAAGGTTTCAATTAGTGCAAAATCACTTTACTCCTGCCATATCGAGTACAATTACCTTGGGAAGCATGGCGACTGCATTGATTTGAATACCCTGACAGATACGTTCTATATCTATCCTACATGCAGCAGCTTTTCGGTAACGAAAATTGCGCTGGCAACGGAAGAAATGTACAAGCTGTACCATACAAGGCAGGCTGATTTAAATCCGGTACTGCAGCAGGGCTGAATCTGTAAGCGGCACACAGTTGACATCAGACCGCAGGATAATGGATGCGGCATAAATCCTGACGATGTTTGCATACAGCCATGAAGGGATTCCGTTTCATATGTCGAAATACAAGCAGTATCAAAGATGAGTGGGTGGAATGATTGGCACAAAGGAATGTTCTGCATGAGACTGACTTGTACAAGCCCCTTAAGGATTACCTTGAAGCTCAGGGATATCAGGTCCAGGGGGAGGTAAACGGATGTGATCTTGCTGCAATCATGGGTGATGAACTGATTGTCGTCGAAATGAAAACATCCTTTAACCTGAAGCTGCTGATCCAGGCGGTCAAACGCCAGAGAGCGGTGGATTCGGTATATGTCGCAATACCAAAGCCCAAAGGGGGCAGCAGGACCGCTGCCTGGCGGGATATGTGCATGCTGCTGCGCCATCTGGAGATCGGGCTTATCACTGTGGACCTGTCAAGGGGAGGAGGAAATGTTGAAGTGCATTTTCATCCTCACACCTTTGACCGACTCAAAAGCCTTCGTGCAAACCAACGGATCAGATACAGCATCATCAGGGAAACCGCCGGAAGAAGCGGCCATTACAATACCGGCGGAGCAAACAGGACAAAGCTGATTACTGCGTACAGGGAGCAGGCTGTACATATAGCATGCTGCATGATGAAATATGGCAGATTGTCACCGGCACAGCTGAGGAAAATGGGCACCAGCCCCAAAACGCCCAATATACTGAGAGACAACCATTATGGCTGGTTTACGAAGGTTTCCCGCGGTGTTTATGAGCTCAATGACTCTGCCCGTGAATTTATAAACTGCTACCCGGAACTCCGGGAACACTATATGAAGAAGATAGCCGAATGGGAGGAATCATCGGCAGTGTCGGATGAAAATCCTCACAAAAAATCAGCAGAGGCTGTGGATAATTGAGCGTGTTTTGGAGAATTAACTACGGACCCATGCTTATAAAATGTGCCTATGGGCCTAATCAGCATAGTCTCTGAATAAATCAGACAGCACACTTTCGGAGTACTGATTATGTAACTGCCCAGCCAATATTAAGCTAAGCCGCTGATATGAAACCGGCTCTTGGACACTCAATAACTTCCATTTAAGATTTTTTATACGCCACTCCATCCAGCATACATAAGCAGGCCGGATTCACAAAGTCCGAGGTTGTTGACATTCTGGCAGGGAAGCCGTTTTTGAAGAATTTATAAAAGACATCCCGAGCTTTTCTGAAATCCTCAATGTTCTTCAGGTACAGGTGGATCTGGACCATATCATCCAAAGAAGCACCGGCTGACTCCAAAGTTTTCTTCAGGCTGTTGAAGCATGCCTCCATCTGATATTCAATATCATTCTTTTCAAATCCGCCGGCATGATGTGCAAGGAATATGTAATCTCCTGCGATAACACATGAAGGACAGGTGTCATCCCCGCAATGGGTGGGCATTCGTTTGATCATAATCATCACTCCGTTTCAGCAGTATTTTTGATATCATGATACCAAACACATGTTCGACAGTCAATATAAATTTTGAAGATTTGGATCATATTTGCTTAAAATGGGAAACAACAGCTTTGGTTTATATTTGCACTTGCAGTTTTTATCGCGACATGTCATAACACATATTTCCTGCAAAAAATGGTTGACTTTGAGCACCGGTGCGTGTTATTATATACAAGCAGAAAAGCGAATCAAACATATGCTGGTGTAGCTCAGCAGGTAGAGCAGCTGACTTGTAATCAGCAGGTCGGGGGTTCGATTCCGTCCACCAGCTCCAGGGTTTCAGGCATTCCTGAAACCCTTTTTTCATGCTTGTGTTCTTTATGTCGCAAAATTCTCTTTTTTCACTGTACGTGTTCATATTTCTTATCAAACAAACAGTTTAGCTTTCTATGCCTGTTTTTGGCACGGTGTAATTTATTACAGCAGCCTTAACGTGTGTGACTGCCCCGACTTTTTTTGCTGCAAACGGATGTCTGACTTTCCATCTCTGACGGTAGTAAAGATATTATGTGGAATTTACATAAAATTTATGCAGGAAGTAACCAAAAGCAGTAATCGTAACATATTGATACATTGACACAAAAACTCGCGAGAGCAAGGAAAGGGTATGGTGATTTTATGGACTTTGCGGCGGTATCGGCTATACTGCTTGCAGTGGCGGTTGGACTGGAGAGGTTGATAGAAGTAGTTAAGCCTTTGTACCTCCAGATCAAAAACAAGATTTCCAAAGTACAATATGAGGAATGCAGCAAGGCTGAGAAAATCATTATGTCAATCATCCTGGGGCCTGTTCTGTGTATTCTTGCTCAGATCGGGATAGATGTGCCTTATGTGAACGAAGGTGCATTGATACAGTATATACTCGCAGGCTTACTTGCTTCACTTGGCAGCAATGTTTTGCATGTTGTGCTGTCTATTATTGTTGCGATAAAGGATGCTGCGGAAGCATTAAGCCATCGCGAATGATCCCGGGCTTAGTGTCTGTTCATTGCCCGAAACTTGAATATTATTTCTTCTGTCCTGTCTCCGCAGAAAGCGGAGTTTTTTGTTGCAGGAATGCGAAGTCCTGTGGATTAAATCTGGTACGGATCAGACTTATAAATGTCATCGATTTTTTCAGAGAATATTCTTTGAAACCCACAGCTAAGAGTCCTTCAGTTTGGATCACGCAGTTGCAGGATAAGCAGATATCAGGCCTTGTATTGATTTTGTGTGAATGGTATGATTGTGCTGGATTGGAGGATATACATGGCAGAGTATTATACGTTTGAAACAAGGATTAAAGATATTGATCTGAAGTTCAGAACCTCAAATGAAGTTTTTTCTCCCAAAAGCGTTGATAAAGGCACTTTGGCTATGCTGTCAGCTGTTGATTTCCAGCAGACAGACAAAGTGCTGGACCTGGGCTGCGGATATGGAGTTGTCGGGATACTGGCAGCAAAAATCATAGGAGCAGAGAATGTTGTCATGACAGATAAAGACAGCGCTGCGGTGGAGTTATCCCGGATGAATGCCGTCCTGAACAACGTTGAAGGTATTAAGATTATTCAAAGTGACGGCTTCAGAAATCTGGACGACAAGAATTTTACCCTGATACTATCCAATCCGCCTTATCATACAGACTTCTCGGTTGCAAAGGAGTTCATTGAAAAAGGCTTCAACAGACTCTGCATCGGCGGAAAAATGTATATGGTCACAAAAAGGAAGGAATGGTATAAAAACAAGCTCACGGCTATTTTCGGCGGAGTGAAGGTCTGGGAAGCCGATGGCTACTTTGTTTTTATGTCAATAAAGAAAGACAGTTCATACGCAAATAAAAAAAGAAAAGAAAGCAGGACAGCTGCAGCTCAAAATAGCCGCCATTCCTCCGGGTCAAGTTCACATAACCCATAATGCCGGGATTTTTCAGCCGGCAGAGCATAAGCCTTCAGTGAATGATGACGGAAATAACGGTATCGATTCTGCTATTCCCTCATCACTTTCGTGACGACACTTCTGTTGCTTTTTGGTACTGTAACAACATGGACAGCAAGGAATACACAATACAGGCATTTCCCGAGGGCACTCCGCATAGTGTATCAATTCTGCAGCGACTTACAGTTTCATTACATTATCACCCAGCCTCACATTTCATTTAGGCTTTATGTTTCCATCCTCGTTACTTTATTGACAAGGGATGTTTTTAAGGAACCATATAAAATCAATTTACATAATATACATTATAGTCTGTGCCTCATCAGGTGCACGGTTCTGTGACGATTACCAACGAGAAACGAGCGATCGGTCTAAAACTGGCGTTTGAACGATCACCGGTAAAACAAACGATCGAAATCAACTATAAACCGGGGACTCTACGATTGCCAACGAATCAAACAGCCGAACGGGTACTGATGGTAAAGCCACAGATCGAACATATGCCAATGACGAACTCAGTGACCGAAGAATGTGTGATTAAGGAGTGCAAGTTTATGCAGAGATACGCCGTACTCATGGCAGGTGGTTCAGGAACAAGGCTTTGGCCTATTTCAAAGGAAACCAGCCCGAAACAGTTCATCACCGTTAATGATGACAGCTCCATGATGGTTCAGACCATAAAGCGTTTATGTAAAGTGGTTCAGCCAGAGCAATGCTTTATTGCAACGAACAGGCTTTTATTTGATATTACAGAAAAAACAGCCGGGGAATACATTCCCTGTGAGAACATTATACCGGAACCTGAAAGAAAAAACACAGCCGCATGTATTGCTTATGCAGCACTCTTGCTGCAGAAGAGGTTTAGGGAAGGGGTTCTTTGCTTTGTACCGGCAGACGGATATGTAAGAGATACCGAAAGCTATGCAGAGGCTCTGCAGCTGGCCTTCGATACTGCTGAAAAAATCAGCGGGCTTGTCATCATCGGGGTCAAACCTTCCTATCCTGCGACCGGATATGGCTATATCCATGTTGCACCGGCGGCAGGTGAAGATGAAAAGGTATCGCCTGTTTTGGATTTTATTGAGAAACCGGATCCGGAGCTGGCCAAGGAGCTTATAAAATCAGAGGACTATCTGTGGAACTGCGGGATCGTAGCCGGAAAAACGGATTCCATAATACAAAAAATAGAAGAATATCTTCCCGAACATTACCGGAAGCTTTCGGAGGCATTGCAGGAAGGGGGAGATAATACTTCAGACGACGTTGGGAAAGCATATCAGGAACTCCAGAGTATTTCCTTTGATAACGGAGTGCTCGAAAAATGTGCCTCTTCGCTGTATGCCGTAAGGGCAACCTTTGACTGGGATGATATCGGCAGCATTGATGCCCTGGCTGAAACCCTGGAACCTGACTCTGAGGGTAATAGGGTAAAGGGGCGGCATATCGGCATCAATACAACAAATTCCGTTATCTACGGGAAGGATGCCACCATATGCACAATAGACATAGACAATATGATCGTGGTTGGTACGAAAGCGGAAGTACTGGATTGTCCCAGGAATAAATCCCAAAAGGTAAAAATTCTTGTTGAAAAATTAAAGCAGGAAGGCCATGAGGATCTTCTTTGAACGGGCCATAAGGGGGGCAGGATGAAAGCGGCCAGGTTCTTGCTGATAAGAGAAATAGGAATGGGACTGTGGAACGAAATGCATCATGTTCTGACCCAGCTGCTCGCTGCCGAATTAATGCAGAGGATACCGGTCGTTTACTGGGGTAAAGGCAGTCTCTATGCAGCATCGGATGGATCTGATGCATTCGGACAATATTTTTTGCCGGTATCGGACTGGAATGTACACGATCTTGCAAAGGATGGATTTTCTTTTTATCCGGAACGGTGGAACAGTGCCAGTATCCTTCTGAACAGTCCTCAGATCACGGAAAATGGCGGACAGGAAGCGTATGAACCTTTGAATTGTGAAGCGGATGTATGTGTAAGGGATACCTATATTGACATCGAAAACATCATTCCGCTGATTCCGGCGGGACACCCGTTCCATGGGTTAAGCCGAAGGGAGCTGTTTTATCAGCTGATCCTCAAATATATACGTCTCCGGGATGAGACCCGGGAGTTCATCGATGCTTTCTATGAGGAGAATATGAAGGGTTCCGCTTTTTTGGCGGTCCATATCCGAAGCAGCGATAAAATCGTGGAAGTAAAGCACCTGGATGAGCTGAACAGTCGTTATGTTCCGGAAATAGAAAAGGTTCTGCAGGAGAATCCGGACTTTCGGATATTTTTAATGACCGACGGCATTGAAATCCTGGAAGAGCTCAAAAAGAGATATGGCGGCCTTATTGTCCATACCGACTGTAAAAGGGCCCACAGGGACGGACCGGGCGTCCACTATATGGACTATCCGGACAATAAGCTGAAGGGGCTGGAAATAATCCGGGATACGTGGCTGGCTGCAAGGTGTGATTTCTTCATTGGCAACGGCTACTCCAACGTATCAGCGGCTGTCTATGAACTGAAGGACTGGAAAAATGACAGGATCAAACTTCTGTATTAACGGAAAGAGGCGATGGAATATGGAAAAAAGCAAATGGATCGAAGTATATAGAACTATGCAGCTTATCCGGCTGATCGAGCAAAGTATCAACGATGAGTACAAATATGACGAGATCAAAACTCCCATCCATCTGTCCATTGGGCAGGAAGCAGTGGCAGCCGGTGTTTGTATAAACCTCAGGAAGGATGATTACGTTTTCGGTACCCATCGCAGCCATGCACAATATATTGCAAAAGGCGGAGACATAAAAAAGATGATTGCCGAGCTGTATCTGAGGAAAACCGGATGTGCTAATGGCAGAGGCGGGTCTATGCACCTTGTGGACCCGGAGGTGGGAATACTCGGCTCGTCAGCCATTGTCGGAGGCAGTATCCCGCTGGGAACAGGCACCGCTCTGGCATCAAAGCTTCTTGGGAACGACAGGGTGACAGCGGTGTTTTTTGGTGATGGTGCCGCTGACGAAGGTACATTCCATGAAAGCCTAAACTTTGCTTCACTCAAAAAGCTGCCCGTTGTATATGTGTGTGAAAACAATTTATACGCCATCAACTCACGCCAGTCGGCACGACAGGCCGGAAGCATTTATGAATGGGCACAGGGCTATGGGATGCCGTCATATCAAATCGACGGAAATGATGTAATGGAAGTTTCAGAGTATGCTGAAAAAGCCATCGCCCGGTGCCGGAGCGGTGAAGGCCCCACTCTGATAGAGTGTCTGACTTACAGGTGGAAGGGACACATAGGAACGGTTGATGACGTCGGAGAAGGCTACAGACCGAAAGAAGAATATGATCATTGGATCTCGAAATGTCCGATTAAGCGGTTCTCGGAATTTCTGAGGAAAGAGGGGGCTTTAACAGACGAACTGGCCCAAAGCATCGATCATGAAATAAAGGACCTGACAGAGGAGGCATTCCAGTTTGCACAGAGCTCTCCGAAACCCTCGCCTGACGAACTGCTGGATTTCGTATATGCAGACTAGACATGGGACTGGAAAACGGGCAGACACGCTGACGTGGGGGAAGGTTCTTCTGTTTGCGACAGACACGGAGACTCGACAGACAAGGCGGTTCCTTTGTCTGGATGAGGCAGCTGCCGAGGCTGTTGAAACAATGCCATTTAAATTGCAATAAAGATACGCACGATTTAGTATTCGATCTTTACGGACGGAAGAACCATCCCCACATCTGAGCCGACAGGAAAACTGTACCCGCGTCTGAACGGACAGGAGACCGTCCCACATATGAGCGGGCAGGAGAACCGTCCCCATGTCTGAACCGAAAGGAGGATGTTATAATGCCGTGGACGACAGTTCAGGTCGAAAAACTTGACAACTTTTTAATAATGGGTGATTCTGCGGGCGACCGTGTGATTTCTTACAAAGACGCGCTGTATGAGGCCTTCGATCAGTCGCTGGAAAGAGACCCGAGGGTGTTTATCATGGGAGAAGGCGTGGATGATGTTGCAGGTGTCTTTGGAACAACCAGGGGACTGAAGGAAAAATATGGCGAGAACAGGGTCTTTGATACACCGATAGCTGAAAACTCGCTGACAGGGATTGCAGCCGGAGCTGCCATGGCGGGACTGAGACCCGTATTGATCCATGCGCGGATGGATTTTCTTCTGCTGTCACTGGACCAGCTGGTGAACCACGCATCCAAATGGTGTTATATGTTTGGCGGAAAGGTAACCGTTCCTATGGTTGTAAGAACTATCAGCGCCAGGGGATGGGGATCCGGAGCACAGCATTC
>Ga0134092_1002584_pt1 | contig 13590 bp, 14 predicted proteins | sample 3_6taG_FD_94454 | JGI IMG/M metagenome (GOLD analysis project Ga0134092, IMG submission 94454) | Switchgrass degrading microbial communities from high solid loading bioreactors in New Hampshire, USA - 3_6_20_6_A3 metaG | ecosystem: Engineered > Bioreactor > Semi-continuous > Anaerobic >...
CCAACGGGCTTTGAAAGCCGCCCGTGAAATCTATCAAACCACGGACGGAACAGGCCGCGCCAGGGCTGCTAAAATCCATGCCGCCGTCGAACTGCTGCTCACCACCGGCGAAGAGGAATATAAAGACTATTTGCTGTCGGAAACCGAATTTATTACCGGTAATATTGAACGGGTGGGCTGGTTTATCGGAAGGGCCGAAAAGGCAATCAATGACCCTGCTTTCACAAAAGCCATTCGCAGCGCTTTGCCGGCTCTGAAGAAACAGTTTGATACCCAAAGCGCCGAAACGCCTTATGGGGTACCCTACCGGCCCTATATCTGGGGAGCCGGCTGGAACATCCAGAGGCTGGGCTTTGAATACTATTTCCTCCACAAAGCCTATCCAGATATTTTCGATCCTGAGATGATTTGTAATGCCCTGAACTTCATTCTGGGGTGCCATCCCGGTTCCAATACCGCATCCTTTGCATCGGGCGTCGGCACCAAATCGGCAACAATCGGTTATGGGCTGAACCGTGCAGACTGGTCCTATATTCCCGGAGGAGTGGTATCCGGAACAGCCCTGATCCGCCCCGATTTCCCAGAACTGCTCGAATTCCCGTTCCTGTGGCAGCAGGTGGAATATGTACTGGGAGGCGGCTCCTCTCATTTCATGTTCCTGGTCCTGGCAGTGCAGCAAATCATGAACGAAAAATAATAAAAGGAACAATAAAAACTGCAGGTTCAACAAAACCTGCAGTTTTTATATGGTTATGGAAGACCAAAATAGCTTAAATCCTTAGTCTAAGCCTTTCAACCACTGAAGAGCCAATTGAAACCATTTATGGGGGCTTACAAATTTCTCGCGAGCTGATTCTCCATATTCTCCAGACTGATTTCCCAATGCCATTCCATGGGGGCCTTTTTGAAAAACATGAAATTCATATGGGACCCCTGCCGATATCAGAGCTTTTACCAGATCCAGGCCTTCATTCACATCAACCAGGTCGTCTTCCGAGGTCATCCATAAAAAAGTCTGCGGCATATGGGCAGTTATTCTATTCAAACAGTTCCATTCATTCATCTGATCCTGATCAAACCTGGAACAACCAAAAACAGCACCCAGCATCATTTCCAGCAAAGGCTGCATTTCCTTTTTCCTCTCCAAATTTCTTACTGCGAACCGGTAAATGTCCAGAATCGGATAGCCAAGTATGAGTGCATTGGGCTTGAATAATTCATTTTGGGCATTCAATGCTTCAGCAAGGTATTGTTCGTGCCAAGTGGCAGCAAAGGTTGCAGCAACATGACCTCCTGCAGAGAAACCGCAAAGGCAGATCCTGTCAGGATCTATGTTCCACTTCCTTGCATTTTGACGAACCAACATTACCGCTTTTGCTGCATCTATGAAGGGAGCCGGGAGCTTGGCCCTCCCTGCGCCAACAGAGTATCTTAATACAAAGGAGTTGAAGCCTTCTGCAAGAAACCTTAATGCCACCGGTTCGGCTTCCTTTTCAGTATAACCCAGATATGCCCCACCCGGGCATATGATCATGGCAGGCTTTTCTGCATAGGCTTCATTAGGATCGTACAGATCCTGGATATATGCAGTCAGTGTGACATCTGAAAACCCTTCCTGCAGCTCTATGGTTTCAATCATCATAAAATCACTTCTTCCCAAATACAATAATCGGCACCTTACCTGAACCTATATTATTGCACGATGATAAGAAAAAATATTCTTATTTTACCTTTAGAATACTATGAAAAACCACAGCTTCCGGCCATCAAATCTCCAATTGCCGGGGCTTATGGGAAAAGGTCGGCGGACACCCACATACGGAACGCAAAACCACTGAAGTTTACGTGAATGTATGATTATGAAGAAAATGGCAGTGTCCATTTTAATGCCGAGTTCTTCGTACACTTCTTCCAAAATGCTTTTCTGGTCGGTATTGTCCAGCACAACAAAGCTCTCGGGATAAAACAGCCTTCCGATGTCCTCACGCAGGACACGGGTGCAGAAGGAATGGAGCGTAGAAACAAAAGAAGTGTCAATACCGTCGCCCCAAAACCGGCGCAGCCGGACCTTCATCTCGCGGGCTGCCTTGTTTGTGCAGGTTATGCAAAGAATATTTGCGGGAGAAACGCCGAGCTCCCCCACAAGATAAGCGTATCTCGCTGTCAGAGCACGTGTTTTGCCGCTGCCCGCACCGGCAATGACACGGACATATCCTTCGGTATGAATGACCGCCTGCTTTTGTTGTTCATTTAGACTTGACAGGATTTCATCTATACCCATTCTATCATTCCTTTCGGATACAGGTGATTATGCCACATTTTTGTCAAGATCATCTTTAGGAAAATTCTATATCTCCATCGTACACTCCACGACCTGATTAAGGCAATAGTTCCGGTTTGCTGAAAAATAACCGGAATATCCTCATGGATATAAAATAATCATCATCACCTTGTTGAACTTCTCTGCAAAATAGTAACATTATTTTCCAGATAGTCAAATTGCTTTTTGTTAAGAGATATGAATCGCAAATCGTGCCTCTTTCCTGCGTTTTTGAGCGTGAAACAAAAGCTGAGATGTCAAGGCTTGCAAAAATAATTATTACAGTTAAAAGTATGGATATACTATTGAAAAGAACGTATGTTCTGGTTTATAATAGCATCAAGAGCAAGAAAAAGGAGTTTAAATATGTCCAACATCATTATACCAAAGCAGCTTAGCGCTGCTGAAAAACTGGCTTTAATGAATGAGGATGCAAAATTTGAGGTGAGCTGCGACGAAGACGCAGAGGCAACAGCATTGAACTGTGCAAGCGACATACACGGCAAACCGGCGCCATCAAAAATCCCGAAGTTGTATTTATCAAGCAGCTGTATCTTCAATTGCTCTTATTGCGGCTGCCGAAGCAGCCGCGATCGCAAAGTCTCTTACACAAATACGCCTGCTGAGCTTGCTAAAATGGCTGTGGAAGCTGCAAAGCGAAACGGACATGGCGTTTTTATTTCCTCTGCCATTTACAAGAATCCAGACTATACACAGGAGCTTTTGGCAGAAACGGTTCGTATCATACGGAAAGAACTTGATTATAAGGGTTATATCCATGCCAAAGTGATGCCCGGTGCCGACCCGCTCTTAATTGCAAAAACAGGGAGATACGCCAACCGCCTCAGCATCAATATTGAAGTAGCGAAAAGCACAGGCTATGAGCGTATTGCAAAGCAAAAAAACAAAGCGAATATTTTAAAACCCATGGCCAGTATCTGTGAACAAATTCTCGCTGCAAAAGATGAAAAACGTCCCTTCGCTACATCTCAGACCACGCAATTGATGGCTGGCAGCATCGATGAAGACGATCGCACCATCATGAATCTATCCATAGCCCTCTACAAAAAATTCCACTTAAAACGCGTTTATTATACTGCATTTTGCTATCGTCATGAGGCTAAAGGCTACGAGGATCAACACTTGCCGTTGAAGCAAACACCCTACTGGAGAATGGCACGTCTTTATCAGGCAGACAGGTTGACACAGCTTTATGGTTTCACTTTGGACGACGTAACACCTGAAAACGAACCGTTTTTACAACAGGATATTGATCCTAAGGCAGCTTGGGCATTGCGGCACATTGATTTATATCCTGTTGAAGTGAACAAGGCCGATTTCGATACTTTAATACGGATTCCAGGGATTGGATTGACTTATGCCAAACGTATCATCGAAGCCCGAAAGCATTGTATCATAACGCATGATATTTTGAAAAAAATGCGTATATCATTAAAGCGCAGTATTTATTTTATTACCTGCAACGGAATTTATAAAGGAGGTAATATTTTAGATTCACTGCGCATTCGTTCCGTATTAGCGACGGGTAAGGATCAATTGTCAATACAAAACTCTCTGATATATGATACCATTTCACAGGTAGAATCATAGAAAAAAGAGATACCATGCCCTGCTTTCATATAGGCTTGGTATCCTTTCTATTTTATTTTAAAGCTTACTTGCAATTTTCCTATCTAATTTTACTCTTCTTTTCAGCAGCCAGAGCTATCAGAATTGTAGTCAATGTTCCGCCCCAGACAGTTCCTAACCCGATAACCATCATGATGATTGCGCCTGTAGACATCTTCAACCCCCCAATTATTATTCATTCACGCTTGTTGTCCATTTCCTCTTGTAAAATACAATGGAAGCTCCTATCATAATCAGAACAGTACCCCAACCGAATACGATCTGTGCAATAACACCAATGATATCCATTCTCAACAATCCTGTAAACAGGTTAATGATATTCGTAACAACAACAGCGCCTAGAAGCAGTGGAGTGAAATATTTCAGCAGGATATCCCACCATTGGCCTACCTTGAAGTCTGAGTACTCATTGGCTTGCTGCCTGAGTTCCTTAGTACCGTAAATATAACTGATAAGGATAACTTCAATCAAGCCTAAGCCTGCTATAACAATATTGCCTACATATGCATCAACGATGTCCAGGATATAATTGAAGCCTGCATAACTTGCAAAGCAAGCACTTCCTACAAAGCCGAACAAAGAAATGATGGTAACGAGCTTCTCTCTGCTGATCTTGAACTTATCCAGTGCTGCAGTTGCAAAGGATTCCAGCATTGAAATACTTGAGGTAAGACCTGCTATGAAGAGACAGAGGAAGAAAACAAATCCCAGCAATCCCTGCACAACAACATTGCTTGACAAGGTAGATATAGCTATCGGAAATGCAATGAAGGCGACTCCGGCTCCGGTACCGAAGGAAGTAAACTCAACGCCCATGCTTGATACCAAATAACCAAGTGTGGAGAATACCAATACTCCGGCGATAAGGTCAAAGCTGGAATTCGCAAAAACAGTAATAAAGGCACTATTGACAACATCGGCTTTACTATGCAGATAGGATCCATATGCAATCATAACACCTACAGCAAGAGTTGTGGAGAAGAATACCTGCGCATAAGCCGAAACCCAAATACCGGGATCCATTATCTTGGAGAAATCAGGTTTGAACAATGCTTCCAGCCCTATGGCGGAGCCGTTCAGACGAACAGCGTTTATCATAAAAATAACCATCATAACAACCAATAAGGGAGTGAAAACATTGGAAATCTTTTCTATTCCGCCTGAGATTCCCTTTTTAACAATCAGCCAATTGGCGATCCAGACAAAAACGACAGCGATTAGGATATAGATGCTTATACCGGCTCCCAGGTCCAGTGGGTTTTCTGCGCTCCCGGCAACCATCCCCATAATGGGGCCCGGATTGGAAAGCCAGTTTATCATTCCAAAGGCATGTCCCAGCGAATAAACCATAAATACAACAGAAACAGAAATAATAGCTGAATAATAAGTCATTACAACAATTGGTATCATTACCTGGACCCAACCGAAAATTTCGAATTTTTTCTTAAGGCTCGAAAAAGCCTTTACAGCTCCGCCGCGAATCTGACGGCCGTAGGCATATTCCATGATCATCAATGGGATTGCACAGGTGATCAATGCAACCAAGTATGGGAGCAAAAAGGCTCCGCCGCCGTTTTTATAGGCTTGGAACGGAAATCTCCACAGATTGCCCAAACCTATTGCGGCTCCTGCCGCTGCAAAAATAAACCCTTTCCTGCTTTGCCAAACTTCTCTCATAAAACGACCTCCCCAAGATTTTTTGAAGTTTAAGAATTTTCATGAGAAAATAAGTGCCTGTCACTACATTCAAACATTCGATTTCACCCCTTCAGAATCCGTAGCTTGCTGTAGTAATATGCTGATATTTATTAAAAAGCCCTCCCAAATCTTGAATCCGTCTGGTATTCATTTGATCTGGGAGGGCATCAGCAACTCAATCAACTTACATTAGCTTTTTATTTTCTCAACAGGGATAAGGGATAAAGGTCTAATACTATTTGTTCAGCGGTCTCAACCTAGCCAGGAAGTGCCTTAATACAGGAGGCTCATATTCGAAGGTCAAACCTGTCAGCTGGTCTTTCTGCTCCATAACCTTCTTAAAGCCTTCTACTATATAATCCATGTGGCTTTGAGTATACACTCTTCTTGGTATTGTCAACCTGACCAGCTCCAGTGGGGATTCCTCCTGTTTACCTGTCTTGGGATTCCTGCCTAACAGGAAGGAACCGATTTCCACCGCACGTACTCCTGACGCCAGATAAAGGGCATTGCATATTGCCTGTGCCGGGAACTGGTCTCCAGGGATATGGGGAAGTATTTTCTTGGCATCAACGAATACTGCATGACCACCTGTCGGGTACTGGATCGGTACGCCAATTTCCATCAGCCTGTCACCAAGGTATTTTACCTGTCCCAAACGGTATTCCAGATAATCTTCCTGAATACCTTCATAGAGACCTCTGGCCAGTGCTTCCATATCTCTTCCTGACAATCCGCCATAGGTTGCAAAACCTTCCATAGGAACACATCTAGCCTGAGCGCCTTTGTAAATTTCCTCATCATCCTTAATGGCTATCATTCCGCCAATATTCACGATGGCATCCTTTTTGGCACTCATCGTCAACATATCTGCATAGGAGTACATCTCTCTTACTATCTCTTTTATGGAAGCCTTCTCGTATCCTGCTTCCCTCTTCTTGATGAACATTGCATTTTCCGCAAATCTTGCAGAGTCAATAACAATTTTCTTACCATATTTGTCGGCAACTCTTCTCAACTCTCTCATATTTGCCATTGAGACAGGTTGTCCACCGACGGAGTTGTTTGTTACAGTCATTATGAAAAAAGCTACATTTTCCGGACCTACTTCTTCAATGAAAGCTTCAAGGGCTGGAATGTTGAAATTACCTTTGAAATCATGATATGTTCCTGTGTCGGTTGCCTCAGGTATTAAGAAGTTCTTGGCAATTGCTCCCGAAAGCTCTACATGGGCTTTTGTTGTATCGAAGTGGAAATTGCTGCATACATATTGTCCTTGTTTTACCAGCAAGGGGAATAGAACCTGCTCCGCACCTCTTCCCTGATGTGTGGGAACAACATAGTTATAATTGAATATATCTTTTACTGCATCGCAAATGTTGTAATAGTTTCTGCTTCCGGCATAGGCTTCATCACCCAACATCAAGCCTGCCCACTGGTTATCGCTCATTGCACCCGTTCCGCTGTCTGTAAGAAGATCAATGTACACATCCTTGGATTTCAAAAGAAATGGATTATAACCTGCCTCTTCCAACGCCTTTTTTCTCTGCTCCTCTGAAATCATGTTCAGAGGTTCAACCATTTTAATCTTAAACGGTTCTGGTGGATGTACTGCTTTGGTCATAATGGCGACACCTCACATTTTAGTATAATAATTTATTTTAGTGATAAAAATTTATTATTACAATATAAATTTATACTATTTTCTTATACCTGTCAATATAGAAATAAAAAAAGTTAAGAGCCATATAATGCTAAGTATATATGGCTCTTAACCTATCTGAATTCCAGTCTTTAAGCTCGTCTAATTACTTGATAATCTTTTCACTATGATAAGAAATTATTATTACTTGCTATTTCCCTTTGTTTATCTTGCTTAAATATCTATATACAGTTGCAATCGATATATTCAGTATGGATGCGACTTCACTCACAGCTCCCTTAATCAAGAAAAACTTCTCATCATTAAGGCGTCTTACTATTTCCATCTTCTCATTTACCGTCAAACGTTCCACAGAGATCTCCCTGGATTTAGTGACATCATATATGATTTCATTAATCACATCCCTCGCTGATAAGTGAAGAGTTTCAATGTTGATGTTGCCGTTGATATGATTCTCATTCTCCTTCGGTTTTATGGGAGGGATATAGGCAAGCTTTTGCAATATTTCCGCTGCCTGCTGGTATTTTGTGACATCAATATTGATACAGAGCATCCCACGCGGATTCCCTTGTCTGTCAAGAATAAAAAAACTGTTTGAGCGCAGTGGCGTACCATTTTTGGACATGCTTACATAATCCAGATAGTAGGGCGGGCCTTCCTTGCCTTTATCCTTGAGCTTGGACAAAGCAAAACTGGTCATGGGGTCTCCTACAGTTCTTCCGCTGATATGACCGTTATGTATTTTTATGATGGAATGATTGATATCTTTAAAATCATGAAGGACAACCTCTGTGTATTCGCCGAAACAATGACCCAAAAAGTCAACAAGATGTATATATGGAGTAAAATCAAAATCTGAAGCTATTTTACTCACCCCTTTACGGTAATAAATCTTTCTCTCTTTAAGGTTATTTTATCATCATAATAATTTTTGTCAACATTTTTATCAGAGGATGTGTCAGCTGAATCCTGGTCCTGGCAGTCCAGCAAATCATGACCGGCAAATAATACAAAACAAACTGCAGGTGCAATAGAACCTGCAGTTTGTTTTGTACAAAAAACGATATGACGATTGTCTGGTTTGGAATCAGCCCACATACAAAAGTCGGACTTATAAAAAATCAATAAACCGTATTTATCACATCTACAATTGGCTCCGTTTTCTGATATATCTCATGGGATTTTACGCACACCATGATTACCACGTCCGTACCTTTTCTATTCACCAAATGAGACAGAACAATGAACCAGTTTAGTTCCTTTACGCATTTTTCAACTGCATCCTGCTGATCTTTTGAGATCATCAAAACGACTCGACCGCTCTGTCTAAGATATTTATCAAGATTGATTAAGGTGCCGCAAATATCCCCTAATGCATCCGGCGTAAAAGGAACCTCCGTTACTACCGCATCAAAGGTCTGAGTGCCCAAGTCAATTTCAGCGGAATTGGCCACGTAATGCTTCGAACCGAAATAAGTCAAACCAGGCTCCAATACCCTGTCAATATCCACACTGAAGACCTCGATGTTCGGATCAATGTATTTCGCCTGGTATACAATTCCGCCGGCGCCTGCAAAGGGATCAATCATAGTTTTGATCTTTGACGGCAGTGCTAGATTCACCAGGCATCTGGCATCCTCCACCGGCAGGGCTCTCCTGCCCTTTTCGCTTCCGTCTCCGCGATAACCGCATACATCTTTTACAGTTTTATCAAGGCCGATGATTTTGAAATGCCTATTGTGGGAGGACTGCTGCTGATATACTTCTTCGCTTTGCTCATAGAAGAGGTGAACAGAGAATCTTCGCTTTTTCCAGATGAGGGGGTCTATGCTGCTAAACTCGTCGGCACTTTCAAGATCAGGATTGTCAAAATCCAGAATGTAGAATTTATTGCTATATCCGAGATTTTTTAAGTAATCGGGCAGTTGGTCCTTGTATTCTTTTAATATAAAAAACGATATCAAACCCTTCATGTCGCCCAGGGGACCGTTGGTAATAAAAATACCCTGAAGGGGATATAGACAGCACAACAACTCCATGATAGCTATTTTCTTTGCCTTTATTCTTGAATTTCTTATGGAGCATAACAGTACAAAATACTTTTCTAAATATTCGTCCATATTTTGCGCTGTTACTCTAATATATCTATCCATTATATCAATTTCCTATCTTATATTTGTAAGCAAAAGGTGCTGACTGAAAAGCTCACCATTGGTTTTAGCCGGGAGCCCTTTGAATCGCTAATCAACACGAGTAATGGTCCTAGTATCATTATAACCCTATTTCCAATAATATTCAACACAGTAAAATGCATCATGCACTTCTTAATCTTTGTCCAATTTAGAAACATCTTGAATATCTTTTGAAATATACTATTCATCGAAAGTATTGACAGCAGAAAAACTCCAAAAAAATGGAGCACCGGTCTTTTCAACCAGATGCTCTGTACAAGCAAACATTAGCCTATTTTATACGTTTTAGTTTTGTCCTCTCTGTTTCTTCTTCCAGTTTTTCTTCCAGCATTTTAATATTCATGTCAAGAAGAGGTTTTATAAATCTTCTATTTCTCTCTTCAAGGAATCTTTCAAGCTCCTCCGGCGTCATATCCTTTATTGCCTCTTCAAATGTGACCGCTTTGATACCCTGTTTTCGAAGTTCTTCCACTTCTCTCTCCAGGATCTCCTTGGATTCCTCCTTCATTGCCGCAAAGGAGGCTCTAAAGGCATCCTCTTCGTTGTCGTGTTCAGAGAGGATCATCACAGCCAGATACTTTCCGTCCCGTGGAACAACGGTGTATACATGCCCTATCGGCTTCAAATCCATACAAGATACCTCCTATCGTTCCATTATTTAAACCATCAAAAAAGCCTTCCTGCCATAACCTGACAAGAAGGCTATCATTCCATCACTCTAACCACCTCCTTATCGGTGCTGGCTTTACCACCTTACAGCTTTGCTGCAGGTTGGCGCAGGGTCATCGAGCCAACTCTCTACCCTGACTCTTGATAAGTCGGTTTCAAACTGTGAATTCATTTTACTATATTTTCAAAGGATTTGCAATCTTAAAGATATATTTTTTCCTTTGCCTGCTCTTCCTTGGCATGATAAATCCCAATTCATTCCAAAGTTACAGATCAATTTCAAGCAATATCGGAGTATGATCCTGTCTTGGCCCTGAATCGATCATTTCAGATTTGATTACTTTATCCGCAATCCGATCGCTAACCAGCCAATAATCAATTCTCCAGCCGGCATTATTGATTTTGCTTGTCCGAATGCGCTGGGACCACCAGGTATAAACCCCAGTTACATCACCGTGCAGATAGCGGAAAGTATCTGTAAATCCCTTTGCCAGAATATTGGTAAAGCCCTGGCGCTCCTCGTCGGTAAAGCCTGCTGTACCGCGGTTGCTGTCGGGATTGGCCAAATCGATTTCCCGATGGGCTACATTAAAATCTCCCGTTGCAATGACCGGCTTCTTTCGGTCCAAGTCTTCCAAATAATCGGCAAATTTGATGTCCCATATTTGACGATCCTGCAGGCGATTCAGATTTTCCCCTGCATTCGGTGTATATACCTGGGTTACGTAGAAATGATCAAACTCCAACGTGATGATGCGGCCTTCGTTATCCATGGTGCCCGGCGCCCCGATTTTAGGGAAAGTAACAACCGGATCCAGTTGATGCCTATATAAAAACATGGTGCCTGCATAACCCTTGCGAGCAGGTTCGACGGAACTGTTCCAAACGATTGCATATTCCGGAAATATATCCCCCAAAATTTCCAGGTGCTTTTTACTGGGGCCCCCTGCCGGCAGTTTTGTTTCCTGCAAAGCGATCACATCCGGCTTTTGATCTGCAATCGTATGTAATACCTTTTGAGACAAAACCGCACGATCCGTCGTGCCCGTAAGCGCCGCATTTAACGAATCGATATTCCATGAAATGAACTTCATTGGTTTTCCTCCAGTACTTCGTTTTCATTCTATATGGGTAAATACTAGAACTATATTTCAGTCCCTTTTCAATATGGTTCAAGTGGACAGTAACAATCACCGGTTCAGGGAATATGTATCGTATTTCCGTCATTTTCAGAAAGGTACGAACAACATTTATATAGAATTCGTTATATGTTTTTCTTTATGTTGATACCTGGAAGGAATGGTTAAAACCACATCCTTATAAATCTGAAATCCAATTTTTTCATAGAAGCCTGAAATGTGTTTTTCTGTTTGAACCAACCATTCTGTATTCGGAAAATGCTCGATGCACTTTTTAATCAATTCTTTTCCTATACCCTTACCTTGATATTCTGGGTCAACGACCAGATCATAGATTACTGACCTGATAACCTTATCGCTCAAAACTCTTACTACTCCAACCAAGCGATCCTTATCCCATGCCGAAATCACCAAAGTTGAGTTGATAAAAGGAGCGTTAAACTTCTTTAACATGTCCGGATCCGGATTGGATTCTGAACCTGTCCAACCGGCTGAAAAAAATAGATGATATAGTTGTTCTACAGGCAAATCTTTTTTTGTATCATCATATTCAATACTCATAACTAACCTCTGCGCCCTCTTTACTCAAATTTTAAACCATTGGTTCCTCGTTATCAAGCATATGATTTTTTACCTCTCTCCTTTTCCTGCCTTTCTATTAAAAACGCAGGGTACTCGGTATCTCTCCATCCATCATAGCTGCTATCGAATGCCTTTACAGCTCTAGTACTGTGCTTTTTTCAGAAAAAACCTGTATGCTGCAATTAGCAAAATCACATTGTATACTCCACCGATAAGAAGATATACCGGGTAGCTCAGATTAGCCCCATTTTCAGCCGGCATAAACTGAAGAAGCATGCCTCGAATTGCCCAGAAATTAGGAAATACGCCTAACACATATTGCAAGCCTCCTTGAAAAGCCTCCAGGATCATCAAGGCAGGAACCAATGCCAGCATGCCTGTTCCCTTTATAAAAGCAAAGCCTTCTACCTTGTTCCTGGCAAAAGCGCCCTGCAGCAGGCCCAATGCCGGGGTGAAAAGCCCATTGACAATAGCAAAGGAAACAATATGGTAAATGTCTATATGATCGAAAAGCGATGCACCCCATACCGTATATTTGTCACCGGCTAACAGCTTTGTCCCTAAAAGTATTACTATGATCCCGACAACTGACATCAGGTATATATATGCCATCTTAAATTTCAGATAGCCGGAAGTTCCGACAGGAGTAACGGCAATCGTATTCAATGTGTGTTCATCCTTTTGTTCCAGCAGCAGGAAAGTAGCCATAGCAGCAAGGAAAAATGAGCCAAAGGCAAGTATGATCACAAGAAATAGAAGCATTGTTATCTTAAGGGTGGTTCCCAGCATCGGGTCAATGGATTCAAAAATCATAGGAAACACAAATGATGACAGGATCAATATAACAACCGGAAATAAGCACATATAGAGGTTGATAGGATCGCGAATAATGGTTTTGAGCTCGTATTTTAAAAGTGGCAGATATTTGCTCATATCCAGTTACCCCCTTACGGCATTGTCTTTAAACCTGGGATATACATCAAATTTGAAAAGTACTGCAGCCAGAACTGCCAGATACAAGCATCCTATAATCGTCATAGCAACCTCAAACTCACCGGTCATCGCAGCAGTAATCAGATGGCTTGCAGAATGGGACGGAGAGAGCATGAGCAGCCACTCGTACTTTTCGTCGATTACACCGAAGCTAAACAGGATGGACGGTAAGGTAAACAGGAACATGTAACCCATCAGTAAACCGAGCATGGAGGTGAAGTCCCTGCTTCTAAGGGAAAGAACAAACCCGATTGCTGCATGGGCTGCACCTGCTATGGCAACGAACATCAAAAGCACAACATAGTTAAAAGTGACCCCATGAATAAAGAACAAGGCAACAGACGTAACAATAGCCGATTCGATGGCAAGCACCATCGATGCAATGGTTTTGGCCGCCAGAATCTGCCCGAGGGATACCGGCATAACCATCATAGTCCTCATTGTGCCTTCCTGCTTTTCAAGATGGTGAGAAGCACCAAGAAGGAGACTGTCCAAAATTTTGTGTATGGATGAATAATGAAGCTCCTTTCTGGTCAAAATTAACAACATAAAATCAGAAAAGAGCGTTTTATTATGGGTGTTCTACCAAAAGAATTGGTAAGAGAAATAATCAAGGAAAACAATTTTCAAACTCCTCAAGAAATTATGAAATTCTTGAAGGACTCCTTTAAGGATATCCTTCAA
>Ga0134092_1002587_pt1 | contig 13570 bp, 10 predicted proteins | sample 3_6taG_FD_94454 | JGI IMG/M metagenome (GOLD analysis project Ga0134092, IMG submission 94454) | Switchgrass degrading microbial communities from high solid loading bioreactors in New Hampshire, USA - 3_6_20_6_A3 metaG | ecosystem: Engineered > Bioreactor > Semi-continuous > Anaerobic >...
AAAACATTAGCATTACCGTATACCTCTTTATTTTTTTCTTTGCATATTGAGCAAGTTTTATCTTTATTTCTAGATTCCTTTCCATCAATTAAATAATAATTCTTTACTGCATCTTGTCTTAATTTATCTCTAAAAATTTCTAAATCTCCAATATATTTATTATCATATACTACAGTTAATATTGTCCCTTTTTTGCTATCAAAATTTTTGCTTATGTCACTTAAAATCTTATCCTTATTTGATATTAATGTATTATGTATTTTTTCTAGAAATTCTACATCTTTAGTTTTCTTATAGGCATTTATAGTTTCTTCATAAGACTTAATAATTTTGTTTTGAAATGTTTTCTCTGGGGTTGTAATTTTGGCAGTTGGAGTAAAATCAGTTCCATTTGATGAGCCTTTTTTGTAAAGATATTTTGATATGTATTCATTTTTGAATTCTGTAACTTTGGTTTCAACATAATTAAAAAATTTATCAATTATTATTTCTAAAACTACATTATATGCTCCTGTATCATTGGGGTTTTCAACAAAAATATTTACTGTATCTTCACCAAGTTCTTTTGTTATTCTTTCCTTTTGTATCTTTCCCAGCAAACATACTGCTGAAAGTTCCAAGCTATCACCTCCTATAAAAAACTTTAATAGACATCATAATAAAACATTATTATGCTTTAAGTCTTTATCTCAAGTCACATATTAATACTTTGATATATTTGAATATATGCAAGATGCGCACCTAGTCCTTTATTAAGATTTAAAATAACTTGGGATATCTAGTACTTATAATGCTAAAGTATATTATAGGATTTGAAAGATATATCTTGCTATTTGGAGAGTAAATAAATCCAAAAAAGGAGTATAACAAGTAATCTTGTTTTATTTTTATATCTACATAATTTAAATAAGTCTTTTTGCATTCAAATGCTAGTGTAATTTTACAATAATATCCTTATAATTTACCAAGATTTCAATTATCAGAACTACATTCCCATATAATTTCTTTTCATGACTATATTTATATATTATACATGAATTTGTAAAATCCTCTTTCAAAATATGCTGTTTTTGAATTTTAATATATAAAGTTTTTAGTAAATAAAGTAATTAGCTTATTTATAATTTTTAGCTTTTGAATATCAACTTATCAATCTAGAAATTTCCACAAGAGATATAAAGGAGTTAGAATTTGACGCAAATTTCTAAAAAACTAGTTTATATACATTTAGCTCATCATAGATAATCTATAAAAGTAGTCCTCCATCTCCAGTAGCGTCTTGTTTCAATTCCTCATAGGTAAGCTATAAACTTGGATGGATGCAGACAAAAATGCAAAAATGATTCAGTTTCAATTCCTCATAGATAAGCTACAAACGGATGGAACTACCTTAACAATTAAAACATCAGGATGTTTCAATTCCTCATAGGTAAGCTACAAACCATTGGTGAAGATACAATTGGTGGCTATCATGAGTGGTTTCAATTCCTCATAGGTAAGCTATAAACTATTGGGGGGAAAATCCCCTTTCCCCCCAGCAATTGTTTCAATTCCTCATAGGTAAGCTACAAACACAATTGTACTCGGTCAGGAAAACGTGGATCGTATAGTTTCAATTCCTCATAGGTAAGCTACAAACGAATAATCATCATAAATAAATTCACCTAAAGCTTGTTGTTTCAATTCCTCATAGGTAAGCTACAAACTACTTTGCCAAATATAGATTTATATAATAGAGCAGAAGTTTCAATTCCTCATAGGTAAGCTACAAACCTTCATGTATGAGTTTAGTTCTGCTGTCTCTCCGAATCTGTTTCAATTCCTCATAGGTAAGCTACAAACGGTCTTGAGGAAAAAACAGGGTGTAACTATATCAGTATCGTTTCAATTCCTCATAGGTAAGCTACAAACCAAAACAAAGCTGCCGTCCAACTCCCAACTGCCATCGTTTCAATTCCTCATAGGTAAGCTACAAACCCTTCTGTTTCCGGTGCCAAAACAAAGCTGCCGTCGTTTCAATTCCTCATAGGTAAGCTACAAACCTTCATGTATGAGTTTAGTTCTGCTGTCTCTCCGAATCTGTTTCAATTCCTCATAGGTAAGCTACAAACTTAAAAAAAGTTGGTGATGAAATGTATCAAGGATGGAGTTTCAATTCCTCATAGGTAAGCTACAAACTAATTCTCCATAACCTTGTCTTAATCTTTTTCCATTGTTTCAATTCCTCATAGGTAAGCTACAAACTACAGGCTCAACAGGGCTAGGGAGAAAGGCTGGTTACGAGTTTCAATTCCTCATAGGTAAGCTACAAACTAGGTGTATATCTGTGTCCGTTTTTTTATTGAGGAGGGAGTTTCAATTCCTCATAGGTAAGCTACAAACGTGTGGCCATTGCGGAGCTAGGCTTAGAGCTAGTTGGTGTTTCAATTCCTCATAGGTAAGCTACAAACTGTTATTTGTTTTTCAATCAAAACCTTGTTTTATTGTTTCAATTCCTCATAGGTAAGCTACAAACACATTCATACGTTTTTGAGCCTTATTAAATTCATTGGTTTCAATTCCTCATAGGTAAGCTACAAACCGGTTCCAAGCCCGTGTAAACACAGAGGATACAAATTAGTTTCAATTCCTCATAGGTAAGCTACAAACTCTTGCCATTATTTTATCCTCCTTAAATTTTAGGTTGTTTCAATTCCTCATAGGTAAGCTACAAACGCAAAGAGAAAGGGAAAAAAGGCGAAAGAGAGTTTGGTTTCAATTCCTCATAGGTAAGCTACAAACCAGCTCAGACAGTGTTTATCTTCTGTACAACTGACCCTGTTTCAATTCCTCATAGGTAAGCTACAAACAAAGTGTCGGACTATACCTTTAAAGCGTCTTGCGTAGTTTCAATTCCTCATAGGTAAGCTACAAACGATAATATAGGAAACGGTACTATATACATAGAAAAGTTTCAATTCCTCATAGGTAAGCTACAAACCATTAGTAGAAATAACAGCGGAAAAATACGACGAAATGTGTTTCAATTCCTCATAGGTAAGCTACAAACTAATTTATTATAAATCGAACATATGTTCTAACTATTAGTTTCAATTCCTCATAGGTAAGCTACAAACTTCTTAGGGTTTATTCCCCCTTTTTCTGTTTTTTTGTTAGTTTCAATTCCTCATAGGTAAGCTACAAACAGAAATTAGGAGTTCTATTTGGAGGAGCATTTGCAGGTTTCAATTCCTCATAGGTAAGCTACAAACTATAGCTTCTTCTTTTCTACCTAGCATTTCAGCTACACGTTTCAATTCCTCATAGGTAAGCTACAAACACAAACCTACTGCAACGGCTAGGTCTAATGGATTTATTTGTTTCAATTCCTCATAGGTAAGCTACAAACACGCTTATTCTTATGTCAGCTGTTACCTTTGCAATATATGTTTCAATTCCTCATAGGTAAGCTACAAACGAGGAAAGAACATTTGGAGTAGAAATCGAATTTCAAGGGTTTCAATTCCTCATAGGTAAGCTACAAACAAGTTATGCACATATTATTAACAATTTATCAACAAAGTTTCAATTCCTCATAGGTAAGCTACAAACCAGTACCACAAGGACAATAAATGCATACAGGAGGGAATGTTTCAATTCCTCATAGGTAAGCTACAAACTTCCTGCATTACAATGTATTGTATCTATTCCTTACAGTTTCAATTCCTCATAGGTAAGCTACAAACTTACTTTTTCGATTGCGTCCCATACGCCATAGTCCTCGTTTCAATTCCTCATAGGTAAGCTACAAACGTTTTTTTGAAAACGGAGATACAATTATATCTAAAATGTTTCAATTCCTCATAGGTAAGCTACAAACAACCTATAGGAATTGCTTTAAGTGGATTAGCAATAGGGTTTCAATTCCTCATAGGTAAGCTACAAACGTAAAGCAACTTTCGAAAGTAATACACTACACAGAAATAGTTTCAATTCCTCATAGGTAAGCTACAAACGTGTATCTTCTTCTCCTCCTGAGCCAATTATGCCTAGTTTCAATTCCTCATAGGTAAGCTACAAACCTTTCACCAGTATCTGTTTCGAGTGATTTTCTGCTGGTTTCAATTCCTCATAGGTAAGCTACAAACGGTTGATTTTGGAGTTGTTAAAGTATATGTAGACAAGTTTCAATTCCTCATAGGTAAGCTACAAACGCCAACATATTGATTTTAGTATCACTAATTATGAATCGTTTCAATTCCTCATAGGTAAGCTACAAACCCATTTATTCATTGAAAATACTATATTTTTATTTTTCTATATTTATCTGGAAAATCCTCCTTTATTCAAGCATTTTTTACAAATATGTATTTTACAATAATAATCGCTAATTAAAAAAGTCGTCGATCCCCTATGTTTTTTGCACTATTGGAGGTCGACGACTAAATATGCTATACCATTTTAGATTCTATTTTATATTCATATTTCTTCATATCCTTAAATTTTAATATTTCCTCATATGTAATAATAGTTTTTAATTCATTTATTTCTTTACTCTCTAGTAATCTTTTTACATCCTCATAATTTTTATTCGCTTGCTTTATATCTGCATTAAATGAAAATTTTTCATTTTGATAAAAAGAAGCATGAGCAATTCTTCTTCTAATTTTATTAATACTTTTATATTTATGTTTTAATTTCGCCAATTCTTTAGACTTGTTAGTTAAGCAAAATATGTTTTTGATATCTTCTCTGTTATTAAAATCCTTTATATCTAAATTATATACTTCGCATAATTTTGTAAGAACAGATTCTACAAGGCAAATATAGCCATGTCCATATCTTTTATTATCAAAATACCATTTACTTAATTCTAATTGAAATTCTGAGGCTGATTTAATTCCACTAAATCTTGTAGTGAAGTCTTTAATCAAAGGAATAACATACATAGCTGCTCTATTTAAATTTGGTTCTTTATTTAAAATATCATTTAGCTTCTCGATTTGATTTTGCATATCTGTTAAATAGTTAATGTTCACTAGCTCAGTTATATTTTCTATTCTATTAGAAATTTCTTTTGTGTTCTTTTCCCTAAGACTATCATCATCTATAAGTTTACTAATAAGATAACCGTTACCAAAATTAACAAAATCATATGTACCTCTAATCCATTGTGATACTAAGAATAATGGTTTTAGGTCAACAACAGGAGCATATCCCATTTCGCCAATGACTTCAAGCATTCCATAGTATAATCCATTTAATGTAATATGTTTTTGGTTTAAATTTTGAAGGAAATCCATCATTAAATACAAAAATAAAGGTATTGACCTAAATGAATGGGTTATATCTAAATAAACCTCGTCTCCATCCTTTAGTATTTCTATTAATCTCATAATTTTACTAAAATTCTGCCATAATTCCTCTTCATTTAGCCCATATTTTATTATAAGAGATGTTGAACCACCTGTTGCATTAGGATTAATAGTTTTCAAATACTCATCTACTGAAACCATAGCAGCAGCTAGAGTCTCTTCCTCTATTAACTCATTGTCATATCTTGAACTTTTAGCTAAGTTCTCTAAATTAATCCAATATTCATAATCAACTTCTCTTCCTGAATTTTCAGTAAAATAGCTATAGATTTCTTCCCACATTGATTTAGCCGTGCCTATAAAAATCACTTTGTCCACCTTCAGATACTTAGCTAATGCTGCTACTAAGAATGGCGTTTCGATTATTACTCCATCCTCACTAAACTTATAACTTACATTTTCATATTTTCTCGCTGAACTAAATTCCTTTGTATTTGCTCTGTCAGTTTGGTCATTCTCTTTTTTTTGAGCATCTTTTAATCTGCCTGTTCCAATTGGAGATATTAATACCTTAGCCATTTTTCTCCTCCTATAATTCATTAATTTTTTACACAAAAGATTATATCGTAGTCGACTGATGTCTAATATATTTTCTAAAATTTACATGCCTAAAAACCCTATTAGTAATAGTCTCTTCTCCTTGAATTTTTTCTTCAACCTGTCTTTTAGAAGTAGCATAAATAGGTACTCTTTTAATATTGAAGCAATAATCTACAATATAAAATGTTGCACCAAATTCTCCCTGAATAAGTACATAGTCGTTTTCATTTGATTCTTTTTGAATCCAACATATTATTGATTTTAGGCTATCTACATCTAGTTCTCCAATAGGATCTATATTTGACCATATTTCCTGCAATTCTTGAGGTAGCACTTTAAAATTATCTATATTATATTTTCTTTTAGCTTCTTCAACTTGTATATCTGAAAGATAGTGAGACATTATAATTAGCAAATTCAAAATTCATCACTCCAGTTATTCATTAGTTCCTTCAAAAAATTTCTTTAACTGAGATGCCATAGCATCATTAAACTGTTCTGCTTCTTGATATCTATTATGTTTATTACTCTTCCCACCTGCTCTATAAACCCTTTCATTAAATTGCTTTTTTGGAACAGAATTGTTTATTTTTTCTTTATACTTTACATCTTTCACTCCTTCATTTGATTCCGAATCTTTTTCTATTAATCTCCTAGTCCAACCTAATACATATTTTAATTCATCTACTGTTAAGCTCCCAAAATCTCTATTGTTAATTACGTAACCTTCCTTCTCTTTTCTAAGCATTAAAAAATCCTCAATAAACATTCTAAAAGAATTTGCCAGAGTTTTTCCTCCTCCAAGAAATTTATCTACTCTTAAATTTTTGATATTATAAATTATTTCGCAAAATTGTTGTTTCCTATCGCTTTCCTCCTGGAACTTATCTATAGAAAAATTAAGCATATCAATAATTAGATTAATAAAACTTCCTGAACCTTTCTCATTTATGAATTTAGCAGCACTTTCAGCACAGCTAAGAAGATATTTTTTGTCGTTTTGCACGTAAACACCTCCTTATTCAAGAGACTTAACTGCATTGCTAAAACTTAGTATCTCTATAGCTTTCGAAATATTTCTAGTAACATCTTTTTTTTGTGTGTTCTTGTATTCTTTTGCTTTCTTGACCCATTCTTCTTCTGATTCTATACTGATACTCCCATAATAATAGGCTTTTCCAAATCCAACTTTAGGTTGTATTTCTCCACTTAATCCTAGAGAAAAGCAAAGTAGTTGAAGTTGTTCTTCTGTAAGTCTTTCAAATCTTACATTCCCTTCAAATTCTGCATTTTCTAATACATATTCGTACAAAATATCTCCTTTTTGCTGTATTCCTAAAATCCCATGCCTATAAAATTTATATCCCTTGTATTTTCCGTTTTCATCCAAATAAGCTTGAGTATTCGGTCTTGGACCAAACGATGAAGGCAAACCTAATAATTCTATTCTGCCTTTTGTAAGATAGCAATCATTAAATTGAATCTTACTTTTTTTGTTCATTTTCCCAAACATATCACAAATTATACAGTTATCATCTTTATCATGGCTTTTGTTAGGAAGCCTTTTCCTATCAAAATTACTAGAAGGTGTTAAACAACTATAGGAAAGTGCTTCAGCAATGCTTCTTACCATCCCTTTCATACTAGTTCCAGGAATAGCTATTTTATCATTAATTCTCACAAAGGGTTTATATATATATTTGTTATCATTAATACTATGTTCCCCAAAAGATATATGTATAGGTGTTAATGTCTTTATTTTTAAAGGTATTATACCTTCAAGTGTACCTTCTTCAGTAAAAACTTCACATTTTAAAAATGGTATAAAATCATAAGGCTTGTTCATCTTCTAACTCACACCTTCTAATGGTATTTTCATCTATTTCTATACTTCCTAATAACTCCTTGATTTTTTCTAATCCTTTTATCTCTTTAGTCCTATAATAATCTTTTTCAATATAGCCTTGCGGTTCTGTTGATTTATTATAATACCTTATTTCAAGATTGACATCATCTATTTTCATCTTTCCAAAGCCCTTAGATGTTAGACCTCCAAATGTTATACGACCGTCGTTAACTCTATCAAACAAATCAAATAATAGTTTAAGCTGCCATCCAAAAAAGTTTTTTAGTTTTATCTGGGTTTTAAATTTTCCATATTCTACATATTCGAAATCAAAAAGTGCTCCTCTCTTACTAGCTCCAGTTACTCTGTCTATTCCTACAGATGTTCTTTTGCCAATCTTATAATCTCCCTCTTCAACATAAGCATCAAAGAAATAAACCCTGCTTTTTAATGTAGTTGTACCAAAAAGCTTACATATCGGGCAGCAATGAGAATATATTTTCTTCACATCTTTTTTATCTTCTTTTCCAAGCTTTTCACCAATTTTTCTACCACACGGACGTTCTAATACATTACAAGGTTCTAACCCTAAAGCCCTTATAAGCTCTTCAGCACTGCTTCTAAATACCCCTTTAATGCTTGTCCCCGGAATAACCGGCACTTGTTTGCCATCTTTATAAAAAGCCATATAAGTATTATATGCTGCAGTTGGATCTAGAGTACTATCTTCACTGGCTTTTATAAACAACGGACTCATAGTTTCCATAGTAAAAGTAATCAGTGCTTCATTGTATAGCTTACTGAACATAATCCCACCTCATTTCTTCAGTTACCCCTGATAGAAGATATTGATTAAGGTTTTCACTAGTTATTCTATATACTTTGCTATCTGTTAGCTGAACACTTCCAAGACCATAAGTGGTTTTGCCACCAATTTGAATGTCGCCTCTTATAAGTGCATTTAAAATTATTTTAAATAAATCTATATGCTTATCCTCTAAATTATCAATACTCATATAAAAATCAAACTCTGTGCCTGCTGATACCTGTTCATAATCATATTTTTTATTATCTGCAGCAGTACCTGTATCTCTATCAATAGCTACACCATCTCTTTTTTGAATATACGCTTTTTCACTTATCAAAGTGCAATCTCTAATGGATATCTTAGATGAAAAATATTTTGAACCAAATACTTTACAAACATCACACATATTTTCATATATTTCTTGAGCTATTTTCAAATCCTTATTCAACTTTTCATTATCGTATTTGCTCTTTATTTGCTTTACCTTTGACTCATCAAGACAAGGTTCATTCACTATAAGACATGATTCATACTCAGGATTAATTCCGCTATTAATCATTATCTCTAGGTATGTCCTAAGTACTCCCTTTAATGAACTACCTGGTATATATGGTTTTCCATTATGGTCTACTATAACACCTTCATCTGTTTGAATTGGATTTAAACTGTCTTGTCCTGCTCCTATATGTAAAGGAGTATTGGCTCTAAGGACACCTTTTATAATATATTTATTTTGAAACTTATTAAAGAGCATTTTTATCCCCCCTCACTATTTGTCACCAATTATTCTCTTTTTCCAATATAAATAACCAAAAAATCTGCTGATATTTTGCAAAGCCTCTTTGTCATTTTTATTAGATGCCTCATATATCTTGTCTATATATCTTATAATTGCATCTCCAAATCTTTCTCCTTCATCAAAGTAAGCTTCCCATCCATTGCCCTTGGCAGTTTTATACTTTATAAATAACTTAAATTCCTCATAGCAATCCGCATTTAAAGCTAATACAGCAAGTTCACGTATATTGTTAGAGCCAATTTTATTTTTAATAGTATCATTGCTTCTTTTATATTTAGCATCCCAAAATTTCTGATTACCACCTATTTCGTTAACATATTTTAATAGTGTTTCATTAATATTTGTCATTGAGTCACACCCCCAAAATAAAATATGAAATCACCAAACCCGTTCTCGTTTTCTTCGCCAATGCCCTTCAAATTTATAAAATATTCTAAAACCTCTTCAAATTTTTCTTTAGTTTTGAATAATATGACGCTTCCTTTCTCTAACATTATGCTTGGCTTTTCTCTAATATCAGAATCTGCTCTTGATAAATCAAATCCTCTAAAGTTGAAGGTTTCGCAATACATCTTTGATATCTCAAATCTTTTATCAATTTTAAGAATATCTTGCCACAATGCAATATATTCTGCAGTAGTCATGTACTTTGATAAATCCGTATTAACATTTAATTTAACATCTGAAATGAATTTTATAGCAAAATAGTTAAAATCATTTTCTGCATTATTTATATTTAAATCTTTATATTTATTGTTAAAGTCTTGCAGTTTATTCAATAATTCTTCTCTTTGCATCTCATTCTCATCAATTTTAGATATAATACATTTCCCATAACCTATTGAAATATATTTCCCTACTCTTAATTCATTGATATTCTTCAAATCATCTTCAGTCAATCCATAAATATATCCTGTATATGAATTTTCATTTTTAGAAGTTTCAGAAACAGATACTAGGGAATATAGTCTTCCATCTCTAGCAATTTTTGTGTATCTATCTATCTCAGTCTTAGTTAAAAACATCTTTTTTACGTTGTATTTTTTATTATCTCTTATATAACCAGTGGCAGATTCAACCCTACCGTCTTTTCCACATTCTGGACATTCTTTATTATGTAAAAGTAAATCAATATAACCATGAGATTCGTCTAATTTACATACCATTGATGTAAGAGGTAATACAACTGCATCTTTTGGATAAAAATATGAAAACTTAAGAGAGCTGAATTTCTTACATAAATTAGCTAATTTACAGCTTTTACATCCTTCCTTGTCTCTGAAATAAACCCAATTCTTTTTCAATTGGCCATTTACTTCCACTATCTCATCATAATTAAATTCTGTGCATTTATTTAGTATGTACCTTGCCAAGGATGCTCTCATTACATTTCCTTGGATGTAATCAATGCTTTCTATATAATTAGAAACTGTTTTTCTTCCACCTAGTATGACAGGCGAGGAAAAATCTAATTTGACCTTCAACTACTTCACCTCCTCAATGTAAATCTCCGCATGCCCATGTCCTCTGCTTTTACCATTACCAATTGAATCTATCATCTTTATTGCCATTTCTAACTTTTCTTTATACTTAATAGTTTCTTGGTCAAAATTTACTTTTATCTCACCTTTAAATAAGCTGTTTGCAGACAGTTCCTCAGTAAACAATGCTTTATCTTTTGCTATTTTTCTGTATCTATCAATTGCATTACCAAATCTAATTACAGTAAAAGGCTCTTCGTCTGTTACAAAGTCATCTACGTATATTTTCGATGGACTATATCCTGGCTTCCCAAAAATATTACACATTGGGCAGGAACAATTATACTCATTATGGTCTAAGTCGCTTATCATATAAAAATTGCTTCTGATTTTACCTTTTATAGTACTAGCAGGGATGTATGGCTTCCCTTTGTATTTAACAGTACTTTTATCTACATAATTTCCAACATTCTCACCAGTTGAAATATTAAAAGGAGTTATTAGTTTTATATCAACCTTATACGTAATCAGGCTCATTTTCTTCACCTCCTGAGTAATCCCATAAAAGCACTATATCTTCCCAAGGAGACACCATTTTGTCATCTACCCTAACTAATCCAGCAAAACCTGAGCTTTCTAAATCAAATATTTCGCTAGTATATTTTGTATATTTTCTTGATTCCAATTTAGCTATCTGATATAGATAAAATAACTGAAATTCATTGACTGACATATTATTAGCTGCATATCTCAATTTATAAATTTGGTTCTTACTTATATCCTTATCTACTTTCATTTTATTGATAACATTTATTATCTTTTCAACTCTTTTATTAGTCATAGGAAATAAGGTTGTCCCTCTTCTGTCCAAATCTATATTAGTATTTCCTTCTAATACCACAGCATCTAGTGTGCCGTATTTCTCATTATTTTTCTTTTGGTATTTTTTTGCATTCTTCAAGCAATTCTGACTAATAGAAAACATATTTCTGATTGGAATATTGGATTTCGCGATACATACACCTGCTGAAATGGTCATGTTATGATTAAATGTATCATCAAATTTCTCAATTATTTTATTTGCAATATTGAGGCTAACATCGGCAGGAACAACTATTAACAAATCATCTCCACCAAGACAAATTGCCTCAAATAATATATCTCTTTTAACTGCACTCATTGTATCGTAAATAGCGCTATACACACATGACTTAGTTGTATTCTCTAGCTTTCTACTAAAATACATGTGCTGAAAAGGAGTCTTGATGTTTTTCACTACATTCCCTAAATTGTTACCATCAGCATATATTATAGCCACATATCCTCTAGAATCAGCAATATCGTTTAAAGAGTTTATATTATGTTTTTGTGTAATCTTAACCCCCTGACTCTGCTCAAATTCATCAAAAAATATAGCTTTGTCTCTTCCTACTGTAGTCTTCCTCAAACAGGAAGGACAAACCTCAATTTCACCTTCTGGTGAAGGTGTCAAGTAATATGCATCTCTTATCCCACAGAGTTGACATACTTGTCCATTTTCTACTTTCTTATCCTTGTTAAATTTATACTTTTTACCTTTAATAGTTATATCAGACGTTTGGTTTTCTGGATTGATCTCATATAGCTTAACTTTCTTTCTATCCTCTAGTTTTTCATTAAGTTCTTCCAATTTCTCATTATATTTTGTTGAAATTTCATCTATAGTGCACTCAATATATTCAAATGCATTTTTTGCAGTTAAAGAAATTTCAGAATACAATCTTTCAAGATCTTCGCATATTATTTTTCCTTGGTCTTCTGGAGCAATTATAAGAACATTTCCCCCTCCACAATATATTGCGCATTCTCTTATATAGTTTTTATCCAGGTACTCGAATGTAGCATCAGTATTTAAGTAATCTAAAATAGCACTCGCTCCCCTAATATCTTTAATTTTATTGTTTTCAAGAAAATATTTTTTAATTTTATATAAAGAGCCTTTTACAAAAGAAACTTTTCTGTCACCATACTGCTTAATATGTTCACCTTTAAATATAGAATATAATACATCTATTAATGCTTCACTTTCACCATTTATAAATGCTTTATAGCTATTATCTCTACTAAATTTCCTTTTATCCTCAGTTAATAAATAATCCAATAATACATATAACGATGCAGTATCCTTAATAGATGGCAATGGACCCTTATCATCTATTGGCATATCTTTAATGCTAAAATAATAGGGTATGTCTGAATATTTATCAAAAACGCTGGCAATATGATTATTGTTTTGAATTTCATCTTTTATTCCTCCTAGTATTTTAACATAATCACTTTTAGATATAGATGATGGCCCCAAGCAAGCTAATAAGCTATCAATTTTTACTTGCATTTTATCCCTCCCCCTTAATAATTAAATTTCCATATCCTAATAGAATATAAGCACCTATAGATAGGTTTTCACAAGCTAGCAAAAAATCTAAATATTTATCTGCCTCTTTAATGAAGCATACTTTACCTTTAAATCCAATTATTACCTCATCTTGATTTTTCTCTTTTATCGGATAATTCCTTTTAATTATGCTTAAAGAAAACTCACTTATTATCCCACTGTTGGGAAGTAGAAACAGTAGCTTTTTATCATTTTCATTTAAAAAATTTAAGCTAGTAAGTCTATTAATAACAGAAAAATAAATATTATTAATATTATAATTAGATTGTCTACTGTACTTTTTATCTATTACATATGGTGTAAGAAAT
>Ga0134092_1002593_pt1 | contig 13556 bp, 19 predicted proteins | sample 3_6taG_FD_94454 | JGI IMG/M metagenome (GOLD analysis project Ga0134092, IMG submission 94454) | Switchgrass degrading microbial communities from high solid loading bioreactors in New Hampshire, USA - 3_6_20_6_A3 metaG | ecosystem: Engineered > Bioreactor > Semi-continuous > Anaerobic >...
AACCTGCTGGCGCCGGTCTGGGACGTGTGGCCGGACGACGGCACGAGCCGCCCCGGGGCGGCCCTGCCCGGCGAGTACTCCTTCCTGGTCAGTGCCGCCAAGCAGATCGACACGACCGAGTTCCGCAACTACGTGGAGGTAGTCGGGGCCTCGGTCCACTCGGTGCCGGTCCGGGCCGTGGCCATGGATAACAACCCAGCCAGCCCGACCTCGGTCAGCCGCATCGGCTACCGGATCCACCGCTGGAACGGCGGTCGGCCCGACCGCCTCATCACGACCGTGGAGGAGGCGCAGGCCCGGGCCGATTATGAGCTCCGGCAGCTGATGCGGTGGCAGGAGCGCATCCCGCTGACGCTGACGGAGCTACCGGTGCTGCAGCCGTGGGACGTGCTACGCCTCCGGATTCCCGACTGCGACATCAACGACACCTACCAGGTGATCCGCTACACCATGCCGCTGGGCCCATCGGTGGAGATGCCGGTGGAGGTCTGGCGGGTGCGAAAGGTGGGGGGGTAGACCATGCGGCAGGAAGATCGGTTCTGGGACCGGGTCGAACGAGCGGCCGCCAAAACCGCCAGCGAGGCGGCACCCCCGTTCATCGCCTACGCCGTCACCACGGGTGAGGCGGCCACCGCCGTCACGGTGGGAGAGGTCACAACCTACACGGTGCCAGTCTGGCTCAACGGGGTGGAGCAGACCCCTGAGAACACGACCGCGGTGACGCTGCAGCACGGTCAGGCCGCACCCGGGGCGGACGAACTCTGGCTGGTGCTGCTGCCCAACTATCAGCCCCCCGGAGTGCTCCTGGTTAGATTGGCCTGAGAGTTGGTTGATCGCCGGTGATTCCGACGGGGATGCTTCTGGGCAGTAGCGGCCGTGCTATGAGGCGGTTCCGACCAAGACGAAAGGAGCGATGTGCTGCGTGGCGATCTTGCTGAGGGCCGCCAAAGCGAAGGCGAAGTGCTCGTGTTGCGGGGCCCGAGCGCGGACTAACGTCTCTTTCCAAGGCCTTGGCGCCGATAGGAGAGCCACGGTCGACCTGTGCGACCCTTGCCGTCGACTGCTGGTGGCCATGCTGGTCGACGAAGCGGACCAGGGTGACGCATCCGCGAGAAGCGCATCCTGACCGGCTGAGAGAGGTCATTTCTAGGTTCCGGTAATGAAACGGTATCGGAACCTAGAAGGGGTGGTATGCAGGGTGCTGAGCGTGTCGTAATGTTCCTGATGGACTTAAGTTCCACCTCACGCCCTGCCCTGACCTGACCCAAAACTTCGGCGGGCGCCCTTAGGGAGGAGATTGCGGTGTAATACCGAACCATCCTAGTTGACGAGCCGTAAAACGGTAGCGGACCACCTGCGGCAACAGGTGGTCCACGACGAGCGGCACGGACGGCCCTTTCGTTGGACTTGCGGATGGGTCAGCTCGGGGGAGCGTAGCAGCGCTCCCCTGAGCGCTTCTTGGGCCTCAACGCATCAGCAGCGTGAGAACCAAGCTGATCAGAGCCAGGGCAACGGCATCAGACAGTCTCAGTCTTAGCCTCAACCGACCACCCCCTTCGTTGGAGTGGCCGGCCGTGTCGCTCGGCACTGTGTTTCGACAGTGCTCGGTTCGAACCCTGCTCAATGGTAACTCCTCTGCTCACGTACAAAAACCCCGTGCATATGAGCGAAATCCATCCTCGCGCACCGGGGTGGTTTGGGGATGAGTCCCGGTCCCTTGGTGCTGGCGCTCCGCCATCTATGCAAAGATGGAGGCGGGAACGGGATCTGCTTGCACGTGAAATGGCCGCCCCCTTGGCAGGGAGCGGCCTTCGCTTACGGTGCCCTGGCCTTATTCATACTCCGGGGCTACCGTCTTACGGGTGCTCGCCCGGAAGCTGTCATAATGCAGCGTGTAAGTGTCGGCCTTGGGGACGTAGAAGGCGAGCCAGCCGTCGGTTCGCTGCCCCGGGTTCAGGTCGACGGCGGTGAAGTACCTGTCGAAGCTGTAGGTGGCGGTATCCGGGGGCACCGTTGTGCCATCCGGAGCTGATAGGCGGAAGTTGTTCGGGTTGGCGTGTTCGCGCGTAATGTTGCGGTTCAGCACGCTGACGGAAAGCACGACGAAGGTCCCGTTGCCCTGGGCGCGGTAGCCACCAACCGAGGAGCGGAAGTAGGCGCTCCCCACGGCGATCCCGACATCGCCGTTGGTGTAGTAGTTGTGATCCTCCCGAATGGCGGCCAACCGTTCCGCCGCCTCAGCTTGTGCGTGCAGTTCGGCAGCTGTCGCAAGCTGATCCTCCAGGTCATCAGGGGCCTCCCCGCCGGCGGTCTTGGCCTCCTGGAACAGGCGCTCTGCAGCCGCGTAGTCGCCCTCCTGCATCGCCGCGACGGCTTCTTCGTAGGCCAGCCGGGTGACCTCGTTCGCAACGCCGGGCCTAAACTCGTCCGTGTCTTGATAGCCTTGAGGCAGGGAGTCCAGGTACACCTTCGCAACGCGCCAGTTCTCCTCGCTGATGGCGGCCCGGGCCAGTTGGTACCTGGCTTCGCTGGCGAGGTCGTCGGCGCGCTTGTACCCAGGCAACTCGGACAGCAGAGAGAGGGCCTCGGAATACTCACCCCTGTCCATCAAGGCCTCGGCCTTCTCGTATCTGGCAGCCTGGTCCCTGGCGACGGCCAGGCGCAGCTTGGCGTCCTTCGTCCAGGAGGCTTCGCGTCGCAGAGTGGCAAGGGTCTTCTCGGCGCTGTCGAAGTCTTCGGCCGCAAGGAACTGCTCAAAGTTCTGGCGGGCCGCCTCTGTGGCTTGTATGGTCACGTGAGCGTAGTAGAAGTACCCGGCTACCAGGGCGATTAGGACCAGCGAAGCCCAAACCTGAGGCCGTCGGAACCAACGCTGCTCTCCTGTATGCACAGGTGGCGGCGCATACATCCATACCACCCCCTGATGAAGAGTGCGAGATATTACTGAGAGTTCGATAATCAGTGTGCTGTGTCCTCTCAGGGATCCTTGGACACCCGCCCTGTAAACCCAGGAATACAGGAACCTGTACACACAGGAACACAGGGGAACACCTGCGGACAGCCAGACACGATTCGGTGCTTTACGAAGCAGCGAGGCACTGGTATCATTGCGCGGAGAAAGGGGGGTGGCCGGTGACTGTTTGGATGACTCCGAAGGAGGTCCGGGAATACCTGAAGGTCAGCCGGACCACCTTCTACCGCCTGATCTCCGAAGGCCAGTTGATACCCTATCAGTTGGCTGGTACCACTGAGAAGCGGTTTCGGCTGGAGGACGTTGAGGCTCTCTTGACACCGGTATCTCGCGATGACCAGGGCCACGAGGCCCGGGCCGATGAGGAGAGGAGCGTGGCTCCATGAGCACGTCTCACGAGGAGCTGCACCGCCTTGTGGATGCGGTCCCTGTGAGCCTGGCCTCTCTGGTGAAGAGGCTCATTGTGGCCGTGTTGGAGCAGGCCGCACAGGACGATCCGCTTCTGCGCGCTCTGGCGGGCGCTCCGGTAGATGACGAGCCGGTGACACCCGAGGAGGAGGCGGCTGTTGCCGCAGCTCGTGACCAGGTGCAGCATGGCGAGGTCATCTCGTGGGAGGACCTGAAGCGACAGCTGCAGGCCGGTGAGCAGTAATGCCATGGCGGCTGATCGTCACCAAGCTGGCGGCGAAGGACCTTGAGGGTCTGCCCAAGCGGGACAGGGATGCTGTGATCACGGCTTTGGACAAGCTCCTCTCTGATCCTCGCTCGGTGGACCTACGCAAGCTCGCCGGCCGAGAAGGCGAATGGCGCCTTCGTGTAGGGCGGTGGCGGGTGCTCCTCCGCATGGAGAACGCCGCCGGGCTGATCACTGTGCAGCGGATCCTGCCCCGCAGCAGCGCCTATCAGGCTTGATGGGGTGCTGGCCCTGGGATCCGCAGATTGTTGCGGGCACACGTGTTCGCGGTGTACAATGCCGCGCGGATCAACCTTTCCGGGTATAACCATCTGGACGCCCGGAAGTTGCCAATAGAACAGAAAAAGGCGCCCCGGAGGGCGCCACCATAAACAACGAACCCGCCATACTTCCCCTGGCTTGGCGGCTGTGCGGAAGTAAGAGCGGGTGCAAGCCCCTCCTGGAGGAGGGTCGGTTTCGTATTGCCTTGCAAAGGCAATCGTAACCGCAAAACCTCCACCTGTCAAGGGGCCAGCTTTGCTATACCCTGCGGCAGGGAGGAGGTTTTCCTTTGGCTGCAGTGGTGGTGCAGGGGCCCATACCCCTCACTTTGGCCATGCCCCTTACCGCCCCATCGGTCGCTGTGGCCATGGAGCACCTGTGCTGGATGGTGCCGGCCACCGTCTTCAGCGCGGGCTCCGGGCGTCGCAGGCGCCGCGGCGAGGTAGCAGAACCAGGCCGGCGGTCAGACACTGGCTTCTTGCTGTTCTTCCGAGCCGAGGACGGCCACGTGACGCAGCAGCCCCTCAAGTCGCCGCGGTCGATCGAGGCTTACCTGCGCCAGCAGCTGCTCGCCAATCCGGCGGAGCACTGGTGCGCGCTTCAGTTGACCCAGTACCGGGCCCGGCGAGACGGCCGCCGGTTGGCCGGCGGGTTCACCGCGGCCACGGGCCGGCACATCCTTGGCGTCGTGGTTGACCTGGACGGCTCACGCATGGCCCCTGAGTACCAGTATCTCCTCGAGAGCGATATCTATTCCCTCATGGCCATCCTCGATGACCGCATGAGTGCCCTGGGGATCGCCTGTTACCGCGTGATCCGCTCTGGGCCCGACGGGCTTCACCTCTACATCCCCTTCCTTCGGCCGGACGGCCGGCCCCTGCGAGCCACGGAGAAAACCCTGGCGGCCTGGCAGAAGGTCGCTTACGGGCTTGCGCGGTATCTGGAGGACCTCGGAGCCGACGCCAACGCGGTCAAGATCACTCAGCCATTCGCCGTCCCGGGCCTGCCTCGGGCGAAGCACCTCGGCCACATCCCCTACGTCGTGGGTGGCCGCGATGGTGCGCGTGCGGATATTTGGGGTCTCCTGCGCAGCCTGAGCGCCCACAGGATGCTCTTGGCCAGAGAGAGGGTATCTGTACCCCCGGAGGCCTCCGGCGGCTCTGTGGGGCTCCAGGCGATTCTGGAGGACATCCGTGAGCGCGCATCCGGCGTTCCGGTGGGGTATCGCAACCAGGTCGCGCACGATGTGGCCGTGTACCTCCTCGCCAAGGGCGCCTCCCCCGAGCAGGCGTGGGACGCCCTTGTCACGTGGAATCAGCGGAACGACGTCCCGCTCTCGATCCGCGAGCTGCGCACCTGTCTGGCGAGCGCCCAGCGGTGCCGGCGTGCTCACCCGGGCAAGTGGGCGGAGATGCAGCGAGCCCCCTGGCGTCGCCTGCGGAGCCTTCTCGGGCTGCCCGTAGACCGGCAAGGCTACCTACGCCGGGGCCGGTGGCGGCCTCTGACGCCGGCGCGGTCTTGGGAAGAGCGGAAGCTTGCCGGCGGCCGGGAGCATTACCATGAGGTCGCAGAACGTCTCCTGTCCCATCTGAGGGCGCAAGACGGCGGCCGCTGGGAGATTACCCAGGGGGAACTGGCGGAGCTGCTGGGGGCGGCCCTCAGCACCCTGAAGGTGGTCCTGAAGCACCTGGTGGCCGAGGGCCGCATCCAGGTGCAGACCACCCGCGGCCGGAACGGGAAAACCATCCTGACGGCTATGGCCCCACCGCTTTCCAGTTCAGTTGGCGATAATAGCCAATCCGGTTTTAGCAGCGAAGCTGTTCAGATGGGCGTGTGGGTGGGTCGGCGCCTTGCTGCCGAGGGTGTTGCTGTGCCCGCGGCCTGTCTGGGTGCCGTGTCCTTCTTCTCTCCGTCTCCTCGCTCTGTTTGTGAGGCCGGCTTGGTTGGTGGGGGCGCGGCGTCTGTCCGGCAGTTGGGGGTCCTGCCGCGTCCGCCGTGAGGATGCGGCGGGGCTGGGTGGTGGCGCGCATTCGCTCTGGGAATGCCCGGAGGCCTTCGCGGATTCCTTGCGGGAATGCGTAGCCTCGAGCTTGACATGCTGAGGGAACTCGCGGTAGCGTGGAGGCAGGTAAGAGCTGTGGCGCTTCGGCGCTACTCCTTCAGGATGACGAAGGGGTCAGGGCACCTGCCGGCGGCGCAGGTGCGGGAATAGGAGCTCGCAAGGGCTTCAGGACGCGTTGTTCCTGGACAGGACGCAGGTAGGAAAGAGGCGGCCTGGATTCAGGCGCCGGCGTGGTTAAGATGACGGTTGTTTCCCCCACTGCGGGGGTAGGCAGCCAGGAGGATTTCGTTCTGCAGGGGTCTCCGATGGAGGCCTCGGGACGTGGTTCTCCTGGCTGCTTTGTGTTTGTGGCCAGGAAGACGAAGGAGGCGGTGACCTGATGCTGATGTGTAGAGCTGCTCGCTGGCCCTTGGCCTGGATGGCGGGTAACTCAAACCCGGTGGTGAGCGCCCTTGGCGCGATGATCTGCTGGGGGCTCGGATTCGCAGAACTTGACGACTTGGTGCAGGCGTGGCGGTGGCCACGAGATCCTGGGGCGCGCCGTGACGGCCAGGCCTCGTTCCTGCACTCTGACGGTGCCAGCTGGTGGCTACGGCCGGCAGCTGGCGTCGGTGATCCGGACTGGGATCCGTTTCGGTGTCCGGCTGCGGCCGCCGTGGCCGGCCCGTCCGAAGCCCGGAAGGGTGGAGGCTTAGCGCAGGTCCGGGTGCAAGCCCCGGCGATCCGCAACTTGAGAAGCGAGAGCGATCGGCAAGGGCCTCCAATCACTAAACGCTTTTGGGCTTGAGAGGAGGCTTGCTTGTCGCGCTCAGGTTCGGTGGAGGTGGTGTCGATGCCGAGTCTTGTGCGCCAGGTGCAGATGGCGCTACTGTCCGTCTACGTGCCGCAGCTCAGTCTGCGGCGCAGGAAGCATGAGGTGGAGGCAGGGCTGCGGGCGCGGCTGATCTTCGGCGCCCGGACGCTGGAGGTCTACCTTGACTGGGCGTGCCGTTTTGCCCGCTGGGCCCGGGAGACGCACGGGGTCAATCGTTTGGTGAAGATGCCGCACCTCGCTGGCCAGGCGTGGGTGCAGGCCATGATCGACGCAGGGAAGAGTCCGTGGACGGTATCTCTGGCGATCAGCGCTCTACGCAAACTGGAGTGGGGCATCTGGGCGAGTTGGGGGGTCTGGGTGACGCTGGTGGATCCCGAGGCCTTGACGGGGCGGCGGCGGCGCACCTTGCACATGCGCAGACGAAAGGGAGCCTACCCGGCCGCCGATCTGCGGCTCCTGCGGGCGCACCTGCCCGAGGAGTACCGCGAGGCGCTGGACGCCTGTGTTGCCCTGGGGCTGCGGCGGAAGGAGTTGGTCAGCGTCAGGGCCTGCGATGTCGACCTGCCGGCCGTGTCATACCAAGTCAAGGGACGGGATGGTGTCTGGACGGCGTACCCGATGCCCCCAGGCTATGTCGGCGTGGTGAGGGTGCGAAAGGGCAAGGGTGGCAGGCCGAGGGAAGTGCCGGTACCGGCGTGGTACAGGCCGGAGCTGGAGGCGCTCCTGGCGGGCCGGAACCCGGAGGACCGGTTGTGGCCGGTCGAGTACCAGGAGTTTGGCCGGGCGATCTCCCGGGCCTGTGCGGAGGCCGGCATAGTCTCACGGGGCGTCCACGGCCTGCGGCACACCTGGGCGATACAGCGGCTGTGGCACCTGATGAGCCTAGGCTACACCGAGGACGAAGCTCGCCAGCTGTGCAGCTGGTGGCTTGGGCACAACCGTCTGGCGGTGACGTCGAGCTACCTGGCCAAGCGGCGGGAGCCGGGGTTCGACATCGCGGTCTACGTCGGGGACCGCGGAGCGGAAGGAGGTGTGGCTCATGGAGTGGGTGGCGATCGGGCCTGATGGGGTTGCCCGGGAGGCCACGGAGGCAGAGTCGACGCACGTTGCTGTCCACCTGTACAGAAAGGCGCTTCTGGATCTGGCCGCGGCCAAGCGGGAACTCGAGGAGCTGCAGGACAAGAACCGGAGGCTCTACGCGAAGCATCAGCAAACCCGCAGGCAGAAGGAGAGGTGGCGGGCCGAGGCGCTTAAGGCTCAGGGCGTAGACCCCTCGCAGCTCCACCCGAAGAAAGTGATCATCGCCCGGGACGGGGAGTACTGGTCCCTGCAGGTCACAGAGATCGAGGCGCCCAGCGAGCAGGAGGCCCTTGGGCTGGCACTCGAACTTGTGCGCGCCAACGCGTGTGACCGACGGGTCCGCCTCAACCGTCTTCAAAGTCTGGGGAATGACGAGTGGTTGGTCGAGGCGCTGGTGGCCGTCTCGCCGGTTTGGCCTGAGTTGAAATCAGGGTTGACAGGTGCCTACAGAACATAGTAGCGTGATGGTGCCGGAAAGCCGCCGTATGTTTGTTCTGGCCAACTGCGCTGGCAACGCCGGCACGAAATCATGAGATAGCGGTCCGCCGAGACCGAAGGAAGTCATTCATGCGCTGCTCACGTGCCCTCATAGGGGCTTCGGGGAGGCAGCAGAGTGTCGTCTGCACGGGGAAAACCCGAAGGACGCGCCTGCTGCCTCCCTTTTTGCTTGCTAGGACAGCGAGACGGCGGCCCGGCACCCCAAAAAGCAAGGAGGTTCGATCATGTACGAGATGATTCGAGAAGTCGAGGCGATGTATGAAGCGGAGTATCAGGGGATCAGGCTTCGCCTGATGCAGGCGGGGTTGCAGCACTTGGCACTGGACACCCTCCAGGAGCATTTCGATGCGTCACTGACCGTTCCGGTTCAGCTCACGCTCATCGACGCCCTGGCCATCCTGGCCGCGGCCGAAGAGGCCCGGGTCCACCCTGACATCGTCGTCGAGTTCCTCGCCAGGAAGGCGTTGCCCAGCGGCTACTACTTCCGGGCGGCGCATGACCTGTTTCGGCAGTTGGAGGCCACGGCAGATGCCGTAGGCACGCTGAATGTCCAGGGCATCCCTTACCAGGCCGTCGGCCCGGTCCAGCTGCAGGAGATGGTGCGGCGGAACCTGGAAAAGATGGATCGCACCAGCCGGGACGGCTCGAAGAGCTAGGCGAACCGGAGAAGGGTGGGCGGGGACTATCCCCTCCCACCCTCTCCCTTCGTGCCAGGAATACAGGAATACAGGCTCCTGGAGAAATACGGGGACGCCGGCGCCGAGGCGGCCGGCCTCCGCGAGGTTGGCTGAAAGGCTCTGTGACCAGTCACCCGGTATGGAGCAGGGGTATCATCACCATGATGACACCCCTCTCCAGCGGCAACGAGACGCTAATGCATCACTTATGGCCGGGGTGCGATCCTGCGCTGCGATGCTTCACGGCCAAGCCGCCCGTTCCCGGCTGAACGCTTCTAGCGGCCAGGGCCCAGTTTGGTGTTCGCTGCTTGTTCGGGGTCGGAGTGCTCACGAATTGATGAGAACCGCCTCTTGTGCCCGGGCAGGACACCCTGACCGTAGTGAAGTGGCTGCCTAGGCGTTGGCCAGGGCAACAGCCGCGGCCGGAGTACCCGCCGCCGGATGAAAGTGGCCCCCGCAGCTCCTCAGGGAGTGGCGGGGGCTGTTGTCTATGCCTTGCGCCGAACCATCACGGACAACCCCAGGACGCCCGGGATGTGCAGGTCGGCGCGGTAGGGTTACGGTGCCGTAGCTCGGTTTCGCCGTCTACACCAGCACGACCAGGACGATCAGCAGAGCCGTGAGCACAGCCGGCAGTAGGCACCCGACCGTCGTGCGGTAGTACATCCGGTTGTAGGCGGCCCGCTTAGGGTTGGTGAGCCAGCCCCAGCCTCTCGGTGCTTTCAGGCCAAGACTATGCCGCACGTAGCGTTTAACTGAGGTTCTGGCCGCAATCCGTTTCCGAACCGAAGGACGTCGAACGCGGAACTTCATCTGCCGGGCACCTCCTGTCCAGGCGATTGCTACGCCCAACGGGCACCGGTAGAGTTCGCACTCGATTTAGGCTTTTTCCTGCCTCGGGTGACTGCCGCCGGCCACCGTGATACCGTCGCGATGAGGTCACCTGCCGGTGAGCTGCTTGATCAATCAACCGATCCAGGTGAGGGCCGAGCCCACCTGGGGCGGCCCATCCCCCCCTCCTCCTTCATCTGGCGCGATTCCCGGTATCGCGTGTAGACGGCGCTCGACTGCCGGCAGGAGGCCGGCCGCTGGTGGAAGAAAGAACCCGCGGCGACAGCCTGGCGGGTCCAGGTGCAGGGCGGCGGCGTGATGGAGCTCATGAGGGTGCATGAGGAGGCGCCGGAATGGAGGCTCATGCGGTTACGGGATTAGGCCCCGCACTCCTGGAGGGGGGCGGGGCCGTTTCCTACTTGGGACGATCCGGAGACTGCGGCGGAGGAGTCGGAGTCTTCGGCGTTGGCGGTACGGAAGGACGGGGCAGCGGACGGTCGACTATATCTCTTGTGACCTTGTCAGTACCTATGTCTTTTCCAGACCCTCCGCCGCTTCCGGGTCTTTCTGGGGCCCAGAACATGCAAAACCACAGTTGCTCCCGGTCCAATACTGAGCACCTCACTTTATCGTAATCTCAGCGATACCGGACACCAACAGCAGGGTAGCCAATAAGGTGAGGCCAGCCGTAAGCAGTATCAGGCCTTGCTTGTAGCGAGCAGCCTTGTTCTCGTTAATCGGGGTGTTTTCCGTAATCAGCTTGACGTAAGCCTTCGCAAGCTTTTCCCTGAGCTCATCCGCTGATTCCCATTCCTGAAACACCACATCTTTGATGGTTGGACGTCCGAACTGCCGGCCCCACAACACCATTAGGAACGATACCTCAGCCGCAGCGAAAGCAACTAGCGTCAAAACCATCAGGGTGAAGTAGACACCCTTCCAAAATTCAGGCAGCTGCGTAGGCGGCGTCGTTAGAGCACCAGCCACGTATACAAAGACGGCACCCGTCGCGGCAACCATCGGGGTGGTCTTGCTGTCCCAGTCCTTGGCGCGGATGATCTCGTCGTCGTATTCACGCCGAGCCGTCTCTACCTTGATCTGCAGAATCTCGGACTGCATCCGAGGTTGCGGCTTGTCATGGTCTTGCGGTGCTGCATTAGGTATGGCCATAGACATTCACCTCGTTAATTGAGTATTCGATATTTGCCGCGTTACCACCTCCTGCCATACTGTCGTACCATGTGAGAAGGACCTTACTCTCTTGGGGAGCGAGGTCCTCCAGCCATCTTCATGCTGCCTTTGGCCCCTTCAGCGCCTCGATCACCTGTTCCATGTGCCGCTCGGCCGCCCCGCTGCCAGGCAGGCTTCGATGGTCCACCGCAGGGGCGACGCCGTCAAGCCCAGGTCCGCCGCCGCGACGGGGCTTCCCGAGGCCTCGGCCCACCCCTCCTCCCTCCGGCGCCCTGCAGCTGGGTGCACCCTGCCGGTGTGCGGATCCGCCAGAGCGCCCGGGGGCTGACATCGTCGAGCGGGCGAAGGCCTCGGTGCCGGGCGGCGGAGAGACGGCCCGCCGAGGCCATGCCGCGGCTCGCCAGCTGGGCAACCTCTCCCGGGCGGATCTCGGCGGCCGCCCCCGGCGTACACGCGCGGGCGCTAAGCGGCGGCGGCACAGCCGCATGTCCCTGGGGCCCGGATGGGGCTAGCGCTGCAAAGTTCGCCGCGTTGCCGGTCAGGGCGCTGCGGGCAACGCGGACCTCCGCCAGGAACCGCCGGGCCCCTCGAAACTGGTCGGGGTGCGACCGGCCGGGAGCTGAGCCGTGGCCACCCGCAGGGACGTCGTCACCTTGAGGAAGGGCCGGGCGTCAACCGGTGCTGGTCGCAGCTCGGCAGGCGTTCTACGAAGACGACGGTGCCTGGGGTCTGGCGCGGCTTGCCGCTACCCGGCGGGAAGTGCCTGCCGACCGCTGTGCCGGCGCCCGTACATGGCGGTCAGTCACCCTGACTGACCATCCCGGCAGGCCGCCGCTGCAGCCGGGGGCCCGCCTGGTTCGGCCGGGTGCCCCGGAGGGGAGTCGCAGCGCACAGTGCGGTTGGCGGCCAACCGGGCCGACGCCCGACTGCGCCGTGGCCGCGGTGGGTACCGTTCTGGAGGCGCGTCAGGGTGAGTACGAGCTCCCGGACGCCCTCGCCGCGGCCAACAGGGGGCCCCGCCCCCACGCTGCGCTCGCAAGCCGGCTGGACGCGATGGTAGCTTCAGGCGTTGTCGCCTGGCACACCCAAGGGGAGGAGATCTACTGCATGCCTTCCCTCACACCATCCCGGCGGGGGTGGCAGCCAACCTGTACGGCAGCCAGACGGCGATCTTGGTGCGGCATCCGGACTACCCCCCGCGTGAAGGTGATGGGGGCTTGCTGGGATCGGTCGACGCTGGTGCCCGGCAGCAGGTGGAGCTGGCAGGAGGCCATCGAGCGTGGCGAAGAGGTCCGGGCGGCCGCCCGGGCGGCGGGGTAGGCCAGCGCCATGCAGATCACTCGGCAACGGGTGAAGCGCCGGTACGATCGCGTGGCGGTGCGTTGCGGCCTGCCGGATCTGGCCGGCGTCAGCCCGGAGACTCTGCCTCCAGCGCTGCCCTGGTCAACCCAGGACTACAGGAATCCAGTACTACAGGAATGTGCCTTGAGGTGGTGGCGCGGCGCAAAGCGCCGGCCGCCAGCAGGGATTAGGCCAGCTGCGCAGGAACCTGTAGATACAGCACTCCACAAATCCAGGAATACAGGAAAGGAGCAGGCTCATGGCGAGAATCCTCGCAGTCGCATCGCAGAAGGGCGGCGTCGGCAAGACCACGGCGGCTGTCAGTCTCAGCGGCGTGGCGCTCGAGGCTGAACGAGAGAAGAACCCTGCAGCCAAGGTCTTGCTCATCGACACCGACCCGCAAGGCAATGCGTCGGGTGATCTGGGGGTCTGGCCGGAGGGGATCAGGGGAGGCTGCGCCGACCTGTTCGATACCGACAAGCCCCTAGCCGATTGCATCCAGGAGACGAAGGTCCCGGGGCTTTGGCTGTGCGCCGGCGACCTGACGATGTACCAGATCGCCGAGGACTTGGTCGAGAACCTGCCCAAGGCGGAGAGGCTCAGCATCCTGCGGACTAAGCTCGCGGACTTCCTGGCCGCCGATCCGGACTGGACGGTGATCATCGACACCCCACCGGATCTCGGGCTGTACACCAAGAACGCGCTGATCGCGGCCGACCGGGTGGTGGCGCCCGTTAACGAGGATATCCGCAGCGTCTACGGCCTGCAGCTGCTGCTCAAGACGGTCGAGGGCTTCAGGATGAGGGTGAACCGCCGTCTGAGCCTGCTGGGTATCTTCCGGAGCCACTGGCGCGGGGACACCAACTACTCGAAGGGAGTCCAGCGCTACCTGGACCGGCAGTATCGTGACCTGCAGTTCGCCACGGAACTGCGGCAGGACATCCGGATCCGGGAGGCGCACACCGAGGCTGTTCCGATCAACTATTACGATCCCAAGAGCCGGGCCGCGGTTGGTTTCCGCGAGCTGTGGGCGGAGATCCAGGACCGCTGGTAGGGAGGTGGCGAGGATGGCGCGCAGGAGGGACTTCGACTTTGACACCATGCTCGGCACTGGCGGCTCGAAGCCGGAGACGAGC
>Ga0134092_1002603_pt1 | contig 13521 bp, 11 predicted proteins | sample 3_6taG_FD_94454 | JGI IMG/M metagenome (GOLD analysis project Ga0134092, IMG submission 94454) | Switchgrass degrading microbial communities from high solid loading bioreactors in New Hampshire, USA - 3_6_20_6_A3 metaG | ecosystem: Engineered > Bioreactor > Semi-continuous > Anaerobic >...
AGTCTGTCTGATTTTACGGCATCGATGATATCCAGAAGCTCAAGTGCCTTTTTCTCGCTTCCATAAAGAAAATGAGTGTTTATGTAATACGGGCCGATGGTTCCTGATGTGTACCAGAAGGGCTTCCCTTCGGGACAAACCCTGACGGCATTGGTCTCAAACAGCCAGTTGACAAGCTTTTCATCAGACATGCAAAAAACCTCCGCTTCACTTTTTATCCATTCGTTCTCTGAACCTCTTTATATAATCATCCCACCAATCCTGGTTCACTACTGTTCCCAGTTCCGGATCCAGATGTGAAGAATCGCCCTGGAGAACTACGGAAAAAGCTCCGTTTTCATAATCGATGATCGTCAGCGCGGTATTATCGCACCACGCGATATTGATCATCTCCTCGAGCGTACATTGTTTAAAATGGCACAGCATGGCCCTTATAGCGGTTCCATGGGTCACTATGCATATATTCTTGCCTTCATGGCGCTTTATGATTGACATGACCTCATCAAGAAGCCTGCTCTGAAATTCTTCCATGGACTCGCCGTTAGGCATCTGAAGGGCATGAGGCCGATTTTCCCACGCATTATATTCCTCAGGCCATCTTTCTGCAAGCTCAGTCCATTCAAGGCCTTCCCAGTCCCCGCCGTTTATCTCCCTGAGTTTTTCCGATGTTATAACGGTGAGCCCCTTCACTTTTGCTATGTATTCAGCAGTCTGCCTTGTTCTTTTCAGTGTGCTGGAATATATGACATCAACATCTATGCTTCTGAACCTTTCAGCCACCTTTTCAGCCTGGAGATGTCCCTTCTCAGTGATGCCGGAATCGGTCCATCCGTGGAAACGTCTGATTTTGTTGCCTTCAGCCTCGGCGTGTCTGACAAATATCAATCTGGTTTTCAACATATCACCCCGCTGTTCACGTATTCAATATCAGCTTTCCTGTCACGTCAGCAGTTCTGCTGTAACCGTGTTTTTTCATATATTGTTCTATACCCTCACAGACTTTTATACAGGCATCGGGATAAATGAGGCCGGCGGTTCCTACCATTACGGCAGACGCTCCTGCCAGCATGAATTCTATGGCATCGTTTCCGTTGGAAATGCCACCCATGACTATTATCGGGACTTTTACCCTCCTGTATACTTCATGTACCATCCTAACAGCCACCGGTTTTACTGCCGGGCCCGACAAGCCTCCGGTGTTGTTTGCCAGTACTGGCCTTCTGGTCTCAATGTCTATGACCATACCGAGCAATGTATTGATGAGAGAAAGAGCATCGGCACCGGCATCTTCTGCGGCTGCCGCAATATCGCCTATACTGGTGACATTGGGTGTCAGTTTTACTATCAATGGCTTCCTGCAATATTTTCTGACCTGTGATGTTATTTCTGCTATACCTGACGGAGTGTTGCCGAAGGCGACGCATCCTGCCTTTACATTCGGGCATGAAACATTGAGCTCTATTGCATCTATATCCGTATCCGAAAGAATCTGCGCCATTTCAGAGTATTCTTCTATGGTATTCCCGGCAATATTAGCTATTACGGCAAGAGAAAACTGCCTCAGAAATGGCAGCTCATTCTTTATGAAGCTGTGCACTCCGGGATTTTGCAGACCTACACTGTTCAGCATACCGGCGGGAGTCTCCGCCACCCTCGGAGGCCTGTTTCCCTGTCTGGGCTCCAGGGTAAGGCCTTTCACACTGATGCCTCCCAGCCTGTTCAGATCAATATAGCCGGCATGCTCCCGGCCGAATCCGAAGGTCCCTGATGCTGCTATGACTGGATTTTTTAATTTCATTGAGCAGATATTGACAGAAAGATCGACGGTATTCATTTTGTCCTCCATAGGTTTACTTCTGTTCAAAAACCACATTTCTGCTGTCGAAAACCGGGCCATCCTTGCATACATGAACATACTGCCATTGTCCGTCACCGGCTCCGGTTTTGCACGCGCAGGTGAAGCAGGCTCCAAACCCGCATCCCATACGCTGTTCCAGAGATATCTGGCACTGTATGTCATATTTGCGAGATATTTCGGCAATCTTTCTTAACATCGGTTCTGGTCCGCACGCATATATAATATCAAACTTTTCATGTGAAATGTCATTTTCCAGCAAATCCGTGACAAATCCCTTTATACCGGAACTGCCGTCATCTGTGGCTATGCTGAGGGAAGACGACATTTGCCGGAACTCCTTTTCAAGAACTATAAGGTCTGAAGTTCTGAATCCCAGGTAAGACCGTTTGACCTGAGCCTTGCTTTCACTGAGTACGAACAGAAGCGGAAAAATCCCGATACCGCCTCCAATGACAGCTATATGCCTGTATTTGATATCCATATCGTACCCGTTGCCCAAAGGTCCCAGAACGTCCAGCAGGTCTCCCGGTTTCTTTTGAGCCAGAAGCTCCGTACCGGTTCCCTTTTTCTGAAAAACGATATCATATGTACCTTTTTCCCTGTCTGTCAGGCAAATGCTTATGGGACGCCTCAGCAGCGCCTCATTGCCCTGACCGCATTTAATGTTTACAAACTGTCCCGGTTTTGCATTCAAAGCCATATACTCGGATGCAACAGTCATCCTGATTATGCTTTCCGTCAGTGCTTCAGCTGAAACTACCGTATCAATAAGCTGTTTTGACATTTTATCCTCCGATGGATCACAATGATTAATCTCTTCAGTTCAAAAAGCCTTCGGCAGCATACCGGTCAATCATCTTTTCTTGCCAATACACTGAGGTCGATAACATCGATCTGTTCGCTGCTGTTTTTCATTTTTATGCATTCGAGCACTGCTGCTGCCGTATCGAGTGACGTAAGGCACGGGATGGACATCTCGACAGCCCTGCGCCTTATCTTGAAGCCGTCCCTTTCAGGTTGTCGTCCTTTGGTCGGCGTATTTATCACAAGATTTATCTTTCCTGATGATATCAGATCCAGGATATTAGGGGATCCCTCACCTATTTTTCTGACTGCGTTTGTCGCTATTCCATGCATATTGAGCGTATTGGCTGTGCATCCCGTTGCCCAGAGGGTGAACCCCAGTTTTTCAAACTGCTGTGCTATCTCGACGAGTTCAGTTTTATCGGAATCCCTTACGGTCATAAGTATTCCTCCGCCTGGTGAAGGCAGCTTCATACCCGTCGCGGTGATCCCCTTATAGAGTGCTTCGTGGAATGTTCTGCCTATTCCAAGCACTTCTCCCGTAGATTTCATTTCCGGGCCGAGACTGGTATCAACATCATGGAGTTTTTCAAATGAGAACACGGGTACTTTCACAGATACATATTCAGTATTTTTGAATAACCCTGTACCATATCCGAAATCAGTGAGTTTTTTGCCGGTCATAACCATTGTTGCAACATCTACCATAGGTATACCTGTTACTTTGCTAATATAAGGAACCGTCCTGCTGGATCTGGGGTTGACTTCGATTACATAAAGTTCTTCGTTGTAAAGGACATACTGGATATTGATCATGCCGACTACGTTCAGGGCTTTAGCCAGTTTTTCAGTATACTCGGTTATTTTTTGAATGACAGAAGGCTTGAGAGATATGGCCGGATATATCGAAATACTGTCTCCCGAATGGACACCTGCCCGTTCAAGATGCTCCATTATTCCCGGTATCAGTATGTTTTCACCGTCACAGATGGCGTCGACTTCTATTTCCCTGCCCATCATGTACTTATCTATCAGTATCGGATGCTCCTGCTTTACACGGTTTATGATCTCCATAAACTCTATAATGTCCTTATCGCAGTAAGCAATTTCCATCCCCTGACCGCCAAGTACATATGACGGCCTTACCAGCACAGGATAGATCAGTTCATTTGCGGCCTCCAGAGCCTGTTCCAGCGTGTAGACCGTTTTGCCATTCGGTCTTGGTATGCCTGACTGCTCCAATATCCTGTCAAACTTTTCCCTGTCTTCTGCGGCATCGACATCTTCAGCCTGGGTGCCTATTAATCTTACACCCAGATCACTTAGCTGCTTTGCCAGCTTTATTGCTGTCTGGCCGCCAAACTGCACTATGACTCCTTCAGGCTTCTCCGCCTCTATGATATTTTCCACGTCTTCTATGGTCAGTGGCTCAAAATACAAGCGGTCTGCGGTATCAAAATCGGTGCTGACTGTTTCCGGATTGTTGTTGGCTATGATGGTTTCATATCCCTGCTGTTTCAGTGCCCAGACACAATGCACCGAGCAATAGTCAAACTCTATCCCCTGTCCTATCCTGATAGGTCCGGAACCGATGACAAGTATCTTTTTCCTTTCTGATACCTTTACTTCATCGATTTGACCGTATGTAGAGTAATAATACGGCGACACGGCAACATACTCTGCCGCACAGGTGTCTACAGTCTTGAATGCTGCCTTTATCCCATGCTTTTTCCGCAGATTTTTTATGTATAAGGTGTCGCATCCTGTATATCCGGCGATCACATTATCAGTAAAGCCCATTTTTTTGACTTCCCGCAGCAGTTCCGGGCTCAGTGTTTCCACCGTTGTCTTCTTGAGCTTCTCTTCCATTTTTACTATATTGAAAATTTTATTAAGGAAAAAGCTGTCTATTTTTGTGATTTCATTTATTTTCTCAATGGATATGCCTCTTCTGAGAGCCTCAGCTATTATAAACAGTCTCTCGTCATCGATGTTATGCAGCCTTCTTTCAACTTCTGCTGTATCCAGTTTCTTATACGCAGCCTGCTCCAGTGTGTATATTCCCAATTCCAATGACCTGACTGCTTTCATCAGGGCTCCCTCAAAGGAGTCACTGATGGACATGACTTCTCCTGTGGCTTTCATCTGAGTGCCCAGGGTCCTCTTGGCCTTCACGAACTTGTCAAAGGGCCACTTGGGTATTTTAATCACAACATAGTCTATTGCAGGCTCAAAGCATGCAAAAGTCGTTCCTGTCACAGCATTTACTATCTCATCAAGTGAATATCCGATGGCTATTTTTGTCGATACCCTTGCGATAGGATAGCCCGTAGCCTTCGAAGCCAGGGCCGAAGAACGGCTGACCCTCGGATTAACTTCTATCACTGCATACTCGAAGCTTGTCGGATGCAGTGCAAATTGCACATTACAACCGCCCTCTATTTTAAGAGCATTTATTATATTGAGAGCTGCCCTTCTGAGCATTTGCAGTTCTTTGTCCGTAAGCGTCTGACATGGTGCTGTGACTATGCTGTCACCCGTATGTACCCCGACAGGATCCACATTTTCCATACTGCATATGGTAACTGCATTTCCTTTAGCGTCACGCATCACTTCGAACTCGATTTCCTTCCAGCCGGAGATGCATTTTTCTATCAGTACCTGGCTGACTCGGCTCAGTCTCAGGCCATTGGCAGCGATTTCAGTAAGCTGCTCACTGTTGTATGCGATACCGCCGCCGGTACCGCCAAGAGTGTAGGCAGGCCTTACTATGACCGGATATCCTATTTCTTCTGCAAATGAAAGTGCATCCTCCAGTGTTGTCACGACTTTGCTGGCGATACAGGGTTCTCCGATGCTTTCCATCGTATCCTTGAAAGCCTGCCGGTCTTCTGCCATTTTTATCGCTTCGGTCGCAGTCCCAAGCAGCTTTACGCCCATTTCTTCCAGAAAACCGGACTCTGCCAGTTCCATTGCAAGATTGAGGCCGGTCTGCCCTCCCAGTGTCGGCAGCATGCTGTCCGGTCTTTCTTTTTTTATGATCTTTTTAAGGGTTTCTGCATTTAGTGGCTCGATATATACTTTATCCGCAATATTCGTATCTGTCATTATAGTGGCAGGATTGCTGTTGACAAGGACAACTTCAAGTCCTTCTTCTTTAAGCGCCCTGCAGGCCTGAGTCCCCGCGTAGTCAAATTCCGCCGCCTGGCCTATGACTATAGGTCCTGAACCGATAACTATGACTTTTTTGATATCTCTGCGTCTTGGCATGATTATCTCCTTCCATACTGCATATATTGCAAATAATACGATCAGTCGCATTCCCTTTTGGTTTCAAGAGCGCTGTGGATATCTTCCCTCATTCTGACCGCCTCATCTCTGGCAGCCTGATCGAACCCGTCTTCACCATATTTTTCGGCCCATCTTTCTGATTTCCACGCGCACATTATACTTCTTGATGCGTTTATGATCGCTCCGAGTCCGTCATCATTGAAGGATTTCGCGGCATCTTTCGCCGTACCGCCCTGCGCTCCGTATCCGGGCACCAGTATATATGCCTTCTTCATAATTTTCCTCAGGACTGAAGCCTGCTGAGGATATGTAGCACCAACGACAGCTCCGACACTGCTGTATCCGCTGCAGCCCATCACGGATGAGCCCCATTCATCCACCAGCTCGGCGACTTTCTCATAAATATATCTGCCGTCCTGTGTTACGATATCCTGAAGCTGTCCTGAAGATTTATTTGAGGTCTTGACCAGGATGAATATTCCTTTTCCCGATGCCGAACAGTCATCTATGAATGGCTTTACTCCGTCGTATCCCAGATACGGGTTCACTGTAAGTGCATCGGCATCGAACACAGATCTTTCGGATCCGTCAATGGGTGTTTTTCCCAGATATGCGGAAGAATAGGCCTCTGCAGTGGAGCCGATATCGTTTCTTTTTCCGTCTGCAATGACCAGCATGCCTTTTGATCTTGCATATGCACATGTTTCAGCAAATGCTCTCATACCCTCGATGCCGTACATTTCATAACAGGCCAGCTGCAGTTTCACTGCCGGCACTATATCATACAGCGCATCTATGAGCTTTTTATTGAACGTTATGATCGCCTCAGCTGCTGCTGTAAAACCTCCGCCATACTCGCGGGATGCTTTTTCCCTGATTGCCTCCGGTATATATTCCAGTCTCGGATCAAGGCCCGCCACAGACGGATTTTCATATTTCTTTACAGCAGCAATCAGTTTGTCAATAAAATTCATTTTTGCCACCTTCCTGCTCCTTTGCCCGATTTGCATACATTTGCGCAAGATCCGCATATGCATCTGACAGAGCAAAGTGTAAGTTATCCTATCTTTCAGAAAGATAAATCCGTACCCCGGTCGCTTTCATAAACAGAGAAAAAATATTGACTCAGTACAAAAGAACACCTTCACTGACCACAGGTTTTCCGTTCACTATGGTTCCGCGGACCGAACCATACAGCCTGAATCCACCGAACGGCGAATTTTTCGATTTGGATTTGAATTTGGACGGATCTACGACAAACGCCTTGTCTATATCGACTATCGTTATGTCTGCAGAGCTTCCGGGCTCAAGGGTGCCCTTATTTATTCCCAGCAGCCTGGATGGATTCAGACACATTTTCTCCACCAGCTTGATCATCGGTATTATACCGGGTCGAACAAGATTAGTTATGGCCAGTGGCAGAGCCGTCTCAAATCCGACCATTCCGTTGGCGGCGAGACTGAACTCAACATTTTTTTCATCAGCATGGTGCGGAGCATGATCTGTAGCTATGATATCGATGGTATCATCAGCTATGCCTGCGATAATTGCCTGTACGTCTGCTCCGGTCCTGAGCGGAGGGTTTACCTTTGCATTCGTGTCATATCCGCTGCATGCCTCTTCGGTGAGTGAAAAATAGTGGGGACAAGTCTCACAGGTCACCTTGACTCCGCGTTTTTTTGCATTTCTTATCAGTTCAACTGATGACGCAGTACTGACATGTGCTATGTGGATAGGTATATCCAGGTATTCCGACAGTATCAGCTCTCTTGCAACCATCGTGGTTTCGGCGGCTGCAGGTATACCTTTCAGTCCCATGACAGTAGACATATATCCTTCATTCATCACCCCGTCTTCTGCCAGATCAACATCTTCACAGTGTGATATTACCGCGATGTCAAACATCGATGCGTACTGCATCGCTTTTTTCATCAGGGATGAACTCTTCACCGGTTTTCCATCATCCGATATTGCTACTGCTCCGGCGAATTTAAGCTCGCCTATCTCTGCCAGTTCTTCTCCCTTCTGACCCTTTGTGATGGCTCCGATGGGATAAACATTGATGCAGCCCTCCTGTTTTGCTTTATTGAGAATGTACCTGACCACTGCCTCATTGTCTGTCACAGGATTGGTGTTCGGCATACATGCCACCGATGTGAATCCGCCCCTGGCTGCACTTCTGGTACCGCTTTCGATATCCTCCTTATACTCATAGCCGGGATCCCTGAGATGGCAGTGGGCATCTACGAGGCCCGGAAGAACATGCTTGCCGGCAGCATCAATTACGTCGCACCCTTCTTCCCAGATATCTTCGGCTATTTCCGCGATCCTGCCGTTTTCCACAAGCAGGTCAAAAACACCGTCTATCCCTGTTTTGGCATCGACTATATGACCTTTCTTAATCAGCAGCTTCATTCGTTCCCCTCCTGGTTAAAAGATAAAGTAATGCCATTCTGACTGCTACGCCATTGGTAACCTGCTCATTTATCACAGAATTGTCATGGTCGGCAACCTGGCTTGTCAGCTCCACTCCTCGGTTCATCGGGCCTGGATGCATTATCAGCGCATCCTTTTTGGCAAGTCTGAGTCTGTTGTCGTCCAGACCGAAAAATCTGGAGTATTCTCTTATCGTCGGGAATAATGCCTTCTTCTGGCGTTCGAGCTGAAGTCTGAGTGACATGACCACATCCGCATCAATCAGGGCTTCGTGTATGGTACTGTAGACTTTGGCTCCGGTTTTCTCTATTCCCGGCGGAAGCAGCGTTGCGGGACCTGCAAGTGAGACTTCTGCTCCCATTTTGGTCAGACCCCATATATTGCTTCTTGCCACCCTGCTGTGGTAAATATCACCAAGTATCGCTACCTTCAGGCCTTTGAAGGTTCCCTTTTTTTCTCTGATGGTAAACATATCGAGCAAAGCCTGGGTCGGGTGCTCGTTCATTCCGTCCCCGGCGTTTATGACCGATGCCTTCACATGCTTCGCCAGCAGATGAGGGGCTCCGGACTGAGGGTGCCTGATGACAATGACATCAGTACCCATCATATCGATTGTCCTGCCGGTGTCTATGAGCGATTCTCCCTTGGCAACACTGCTCACGGAAGCCGAAATATTAGCTGAACTGGAACTCATGTATTTTGATGCAAGTTCGAAGGAAAGCCTCGTTCTGGTGCTGTTTTCATAGAAAAGCGTGACTATCGACTTTCCCTGCAGATGAGGAGTCTTTTTATTATTGGATGTTATGATGTATTTCATGGTTTTTGCAGTATCCAGGATATACTCTATTTCCTGTTCAGACAGATCCTTTAATCCCAGCAGATCTTTTGATTTCAGATTCATCTTTCATACCGCCTTTTATCTGAATTGGATGTTTTATTGCTCAGCCGGAGCAGGCCTAAAAAAAGAGTAAGGAAATTAACCTTACTCAGTGTTTCCCGCCCGGCTTAATATCACTTATAGTGACCATATTAACTCGGTCAAAGTCGAACAGCTTTACATTTACGATTTCATTTTTTGATGTAGGAACATTTTTCCCTACATAATCGGGACGGATAGGCAGTTCTCTGTGCCCTCTGTCGATGAGGACAGCAAGCTGTATCATCCTCGGCCTGCCGAGATCCATTACAGCATCTATGGCAGAACGGACAGTCCTGCCTGTATAAATAACATCGTCCACCAATACTACGATCTTGTCGGTTACCGGAAAATCGATGGCTGTGCCGTTGACTACAGGATGCTCCGAAAGCAGGCTGAGATCATCACGGTAAAATGTTATATCAAGGATTCCCACAGGAACATGCTCACCTTCCACATCATATATCTTGGATGCAATAAGCTTCGCAAGCGGCACACCGCGCCGCTGAATACCTATAAGGCAGAGATCATCAACTCCCTTGTTCTTTTCGATTATCTCATGCGCTATTCTGGTAACAGCTCTCAATATGCCGCTCTCATCCATAATTTCCGCCTTGTCTTTCATAAATGGACCACCCCCGTTTGTCAGCCTTGTCACGAATATTAAAAATGCCTCCTGTTTCAGGCAGGAAGCATAAGCATCAAAAGGTCATGACCTCATGATCGATCAGATATGTTACCCTTCCAGCCTCTCAGGACTAATTAAAAGGTTGTTTTGAATTTCAATTAATATTACCATACCTCAATCAGCTTGTCTATACGTTTTTTTACAAAATTAAATTATTCCTGTCTCAGTTTTTCTACAAGCTCTACGAACTCCTGCGGCGGTTCAGCCGAATATTCGACATATTCTCCGGTACCCGGATGGATGAAGCCGAGGGTACCTGCATGTAATGCCTGACCATGGAATCCATACGGATTTTTCTTTCTGCCGTATACTTCGTCACCCAGCAGAGGGTGCCCGATATATGACATGTGGACTCTTATCTGGTGTGTCCTCCCTGTTTCCAGCTTCAGTTCAAGCAAAGTGGCTTTTTTAAAGCGTTCAAGAACCTTAAAGCGTGTAACGGCCCTCCTGCCGTTTTTGACGTTCACGGCCATTTTCTTTCTGTCTACCGGATGTCTTCCGATAGGCGCATCGATGGTCCCTTTGTCCTCATTGATTAGTCCTTCAGCCACCGCATAATATATACGGTTGATGTCATGTTCCTTCAGCAGATCCGAAAGAAAAGCATGAGACCTGTTGTTCTTGGCTACAACCAAAACCCCTGAAGTATCCTTGTCTATTCTGTGGACAATCCCGGGCCTTATCACGCCATTAATATCAGACAGTGAATCGCCGCAATGTTCGAGAAGCGCATTTACAAGAGTGCCTGAATAATTGCCTGCTGCAGGATGGACGACCATGCCCCTGGGTTTGTTGATTACGATTATATCGTCATCTTCATGTATAATATCCAGTTCTATCTGCTCTGCTTTAACCTCCAGCATTTTCGGCTCGGGGATATTGACCTCGACACGGTCCTCTGCTTTGAGCCTGTAGCTCGATTTTACAGCCTTGCCGTTTACAGTTGCATTTCCTTCTTCTATCAGCTTTTCGATATATGATCTGGAAAACTCACCGAGTACGGAAGTCAGCCACACATCAAGACGTTTTGCAGTATCTGAAGGATCGATTATGTATGTCTCATTCCTCATTTCGTTTCTCATCCTGTTTTGCATTTGTCGGTTCTTTATATATGAACAGTACATAAACTGCCAGCAGTATCGTACCGCATGTGACAGCTATATCGGCGAAGTTGAATATCGGGAACGGATAGGAACCTATATAGAACAGCAAAAAATCAGTAACGCTCCCTGATATTATCCTGTCTATATAGTTGCCGATTGCACCTCCCAATATCACTGCAAGAACATATTTCAGGAACTTATTGTCGTTTTTGACTATAAAATATATGATTGCAGCCGAAACGACAGGGACAAGTATTAAGAATAAGAGCCTGCTGTCCTGGAATATGCCCCAGGCCCCTCCCTGATTCTTGTGCAGCGTCAGATAAAAGAAGTTGTCAATGACAGGTATCATTTCAACAGGTTCGATATTGCTGACAATGATATATTTTGATATTTGGTCGATTACAGCCACCAGTATTGTAATAATGATCCAAAGCATGCTTTCCCTCTTTTCGTGAATTAAATTGCTGCTGCCGCTCTTCGCAGGCTATCATGCAGCACTGCCGAAACTAGTTTGCTTCCGTTTTGTACCAACGGGACATATCATCATATTTATCCCAGGTATTCGGAGACAAACGTCCCTTCAGATTCTTGCTGTAAACCATGGTATCCTTCAGAAAATACAGGCCTACATAAGGACAGTCTGAAAGTATTTTACGTTTTAGCTGGCTGTAGACAGCTTTTTTCATTTCAGGGTTATTCGCACTGAACAGCGACTGAATGTACTCGTTTACTGCCGCATCCGAATAACCGGCAACATTATATGCATTGCTGTAAGACTTCGATGAAGCAGATTCGGGCAGATAGCTGCTGGAATACAGGTACGATATATCTGGTATCTGTGGTACCCTCAGACCGATGAGTGCCATTTTGTACTTACCTGAGTTGATTCTGGTCATCAGCTCGTCCCATCCGAGCTGAACCAGTTTGACCTTTATTCCTGCCTGTTCCAGCTGCTCGCATATCTTTTGAGCCGCACTGACACGAAGACTGTTGTTGCTGTTGACCAGAAGCTCGGTTTCAAGATACCTTCTTACCCCCTTAATGACTTTATAATAGCCCTGCTGGTTCTTTTTCCACCCTCCCAGCGTCAGGATCTCTTCCGGCGTATTCGCTGACGCTGCTGCATCCGCTGCTTCTGTATTTTCAGACGGATTGCCCGATACTTCTCCTGTGGCACCTGATATGTCTGTCGCTTTCGTAATGGTACTTTTATAGGAAAGCTGCAGTTCTTCCTCCAGCCAGCATGAGGGCAGCACAGGCAATTCCGCTGCTTCTGCCTCGCCAGGCAGCACCTCGGATATAAGTTTATCCCTGTCTATGGCAAGTGAAACAGCTCTCCTTGCATATACATCCGAAAATACCGGGTCATTCAGGTTAAAGGTAATGAATTCGAAATTCCGCGAAGTATACTTTCTTACGGTAAGGTCTGACCTGCCCTTGTATCTGTGGTAATCATTTACCGAAATGCTTACCGCATCTGCATCCCCGGCCTGGAATGCAGCCATGGCATTTTCATCATGGGCATATATGTTGGCCTGTATCGTTTCTATATACATACCGCTGGTCTTCAGATCGCTGTCCTCATCAAACTGCCACCAGTTTTCATTCAGCTTCAGCACAACATCCTCGCCTTCAGTATATGAAACGAATTTATACGGTCCTGTTCCCACAGGTGTATGGTCAGACAGAATATCAGCGCCGGTGAACTGATGTTTCGGGATAATGGGAAAATTCATCATTTCCGGTGTGAATGAATTGGGCTTTTTCAGTGAAATCATGACAGTGGACGAATCCAGAGCCGCACAGGCCGATATATTCAGCAGCAGCGGCTTATATACCGAATCTATGGCGGGATTGAGTATGGTCTGTATAGTGAATTCGACATCATATGCGGTCAATGCCTCACCGTCATGCCACTTGACGCCGTCCCTTATATGAAATTCCCATACGAGGCCGTCACTCGATACCGACCATTTGTCAGACAGAACCGGTATAGCCTTCTGATCCTTTCCCAGCTTTGTCATTCCTTCGTATATGAGCCCCAGGATGTCTGACGTGAGTGCGCTTTTCGTCAATACAGGATTCAGGGAATCCGGCTCAGTTGTAAACAGCTTGAGAGTACCGCCTTTTACCGGGCCTTTGTCCAATATATCGTCATCATTCACATATTCACTGTCATCTGTGGTTTTATTATACTGTTCGTGAAGCTGCGTAAGCTGTTCCAGTGTGCTTCCTGTCTCGCATGCTGCCAGGCTTACGCATAATATCAACAAAATAATCGTGCCTATGACCTTTTTCATCGTAAGCTCCTTACGGTTTTATCTGCATGAAAGCAGCCATGCTTCCTGTCCTGCCCTTATCTGCCCTGTGTGAGAAAAACAGATCGTTTCTGCATTTTGTACATAACCCGCTGTCGTATATG
>Ga0134092_1002609_pt1 | contig 13483 bp, 8 predicted proteins | sample 3_6taG_FD_94454 | JGI IMG/M metagenome (GOLD analysis project Ga0134092, IMG submission 94454) | Switchgrass degrading microbial communities from high solid loading bioreactors in New Hampshire, USA - 3_6_20_6_A3 metaG | ecosystem: Engineered > Bioreactor > Semi-continuous > Anaerobic > Digestate...
GAGGGGATGGTTTACGGCAAAGCCATCAGGCCGCCCTATGCCAGGTGCAGGGTCCTGTCCATCAACAAGGAGAAGGCCTTAAAGCTTGACGGGGTCATCGGGGTGTATACAGCCGAGGATATCCCCGGAGAGAGGTATATCGGCCACTTGAAACAGGACTGGCCGGTCCTCATTGCCGTTGGGGAGACGACCCGGTATATCGGCGATGCCATTTGCCTTGTGGTGGCGGAAACGAAGGAAATCCTGGAGGAGGCCTGCAAGCTGGTGGAAATTGAGTATGAAAAGCTTGAGCCCGTCACAAGCCCCAGGGAAGCGGCTGCGAAAGATGCGCCCCTGATTCATGACGACGGCAACCTCCTGTCCCGCCAGCAGCTTAAGCGGGGCAATGTGGAGGAGGCCTTCAAAAAGGCGGCTTATATATCCGAGCACACTTACTTCACACCCTTTACGGAGCATGCGTTTTTAGAGCCTGAATGCGCCATCGGAATACCGGATGACGATGGGGTGCTGGTGATCACCGGAGGCCAGGGAATCTATGACGAATACCGGGAGATCACAAGGATGCTGGGCTTGGAGCCCGGCAAGGTCAGAATCCAGAGCGCTTATGTGGGAGGCGGCTTTGGCGGCAAGGAGGACATGAGCGTTCAGCACCATGCAGCCCTGCTGGCATACCTCACAAAGAGGCCTGTGAAGGTCAAGCTGACCCGGCAGGAGAGCATCAATGTCCATCCCAAGAGGCATGCCATGGAGATTTATATGAAGGTTGCCTGCGATGAAAAGGGCAAGCTGCTAGGGATGAAAGCCAGGATCATTTCCGATACCGGGGCTTATGCCTCCCTTGGCGGCCCGGTGCTGCAAAGGGCCTGCACCCATGCGGCCGGTCCCTACAATTATCAGAATATCGACATCGTGGGAGAAGCCTATTATACCAACAATCCGCCTGCAGGGGCCTTCAGGGGCTTTGGGGTTTCCCAGTCCTGCTTTGCCATGGAATGCGCCCTCAATGAGCTGGCGGAGATGGTCGGCATCAGCCCCTGGGAGATTCGGTATATCAATGCCATCCGGCCGGGGCAGGTCCTGCCCAACGGGCAGATCGCCGATGAGGGAACGGCCCTGGTGGAGACCCTGGAAGCCGTAAAGGAGATCTATGAAGAAGCCTCCAGGGATGAAAACAAATACGTGGGAATCGCCTGTGCAATGAAAAATACCGGCCTTGGAGTGGGAGTTCCGGATATAGGCCGGTGTAATCTGAAGGTGGAAGGCGGAATTGTCAAGATCCAATCAAGCGCCGCCGATATGGGGCAGGGCATCCAGGGCGTTTTGAAGCAAGTTGTATGCGAGGTCACCGGCCTTTTGTCCAATCGGGTCTTTGTAGAAATGCCGGATACGAAATATACGCCAAACTCCGGTACCACGACTGCCTCAAGGCAGACGGTCTTTGCGGGGGAGGCGGCAAGGCTGGCTGCGTTGAAGCTCAAAGAAGCCCTAAAGACCAAGAGCCTTGAAGAGCTGGAGGGGGAGGAATTTAAGGGCGAATATTCCTTTGTGTCGGATCCCATGGGCTCCGATAAGCCGAACCCGGTAAGCCATGTGGCCTACAGCTATGCCACCCAGGTGGTCATCCTCAACAAGGAGGGGATCGTGGAAAAGGTGCTGGCAGCCCATGATGTAGGTCGGGCCATCAATCCCACGGCGGTCACGGGACAGATTGAAGGCGGCGTCGTCATGAGCCTGGGCTATGCCTTGACCGAGGATTTTCCCCTAAAGGACGGGGTCCCCCAGGCGAAGTTCGGCACCCTGGGGCTTTTCCGGGCCACTGAGGCTCCGGAGATAGAGTGCATTCTGGTGGAAAAGAACCCGCCGGATTTGGCCTTCGGTGCAAAGGGCATAGGAGAGATTGCTTCCATCCCCTGCGCTCCGGCCGTGCAGAATGCGTACTTCAAAAAGGACGGCAAGTTCAGGGTAAGGCTGCCTTTGGAGGATACGGCCTACCGGAAGTGAAATGAGGATCAGCGCCATTGTTTTGGCTTCGGGCCTGTCCCGGAGGATGGGGACGGACAAGCTTCATATGAAGATAAAAGGCCGGAACCTGTATGAATATATTCTTACTACCCTGTGCCGGGTCCCCTTTTATGAAAGGATCGTGGTGGCAAAGGATGAGGACATCTTAAGCAGGGCGGAAAGCCTGGGCTTTTTGGCAGTTAGAAACACCAAGTTTTACCTGGGCAAAAGCGAATCCATCAAGGCCGGCCTGAGGAGCGCCAAAGAAACCGACGGCTTCATGTTCTTCGTCGCCGACCAGCCCTTTCTCCATGTGGAAACCATCCGTAAGCTTTGCAGGGCCTTTTGCGAAAACCCGTCCCGAATCATTCAGCCTGCCTACAATGGGATACCGGGAAATCCCGTGATCTTCCCGGCTGTCTTTTTGCCCCAGCTCATGGATCTCAACGGGGACCGGGGAGGGAAGGCAGTCTTAGAGAAAAATAAGGGAAAAGTGATAAGGGTGGATATTCCCTCTGATTTGGAATCCGTGGATATAGATACAATGGAGGATTATGAGAGGGCCAGGCATATTGGGCCCCCTGGTGCAATAGAATGAAGTAGACCCAAAACCACCGACCTTTCTGGTGGTTTTAAACTATTCCGGATAGGATCGAAAAGGCAAAGGGGAGGGGGATCCAATGAAAAGAAGGCCCATCATCCTCCTGCTCATTCTTTCCATTGCCTTGTCTGCAGTTGCCTGCGTAAAGGAAAGGGAGAATGGGAGAGGCCGGTCCGTGGTGGACCACCTGGGCAGGACAGTAGCCCTTGAGAAAGATCCCGAGAGGATCGTGAGCGGATATTATATTGCCACATCAGCCCTCATCGCATTGGGCCTTGAGGACAAACTGGTGGGGATAGAGGCCAAAGCCGATACCAGGCCGATTTATGCCCTGGCGGCGCCGGAGCTGCTTAAGCTTCCAAATGTGGGGACTGCCAAGGACTTTGATCTGGAAGGCTGCATTGCGCTAAAGCCGGATCTGGTGATCCTTCCCATCCGGCTGGAAGATCAAGTGAAAGCCCTGGAGGATATGGGGATTCCTGTTCTGGGAGTCAACCCGGAAAACCAGGAGCTGCTTGAGGAAATGATCGCGGCCATTGCCGAATTAACCGGCGCTAAGAACCATAAGGAGCTTCTATCCTATTATGAAGAAAAGGAAAAGGAGCTCCGGGAATATCAAAAGGGCCGAGATAAGCCAAGGGTCTATTTGGCCGGGAACAGCAGCTTTTTAAGAACGGCCGCAAAGAATATGTATCAAAACGATCTCATAGAAGCAGCCGGCGGAGTGAATGTGGCAGGGGATATCGAAGGCTCCTACTGGGTGGATGTCTCCTACGAGCAGCTCATAAAGTACAACCCGGAAGTCATCATTATCGTGCCGGAAGCCGACTATACCGCCCGGGATCTCCTTGGGGATGAGAACCTGTCGGGGATCTCAGCGATTGAAAAGGGGCAAGTCTATCAAATGCCAAGGGAATTCGAGGCCTGGGATTCACCTGTGCCCTCCGGCATCCTGGGCAAGATGTGGCTGACCAGCATCCTCTATGAAGAGCATTACCCCATGGAAAAATTCGCCCGTGAGGCTGCGGAGTTTTATAAACGCTTCTATGATTTTGAGGCGGATATAGGGGCTTTGATGGCCCATGGAAGATAAGACGGCTGCAAAGTCAAGGCAAGCGATCCTGCTCTCCTTCCTTCTTCTTGTCCTCCTTTTTTTGCTGTCCACGGGAATTGGGAAGGTTCCCCTGTCGCCCGGGGATATCCTGAATATTCTTTTAGGCAGGTGCGAGGATACCCTGGCTGTTTCGGTATTTTTCAGGCTAAGGCTGCCCAGGACCCTGATGGCTGCCCTGGCAGGCATCGGACTTGGCATGGCCGGCAATGTCTTTCAGACCCTTTTTAAAAACCCCTTAGCTTCCCCCGATGTCATCGGGGTGACTTCAGGGGCAAGCGCAGGGGCGGCAGCCAGCATCGTCTTTTTTTCGGGAGGTGTTTTCTCCGTCCCTTTTGGGGCATTCATCGGCGCAATGATGGCCGTCTTCTTTGTGATCGGGCTGGTGAAGCTGACAGGGGCCAGGGATGCGCAGACCTATGTGCTGTCCGGTATTGTTGTAAATGCCCTCTTAAGCGGATTCATCATGCTTTTGAAGGTTTTCTCCGACCCGGAGAATGAACTGGGGGCTATAGAATTTTGGACCATGGGGAGCTTTGGAAGCATCACTTCCCAGAAGCTTTTCATGATCCTGCCCTTTTTTGTTGTGGGCCTAATGGGGGTTTTTCTCCTGCGCTGGACAATCCACCTCCTGTCCTTAAGCGATGAAGAGGGAAAGGCCCTCGGGCTTTCCGTGGAGCGGAGCCGTTTTTTTGCCCTTCTTTTTTCAACCCTGATGGTTGCAAGCATTGTGAGCGTAACCGGCCTCATCAGCTTCTCCGCCTTGATCCCGCCCCACCTGGCCAGGTCTATCTTAAAAAGGAATGATTTTATGACAAGCCTTTTCAGCGGAATCCTGGGCGCCCTTTTGATGATCCTCTCCGACTGCGTGGTGAGGAGCCTTTTTTATGCTGAGCTGCCCATCAGCATCATCACGTCCTTCATCGGGGCTCCCTATCTGGCCCTGCTGGTTTGCAGGAAAAACTTCACCGGGTGAGATAAATGATAGTAAGCGGGCTTTCGGGAGGATATCCGGGAGGCTTCTTTTTAAAGGATTTAAGCTTTGAAGTGGAGGAGGGAAAAACAGCGGCCCTCCTGGGTCTAAACGGCTCCGGCAAGACCACGATCCTCAAGCTGATCTGCGGGATATTGAAGGCCCAGTCGGGAAAGGTCTTCATTGCCGGCAGGGATCTCCTTGCCCTGCCTGAGCGGGAGCGGGCCAAACTAATCAGCTATGTCCCCCAGCAGAGCGGCATCGTTTATGATATATCCGTTCTGGATGTGGTTTTGATGGGGGTCTCGCCTCACCTGAGGCTGTTTGAGATGCCCGGTGACGGGCATATCCGGGAGGCACTGATCTGCCTTGAGAAGCTGGGGATAGGCCATCTGGCATATGCCAATTATCAAACCTTAAGCGCGGGACTTAAGCAAATGGCGATCATTGCCCGTGCCCTGCTGCAAAACGGGAAATATATGATTTTTGATGAGCCGGATTGCAATTTGGATTATATCAATAAAAACAGGCTCATGAAACGAATAAGGGAAATTACAAAAGTCTACCGCAAAGGCTCCTTGATTTCCATGCATGATCCGGCCCTTGCGCTGAACTTTTGCGATCGCATCCTGCTGGTACGGGACGGGAGTATTACGGAGATAGACCTTCAAAAGGAGCCGTTAGGCTCCATCGAGGAAAAATTGTCGATTGTGTACGGGAACATCAAGATCCAAAGGTGCGAGGGGAAATACGTGGTATTTTTATGTGATTAAAAAGTGTGCATCATGGGTCCCGGTTAAGTTTGGGAAAAGATTGTTTTCTAATGGAAGAACAGTTCAAAAAGCGAAGGAAGGCTGCTTTAGCCTTCCTTCGCCGTTTCCTTCTCAAACACATCTCGAAATACCAGGAGGGCCCGCATCATTTTGGGAAACCCGCAGGTCGGGGCCACCAGCAATATGGCGTGCTCGATTTCTTCCCTGGTGCAGCCGCATTTTGAGGCCTTGAGGATATGGGTTCTCAAGGAATATTCATTTTGGCAGTCCGCAGACAGGGCTACTTTGATGAGCCAGCGGGTTTTCTCGTCAAGGGGCCCGCCCTTTTCATGGACGAGCTTGCCAAAGTTTTCATAGGCATCGTAAATGTCCCCATGATGCTCAATAAAGTAGGCCAAATTTTTCGATATGACTTCTGAATTATTGATGTAATCTTTCATCTTATCACCAACCTTCTCATGTAGTATTCCCAAATTTTTGCCGGATAAAGCCCAAGAGGACAGGAAACACCAAAAGCTACGGCACTCCCTGATTCCGCTATGAAAAATTTTAAAATTTGATCTCAATCAAGGTTTTTCATATTCGTTTTCATTACAATGGGATTGAAAAAGAAGTAAGGAGGAATAGAAAATGAGCTTTTTCAGCATCAATCAAAAAATCGGGGATATCGTAGCCCAATTTCCGGCCGCAGGGGAAGTTTTGAAGGAATATAAAATTGATTTTTGCTGCGGCGGAGACAGGCCCCTTGCCAAGGCGATAGAGGAACAGGGACTGAATGAAAAGGAAATACTGGACAAAATCAACGGCCTTTACGAGAAATTCCGGGGAAGGCTCCATTCAAAGGACAAAAGCTGGGTGGATGCGCCTATAGTGGAGCTGGTGGATCATATCCTGAACAGGCACCATGGCTACCTCTATGAGAATCTGCCTGCAATCAGCCGGTTGACCGCCTTGATCCTGAAGGTCCACGGAGGAAATCATCCGGAGCTGTCAAAGGTCTACAGGCTGTTCCATACCATCAAGATGGAACTGGAAGAGCATTTGATCAAAGAGGAGACGATCCAGTACCCGGCCATCCGGGAATATGCAAAAAGCGGTTCAGAGGCCGATCTTAAAAGGGCTGTGGCGGTCATTGCGGAACTGGAAAAGGAGCATGCCGGAGCAGGGGATATTCTAAAGGAATTAAGAAAAGTGACGGAGGATTATGCTATTCCGTCCGACGTCTGCGAAACCTTTGAAAGGACCTATCAAATGCTCCGGGAGTTTGAGTCGGATTTGTTTGAGCACATCCATCTGGAGAACAATATATTGTTTAAAAGGCTTTTTGAGCTGCAGAAAAACCGGGCTTGAGGATTTTGCTGCGGGACTGGGGCTGATACAAAAGGCTCTGCACAAAAGGGAACATTTTGCACCTCCCTTTTGTGCAGAGCTTTTTTATGTTCATTCCATGCTTAAACCCCTTATTGATAGGCAGAGGGAGCCGGTTCTTTTCCCATACTTCTTTCAATCCAGGTCACCAGAAGGAAGGTGAGGGTTCCCAGGGCACAGCCGAACACGATGGGCAGGATCCCATAGGGGGAATTGAGGAACTGCCACACCAAAACGGCGACGGATCCCACAATGATGGAGAGAATTCCCGCATTGCGGGTGGCGTCTTTAACCGTCAGCCCCAGTGCGTAGGCGGCAAAGGGACCGGCGGACCGAAGGGCAAAGGCAAAGAGATTCAAGGTCACCAGGCTGATATTCAAAAGGGCTATGAGCATGCTGATCACGCAGATGAGCACATTGCTGAGCCTGGTTAAGCTGATTAACTTCCGATCCTCCACATGGGGATTGATATACCTCTGGTAAATATCCTTGATCAAAATGGTGGAGGAGCACAGAAGATTGGAGTCGGCGCTGGACATGGTGGCGGCCACAATGGCGGCTGCCACGGCTCCCGTGATCCAGCTTGGTGCGAACTGCTTGGTGGCATACATCAAGGCCGTGGTGCCCTGGCCGTTATCCAGGCCGGGGTTTAGAGCCAGGGAAACAAGGCCGATGAGCGTCGGGATGAATGCCAGCATTCCCATCATGACGGCGGATAGGATGGCTGCTTTTTGGGCCGTCTTTCCGTCTTCCGATGAGGAGAAACGGCTCACCATTTCCGGTCCGGAAAGGAAGGTACAGAAATAGTTGAAAATGAGGCCGATGATGGTGACGGCACCCACCTTGGTGAAATTCAGCTCCGCCGGAGGCAAAGCCGCAGCTATCTTGGCCCATCCGCCCGCGCCGCTGATGATAAAGGGCAGCGAAATCAGCAGGCCAAAGAATATAATGAGGTACTGTATCACATCGGCTATTGCATCCGCCAGCATGCCGCCTAAAGTGGTATACATGATGACGATAAAGGCTGCCAGTATAATGCAAAGGTTTAGCGGTATTCCGGTCAGTGAGCTGATGACGGAAGCGGCGGCCAGGATCTGGGATGCTGTCAGGCAAAAGAGGGAGATGATATTCAAAACCGCGGTGAAGAGCCCGGCTGCATTGCCGAAACGGCGGTTGACCACCTCCGGTATGGTTACGGCCATGGTTTGACGAATCCTTGGGGCAAAATAGGCCAGGGGAATCATGGCAATCGCTGCAGCGAGCACATACCAGGCGGCGCTTAAGCCCCATCCTGCAAAGGCCCTTGCAGCCACCCCCGTCGTGCTGCCGCCGCCGATGTTGTTGGCGGAGAGGGAAGCAGCTACCATAAAGATCCCCATTCTTCGTCCGGCCAGCATATAGTCCGCGCTGCTTTTGATGGTAAGCTTGTTGGTCAGGTAACCGATTATGAACAAGCCTACCATATAGAGAATGATCATTAAGATCGGGACGACCTGTATGTTCAAATTTATTCCTCCTCGGCGAGTTTCTTGCTTTGACATTTCATATTATAACTAGAAATGCAAAAAATATGCTTTGCAGCCGGCAGAAGGCGTTTTACGGCTTTCACGGGGGAGAAATCGAGTCTAATCCTCCATGGCAAAGGATATTCCAATATTGTATAATATTAACCAGTACATCTGGGAGAAGGTTTAAGGGTGCTATGAAGAGGGTAAGCGAAGTTTTCAGTGATTACAAGGCAAAAGGAAATATCCATACAGCTTTCGTTGAGGGGGTCGTCGTAAGGAAGAATACGAAGACCCTGGAGCTTCGGATTCGTTCTGAACAATACATCGAAGCAAGTGAGATAGAGAAGCTCCGTCAATTTGTCAAGGAGCGCTTTGCACTCAAAGATGCCCTGATCACGGTGGAATATGCCGAAGGAACCCCCAAAAAACCAATTGAAAAGGAACTTGGAAACATCATTCTCTCTCTGGCGGAGAAATATCCTATATTAAAATCCATCGTAAACAACTGCGAATATGAAGTGGCCGGGGATACCATCCTTTTTAAATTCAAAATCGTCATAGCAGAGCTCTTAAAGGCCATGGGCTATGAAAAAAAGATCCAAAAGGCTGTGAGGAGCCTTTGCGGGGCCGATTACGCCGTCCTTTTTGTGGATGATCTGACCCCGGAAGAGCTCCAAAGGATGCAGGAAGAAAAGGAAGCCGATGAGCTTCTGCTTATCCGGCATGAGATCGAAAAAGCGGCGGATGAGGCGATTCCCGAATCACCGCAGCCCCTTGAGGATAAGCCCCAGGAGGGGAAGGGGGAGGCCGGCGGAAAGAAGGCCGATCCGTCTCTGATCGTAGGCAGGAGCGCCAAGATCAATGAGCCCCTTATACGGATTGTGGACATCACCCAGGATGAGGGAAAGGTGGCCCTTGCGGGGGAAGTTTTCAATATGGAAGCAAGGGAATTAAAGAGCGGCAAGGTCTTGATTTCCTTTGACCTCTATGACGGGTCCAGCTCCATGACCTGCAAGACCTTCTGCAAAGCAGGAGAAGAGGAGGAGATCCTCTCAAGGCTTAAAAAGGCCAAGGGAGTGAAGGTTGCCGGCAGTGCCGTCTACAGCAAGTTTTCAGGAGAAGTGGAGTTTATCGCCAATACCGTCGTGGAGACGGAGCTTTCTTTGAAGGCCAAGAGGGAGGACCGGGCAGAGGTCAAGAGGGTAGAGCTCCACCTGCACACCCAGATGAGCCAGATGGATGCCGTGACCAGCGCCACCGACTTGATTCAAAGAGCCATGAGCTGGGGAATGAAAGCCATTGCCATCACGGATCACGGTGTCGTTCAGGCCTTTCCCGAGGCCCACAAGCTCCTGGGCCGGGACAACCCCAATATGAAGGTCCTCTATGGGGTGGAAGCCTATTTGGTCCCCGATAAAAAGCCCTGTGTCACAAATCCCAAGGGTCAGAGCATCGACACCGTCTACTGCGTGCTGGATCTGGAGACCACGGGCTTTTCACCGGTGACGGAAAAAATCACCGAGATAGGGATCATGAAGTTGAAGGACGGGAAGGTCATCGATGAATTCAGCTGCTTTGTCAATCCCGAAAAGCCCATTCCCCAAAGGGTGGTGGAAGTCACCAATATCACCGATGACATGGTAAAGGATGCGGAAACCATCGAAAAAGTTTTCCCCAAAGTCCTGGATTTTATAAAGGGAAGCGTCCTGGTTGCCCATAATGCGCCCTTTGATATGGCCTTTTTGGAACACAATGCCAAAGAGTTGGGCTATGAATTTGATTTTACATATATCGATACCCTGTCCTTATCCCAGGAGCTTTTCCCGGAACTGAAGTCTTATAAGCTGAGCCGAATCGCCAAAAGCCTGGGCATCAAGGTGGAGGTTGCCCACCGGGCCCTGGATGATGTGGCCACCACTGTGAAGGTGTTTGGCGTCATGCTCCAAAAGCTGAAGGAGCGGGGCGTCAAGACCCTTCAGGATATCGACGAAATCAGGGAAAATGAAGAGGCCTTAAAGGAAGAGCACAAGAAGCTCAAAAGCTATCACGCCATCATCCTGGCCAGGAACTACACGGGCCTTCGAAATTTATACAAGCTGGTCTCCTATTCCCATTTGGATTATTTCTATAGAAGGCCTCGGATCTTAAAGAGCCTGTATCGAAAATATTCCGAGGGCTTGATCCTGGGCAGCGCCTGCAGCGAAGGGGAGCTGTATCAGGCCATCCTCCAGGGCAGGTCCGATGAGGAGCTCGAGGCCATTGCAGCGGAATATGATTATCTGGAGATTCAGCCCCTGGGGAACAACGATTATTTGGTACGCTCGGGCCAGGTGGAGAGCAGGGACAGTTTAATGGAGATCAACAGAAAAATCGTCGCCCTGGGAGAAAAGCTGAACAAACCCGTAGTGGCCACGGGGGATGTCCATTTTATGGACCCGGAGGACGAGATCTACCGGCGCATCTTAGAAGCGGGTCAGGGCTACAAGGATGCAGACCATCAGGCTCCCCTGTATTTCAGGACCACCGAGGAGATGCTGGAGGAGTTTGCCTATTTGGGAAAAGAAAAGGCCTATGAAGTGGTGGTCACCAATACCAATAAAATCGCAGACATGTGTGAGAGAATCAGCCCCATCTCAGCGGAAAAATGCCCGCCCCACATCGAAGGCTCCGAGGAGACCCTCAAGGAAATTACCTACAGCAAGGCCCATGAGCTCTATGGGGATCCCCTGCCGGAGATCGTAGAGAAAAGGCTTGAGCGGGAGCTGGATTCCATTATCAAGAACGGCTTTGCGGTTATGTACATCATTGCCCAGAAGCTGGTGGCCAAGTCCAACGAGGACGGCTACCTGGTAGGCTCCAGGGGCTCCGTCGGTTCATCCCTTGTAGCCTATATGATAGGCATATCGGAAGTCAACGCCCTGCCGCCCCATTACCGGTGTCCAAAGTGCAAGTATTCGGATTTTACGGATTATGGCTACCGGATCGGTTTTGACCTGCCGGATAAGACCTGTCCCGTCTGCGGGGAAAAGCTTCAAAAGGACGGCATCGACATCCCCTTTGAAACTTTCCTGGGCTTCAACGGGGATAAAGAGCCGGATATCGATTTGAACTTCTCCGGAGAGTATCAGGCCAAGGCCCACAAATACACCGAGGTGATCTTTGGAAAGGGGACAACCTTTAAAGCCGGGACCATCGGCACCATAGCCGAAAAAACGGCTTTTGGCTTTGTGAAAAAGTATTTTGAGGAGAAGGGCCTCCATGTGAACAAGGCGGAGATCAGTAGAATCGCAAGGGGCTGTACGGGGGTCAAAAGGACCACCGGCCAGCACCCGGGCGGAATCATCGTGGTGCCAAAAGGCCGAGAGATCTTTGAATTCTGCCCCATACAGCATCCCGCCGACGATCCGGATTCGGATATTATTACAACCCATTTTGACTACCACTCCATTGACCAGAACCTACTGAAGCTTGACATCCTGGGCCATGATAATCCCACCATATTGCGGATGCTGCAGGATATCACGGGAGTGGATCCGAGCATCATTCCAATGGACGATCCGGCGACCCTGTCCATTTTTTCGTCCACGGAAGCCCTGGGGGTGACGCCGGAGCAGATCAATTCCCCGGTGGGAACCTACGGCATCCCTGAGTTTGGAACCAAATTTGTACGGGGCATGCTCGTGGATACAAAGCCCAAAACCGTTTCAGACTTAATATGCATTTCAGGCCTTTCCCACGGCACCGATGTATGGCTGGGGAATGCCAAGGACCTTATCGATGCGGGAACGGTTACCTTAAGCGAGGCGGTCTGTACCAGGGACGATATCATGATCTATCTGATCAAAAAGGGGTTAAAGCCTGATACCGCCTTTAAGATCATGGAGACGGTGCGCAAGGGCAAAGCCTTGAAGGATCCCAAATGGCCGGAATATGAGGCTGCGATGCGGGAGCATGATGTACCGGAATGGTATATCGAATCCTGCAAGAAAATTAAATACATGTTTCCCAAAGCCCATGCTGCGGCCTATGTCATCATGGCCCTCAGGATCGCCTGGTTTAAGGTCCACATGCCCAAAGCCTTTTATGCGTCGTACTTTTCCATTCGGGCAAAGGCCTTTGATGCAGAGTATATGATCTACGGAAAGGAAAAGGTCAAGGCCAAGATGAAGGAAATCGAGAGGATGGGCATGCAGGCATCTCAAAAGGATAAGGATATGTATGAAGATCTGGAATTGGTTCTGGAAATGTATGAGCGGGGCATAAAATTCCTGCCGCTGGATCTGTATAAATCCCACGCCACAAAGTTTCTGGTAGAGGAGGAAGGCCTAAGGCCGCCCATTAACAGCATATCCGGCCTTGGAAATGTGGCAGCGGAGGGAATCTATGATGCAGCCCGGGAGGAGCCCTTCAGCTCCGTCGAAGATCTCAAGAACCGGGCCAAGATTGGAAACGCCGCAGTCGAACTTTTGAGGAAGTTTGGCTGCTTAAACGGCCTGCCGGAAAGCGACCAACTGAGCCTATTCGACGCGATTTAATGCAAATGCGACAGGGGACGAAACCATCGCATTTGCATAGGATGAGAACAGCCCAATAAGTTGCCGGAGGTCTGCAGGTTTATTAAATATGCTTAAACAAGAAACCGGCGGGAGTGAAAGAAAAAGAGTTAGCCCCCGCCGGTTTCTTGTTTGTTTGGATAAAAAAGGGAGCGCAGCTTTCTCCTTAAACAAGTTTTCTGCACTCCCTTGATTTTGTTTATTTAGATACGCTTGAGGCTTTAGCCGAAACCCGACTCGGCGTCATCAGCTTGATGACATAAAGGGTGCCGCACATCAAGAGGATGGAGATCGGCAGCACGATCCAGGCGGACTGGACAAAGCCTGCGATGATATAGCCTACGAAGGATACGGCAGCCACGGTCATTGCATAAGGCAGCTGGGTTTCCACGTGGTTGATGTGGTTGCACATGGCTCCGGCAGAGGACATGATGGTCGTGTCGGAAATGGGCGAGCAGTGGTCGCCGCAGACGGCTCCGGCCAGAGTGGCTGAAACGGAGATGACCAGCAGCTCAGGCTCAAGGCCTATTGCAACCACGATGGGCAGCAGGATGCCGAAGGTTCCCCAGGAGGTGCCGGTTGCGAAGGACATCCC
>Ga0134092_1002612_pt1 | contig 13467 bp, 7 predicted proteins | sample 3_6taG_FD_94454 | JGI IMG/M metagenome (GOLD analysis project Ga0134092, IMG submission 94454) | Switchgrass degrading microbial communities from high solid loading bioreactors in New Hampshire, USA - 3_6_20_6_A3 metaG | ecosystem: Engineered > Bioreactor > Semi-continuous > Anaerobic > Digestate...
AACAGGTAGTAAATAATGATAGTGGGTGGTTAGTATTTAATGAATTGGAGATAAAAAATGAGAAGGGTGTAAAAATTAACGGTATAACACCAATAAATATTGTGCAAGGAAATTATAAATTTATGGATGAAGCAATGCTGATAATAGGATCTATAGTAGGAGATGTAGTAATCGACGGAAATTTAACTATCATAGACCAAGAAGTTGATTTAGCAGGGCATAACTTAACGATAACCGGAAATTTAAATCAGTATTCTGCTGGTCGCATATATAGCAGTAAAGATGAACCCTTTCTAACAAAAATAAAAGTTAACGGTGGAAGTTTAAAAGTAAATGGAAATTATACAATAGGTTGTGATGATGAACTTTGGTTGTTTTATGCCCCAGGTTCAATATTAGAAATGACAAATGAAGATGATTATGTATTTGTTGGAGGAAACTTTACCATGGCAAGTGAATTAGACCATAGTGGGCACCTTACTGCTGGAGTACTTGAAATAAAAGGGGACTTTACACAATCAAGCGGTCAGTTGAACTTCGCTGCGTCTGGAACTCATAAAACCATACTGTCGGGTGACTCGGTACAAACTATAACCTTTGAATATCCTGAAACATCTTCCTTCAATATTCTGAAGCTGACAAAACCTTTAGATACAGGATACATATTTAGTAGTACACCTGTATGGAAGAGTCTTGAAGAGTAAAGAAAAATGAGGGGCTTGACATAAGCAAATTTAGTGATTAAAATCATATTAAATCTAAATATAGTAAAGGCAATGATTGGAAAGAGTAGATGGGTAAACTTTATAGAGAGCAGGTGATGGTGGAATACCTGTAAGTCCAACCGTTGAAAATCATCCATGAGTCGTGTCCTGAAGTTGTTTAATGTGTAAGGACTACCGGTGTTGACCGTTAAAACATTTCGAGTGATTGTAGAAAGCTTGCTTTCTGCATTAATTTGGGTGGTACCGCGTGAGAATTTACTCCTCTCGTCCCTTATTGGATGAGAGGTTTTTTAATACTGGAAATAAAATTCTTAATAATAAATGACCGGAGGTAATTGGGATGTATAAAAAAGTATCGACAAATTTGAACTTTGTTGATAGGGAAATGGAAGTTTTGAAATATTGGAAAGAAAACAAAATATTTGAGAAGAGTGTTGAAATGAGGGAAGGCGGAGAGACTTTTACCTTTTATGACGGTCCTCCAACTGCAAACGGTAAACCGCACATCGGACATATATTGACCCGTGTTATAAAAGATATTATTCCAAGATATAAGACAATGAAGGGATATAAAGTTTTGAGAAAAGCGGGTTGGGATACCCATGGACTTCCTGTTGAATTGGAAGTAGAAAAGATGCTTGGAATAGATGGTAAGCCTGAAATTGAAAAATTCGGTGTGGAGCCCTTTATTGAAAACTGTAAAAAAAGTGTATGGAAATATAAGACCGAATGGGAGCAAATGAGTGATAGGGTTGGTTATTGGGCCGATATGGAAAATCCTTATATAACCTATGACAACAACTATATTGAATCGGTTTGGTGGGCTCTAAAGAGAATATGGGAACAGGGACTATTGTACAAAGGTCACAAAATAGTTCCTTACTGTCCGCGTTGTGGAACTTCCCTTTCAAGCCATGAAGTTGCTCAAGGTTATAAAGAGGTAAAGGATCCTTCAATTTATGTGAAGTTCCAGGTTAAAGGTGAAAAGAATGTATATCTCATGGCATGGACAACTACGCCTTGGACACTTCCGTCCAACGTAGCTCTTACGGTTAATCCAAGGGAAACCTATGTAAAGGTTAAATGTGCCGATGAAATATATATATTGGCCGAAGCTTTGGCTCCTACTGTATTAAATGAAGAGTACGAAGTACTTGAAAAAATGGACGGTCAAAGCATGATTGGCATGGAATATGAGCCTCTATTTACTTATGCTAAAGTTGACAAAAAAGCCTTCTATGTTGTAGGTGGCGACTTTGTTACATTAACCGATGGTACCGGTATTGTTCATACAGCTCCTGCTTTTGGTGAAGACGACGCTAAAGTAGGTAGGGCATATGATTTACCCTTTGTACAACTGGTAAATGAACAGGGTAACTTTGTTGAAGCTGTTACTGAATGGAAGGGCATGTTTGTTAAGGATGCTGACCCGCTTATCATTAAACATTTGGAAGGCAGAAATTTAATATACAAAAAGATGGATTATGAACACTCCTATCCTTTCTGTTGGAGATGCGACACGCACCTTCTGTACTATGCAATGGATACTTGGTTTGTAAAAATGACAGCTGTCAAGGATAAACTCCTTGCAAATAACAACAAGATTAACTGGCTGCCGGACAATATAAGAGAAGGCCGTATGGGTAACTTCTTGGAGAATGTTGTTGACTGGGGACTTAGCCGTTCCAGGTATTGGGGAACTCCACTGCCAATATGGGAGTGCGAATGCGGCCACCGTCATGTAGTGGGAAGTATTGCTGAACTTAAGGAAATGGGAGAAAATGTTCCTGACGATATAGAGCTGCATAAGCCGTTTATAGATAATGTTTTCTTGAAATGTCCAAAGTGCGGTACAGGTAAAATGAAGAGGGTATCGGAGGTTATAGACTGTTGGTTTGATTCCGGTTCTATGCCTTTTGCTCAGTGGCATTATCCTTTTGAAAATGAAGAAATATTTAAAGACAATTATCCGGCAGACTTTATAAGTGAAGCTATTGACCAGACAAGAGGATGGTTCTATACATTACTGGCAATATCAACACTGCTGTTTGACGAGCCGGCATTTAAAAATGTTATCGTTTTGGGCCATGTAAACGATAAAGACGGTATAAAGATGAGTAAGCATAAAGGCAATGTAGTTGACCCATGGACAGTCCTGGATAAGCAAGGTGCTGATGCTGTGCGTTGGTACTTCTATATAAATAGTGCCCCATGGCTTCCAAATCGCTTCTATGAAGAAGCTGTTAGTGAAAGTCAGAGAAAGTTTATGGGTACCCTCTGGAATACTTATGCTTTCTATGTACTATATGCTGACTTAGACAAATTTAATCCTAAAGAATACAAGCTTGAGTACGAAAAACTTTCGGTAATGGATAAGTGGATATTGTCCAAAATGCACTCATTAATTGCAACTGTTGACAAGAACTTGTCCAACTACAGAATAACTGAATCGGCAAGAGCTATCCAGGAATTTGTTGATGATTTAAGTAACTGGTATGTAAGAAGAAGCAGAGAACGTTTCTGGCAGAAAGATATGACTCAGGACAAGATAAATGCATATATGACACTTTACACAGTTTTGGTACAGCTTATTACAGTATCGGCGCCTTTTGTACCGTTTGTAACTGAAGAGATTTACGGAAATCTCGTTAGAAATATAGACAGTGAGGCACCAAAGAGTGTTCATCTGTGCGATTTCCCTGTTGCTGATGAAAAATTCATTGACAAGGAACTCGAAAAGAATATGGACCTTGTTCTAAAACTGGTTGTATTGGGAAGAGCATGCAGAAATTCTGCAAATATTAAGAACCGTCAGCCGGTTGCAAGAATATATGTTAAATCGGATTTTGTGCTTCCTGAAATGTTCGTTGAATTGATAAAAGATGAATTAAATGTGAAGGAAGTAGTCTTTACCGATGATGCAAGACAATTTACAAAATATAAGTTTAAACCTCAATTGAGAACTTTGGGAGCTAAATACGGTAAGCTAATTCCGCATATAACTAAAGTTCTTACTGAAATAGACGACACCATGGTTATGGATAAGTTCTCAAAAGGTGAGATGGTGACCTTTGAAATTGAAGGTACTACTGTTGAACTTGCGGAATCGGATGTTTTAATAGAGACTTCCCAGAAGGAAGGCTTTGTATCGGAAACCGAAAGAGATACAGTTGTTGTCTTGGATACCAATCTTACACCGGAGCTTATTGAAGAAGGTTTTGTACGTGAAATAATAAGCAAGATCCAGACAATGAGGAAAGAAGCAGGATTTGAGGTACAAGACCATATTAAGATTTACTTTGCAAATAACGCAAAAATTGCAGAAATAATTGAAAGAAACAAAACTGTAATTGGAGAAGAAACCCTTGCCGATGAAATTGCAGAGGGAAGTGGCAGTGGTTATTCCAAAGAATGGAATATTAACGGAGAAAAAGTTAATTTTGCTGTAGAAAAAATTTAAAAAAATACTAAAGTATTATAAAAGGAAGTCCGATATATTTATCAGTCGGACTTCTTTTTATATCAGTTTCTGACGTACGTAAGTTGGAAAGATTTGAGGGGTGTGATGAATAATATATAGTAGTCACATTCACGAAACGCAGTAATCTATATATAGTATTTTTGGGTTACATTATAGTAAACATCAGATATATATTTAGTTTTATATATAGTAATATTTCTCTTAAATATTTTTTGACTATTTGCAAATCTGTTTTAGGCATTTTACTACATTTCTTATAATTTATAAGCTTAATATATGCAAGCATTTTATAGTATTCTTAGTTTGATCTATAGAAGAGATATTTTACAGACTATATGTTAATATTTGAAATGGATAAGTTAGTACTTCTTAATATACGTTGTTTACATTTAGCAGACTATGTACTTTTATTGCAGTGTTTTTGGACATTATACCTAGAAATTTTATATATGCATTGTTGAGCATTATTAAAATTTTATCATTACACCCTTTCAATCTATATACAGTTTGCATTTTATAGCGTAATATTTTAAAATTAAGAGCAACGGACAATAAATCCGTTGCTTAATTTTGTGCGTTTAAAATAATAGGGTAGAAGGAAAAGCTTTGGAATACACCATAGCTTTATCAAAAATTTGCAACCCTCACGAAGTTCTTCATTGACAGAGTGTACTTTATTATATTAACATTTAATAGAAGAATTTATTTGAAAGATAATAATATTAGGTTGTATATTAAATAAAGAGATATTCGATATAAAGAGGCAAGGCATTAAATAATTAAACTAGGCACTATTGGCATAATTGATTATAAATATGTGGGTTTAGAGTAAAGTAAAATATTTAAAATCATGTTTATGCTGTAGGTACTGGAAAATTATTTATGCTGAAGCTTCATTTTATATTGAGTTAAAATTTGTAAGGAGTTGGAGATATGTCAAACAATAAGGATAAGAAGATGGTTGAAGCCATAACTTCAAGAGATGTGGATTTTGCCCAGTGGTATACGGATATTGTAAAAAAAGCGGATTTAGTTGACTATTCAAGTGTAAGAGGCTGCATGATAATAAGACCGTATGGATATGCTATATGGGAAAACATACAGAAGAATTTGGATGCGAAATTTAAAGAGACAGGGCATGAAAATGTATATATGCCTATGTTTATACCGGAAAGCTTGCTGCAGAAAGAAAAGGATCATGTTGAAGGTTTTGCACCGGAAGTGGCCTGGGTTACCCACGGAGGTCAGGAAGAATTGACAGAAAGGTTATGTGTTAGACCTACATCCGAAACTCTTTTCTGTGACCACTATGCCGATATAATACAGTCTTATAGAGATTTACCCAAACTTTATAACCAATGGTGTTCTGTTGTTAGATGGGAAAAGACAACACGCCCCTTTTTAAGAACGGTTGAATTTTTATGGCAAGAAGGGCATACAGCCCATGCTACTGCAGAGGAAGCACAGGAAGAAACCATAAGAATGTTGAATATATATGCTGATTTTTGCGAAAATGTACTGGCAATACCGGTTATAAAGGGACAAAAGACAGAAAAAGAAAAATTTGCAGGAGCAAAGGCAACATACACTATAGAAAGTTTGATGCATGACGGAAAGGCTCTTCAATCGGGAACTTCTCACAATTTTGGAGATGGTTTTGCTAGAGCCTTCGGAATACAATATACCGACAAGAACAACCAACTACAGTATGTACATCAGACTTCTTGGGGAGTGTCAACAAGGCTTATAGGTGGAATTATAATGGTACATGGCGATGACAATGGTTTGGTACTTCCACCAAAAATTGCTCCTATTCAGGTAGTTGTTATACCTGTTTCCCAGCACAAGGAAGGAGTACTGGAAAAAGCATATGCTATAAGAGATAGATTGGCGGCAGCTGGTATAAGAGTTAAAATTGATGATTCAGACAAGATGCCGGGATGGAAATATAGTGAATATGAAATGAAAGGTGTTCCTGTAAGGCTTGAAATAGGTCCTAAGGATATTGAAAAGAACCAAGCAGTACTTGTAACCAGAGTATCTAGAGAAAAGTTATTTATATCACTAGATGAATTGGAAACAAAGGTTTCCGAGACTTTGGACAAAGTGCAGAAGGAACTCTATGATAAAGCTCTTGAAATGAGAAACAATAAGACTTATACTGCTGTAAATTTAGAAGAATTTGAAAGAATAATTAGAGAAACACCAGGATTTATAAAAGCCATGTGGTGTGGAGATAGACAATGTGAAGATATCATAAAGGAAAAGACAACAGCTACTGCCCGCTGTATGCCTTTTGAGCAGGAGAAAATATCCGATAAGTGCGTATGCTGTGGAAAAGAAGCTAAGCATATGGTTTATTGGGGAAAAGCATATTAATAAATAAAGAGTAATACCGAATTATGTTATTAATGATTTAATGCAAGTGCAAAAAAGCTGATAATTTAATTAAGAAATGATGTACATCCTTCATAAGATGTACATCATTTCTTTTATAAAAGAAAATTTTGAAAAGTAACATTGAAATAGTTTTATGCATAGTATGAAACATAAACATACTAAATTGAAAGGATGTGTTCTTTGTGGGAGAAAAGTTTTTTGGCGGTTTCTTTGATAATGACACATTGTTATGGTTTATAATTCTATTCTTGTTACTTTTCTGGAATAATGGTTACGCTCGTGAAGAATAAGGATTAAAGATGAACAAACATTAAGAAGAAGCTGCTTAATGGGGCAGCTTCTTTCAATAATCCTTTATCTATTCCAGTTTTTATATGGGTTTTTTATTAAATTGGAATTGAAATACTTTTTATCGTAGGTAACCTCTTCACCGATCCATTCCGGTACTTCAAAGTTTTCATCTTCGTTTTCCAGTTCTATTTCTGCAACGACAAGCCCCTCATTTTCACCATGGAATTCGTCTATTTCCCATGTATGCCCCATGTAACTATATGTATATCTTGTCTTTTCAATAAATGGTTTATGGCACATTTTTTGAAGTATTTCTTCAGCATCTGCAGAAGGAATTTCATATTCAAATTCATCTCTTGTAAGGCCATTACCTTTACCTTTTATGGTAAGAAAACCTTTGTTATCAACTAATCTTACTCTGACTGTTTTATCAGGATTACTAAAAAGATAGCCCTGTTTGTATAATTTACCGCTACATAGTTTTTTGTACGTGCTGTCCTTTACTAAAAATTTTCTTTCTATCTCTTTTCCCATAAAATCCTCCAATAACCAATTAATTTGCACTGTTAAAAATCGCATGTTTTGGGTCTTAAATAAGTACTTATAAAAAATAATTGGATTTTGATTAATTTATATTGCGTTTCGACTGATAAATTATTCTTTGGTTTCTACGATATTTATTCTAATTTAACAAAAGTTAAAAGTAAAATATTTTAAGAGTAAATATATATTATACTCAATGAAGTTTTAGATTAGTATAGCAAGAATTGGGTTTGGAAAATAAATTTTATATATTTTTTACTTAATCTGAAAATTTAAGATTTATTTAAGGAATTTATATTATAATAAAATTAGTATACTTAAAATTATGTAGCGGTAAAGTTGTATAAAATGTATATTTGCATAGATTTATGCAAAAATATAAATTTTAAATAATGGGGGGTTAAGTATGAGAAAGAAATGCTTTTTGACTGTGGCAGTTGTGCTGACTTTTTTGGTAAACAGCTTTATTACTTCCTATGCAGCTGTACGCGGTGACTTAAACGGCGATAACAATGTAAATGCATTGGACTTCGCACTTTACAAAATGTACCTTTTAGGGACCTATCAACTTAATGATACTACAATAGGCGATTTAAACGGCGATGGTTGGGCAAATTCACTTGACTATGCTGTTTTCAAACAGTACCTGCTAGGCAAGATAACTGAATTTCCGGCTGATGCAACTTCAACTCCTATAGTGAATCCAACGCCTACACCCAGTTCAGATCCAAAAAAGGATTGGGAGAAAAATAAAGGTACTATTAACCTTGGAAGCACAATTACATATACCGGTGAAGGTATTTCGGTAAACGGTTCTACAGTAATGATCACTTCCGGTGGCGACCATACCGTTACCGGAACATTGACAAACGGTATGATATATATAAACACAAAAGACAGAGTCAAACTTCGTCTTAGCGGTGTCAATATAACCAATTCAACGGGACCGGCCATCTTTTTCGACGACGTTGACAAAGGATTTATTACTTTGGTAGAAGGTACAGTCAATACATTAACTGACGGAAGAAATTATAATGTAAAAGCCAAGGCAACCTTATTCAGTAATGATGACTTAGAAATAAAAGGGAAAGGAACTCTCAATATAACTGCCAACTACAATCACGCAATTGCCAGTGATGATGACATCAACATAGAAAACGGTACAATCAATATCTTATCGGCAGCAAACGATGGAGTTCATGCAAACGGTTCAATTGATATTACCGGTGGAACTTTGAACATTACTGCGACGGGTGATTGTCTACAAACTGAAGATGAAGATCTTAGAATTGAAGATGGAAAATTGACTCTTTCTGCCGGAAGCCAGGCGCTAAAATCAGATTATGGAGTAATTATTAACGGTGGTACAGTTAATGTTTTAAATGCTAAAGAAGGTATCGAGGCTCCTAATATCACAATAAATGGTGGAACTGTAAATATTAATGCCGAAGATGACTGTATAAATGCATCTATGAGCACAGATGCAATGTTTAACAGTGATGGAAGTCACTTGATAATTAACGGAGGATCTATTTATGTAAGTGCAACAACCGGAGATGCTATTGATAGCAATGGTGATTTTACGATGAACGGCGGTACCGTTGTTGTGCATGGACCTCAATCGCAGCCTGAGGTGGCCATAGATGTTAACGGTAATTTTACAGTAAAAGGCGGAACACTAATAGCTGTAGGACCTAGTCCGTTGATGGCTCAGTATCCGACCGGAGCATCTTCACAATCTTCAATAGCTGCAATGTTTAATTCCTCGCAAGTTGCAAATTCAGCCCTTTGTATAAAGGATTCAACCGGAAAGGTACTTGCTATAACAAGACCGAAACGTAATTACATATATGTTGTATTCTCTTCACCGGAATTAAAGTATGGTTCTACATATACAATTTATTCTGGAGGTACAGTATCGGGTGGTACTGAACAAAACGGACTGATAATCGGCGGTACTTACAATGGAGGAACAGAATTGGCAACAATTACTGTAACAAATTCACCTACAACTGCAGTCAACTGGAATAGCGGTTGGTTCCCAGGAGGAGGCGGATTCCCAGGAGGCGGTGGTTTCCCCGGAGGAGGCGGATTCCCAGGCGGAGGAGGTTTCCCAGGTGGCGGCGGTTTCCCCGGCGGTGGTGGATTCCCAGGTTGGGGCTGGTAAACTTCTTAGCAGTATGAAAATTGATTTTCAGCTTTATATATAAATACTCAAAAAACTGCTTCAATACTATTTGGAGCAGTTTTTATCTTTGTATAATGAAAATCACTGGCAATACCAGTGGGGTAAAAAAGACAGTGTCTATGGGTGGAAAAGTAAACCTCCTTTGTTAAGGTAATGTAGGTCCGCCAACCGCATTATAACAAAGGAGGAATCACGATGCGTGACAATGATAGTTTAGCAAATACGCAGTAAAATTGTAAATAACGGAATAACATTTATACCGAAATATAGAAGGAAAGTAGCATGGGATAAAATAAAGAAAGATATAGGACAATAATATTAAACTTTGCAAAACCAAAGAAGTTGAAATAATAGAAAGAAGTCTTTGTCCGGGTTATATGTAAATATCGGTTAGTATTACACCTAAAATGAGTGCATCAAGTTTCATGGGATATAGTATATAAGAATACATTTTCAAAAGGCAGTTAATGTAAAATGCCCTTCAAGAAAGAATTTGAAGCTTTCTTAAAGGGCATTAATACTATAGGATTATTTCATATTATAATTTGGCACCATAAGTATCAAGGCTCTGAACCCCATAGTAGAGAACCTGATACATAGACTGTTACTTTGTCCCAACTTTCAAAGTTTACGGCAGTATTGTTGAATGAGTAATCATTCAATTGATTGTAAAATATGTTTCCGTCTCCAATAGTATTGTCGGGGCCTATTCTGCATATGAGTTCTATATTGCTTCCCGGTTCAAGAGTTTCAGTAGTATCAAAGCCTATTTCAAGATAATAATCTGCATCTTTTTTACTTGAACTCATTTTAACCAGTTTACCTGTTACAGAATTTTTTCCTATATTGGACCAGTCGCAATAAAATACTTGCTGCTTGTCCTCAATATCTATGGTATAGTAATACCTTATTTTAACGCTGGATAGGTCAATTGGGGTATTACCGTTATTTATAAGTTTAAATCTTGGATGGATCTCTTTTGCTTGATCTGTTCTAACTTCATTGTACATGCCAAGCTTAATAGATGTTTTCTCAGTTGGGGTGGATGTCGGTGTAGTAGTTGCTGGCGGCGTTGGTGTTGGCGAAGAAGTAAGTGTAGGCGTTGATTTAGGAGTAATAGTCGGCGTTGTTGTAAATTTGGATGTAGGAGTGGAAGTTGGTGTAGCTATTGGTGTAGGTTTAATTGTAACAATCGGTGCTGGAGTATTTATTGGCATTGAAGGCTGTGAAGATGGAATAATAGTTATTTTAGGGGTAGCTGTGTACACAATCGGTGTTGGTGTTTTTTGTACAGGTGTATTTTTAGGTGCGGAAGTAGGAGCTTTTATAGTAGGTATAGGCTTTGATGTAGGGGATTTGGTAGCTATAGCCCTTGGTGTCGGAGTTTTTGCTGGAGTAACTACAGGGAAAGGCCTATACGAAACTATTGCAGTAATAGCAGGTTTCGGTGAAGGTGTTGGTGAAGCAGTAGTAATAGGCTTTGGTGTAGAGGGTATGTAATTTGCTGTATGAGATGGAATATTTGTTCTGTAAGGGGTAATGGATGGTTCAACTATATTGGTTGCTGTAGTCGCAGTAGGTGCTGGTGTGAATTCGGACATAAACGAAGGCTTGGGTGTACTAATGGGTTTAGAAGTATAGGAAGGTTTGTCGGTAACAGCTGGAGCGGCTACAGTTACATTGGGTGTATTTGCAATTGTTTGTGATGATGTAGGTTTGACTATAGGTTCAGGTGTGGGTTCTATATCAACATTTGGATTCTGAGAGTTATTGGCATTATCAGAGATATCAACTTTGCTAAGTAGGGTTGATATACTTGAATTTCTAACTTCTTCTACGGTCATTGGAATACCTTCATCTTTAGCTTTGGTATATATATAATATTTGCACATTGAAAGTCCGCTTTCCATTGCCTCTTTTCTATCTTTATAAGATAACTGAATAACTTGAGACTCTAATCCTGATTTGTCTGCTATTTCTTTAAGAGATGAAACCATGGACTTTAAATTTTCGCTTTCTTTTTCGGATACTTTATCGGAGTTGATAGCAGTAGTAAGTATGACTTTGTTATTGTAAGAATCAATAAAGCCGATTTCTTTAGACTTATTTAGCAACAAAGAAACGGCATCGGTCAACTCTGTGTTTTTTATTTTTACAGTATCTAAAAGAATTTGCCCGTCATTGTTTAAAGCTTCGGCCTTTAATACATTCTCGTTCCTGTTTATTGTTATTTCAATACTGGGATTAATATCTATATCAACATAGGCATATTCGCTTACTGAAGATAAAAATCTAAATCCGAAAATCAACATTACAAAAACTGCGGCAACTGATGCAACAGCAGAAGCTAATTTTACAAACTTTTTATTATTCAAAAACCATAGACTGGATTTGTGTAAATCTGATGAAGTAAAATATACTTTTTGGCCGCGAATCATCCCAGGTTTACGGTTAAGTTCTACAAAATCAAGTTTGTTAGTCATTACAATAACGCTATTCTTTTTTACTTTAAGTATTATTCCTAAGCTTTCCAAGTTAGTATTTTTTACTCTGTTCAATGTTTTTCCCCCCAACTTCCGGGATATCCAAGAAATCTCTCAATAAGTAAAAACCATTGCCTATAATAAGTGCGGCAGCTATAATAAAGATTCTATTTCGTTCTATAGTTTTTTTGTTTATGTTTAACGTTCTGACCAATTCTGATTTTTGTATTATTCCGGTTTTTTCGAGCTTGCTGAAACTCTCCTTGTTGTCAGCAATAGCTTTAGCAATTTTAAGGCATAGAGCCTTTGAATCTTTATGCTTGGGTGCAGAACGTACAAGGTCTTCAAATTTAATTCCAAGTTCGTTAAGTTTCTTTTCAAAGTTTTTTGCCTCATCACTAAATTCAAAAGTGGTCAAATCATCGTTTGATGCTTTTAAGTGAGTTTGCTCAAAGTTATTGTCGTCAGCATCTTCAAAATATGTAAAGGGGAGAACTTTATTGTGTTTCTTATTGTAACGAATATAATCAGCTACTCTTCGTTTAATAACTAAAGAGCTGAATTTGAAAAACATTACTCCTTTGCTTTCATCAAAGCAATCAATAGCCTCGTTGAAAGCAGCAAGACCAATACTATACTCATCACTGTTCTCAGTGTCAACGTAATTACCCGTTACGCTGGAGATAGTTTTTAGGATAAAAGGTTTGTATTTTTCAATAAAATCGTTTCTTAATAAATTATCTCCTGATTTTATTTTACTAATTGTAAGTATAACATCGTCTGTATAATCATCATCCTTAGGAGTACCTTTTTTTCCTTTCTTCGGGAAAAATATATCTGTCAAACATTTCACCCCTTAAATTTGAAGTGTTGCAAAGAAACAGTGTAGCATTGTTAATAGAAGTGTACATGATGATTATAGCATATAAAGCAACACTAAAAAAGGGTACAAAAATAATTTTATTTTGTTTGTTATAATTTTGGGTCTTTGCAAATAACTTATAGCGTTTTTAAAAATAAATTATTTTATATAAACAGTCTTATGTTTATTACGCAGATTCTGTACTGAACGTGCAAAATTTTTATTTTAAATGTTATATGTTCAATAACCTGATATACATTATATTTCGAAAAAATTAAATTCTGAATGCAAAGAACCTTATTTCCCAAAATCTTTAGTTGATGTAAAGTTTTGCATTAATTACTGTGATAGAAATTCGCAGATGAGTTATTTTTTGTTATAGTCTTAAGTAGTAGTGTAAAATTGATGACTTAAAATTACTGGAAAATATTGTCCCTTGAAAATAAAGCCACGATATGGTTTTCTACTATGTTAGCCAAACAAAAGTAGAGGAG
>Ga0134092_1002613_pt1 | contig 13459 bp, 9 predicted proteins | sample 3_6taG_FD_94454 | JGI IMG/M metagenome (GOLD analysis project Ga0134092, IMG submission 94454) | Switchgrass degrading microbial communities from high solid loading bioreactors in New Hampshire, USA - 3_6_20_6_A3 metaG | ecosystem: Engineered > Bioreactor > Semi-continuous > Anaerobic > Digestate...
CTTTAGGGTTAGTGAGTAAAAAACGTGCGATTGGCAAACTCATTCAGTACATCTTGAGATGTTGCTGGTAACAGCCCCTTATAGGGGCAGAACAAACCGCCGGCTGAGCCGGCGGTTCTGATTGCAATCGGCATTACTTCATGAGGGTGTTGCTCATGATGAAGGATGCGAATACGATGGATACCATGGAGAGCAGCTTGATCAGGATGTTGATGGAAGGACCGGATGTATCCTTGAAGGGATCGCCCACCGTATCGCCTACAACAGCGGCCTTGTGCGGATCGGAGCCTTTGCCGCCGAAGTTTCCGGCTTCAATGTACTTCTTGGCATTGTCCCATGAACCGCCGGAGTTGGCCATCATGATGGCGAGAATGAACCCGGATACGGTCGCGCCGGCCAGCATGCCCGCAACGCCGTTAACACCCAGCAGAAGACCCACAAGGATGGGGGCGATGATGGCAACTAATGCGGGTGTGAGCATTTCCTTCTGGGCAGCCCTGGTGCAGATATCGACGCAGCTGGCATAGTCGGGCTGCGCATTGCCTTCCATGAGGCCAACGATTTCCTTGAACTGCCTTCTGACTTCCACAACGATCTGTTGAGCAGCCCTGCCCACAGCTTCCATGGTGAGGGATGCGAAGAGGAACGGCAACATGCCGCCCACAAACAGACCGATCAGCACGGGCGGATTGACCAGATCGAGGTTGAAAACGAAATTGGGATTAATGAGCTTCACTTCGTCTGTATAAGCCGCAATGAGGGCCAGTGCCGTCAGGGCAGCAGAACCAATGGCAAATCCCTTACCGGTAGCCGCAGTGGTGTTGCCAAGGGAATCCAGCGCGTCCGTGCGCTGCCTGACCTCGGGAGGCAGGTGGGACATTTCGGCAATACCGCCTGCGTTGTCGGCCACGGGACCATAAGCGTCGGTGGCCAGCGTGATACCCAGGGTGCTGAGCATACCCACGGCCGAGATACCTACGCCGTACAGGCCCAGGTTAAAGTTGCTGGCGCCGCCGGCCAGGAAGAAGCTTGCCGCTACGGCTGCGCCCACAATGATTACCGGAATGGCGGTGGACAGCATACCCAGGGACAGTCCGCCGATGATGATGGTGGCCGGACCGGTCAGGGAGGTTTTAGCAAGCTTTCTGGTAGGGTTGTAGGTGTCTGAGGTGAAGTATTCTGTGACGAAACCGATGAGGTTACCGGCAACCAGACCGCTGACGATTGCCCAGAAAACGCCCATGTTATTGGGCAAAATGTTGCGCACAAGGAAGTAGGCGGCCACGAATATCAGCACAGAACTGATATACACGCCGGTTCTCAGCGCTCTCAGCAAAGTCTTCTGTTCGGCTTTTTCGCCCGAACGCACGAAGAATGTTCCGATGATGGACGCAATAACGCCGATAGCTGCCATCACCATGGGGATGGTAACACCATTTACACCGAGACCGGCAGCAACCGCCAGGGCGCAGGTGGAAACGATGGAACCAACATAGGATTCGTAAAGGTCAGCGCCCATACCGGCCACGTCACCCACGTTGTCACCAACGTTATCAGCGATAACGGCAGGATTTCTGGGGTCATCCTCAGGGATGCCGGCTTCCACCTTGCCAACCAGGTCTGCGCCCACGTCGGCAGCCTTGGTGAAGATACCGCCGCCCACACGGGCGAAAAGAGCCATGGAGCTGGCGCCCATACCGAAGGTCAGCATTGCGCTGGTTATATTTTGAATCCTTTGAGCAGGATCGAGATCACGGTAGAACCAATCAAGGAAGAAGTACCAGATGCTCAGGTCCAGAAGACCAAGACCAACAACTACCAGACCCATAACGGCTCCGCTGTTGAAAGCCACGCGGAGACCGCTGTTGAGGCTTTCCCTTGCCGCATTGGCCGTTCTGGCGTTTGCCGCCGTGGCGATCTTCATACCGAGGAAACCGGAGAGGCCGGAGAAGAAACCACCGGTGAGGAAAGCGAAAGGTACGAAGGGTGTTAAGAATCCGGCTATTGCAAGCGCTGCCAGAATAACCATCATGACGATGAAGAATATGGTCACGCCTGAATACTGCCTTTTGAGGTACGCATTGGCACCTTGACGGATTGCGTCCGCAATCTTTTTCATTTGATCGGTGCCCTCGCTCTTTCTCGTTACGCTGTATGCCAGGTATCCGGCAAAGCACAATGCGAGAACAGAGCCGATCGGGGCTAACAGCATCATGTTCATGTTCACTACCCTCCTAAAAAGTAAGACTAATCAAACAATATATATATTAACGTTTAATTCACATAATATCAATCGGATTTTCAGGAATGGACAGCGCTCAGGAAGCGCCGTTCCCGGTTTTCGCTCTCCTTTGGAGCATTCTTCCCGCCCCGTACTCAGTGGTACTGTGCCATTATTGCCGGAACCTGTCCTTTCATGAGTTTGAGCTGCCTGCTATGATGAATTTGCGATGTGCGTCAGGGCTGACGGCTTGTATTTTTCATGATGCGTGTTATGATTAATCCGTCGGGAACAGTCTTTGCAGCATGACGGAGCAAGTGTGCCCAGAAAGGCATCCTGGCTGTGCTCCAATGGGAAGAAAGGCAGAGAAGCAATGCTTTGGGGAGACAAGAGGTATTTTTCCCTGAAATACTATCTCAGAAAACGTTTTCCCGGGAAAATCAAAAAGATTGCCATAGATGCCGGGTTCACGTGTCCCAACCGTGACGGCACCCTGGGCTATGGCGGCTGCATATTCTGCAGCGGCAAGGGTTCCGGAGATACAGGAGGCTCCAGGGAAATGCCCATAGAGGAGCAGATTGCCCGGGGTATGGCCTACCATGAAAACCGGTACGGCATCCGCCAGTTCATCGTTTATTTCCAGGCCTTCACCAATACCCACGGTGATCCAGGTTATCTCAGGAAGCTCTATGAAAAGGCGATTCAGGACGACAGGGTGGTGGCCCTGTCCATTGCCACTAGGCCGGATTGTCTTGGCCCGGAGATTCTGGATGTGTTGGATGAGGTCAACCGGAAAAAGCCATTATGGGTTGAACTGGGCCTTCAGACCATCCATGATCGGACAGCTGAGCTTATCGGCAGGCGCTTTGACCTGCCATGTTTTGATCAGGCGGTATGGAATTTGAAAAATCGGGGCATTGAGGTTATATGCCACACCATCCTGGGGCTGCCCGGTGAAACCCCGCAGGATATGATAGAGACGGCCCGGTATGTGTCCCGCAGTGGTGTGCAGGGCATCAAACTGCAGCTGTTGCATGTTCTTGAAGGAACGGCCCTGGCCGATATGTACCAGAGAGGGGAATTCCCCCTGATGGAGCGGGAAGCGTATGTTAAGACCGTGGTCGACTGCCTGGAAGTCTTGTCCCCGGATATCGTCATACACAGGCTCACCGGCGATGGGCCCAGGGATATCCTGCTCGGTCCCCTCTGGAGCCTGGACAAGATTGGTGTCCTCCAGGATATAGACAGGGAACTGGTTTGGCGGGACAGCTGGCAGGGAAAATATCATCAGCAGGTATAATACACCTTCCGGAACCACGGCAGGGCAAAGAAGTGAATCGAAAGAAAACGGGCTGTTTTCATACGGAAAACAGCCCGCTTCTGTTATGCCAGCGCCTTTTCCAGGCGTTCAATGCCTATTTGGATGCGTCTTACGGTTTCCTCCTTACCCAGGATGTCCGCGATTTCAATAGCGCCGCCGGGCGTGACCTCCCATCCGGACAGGGCCGTTCTGATGGGCCACAGCATCTGTCCGTTCTTGATGCCCATGGATTCCACCAGGGAAAGCAGGGAACTGTGAATCGATTCCTCGGTCCATGGCTCCAGCTTTTCAAGGACAGGCAGTGCGGCCTTCAGGTTTTCAAGAGAGTTCTCCAGGGTGGTCTTCATCTTCTTGTGGGTATATATGTTCAGGTCGTAATCTTCCAGGCTGTTGAAGAAGCCCACCTTGGACGGGATTTCGGTCAGGACTTCAACCCTGTTCTGAAGGAGTTTGCTTACCTTGGCCAGATCGATGGCCTTGTTGGTGATGGCCTTCTCCAGATAGGGCAGGGCCAGGCTGTGGAACTTTTCGGCAGGCATCGCCCGGATGTATTCCGCGTTGAACCAGCGCAGCTTTTCCATATCGAAACAGGACGGGGACTTGCTGATGCGCCGGATATCAAAAGCTTTTTCGAGCTCGGCCAGGGAGAAGATCTCCTGGTTGCTGTCCGGCGACCATCCCAAAAGGGCAATGTAATTGATGATGGCTTCCACCAGGAAACCCATTTCCACCAGGTCCTCAAAGGATGCGTCACCCTTGCGTTTGGAAAGCTTGCTGCCGTCGGGTTTTACGATCAGCGGCAGATGGACGTAAACAGGCTTTTCCCAGTCAAAGGCATCGTAAAGCAGGTTGTACTTCGGCGTAGAGGTGAGGTACTCGCTGCCCCGGACCACATGGGTGATTCCCATGAGATGGTCGTCGATGACATTGGCGAAATTATAGGTGGGAAGACCGTCGGACTTGATCAGGATCTGATCTTCCAGCATATTGTTTTCAATGGTAATGGTACCGAAAACCATGTCATCGAAGGTGGTGGAGCCTTCGCGGGGCATTTTCTGGCGGATGACCCAGGGCTCGCCCTTGGCGAGTTTCTCCTCCACCTCTTCCTTCGACAGCTTCAGGCAATGCCGGTCGTACATGAAGGTTTCGCCTTTGGCCTCCGCCTCACTGCGGAGCTGCTCAAGCCTTTCCTTGGAACAGAAGCAGTAGTAGGCATGCCCCTTCTCTACCAGTTCCCTGGCATAGGGAAGGTAGATATGTCTTCTCTGGCTCTGGATGTATGGCCCGCACGGACCGCCTATATCCGGTCCCTCATCGTGTTTTAAGCCGCAGAGTTTCAGTGTGTTGTAGATGACATCCACCGCACCCTCTACCAGTCTTTCCTGGTCGGTATCCTCTATCCTCAAAATGAATTTGCCGTTCATGGAACGCGCGATCAGGTATTCGTAAAGGGCAGTCCGCAGGTTGCCGATATGCATGTATCCTGTCGGGCTTGGCGCATAGCGTGTTCTGACTTCTCTTGCCATTGTTGATACCTCGCTTTTTCCTGCTCACAAATTGCTTATTTGCAAAAACAGCCTGTATTCAGGCTGGCTGAAAGCATACTCATTTTACCAGAAGTATTTTTCACTTTCAAATATTTATACCTGATCCCCGGGATGGCGCGGGACCAGAACGTTCCGTGTTGATTTCCCTGTTTCTTTGAAAAGGCTTCCTTTTTCCTGCCGCGTTTGATAAGATCCGATTGTGGCTGCATCCCATGCGTGAAGATTTTTATCGGCTCATGTCAATATTGGCGCCAATCTCTGGATACACCGCTGGTGTGAACCAAATCGTATCTCTTGCGTCAAATAAAATGAAGGAGGGTGGGTAGGTGGCTCCTTCTGAAAAAATGAATGAAATAACCAGGCTGGTTGAGCAGTACGGGGATGACGTGATGAGAACGGCATACGTGATGCTCAAATCAAAAGAACTGGCCGAGGATGCATACCAGGAAACCTTTTTGAGATTATGCAGGTATTATGACAGTTATCGGAAAGAGTGCAGCGAAAAAACGTGGATAACGGGTATTGTGATCAATGTTTGCAGGGACTTTCTGAGAAGCGCATGGAAAAAGCGGGTCACTGTAACCGATGATTTCAGCGCCCAGATTTCTGAAAGCGATACACAGGAGATCGTTGAGAAAAAGGATGAAAAAGAGGAATTGCTTCGTTCCATCATGAAGCTCCCGGATAAATATCGCGAAATGATCCATTTATATTATTATCAGGAACTGGATATCAAGGAGATTTCCCGAATTCTGAAGATACCCGGCGGTACGGTGAAAAGCAGGCTTTTCAAAGCCCGGAATCTGCTTGCAGGCATGCTGGGAGGTGAGGCGAATGGCTGAAAATAGGAACAAGGACAGGCACGGCATGCTCCTGGACGATGATTTTGTGCGGAAAACATACAAGGCTGGGCTCGAACAGCTCAAGGCCTCCGATGAACTGATAAAGACCACCCTGGACAGGTGCCGGGCCGAATTGGAAGATGGCAGTAAAAAGCGGAAGACCGGCTTTTCATGGAATCGGTTTGCCCTGGTTGGTACCCCGGTTGCGGCTTGCCTGCTGGGCCTGGTCATCCTGCTTAATCAGCCCATGATGAATTCAAAATCGGCGCAGGACATGGCTCCTTCGCAGGCTCCCGAAGTTGCCGGTATGGCCGCCGCCGGTGCTTCTGATGGTGCGCAGGCTCCCCAGGCAAGGGCGGATAATAGCCATGAGTCGGAGAATGCAATGGAAGAGGTGCCAAATGTAACTGCGTTGAAAAAGGGCGACGTGCAGGGCCTTACGATCATGTTCAGTGAAGCAATCAGTCCGGTTTATGGGTCCATTGATTACAGCCATTCTCTCACGCCTGCGGCGGGCAGACGGGATTTGCCGCCGGATGCGGCGAAAGCCATTCTGGATGCCTATAATCAGGCGTGGGGAAGCCGTTATACCTGTGATGCAAACGCGGTACTGGCCATATCCACCCTGAAGGCGGGCGGCATCAGCGGGGAGAACCTTCGCCAGGCCTCGGGTTTCGGTGAATTGCTGGGTGAACAGGAATACCATATGATGCCGCTCCGGGATGAGAACCAGGCATACAGCCTTCTCCTTCCTGTCGTTGAGTCGGCAGTATCTTATGATGACCCTTCCGCTGCACCCTTTGACATTGTTTACAGCCATGCGGGCAGAACATGGCTGTCATCCATGTACGCTGCGGTTCCCGCCGACAACGACCAGATTGCTTTCCTGTTGGACCGGGAGGGACACCAGGAACTCGTGCGGGTAACGTTCGGGGTAGAGCAGATAACCGATTACAGGATTATCGACATCAACTACGGTTATGACTTTATGATTCTTATCAAAGCTGATGACAAAGAATATGCCATACCTCATATGACGGTAAGAACAGCGAAAAGCCTGGAAAATCACAAGGCATACCTGGCAAGCGATGCGCTGAAGGGACTTGCAGACAGCCTTGAAACACAATAATGCTGTGACGGCAGACTGAGCATTGTGGAGCGGGTGATCCTTGGGTTGACCCATGGATGGTCTTGCTTCAGGTGAAAGTGAGCGTCTGCCAGGCGCAAAGCGGGCTGCGTGGCTCTGACAGATAAATGCAGTCGAATTCATGAAGAAAAGTGTTGACAAAACCATGCCCCTCGTGTAATATTGTTTATGCGGCTTTTGAAACCCGCAAAAACAGAATAAGGGAGGATTCCCGAGTGGCCAAAGGGGGCAGACTGTAAATCTGTTGTCTGACGACTTCGGTGGTTCGAATCCACCTCCTCCCACCAGAAAATCCCACATGGATGCATGTGGGATTTTTTCATGTCTTCACGATGCCGGCCGTTCCAATAAATGCCCTACAGGCACACATTCAGTCTCCGGATATAAACATCATGATGACGGCATATAAATTTTGGTATATAATATTTACCGATGATACTATATATTCTTAATTTATGGCGAATTTGGCGTGAACGCGGCAGTTCGGGACGCGTTTGCTCCGGATGGGCAGCATCCGCCTCAAACTGCATCGATGGGATGACAACAGGATGACCATGATGGAGCTTTGCTTATGATACTGGGCATTAGCCTGACAGGCTTTCATGGATTTCTCGTGAGATGTATTAGCAAAAGCGTCAAATGAGAGGTGTGTATCCATGATGAAACCGGCTCTGAAAAAAAACATCCTTATCGCTGTTCTGTGTGTGCTGGCAGTTTCGGTTCTCGCCGCAGCCCTGCTGCTGGGCGGAAGCAATGCACAGAATCCGCGGCAGGCAGTATCGGACGATGGAAATATTCCTGCATCCGATACGCCATCACCGGCTGAAACAAGCGGAACGGCGGCCCCTTCAGAAACAGAGGAAGTCCAGTACTCGCCCGGCAAAATCACCCGTATCTATGTCTATACGACCGATCGGATGCTGGATACGTTCGTTGAACGATATGGAGAGGAGCATTGGGATTTCGATTACCGGGTGCTGGCCACGACAGATCAAACGACTCTCTATGCTGACGACGTGTTCAGATTAGTAAAGGATAATCTGATAAACAACACGGAACCCATGGATCTGTTCTGTGTTCCTGTCGCGTATGCGCCTCTGTTCACTCATGGGGAATTATCCCAGTATGTATGCACCTATGAAGAACTGGGGATAGATGTGGATGCGCTGCTTGAAAAAATGGACATTCCTCAGCACATCATCAATGCCGGGACCAACCGGGATGGGAAACTGGTAGCCCTTCCTGTTGATTCCGAGGTCAACGTTTTTATGTATCGGCGGTCGGTGGCAAAAGAAGTTTTTGGAACCGATGATCCGGATAAGATCGCCGAGATCATCGGTGGGGGCACTGAAAGCTGGGATAAGTTCCTGGAGGCAGCCAAAACTTTGAAAGAGCACGGCTATTATATCGCTCCCGGATGCGATGATCTGTCATTCCTGGTTGACTGGAGCTGCCCTGTTTCGGAACTGCTGGATGTTAATCCCCGAATCAATCCCAAATGGGAAGCGTTTATGGATGTCGCAAAGAGCCTGTATGATGAAGGCTGCATCAAAGATACCGAAAGATGGAGCGAAGCGTGGTTCCAGGACATGAAAGGAAAAGGGGACAAGTTCTTTGGTATTGTGGCACCCGTGAGTCTGTCCGATTTCTTGGATGAAAATAATGAGACTTACGGTGACTGGGCCATTTGCCTGCCGCCTTTCCAAACCCAGGCGAAATTCTTTACAGGAATCATGGTCAGCAAGCATGCGCCCAATAAAGACTTAATCAAGCCCCTCATCGAATGGATGACGCTGGACAGTTCGCCAAACGGGCTTCAGTATCGACTGGCAAACGGGACCTTTTTCGAGAGTGGTAAAGTTAACGTAATCTCAAAAGCTGTTCTTAAAGCAAATGAAAACATATCGGATTTTCTCGGCGGGCAGGATCTCAATCCCATTATCTGCGAGGCCATGGACAGGCTTGATGCCCTGCATGATGCATCGGATCCCGGGAATTATGTAAACCATGATTATATTTCCTCGATATTCATGGATGAAACCCGGGCTTATGTCAAAGGCGAGAAGGACAAGGAAACCGCCATTGCGGATTTCCTGAGCCGCGTCAGGGAAAGGTGGATTGAAAGTTCCGTCCGGTAACCTGAAGATTTTGCAGAGATAAATCGACGAACCTGGCAAGGGAGGCAAAAGTATATGAAACTGGCTATGGGAAAAAGGAACACAGTTGCTGTTGTGTGTGTGCTGGTTGCTGCGGCTGTTATAGCCGCTCTGTTTTTTGGAGCAAACGCCGGCACAACGCGTCAGGGAGAAACCGCGGCAGGAAGTACCGTCCCTCCATCATCCACGCCTTTGAATACCGGCAATGGGGAGCCGGACAATACCGGAACCGGGCAGACGCCTGAGCCCACAGGCGCAAAAAAGGTGCTCAATGTCTACTCCTACGATGATGAGCTGGAACTCATTATTAATGAGTATAAACGGCGTAATCCCGGGTTTGATTATGAAGTGCGCCTGTTTTACACCCCACTGGTTGATTATTACCATACGCTGAGCCTGATCAACCAGAACCTGCCAGGCGACGCCGAGGCTGTGGCAGACATCTATTGTGTCCCCGTTGCCTATGCGTCCCATTTTACCAAGGGTGAGATGTCCCGTTATGCCTGCACCTATAAGGAACTGGGCATAGATGTGGAGGCTGCGCTGAAAAAGGCGGACATACCCCAGTATGTAATTGATGCCGGAACCAATCCGGACGGCGAACTTATCGCATTGCCCTACAAACCCTATGTGAATGTCTTCATGTACCGGCGGTCCATAGCCAGGGAGGTTTGGGGTACAGATGATCCGGAAAGGATTTCCGAGATCATCGGCGGGGGTACCGAAAGCTGGGATAAGTTCCTGCAAGCGGCCCAGACGCTGAAAAAGCATGGTTATTATATCGTTCCGGGGTGCCATGATCTGTCCCTTATGATTGATACCAGCATTCAGGCTTTCAGCAGCGATTCAGATGCAGTGACATGGATCAATCCGGACTGGGAAGACTTCATGAAGATTTCAAAGGCGTTTTATGATCAGGGCTTTATCGGGGATATCCTCCCTTATGGCGAGGAATGGAGCATGGCCCTGAACGGCAAAGGTGACAAGCCGGCTTTTGGATTCTTCATCATGCTGGATTTCATCAATAACACGGCGCTTGACTATTACCTCAGGGATACGGCAGGCGACTGGGCCATATGTCTGCCCCCCTTTAAAACCGCTGATGGCAATGTAAGCGCCGGGGTCATGGTCAACAGGAACTCGCCCCATAAGGAAGCGCTTGGGCCGTTGATTGAATGGATCACGCTGGATTGCTCTGAAACAGGACTCCAGTATCTCAGGGCCACCGATACCCTCTATCGTCAGGATGCGGTTGGATATCATCTATACGAATTGGCCGGCGGGAAAAAGCCGGTGGTATCTGGTACCGTTCTTCATAACACCAGCACCGACATTGCATTTCTGGGAGGTCAGAACATCAATCCGGTGGTTTATGGATCCCAAAGGACACCATCCCGGGTGAACCATTCGTATTCAAGCCCGCAAAGCGGATTTTTCCTTGCGTGGTTTGAGGAAACGCAAGCATACATCAAGGGAGAAAAAAGTAAGGATGCTGCTGTTGCGGATTACCTCAGGCGGGCGGAAGAGCTTGCAGCAGGGTATAAGGAAACCTTCGAAGAATATGGCATGTCCCATTTGCTTCCGTAACCTGTTTGACAGCTCCGTGCTTCAAATTTTCCGGCGACCTGCTATAATACACAATGTATGCCGGAAAACGGATACGGAGGTATGACACATGCCCTATGATATAGCCATTATCGGAGCGGGTCCTGCAGGGGCTACCCTTGCCAGGCTGCTTGATAAGCGATATAAGGTACTGCTTTTGGATAAAAGGGACCTGATGGAACCTGAGGAAGGAGAAAGGACCAAGTGCTGCGGTGGTCTTCTTGCGCCCGATGCCCAGGAAGTGCTGGGCAGGATGGGTCTGGCGGTGCCCGCAGGCGTGCTTGTGGATCGCCAGCTTTTCCTGGTAAGGACCATTGATTTTGATAACCATCTTGAACGGTATTACCAGCGCTTTTATCTGAACATGGACCGCAAGCGGTTTGATGAATGGATGGTCTCACTCATTCCTCCCCATGTGGATATGGGTATGAAATGCAGGTTTACAGCCCTGTCCGAAAGAAGCGAGGGTTATGAAATCGCCTTCATCCATCAGAACAGGATCTACACCGAAAGAGTACGCGTTATGGTGGCCGCCGACGGTGCCTGGTCCAATGTCCGGCGACAGGTTTTTCCCGAACTTGAGGGAATCAGAAGATACATCACCATTCAGGAATGGTATGAGACCCAGGAAGACATACCTTATTATGGCGCGATATTCGACAGCACGGTAACGGATTTTTATTCCTGGATTATTGCCAAGGACGGCAGGATGATTATCGGTTCAGCGCTGGAGCCTGACAGGGAAGCCAGGAGCAAGTTTGAGAAACTGAAAGGCGAGCTTCGGGATTTCGGCTATTTTTTCGGCAAGCGGATCAAGCGGGAAGGCGCTTATCTTCTGCGTCCGCTATCAGCATCCGGGATTATCACCGGCAATGACCATATGGCGCTTGTGGGAGAGGCGGCAGGCTTTATCAGTCCCAGCTCAGCCGAAGGCATCAGTTATGCCATAAGGAGCGCCATTGCCCTGGCCGACAGTCTCAACCAGGGGATTGAAGGGTTCCAGTACCGTTACAGACAAAACCTGAAGTCTCTTAAGCGGAATATCATGCTGAAACGCATCAAGAGCACAGCCATGTACAATAAAACGCTGAGAGGGCTCATCATGAGAAGCGGTATCCTGAGCACGGACATAATGGAATAGCCCGGTAGCTTGAGGGCGACTTTTTATGGCTTGCATTGACTGCTCAAAGGCCTGCTTAGCAGAATACTCCCTCTCCAATGCGTTCTGCCTGCTATGACATGATCAAGGATGTCATTGCGAGGAACAAAGTGACGAAGCAATCTCAGTGACATATTAGATGCCTGAAATGTTTTATGAGCTTGCCCATGCTTTACTGCATAATGCATGGAATGACAGCTTAAATATGCTGCTGGAAGTTTCATTCTCATGTCATTGCGAGGAGCAAAGTGACGAAGCAATCACAGTGGCTCATATAGCTGCTCATGAGTTAAGAGATTGCCGCGCTCCACTGCGTTCCGCTCGCAATGACAGTTTAGGTATGGTTCTGTGGGTGTAAACTTGATTCAACATGGGTAGCATCATTTCGTAAATCTGCTTATGCCTGCCGCAAGGACATCTGAAAACACGCTTTGGATGTCTTTGTGGAGCAAATATTTACAAAATGTGGAATCCAATAACGGGAAGAAGCGGTTTATCGACCGGAATGGTAATTTTTTGTTGAATGAAGATTATACTCCCCTTGGATACTGCACCGGAGGTGTAATCCCGGCAGAATGGACTGAAAAAGGTAAAAGAGTCAAAGGTTTTGTCTCTCCGGATGGAAAACAAAGATAACTCTTGGCGTATATTCTCCCTGGCATGGGTTTATTAATGGACAGGCCATCATCTATGATGACAGGGACTTCCCGAGCAAAAGCCCTTATTTTAGATATGGCCTGATAGACAGGAACGGAAAGATTATTGTTGAGCCTAAAGACTTTTGGCATATGAACTTGTACAGCGAAGGATACTATGCTGTTGAAACCCGTGATGGATGGGGATTCATAGACACGAACGGAAATTATCTCGTTAAACCTCAATACATTGCTGTCTGGGACTTTAGCGAAGGAATGGCCGCTGTTGCTGTGAAAGCTACCGAAAATGACTATAAATACGGTTTTATCAATAATAAAGGCGAAATGGTTATCCAACCCAAATATGATTACGCCGATTACTTCAGAGAAGGATATGCGCGGGTAAACGTAGGTACCGTGTGGTCTTTGATGGATAGCTGGAAGAGAAGTCGGCTTGGTGGGAAATGGGGGTTTATTGACAGGGAAGGCAATCTTGTCATCGATACTGTTTTCGACTACGCTGATCCTTTCTATAAGGGTATAGCAAGAGTATTTGTATTCGAATCCCGCGATAAGGATATTTCAAAGGCGAAGATTGGCTATATTGACAGGCAGGGAAACTGGGTGTGGGAGCCGACAAAATAATGCAATTCTCACATGACGGCTCTTGACATTGCCCCGATATACGGATAGAATATTCCAGAAATGAATACATGCATATGGGAGCCGGCGAACCGGCTGAGAGGGGATTGTTTGATCCCGACCATCGGAGACCTGATCTGGGTAATGCCAGCGTAGGGAATGCATAACTTGGATTTGCAGCCGC
>Ga0134092_1002615_pt1 | contig 13456 bp, 9 predicted proteins | sample 3_6taG_FD_94454 | JGI IMG/M metagenome (GOLD analysis project Ga0134092, IMG submission 94454) | Switchgrass degrading microbial communities from high solid loading bioreactors in New Hampshire, USA - 3_6_20_6_A3 metaG | ecosystem: Engineered > Bioreactor > Semi-continuous > Anaerobic > Digestate...
GAAACGCTTTCCACGGCTTTTTTTACCAAGTACGCCCTGATCTCGTCCAGGTCCGCCTTTTTGGGGTCCCTGGTGATGAGTCCGTTCATCGTTCCCTGTTCGCGCAGCGTCTTTGTCAGTTCCCTGGTATCGATACCGCACAGTCCTGGAATGCCGCGCTCCTTCAGGAATGTGCCGAGATCGCCCCTGCTCCTGAAGTTTGAGGGATCGGTGCAGATATCTTTCACGATGCAGCCGTACGCAGAAATCCTGTCGCCTTCAAAGTCCTCTGGAATAACGCCGTAATTGCCTATCAGCGGGTAAGTATGCATTACGATCTGCCCGTAATAGCTTTTGTCGGTCAGTGTTTCAAGATACCCCGTCATACCGGTCGTGAAAACGACCTCTCCTATGACGTCCTTATCCGCTCCGAACGAATAACCTTCGAATATTTTCCCTGTTTCAAGCACCAGGTACGCTTTGTTGAGCATTTTCCCCTCCACCTGTTTACCAGAGATTTATAATAAATACGGGTCAGCGATATATCCTGCAAAGTTTGGGATATCCGGGCTTTTTCCCTGTCAGTTATACGTGTACATCTGCTTGTACGGGTTCCTTGCATTGGGTGTAAGTTTGTAAAACGGCTTGTCGAGTAATTCATCCATATCGACGCCGAACAGTTCCGAAAATTCGGACAGGTAACCCTTTATGGAACTGATGTCTGAAATATCAGCCAGGTTCACGCACACCTGTTTGGGCAGGTGTTTAGGTTTCTTCGTACTCCTGATGTATATCTGGCCTCCGTGCATGCCTGTGCCGGTGAAGTTCCCTGCGGGAAAATCATCCGTGTCGAGGCCCAGGACGATTATTATCCCTCCGGCCAGGTATTCTCCCAGGAAACTGCCTACGGCCCCCCCGACCACGATGACAGGCCTCTTGTCCTTATATTCTTTCATGTGGATGCCTGTACGGTATCCCGCATTGCCCCTTACAAGGATCCTGCCTCCGCGCATGGCATATCCGAGCGCATCGCCGGCGTCCCCATATATGACTATTTTCCCGTCGTTCATCGTATCGCCGGTGGCATCCTGCGCATTCCCGTTCACTATGATGGTAGCGCCGTCAAGATAGGCACCCAGCGCATTCCCCGGCGTTCCGTTTATGGTTATCGTTTTAGATGATGCGCCGCTCCCTATGAACCGCTCACCATAGCAGTCGTCTATCACGACGTCTTCGTCTGTATTTCGGATTATTTCGTTCAATCGCCTGAATCCCAGTTCACGCGCCAATAGTCTCATTCGTTGCACCTCCCCTGACACCACCCAGTTTTTCAGCCCGGGTTTTCCTGCTGAAGGCCATCAGCCCTGGCACTTTGCATATCAGTTCGAAATCGATCGTATCGAGCGGAGTCCTTTCCCTGATGAGCGATGTGTATATGCCCGCTTTTTCTGTGTTTTCCACCAGGATGAAACCGTTGAGCCTGTTGTTCGAATAAAACAGTTTCTTGCAGCTTCCATGCCGCGTTTCGCAGTAAACATCACCGGTGTATGTCCCGGCCGTCATTATATGCTTTCCGAACAGGCCGATGGAATTCATCGGGATGGCCCTGTCAAACACGAAATCCACTCCCGACATGTTCATCCCCGCGCATTCGCCCTGCATGTACGCGTTGGGAAGAAGGGCCATGACCTTGGGCTCTTCAGATGAAATATCCATGCTTTCGCAGCAGTCGCCCGCAGCGTAGATGTCCGGTATGGAAGTCCGGCATCTTTCATCGATGATGATGCCCCTGTTCGTTTTGCCGCCGATATCTTTCAGCAGCGATATGTTTGGTCGCACACCTACGGCGATCACAAGCACGTCGAACCGTACCGGGGTATTGTCATCCAGATATGCGGTACCCTCTTCGAACTCCGTTACCCGGCGGTTCAGGTAAAACCTGATGCCGTGCTCTTCCAGGTGCCTTTTTACGATTTCCGCGCTTTCATCATCCAGTATGCTTGAAAGGATCCTCGGGGCCAGGTCGACGCAGGAGATCGACACGTTCCTTTTGCTGATCCCCTCGGCGCATTTAAGGCCGATGAGTCCCGCCCCCATGATAAGTACCCTGGAATTCTCCCGAAGGGCGTCATTGAGCGCCCTTGCATCATCAAGGGTGGTAAAGGTGAACCTGTTCCTGACCTTATCAAGTCCCGGCACGGGAGGTATGACAGGCGAAGCCCCGGTGCACAGAAGCAGTCTGTCATAACTCACGGCTGTCCCGTCGTCAAGGTGCACCAGCTTTTTGTCAGGGTCGATCCTTACAGCAGTCTTATTCAGCATAAGTTCGCAGTTATTGTCGCTGTAAAAACTGTCGCCCCTGTATTTCATCCTGTTTTCATCAGTCTTGCCCATAAGCAGGTAAGATATCAGGGGTCTTGAATAGACATGGTATCTTTCATTGCTGATGATCACGATACTGCCGGCAGTATCATTCTTCCGGATTGCTTCCACTGCGCCGACGGCTGCTGTGGAATTGCCGACTATCACGTATTTCATGCTATTCACCCCTCTCCTCGAACACGATCGCCCCGTTGGGGCAGCCGGTAACGCACCTGGGCGTTCCCTCGCGCGTCTTTATGCAGAGTTCACACTTCTGTATGGCCCCGTCTTCAGACGGATAGACCGCTCCGTAGGGACAGGACAGGATACATGTATAGCACCCGATGCACCTGTCCCTGTCGATCATTATGATGCCGTTGACTTTCGTCAGCGCGCCGGTTATGCAGCTTTTTACGCAGAGCGGCTCATTGCAGTGGCGGCATGAGACCGCAAAACTGATGCCGTCCTTTTCCTCTATCCTGATCCTTGGGCTGATCCTGACATCTTTCAGCGCCCTTGCCATGTCTTTTTCGTTGGTCGACGCAAAAGCGCAGAAGTACTCGCATAAGTGACATCCAAGACACCATTGTTCATTCACATAAACACGTTTCATATCCCAACCACCGTCGCAATAATTTCCGGTATTACTCGCCGGCATGCTTTATGCCGAGTATCTCGAGTTCCTTTTCGTTCAGGCCTACACCCCGGAGCATGAGCCTGTTGCCCTTCAGGGCTTCGATGGAGTTGATCCCCATGCCTCCCATCATTTCCTTGATCTCGTGCTTCCAGGCGGTCATCAGGTTCACGAGCCTCCTGTATCCCAGTTCGGGGTTGAGTCGCTTTACGAGATCCTCCCTCTGGGTGGCGATCCCCCAGTTGCACTTGCCGGTATGGCAGCTCCGGCACAGGTGGCACCCCAGGGCAATGAGGGCCGCAGTCCCTATATACACGCAGTCGGCGCCAAGGGCTATGGCCTTTACCACATCGGCACTTGAACGGATGCTTCCGCCCACCACTATGGACACGTTCCTGCGGATACCCTCTTCGCGGAGCCGTTTGTCGACACTCGCCAGGGCCAGTTCGATGGGGATGCCCACATGGTCGCGTATCCTGGTGGGAGCAGCGCCCGTCCCGCCGCGGAAACCGTCGATGGCGATTATGTCTGCTCCGCTGCGGGCAATACCGCTGGCGATCGCCGCAACATTGTGGACGGCGGCGATCTTAACTATCACAGGCTTCGTATAGCCGGTCGCTTCCTTCAGTGAATACACCAGCTGGCGCAGGTCCTCGATGGAATAGATGTCGTGATGGGGAGCCGGCGATATGGCATCGGTGCCTTCAGGTATCATTCTGGTCTTCGAGATGTCACCCACTATTTTCGCTCCGGGCAGATGCCCTCCGATGCCCGGCTTCGCGCCCTGTCCCATCTTGATCTCGATGGCGGCTCCGCTGTTCAGGTATGTCTTGTGTACTCCGAATCGTCCCGAAGCCACCTGTACGATCGTATTCTTCCCATACTTGTACAGGTTTTCATGCAGACCGCCCTCCCCGGTGTTGTACAGTATCCCGAGTTCAGCGGCTGCCCTTGCAAGGCTCTCATGTGCGTTGTAGCTGATCGAGCCATAGCTCATCGCCGAAAACATCACCGGCATGGAAAGCTGAAGCTGGGGCGGCAGGTTGTTCTTCAGCCGCCCGTTTTCATCCCTTTCGATGTTTTCTGGCTTTGCTCCGAGGAACACCCTGGTTTCCATGGGTTCCCTGAGCGGGTCTATTGAAGGGTTCGTGACCTGGGAAGCGTTGAGCAGTATTTTGTCAAAATACACGGGATAATTTAAAGGATTTCCCATGCTCGACAGAAGAACGCCTCCGTTTTCAGCCTGTTTGTAGATCTCGGTGATGGCCTTGCCGCTCCAGTTGGCATTCTCTTTGAAAGTATGGTCCGTTTTGACGATCTTCAGGGCGCGGGTCGGACAGAGTGCCACACACCGGTGGCAGTTGACGCATTTTGAATCATCTGCCGCCATCCTGTTACTGTCGGCAAGGTATTCATGCACTTCGTTCGCGCATTGTCGCTCGCAGACCCTGCAGACGATGCAGCGGTCATGATTCCTGACTACTTCATATTCCGGATAGATATACTGAACAGCCATTACGATTCTCCATTCTCCAGCGTGATTATTACTCCCTCGCCGCCTTTCGGGGCCCAGACCCTGTCCAGGTCGTTCTGTACGACTCTTATGGCGGCTTCTTCGCTTGCCACGTAAACCATGTCATCTTTCTCTCCGACTACCATGCTGCGCAGTTTCAGCCTGTCGTTCAGTGCCATCATGCCGCCTTCGAACCCGACGATTATGGAGAATGGGCCCGTGACGAGCAGTGTATCGAAAGCGCTCCTCAAATACTCAAGTTCTTCCCTTTCCTTCTGCGGTTTCCTCTCTATGGTGGACCAGAACGGCGCTGCGATCACGGAACAGATCTCCTTCAGTGTGAGTCCCTTCTTCCTGTGCAGGTAGTCGATGATGTAGGTTATGACTTCGGTATCCGTCTGCAGCGTGCACTTGTATCCGTACATCTCGATGCAGCGGCGGTTGGCATCGTAGGATGATATCTCGCCGTTGTGTACTACCGAATAGTCGAGGAGCGCGAAGGGATGTGCCCCTCCCCACCAGCCGGGCGTGTTCGTAGGGTACCTGCCGTGCGCCGTGAAGCAGTATCCCTCGTATTCCTCCAGGCGGTAGAACCGTCCCACATCTTCCGGATACCCCATGGCCTTGAATACTCCCATGTTTTTTCCGCTTGAGAATACATACGCACCGTCGATGGCCGTGTTTATCCTGATAACGCATCTTACGACGAATTCCCGCTCGTCAAGCTGGCTGTCGGCAAGCTTCGTCGGCAGCGGCGCGACGAAATACCTCCAGATCAGGGGCTCGTTGGTTATCTGCGGCACCTTCCGCGTCGGTATCTTCGAAAGGTTTATTATATCGAAATGCTCTTCCAGGAACTCCTCGCACTCCTTTTTCGCTATCTTGTCCTCGTAAAATATGTGGAAGGCATAAAAATCCTTGTATTCCGGATAGATCCCATAACCGGCGAATCCGCCGCCGAGGCCGTTGGAGCGCTCATGCATGACGGTTATGGAGTCGATTATGAGTTTGCCGGAAAAGCGTCTGCCCGATCTTGAAAAGATCCCTGATATGGCACATCCTGATACGTTTCTGAACATCCCTTCCCTCATACTTCTCACCTCCGGCTTTTGACCAAAATAACTAAGGCGTCCATCACATAGTCCCTTTCCGGGCGGCGCTGCCTTTCCGGCCGGCGCCTTAACTATCTGATGAACGCCTTTGTTCGTTTTGAATATGATACTATATTACCATTATATATGTCAACACTTTTGAATGTACACATTTAGCAAATTGCAAAAAATCATCATATTTTAGTGATTATGCCTGTACATTTCGTGATTTTTGCAAGTTTTCATTGTGCATATTGCATTTTTATCGGATATAAGGAAGAAAAGTATTGACATCGGCCTTGTGTCATGTTAATCTTTTGCTAGCAGCAAGGGTGCTGTGGAATTGCCTGAACAGCAAAGGTGCTGTGGAGCTACCGGTCCGCGGCATCTTTATTTATTATTTTCAGGCGTTCGCTCAGAGAGGAGTGTGGTCATGAGTCAGCTGACAGTGCCAAAAGGTTATAAATCACTTCTGAGTCTTTACGAGACCCAGGTCGCGATCGGGTTGATAAAGAGGATATTCGAGGACAAACTGGGCAGGGCTCTCAACCTGAAAAGGGTGTCCGCACCATTGTTCGTCCCGGCCGACACCGGTATAAATGATGATCTGAATGGTGTTGAACGCCCCGTGGAATTCGATATCAGGGAAACCGGGACCTGCGCCCAGGTCGTCCAGTCGCTGGCAAAGTGGAAACGCCTGGCGCTGCACAAGTACGGGTTCTCCGTAGGTGAAGGTATATATACAGACATGAATGCGATACGCCGCGACGAAGTAATGGATAACCTCCACTCGATATATGTCGACCAGTGGGACTGGGAAAAAGTCATCAGCCGCGAGCAGAGAAACGAGGAAACGCTGAAGGACACCGTCCGGAAAATCGTCGGAGCCATCTGCGACACACTGGAAGAGATCAGGAAGATGTTTCCGGTCCTTACAACAGATCTTAAAAGGGAGGTTTCCTTCATAACTACCCAGGAACTGGAAGACATGTACCCGGCACTTTCGCCCAGGGAACGTGAAAACGCATACGTCAGGGAACACAGGACGGTCTTCATAATGCAGATAGGAGATGTACTGAGATCCGGCACCAGGCATGACGGTAGGGCACCTGACTATGACGACTGGAAACTCAACGGCGACATCCTGTTCTGGAACGACATACTGCAGTGCGCTTTTGAGATATCCTCGATGGGCATCCGAGTCGACAGCAAATCACTGGACGAACAGCTGACCAAGGCAGGTTGCGACGACCGCAGGAGATTCATGTTCCACAGGATGCTTCTGAACGACGAACTGCCACTGACGATGGGCGGTGGGATCGGCCAGTCAAGGCTCTGCATGCTTCTGCTGCAGAAGGCCCATGTCGGTGAAGTCCAGGTCTCGGTCTGGGACCAGGATACCATTGAAGGGTGTGCCGCAGCAGGCATAGAACTGCTCTGAGCAGGGCAGGAACAATTTTTGCCGGGCAGCCGGATCTATATGGCGGACTGCTCATGTTGGTTTTATTTTACCCCAGACTGCTATTTTATGGAAGGAAGGTGTAAAAATGGCAAATTCGAGTATATCCGAACTCTTCGGCAGCATGGTTTTTGGAGATGGCGTAATGAAAGAGCGGCTGCCGAGAGATATATATAATGCATTGAAGAAAACCATCGAAAATGGCACTCACCTGGAACTCGACGTGGCAAACGTGGTGGCGGCCGTCATGAAAGACTGGGCTATCGAGAAGGGCGCGACACATTTTACCCACTGGTTCCAGCCCATGACAGGCGTGACCGCCGAAAAACATGACAGCTTCATTACACCGGACGGCCGCGGAAAGGCTATCATGGAGTTTTCAGGCAAATCGCTGGTCAAAGGAGAGCCTGACGCGTCCAGTTTCCCTTCCGGCGGCCTCAGGTCCACGTTCGAGGCGAGGGGATACACCGCATGGGATCCTACTTCCTATGCTTTTGTCAAGGGCAAGACGCTTTACATTCCGACTGCTTTCTGTTCATACAGCGGAGAAGCCCTGGACAAGAAGACTCCGCTGCTGCGGTCCATGCAGGCCCTCAACAGGCAGGCGCTCCGGATCCTTCGTTTGTTCGGCGTGACCGACGCGAAACGCGTCCTGTCTTCGGTAGGACCCGAACAGGAATACTTCCTGGTCGACAGGGACGTTTACCTGAAACGCCCTGACCTGATATGCTGCGGCAGGACCCTTTTCGGCGCTAGACCGCCGAAAGGCCAGGAAATGGAAGACCACTATTTCGGCAGTATAAAGCAGCGGGTTTCGGAATTCATGCAGGACCTTAACACAGAATTGTGGAAACTGGGAGTCTACGCAAAGACAGAGCATAACGAAGTGGCCCCGGCCCAGCATGAACTGGCTCCCATCTACGGCGAAGCCAATGTCGCCACGGACCACAACCAGATCATGATGGAAATGCTTAAAACCGTCGCCGCGAAGCATAATCTCGCCTGCCTCCTGCATGAAAAGCCATTCGCGGGCATAAACGGCAGCGGAAAGCACGTCAACTGGTCCATCTCCACTGACACGGGTATCAACCTTCTGGAGCCCGGAGACACGCCATTTGAAAACGCGCAGTTCCTCCTGTTCCTTGTCGCAGTTATCAAAGCGGTCGACGACTACCAGGACCTGCTGCGTGTCTCGGTCGCCAGCGCAGGCAACGATCATCGTCTCGGCGCCAATGAAGCTCCGCCTGCGATCGTTTCGATTTTCCTTGGCGAGGAGCTTACCGAGATCCTCAATGCGATCGAAAACGACACGTTGTACACCGGCAAAGGGCAGACTCTGATGGAGATCGGCGCGACAGTGCTGCCTCATTTCCCGAAGGATACGACCGACCGCAACCGTACATCTCCTTTTGCATTCACTGGCAACAAGTTCGAATTCCGCATGCTCGGTTCCGCATTTTCGATCGCAGGCCCGATCATCGTGCTCAACACCATAGTAGCCGACATACTGTCGCAGTTCGCGGACGAGCTTGAAAACAGCACGGATTTCAAGGGAGACCTTAGCAAACTGATCAAACGCACCATAAAGAACCATAAGCGCATCATTTTCAACGGAAACGGCTATGATGCGTCATGGGTGGAAGAGGCCGAACGCAGGGGTCTGTCCAACCTGAAGACCACCCCCGAAGCGCTGCCGGCGTTCATAGACCCGAAGAACGTGGAAATGTTCGTCCGTCACGGCGTATTCACAGAACACGAGATCCATTCACGCTATGAGATACTGCTTGAGAACTATTCGAAGACCATCAGGATCGAGGCTCTGACGATGACCGACATGGTGAACAAGTATGTGATCCCTGCCGTGGTAAGCTACCAGAATGAACTGGCTGAACTGATACTTAACAAAAAGGCTGTAAATCCCGGGATCGACACCTCTCTTGAAGAAAACCGCCTCAGCAGGATATCGCAGTTGTCGGCTGAGCTCGACAAGAGACTGGACCGCCTTTGCGAACAGACCAGCGAAGTCAGCGGGATCAGCGACACCCTGGCTCTTGCACAGGCATACCGCGAAAAGGTCTTCGCAGCGATGAATGACCTGCGCGAGGTAGTCGACGAGCTTGAACTGATAGTGAGCAGGAAACACTGGACGCTTCCGACCTATACGGACATCCTCTACAGCGTTATATAAGCACTCCTGGTTTCCGATACGACAGGGAAAAACCCACAGCCGGGCTTTACGCCCGAAGCTGTGGGTTTTCCCTTGAGCAACACATCCCTGTATAACAAACTCACGTGAGTTGTTACCTTACATTTCCGGCATATCAGCCGGTCCGGTCAGAAAGACCTCGTCAGCCCCCCTGTCCCATTCGACTCGGTACACGTTCCGCCCCATGTGAACATTCACCTCGCCCGTCAGCACCCTGTGGAGCATCATCGCCGTTACACCTGCTACACAGGCGCCTTCGGCGGTGAAATCAGTTTCTCCTTTCTCAGGATGCCAGAGACGTGCCCTGATGTTTTCCTTATCCAGCACCTGGATAAAAACTATGCTTGCCTTCTCAGGAAACAGGCTGTGTGTACCAAGCGCCGAGCCTGTACCCGGGACATCCACGCTGTCAACATCATCCACGAATACTGCACCATGAGGCGACCCAAAGGACATTGCCGTGACTTTCCAACACTCGCCGTTTACCATGAACGGATCGTTGATACAGTTCGGTGTCGATTTGTGTTTTACCGGTACGAGGCATGGAGCCATGACCGGCTTTCCAAGTGAAATCGTCCTTTTGACCGTAGTATTCATCATATCGCCTCCTTTACCTGCTGAAAACTGCCTGCCAAAGCCAAAACCTTCATTGCCCGCGCGGACCCCAGGATCAAACGACGCCCTGCCTGAGCATAGCGTCGGCGACTTTCCTGAACCCGGCGATGTTAGCTCCGACAACGAAGTTGTCTTCCTGTCCTACTTCCTTTGCAACACTTGAAATGTTGTTGTAAATGTTTATCATGATTTCCCTGAGTTTCCTGTCGACCTTCTCGAAGCTCCAGGATGTAAATGCGGAGTTCTGGCTCATTTCCAGTCCGGATACGGCAACGCCGCCTGCGTTGGCAGCTTTTCCCGGCACAAACAGCACTTTGTTCCGCAGGAACAGTTCCGTAGCTCCCAGCGTGGTCGGCATGTTGGCGCCCTCTGCAACGGCAATGACGCCATTCTTTATGAGTTCTTTCGCATCTTCCTCGTCCAGTTCATTCTGTGTCGCACACGGGAGCGCGACGTCGCACTTTATGTTCCATACGCCCCTTCCCGGGGTATAGACCGCATTTTTACGGTAATTTACATACTCGGAGATCCTGCCGCGCCTTACTTCCTTGATCTCCCTGACAGCCTGGAGATCGATGCCTTCCGGATCATACACAAAACCGTTGGAATCCGACATCGTAACTACTTTCCCGCCAAGCTGCCGGACTTTTTCGGCTGCGTGGACCGCAACGTTACCCGCGCCCGACACGACGACAGTTTTCCCTTCCAGTGAATCACCATGCTGGTTGAGCATTTCCTCCACAAGGTATACCAGTCCGTAACCTGTAGCTTCCGGCCTTCCGAGCGATCCTCCGTATGACAGTCCCTTGCCTGTGAGGGCACCGCTGAACGAGTCGACTATCCTCTTGTACTGTCCGAAAAGGTATCCGATCTCACGTTCGCCGACTCCTATATCTCCGGCAGGTACGTCAGTGTTTTCTCCTATATGGCGGTACAGTTCCGTCATGAAACTTTGGCAGAAAGCCATTATCTCACGATCGGACTTACCCTTCGGGTCGAAATCAGATCCGCCTTTTCCCCCGCCCATGGGCAGTCCGGTAAGGGAGTTCTTCAGGACCTGCTCAAACCCAAGGAATTTTATGATACTCAGGCTGACGCTCGGATGAAAGCGAATGCCGCCCTTGTACGGGCCAATGGCACTGTTGAACTGGACCCTGTAGCCCTTGTTCACACGCACCTTGCCCGAATCGTCGACCCACGGAACGCGGAACATGACGATCCGTTCCGGTTCACAAAGCCTCTCCAGTATTCCTGCCTTCTCATATTCAGGATGGGCGTCCACAAAAGGCTGCAGGGAGGTGAGTACCTCGGTCACGGCCTGATGGAATTCCGGTTCGTTAGGGTTTTGCTTTATCACCTTTTCCAGTACCCTCATTGTATAAGACATGGTCGTTACCTCCTGTCGCAAAATAAAAAAAGACGCCTACCACCACATTAGTTTGCCACTAATGTGCTGATAAACGCCTTTGTTTATCAAAAAAAGTATAACAGCAATTTTATCCTGTTGTCAACAAAAAAGAAAACCGATTTCTTACATTCCGTCAACAGGCTGCAATGCAAAGCTGAATCTTACCTGCTTCTCATTCAGCTGGTACCGCGCAGGCAGGGCAGGACCGCACGAACCAGACCCGATGCCTGAGACCCTGTAGTCGATCCGGAGATGTATCCTGCCGTCCGGCTCAAGCTCATCGGTATGGTTAGCCCTGTGCAGGGCCATCGTGCCGTACCTTGAAACATTGAATTCGAACTCTCCTTCTGCAGTGAAAAGCATGCTGCCGATCCTGAGCATCCTGGTTTTATTATGGTTCCCGTGTTCCTGCGGGCGGACGTACTTAACATATTCAGCATCTGCATTGCTTACATACAGCCCTACACTTGACGCATGACAAAGGTCGCAGTAGCTTTCATAAGGGCCGTTCCCGTAATAGACAAACTCGCTGCTGCTTTCCGGCAGTTCCATTTCAAAACCCAGCCGGGGCAGATATACGGCATCTTCTCTCACCTTTCCGTCCAGGTCAAACAGGACCGTCCCGTCTTCAGTGATACTGATCTCCAGCGTGTACCTGAGAAACGGATACCTCGAAACACCTGCAAGAGAGCCTTCGACAACGATCCTGTTCCCGTCTTCAAGCCGGCAGCCGTATACTTTCGAAAACAGGCAGTCCAGGTTTTCGCCCTGCCAGGTGTCTACGTTTGCCCACTTCGGCAGCATGTTCCTGTCGTTATCGGTAGCAGCCCTGAAAGCGGTAAGCCTCATCCTGCCTTCAAGCTGTTCCTGTCCGTCGATGACAATGCTGGTAAATGTGCCGTAATGCTTTGAAAACACGTATGTGAACCTTTCTCCCTCCGCAATGATCTCCTGCCCGTTTTCCGCCAGTTTCAAGGGCTTTCCGGCAGGTTTTTGCCTTATTTTCGCCGGCAGTTCATGCTGGGTATGCGCAAGGATCTTTCCGTCCCTGACCAGGTAAACGTTTATATGCGCCCCGTAGCTGCACTCGATTTCAGGCACGCTGACCGGCAGCCGGACTGTTCCGTGGGGTTCAAGGGAGATATTGAGTTCTTCTGATTTCAGTATTGCCCCGTCGCTTTCGATTTCGAATTTTACCGTATACTCATTCAGATCAGTAAAGTCGAACCGGTTGTATATCGTCAGGATGCCGTCGCTGAAACTGGTCCGGATAGGCTGGTAAGCTGCCTTGACTTCCAGGCTGCCGGCCTTGAAGGAACGGTCGGCAAAAACCAGGCCGTCGCAGCAGAAATTGCCGTCGTGGGTCAGTTCACCGGCAAAATCGCCGCCGTATCTTTCCACGCCGTTGACGGTGACCACATGGTCCGCCCATTCCCAGACGCATCCGCCGATCAGTTTGGGATACTTATCGAACAGTTCATTGTAATCCCACACGTCTCCCGGCCCATTCCCCATTGCATGCGAATACTCGCACAGGAAAACCGGCATCTTTATATCATCTGATTTTGCGCAGGATTCCAGTTCATCGAGCGGCATATACATTCTCGAAAAAACGTCTGTAACATCGGACGGTTTTTCCCTTGTCGCGTCCTCGCTGTGTATAAGCCTCGTGTTGTCCCTCTGCCTGGTCCACGATATCATCGCAAGATGATTGCGCCCGAACCCGCTTTCGTTCCCGGTTGACCACATTATCACGCTAGGATGGTTCTTGAATGTTTCGACCATTCTCTGCATGCGTTCCACGTGCTCTTTTTCCCATTCGGGCATTGTACACGGCCACTCTCCGGTCTCAGTGTCATACCTGTACGGCATTCCGGGCAGCCGGCGCAGGAACCCGTGCGTTTCGATATCGGTCTCACATACTACGTAAAAGCCCAGTTCATCACACATCTGCAGGAATTTCGGCGCAGGCGGGTAGTGTGATGTCCTGATGCAGTTGATGTTAAGTTCCTTCATCAGCAGCAGGTCCCTGTAAAGCTCTTCTTCCGTCTGGCACCAGCCGTTGTACTTGCTTGTATCGTGGTGGTTTATCCCGTGCAGTTTCACCGGTACTCCGTTTATCAGCAGTTCATGCTTATCAGATATGCCGATTTTCCTGAGTCCGCATCTGAAAGGTATGATTTCGCCGTC
>Ga0134092_1002617_pt1 | contig 13451 bp, 8 predicted proteins | sample 3_6taG_FD_94454 | JGI IMG/M metagenome (GOLD analysis project Ga0134092, IMG submission 94454) | Switchgrass degrading microbial communities from high solid loading bioreactors in New Hampshire, USA - 3_6_20_6_A3 metaG | ecosystem: Engineered > Bioreactor > Semi-continuous > Anaerobic > Digestate...
AAGCTGGACCTGTCAAAGGTTAAGGAATCCGGCAGATTAAAATACCTGGAATATATGGTAATACGGGGATACTATGACAAAGCCCTGGAAGCATTGATGTATTTCGGAACAGAAGGAATTTCTGTTCAAAGGCTTCTTAAATTATGTTCCGGCTGGATAACCAATTCCGGTTTGGATGAGAAAGAGGATCTTTTGTTATACCTTTGTTATTACATATATTCTCAGAATAAATATGATGAATCTATTTTAAATTATTTGGTTAAATATTATATCGGGTCTGTTTATGACATGCTTGATTTATGGCATACGGCAAAAGGGTTTGGAATTGATACCCGTATTTTGGAAGAGCGGCTTTTGGCACAGATTTTATTTACCGAGGCAGATATAGATGATAAGTACGAAGTATTCCTGGAGTATTACAAAGATGTAACCAATCATTTGCTGGTAAAGGCTTTCTTAACATACTGTGCATACAAATATCTGGTCCACGATCAACCGATCTGCGGTGATATAATTCCGATTATACGCAGGGAGTTAAACTATGAGGAAAACAATATAACTTTATTGGCATGGCTAAAATATAACAGTGAAAATACTATGCTTAGTGAGAATGACATAGTATTCATTTCGTATCATATAGACAGGTTTGAAAGGCAAGGCACAGTTTTTCCGTTTTTTAAAAAATATTGTGATACAATAAAATTGCCTGAAAGAATTACAGACAGGTATTATGTGGAATATAGGACCGATCCTAAAAAACAGGTTTTTATTCATTACAGGATGAAAAATAAAGCCGGAGGGGAATACCATACTGAAAGAATGCCCAATGTGTTTTTAGGGATTCACATTAAAGAATTCATACTCTTTTATAATGAAAGCCTTGAATACTACATAACAGAAGAACTTACGGATCAGGTAAATGAAACCGATATAAGGCAACTAAGTTTTACTAATAATCTCGACCTAAACGAAGATACGAAATACAACCGAATAAATAAGATGCTGAAAGCCCTTGACAAACGGGAAGATGAAATCCTACTTGATATGATGGAAGAGTATATTATATACGAGTATATAATAAATGAGTGTTACGAACCGCTTCCTTAAGCTCTTTTTGAAATTTAAGCATAAGATAGGGGAATTGGAATGGACAACCCGAGAAAATTGATTGTAGGTTTTGATCTGTGTGATGACTATTCACAGATCAGTTGTTTCAGCTATAAGACCTATGAACCGATATCCATAAGTCCAAGTGATGATGAGGAAGATACCCTTATTCCGACAGCCCTTGCCGTAAGATACGATACCGGTATATGGCTGTTTGGCAAAGAGGCAGTACGTTGTGCGAAAGAAGGTTCTGCGGTACTGGTCGATAAGCTGATTACAAAACTAAAAAATAAAGAAGCAGTGGAAATAGACGGGCAAAGTTACGGTCCTGTAACACTTCTTGAAAAATATTTCAGAAAAACACTAACTCTTATAAAGAATTATTTCCCCACAGAAACAATAACCCGTTTGGTAGTTACCATAGATGAAATGGATACGGACTTATTTGAAGGGATTTATGAAGCTTTATATATGCTTGGAATTGATAAGGACAGGGCTACCGTAATAAGCCACGGAAGCAGCTTTATGTATTATGCCTTAAGTCAGGAAAAGGAGCTTTGGCTCAATGATGTAGGATTATTTGATTTTAATGAAAATGGGCTGTACTATTATCAGATTAGTATTAACCGCAGGTTAAATCCTATGATAGCCGGGATGGAAAAAAGGGATTTTTCGGATACTTTAAACTATAAAATGTTAAAAAATAAAAAAGTTGATTTAAAGTATGCATTTGAAACCATAGCCCATACTGCAATGTATAAACAAATTATATCCACTTTGTATATTACGGGAAGAGGTTTTGAGGGAGGCTGGGCAGATGACGTAATCAAAAGCCTTTGTGCAGGCCGCAGGGTATTTATGGGGCAAAGTCTTTATACAAAAGGTGCCTGCTATGCGGCAAAGGAGTTGTCCGGTGATGAAAAGCTTGGGGATATAATCTTACTTAATAATGATATGATTGTCAGTTCCATATGGATAAAAGTTTATGTGGACGGGCATATAAAGGAAGTTATGCTGTCAGATGCGGCCGTTCCCTGGTATGAAGTAAACAGTGAAATAGAGGTTATACCGGATGAAGAGGCAGATATAGAAATCATATTCAGGAATATATTAACGAAGGAAATTATCAGAGAGAGAATACCCCTTTATAACTTACCTGAAAGACCGAACAGGATGACCAGGCTGAAAATAAGTATATCCTGCCTGGATAAGTCCAAAGTCAAAATAGTTATTACAGATTTGGGATTTGGGGATATATATCCTGCTTTGGGTGTAGCAGCTGAATATGTATTAGATATATAATAAGTATCAGTGAGAAACAAATGACAAGTGGGGAAAGAGCATGGGAAAACTAATACTGTGCAGCGGAAAAAGGACGGACAGGCCATACGTACTTCCGGATTCGGGAGAGAGGATATATTCGATTGAGGAATTATGTTATTACATATATAATAATGTATATTCCATTGAAGAAGCCATGTTTACCGCTTCTTTGATAGACTGGATAGGAAAAGAGCTTGGCTTGTCCGAAAGAGCTGAAAAGCTTTATACATTAAAAAAACAGGGTGCCGATCTTAAAACCTTGATTACGGTAGTATTATGCAGCGCGGACTATTATACGGAAAGTGAAATAAAGAAGCTGCTTTCGGTAATAGACGAAATAAGAGCAATGCCTTCGGCAAGACGCCGGTATCTGAAAGCTAATGCTTATTTAAAAAGAAAACTGTATTCGGAGGCTGCAGCCGAATATGAAAGCCTGCTGGTATCTGAAGATGCAATAAACTTAGACCCTAAGTCGTACGGGGATGTACTGCATAATCTTGCTATTGCCAAATTGCATTTATACGGTCCTGGGAAAGCCCTGGAGCTTTTTAGGCAGGCTTACGAAAGAAATCAGAGGCCGGAAAGCCTAAAACAATATCTTTATACTCTGTGGCAATGCCAAGACAGGGAAATGTTTTATGAAAAATTAAAAGAATATAATGCGGACGATGAAACTGCCGCTAAAATTGCTCTTAAGCTGGAACAGTTGTCAGACGAAGCAAGACTATCCGGGGATATGAAGGAATTGCAGATACTAAGGGCTTTGTATAAAACAGGAAAGACAGAAGAATTTGAGATAAAATGCAAAGAGATGTTAGACAGGTGGATAAAGGAAATAAGGTCAATATAATTAACCATAAGGACGGATATAATTAACTTAAGGATAGGAGATATAATATTATGGGTTGGCTTAAAAATTTATTTATTAAACCTGACAATAAGGAATTAAAAGAAAATAAGGAACAAGTTATACCGGATAAGAATAAGGAGCATATTTTACCGGTAAAAAGCAGTAAAGTTTCCGATTTTAACAAGTATGTTAGGGAAAACAGTGAAATTATAACTGAAAGCCATCGCTTAATAGAGGAAGCCAAGACGGAATATCAGGCGGTGACCTCATATTTGACCGATATACAAAAAATAGATATGATTCCCATGGAGCAAAGGGGGGAATTGGAAGAGGCGGCAAGTAATATCGTAAACTTAAGCAAAGAAAGGGAAATGATCCAAAACAGAAAGTATGATATCACAGATACCCAGTATCGCCTGTTTGAACGGTATGAGATGCAAATTCCGAAAGAATTGGCGGCAGTCAAAGAAGCGGAAAGCTATCAGGAAAGTATTGAGTCAGATTTAAAACGATTGGAACAGGAAAAGCAAAACTTTCTTAATGAAAAGGATGAAATTGCTTATAAACAGACTTTCCTTAAAGGAATTGCTGTTGCTACCTGCGTGATTATAGTACTCCTTTTTGCTATATTTGCAATTTTAACTACTTACACAAATTCAAATATGACTCTTCCTTTCCTTCTTACGGTATTGATGGGCATGGCTACTGCTCTTTATATATTTATGGAAGCCAGAAAAAATGCCAATGATATACAATTGGTGCGTATTAAACTTAACAAGGTTATTATGCTTGCAAATAAAGTGACTATAAAATCAGTTAATAACCGTAATTATCTGGATTATATATATAATAAATATATGGTAGACAATTATGAGCAGTTTAAAAATTGTTGGGAGCAGTTTGTCAAAATAAAAGATGAGAATAAAAAATACAGAAGCAATTCGCAACTTTTGGAATACTATTATGAAAGACTTATAAATGAACTTAAAAGATTTGGCGTTAATGATGCGGAAATTTGGATCTATCAGCCGTCGGCTATTCTGGACAGCAGAGAAATGGTGGAAATCCGGCACAGGCTTAATGTTCGCAGGCAGAAGTTAAGGGAAAGAATTGATACTTATCAGAAGCAAAAAGAAGAAGCAGCAAAAAACATTATATCCATGATTAAAGCATGTCCGGAAAGAAAAGATGATGCTATCCGCATTCTGGATGAGTATAAAATACGCCAGGATGTATTGGAGTCCCAGATTTAAGTATTATAACTCGCATATTATTGAGGATGCGAATGGAGAATACAGTGAAACCTTTCAAGGACATAAGCAGTAAGGGTTGTTGTTTTGTTTTATATGTTAAAGACAAAGAAATTTTTGTGTAAAGACGGATATAATGAGGAATAAGGCGGTTGCTATAGAGATAAAATGATGGATATAGTACAGAAAAGCATCTTAAGAATTATAATAAAATAAATTCAAACATTATAAGTAAAAGAATAAAACTAAGCACTTGACAGAAATGTAAACTTTGCATAATATAGTAGTAATCTTTATATTTGCTAAATGCAGTGAAAAAGAGGAGTAGGTAAGGAACACTTAACAGAGAGGACCATTCACCGGCTGAGAGATGGTCTATAAGCGGTCTTACCGAAGGTAGCTTTGGAGCAGCATTTCTGAAGCCTGATTACTACAGGTGTGTAGGAAATGACGGATTGTCCCCGTTAAAGACTAATGAGGTGGCTTTACGTATGTGAGTTAATTGTATTAATTCATAAAATGTAAGCCATGAATAAAGGTGGTACCACGGTTCTTCGTCCTTTGCGTCGAAGGACCTTTTTTAATATCCGTTTTTATACCGAATAATCTCTAATCTATGCAAAATTTTAAGGACTTAATCCACCTTACGGTTTGATAAACTAAAATTTATTTTATAAGTTATTTGGTTAATCAAACCATCAAAAAAATTTGCTTAATAATCACTATGGTTTTTATGCTGTTTAGTTACGCTATAAAGATTGTAAAATTACAATTTTCAAAAAGGAAAGGCTTGCACAGTTTTTTCATAATTAAAAGAGAGGAGAGGTTACCGTGAAGAAAGAATTGGCAAAGACTTACAATCCCAAAGACATTGAAGAAAAGCTATATCAAAAATGGTTGGACAACAAATACTTCCGCGCAACGGTTGATTGGAGCAGAAAGCCGTTTACTATTGTGATTCCGCCGCCAAATATAACCGGTCAATTGCATATGGGTCATGCTCTTGATAATACACTACAGGACATTTTAATTAGATTTAAAAGGATGCAGGGATATAATGCCCTTTGGCAGCCGGGGACGGACCATGCAAGTATAGCTACCGAAGTTAAGATTATCGAGCAGCTTAAAAAAGAAGGAATAGAAAAAGAAGACCTGGGAAGAGAGGGTTTTCTTGAAAGGGCATGGAAATGGAAGGAAGAATACGGCGGCAGGATCATATCCCAGCTTAAGAAACTTGGTTCTTCCTGTGATTGGGACAGAGAAAGATTTACCATGGATGAAGGATGCAACAAGGCCGTAAATAAGGTATTTGTTGATCTTTATAAGAAGGGCTATATATATAAAGGCTCCAAAATCATCAACTGGTGTCCGGTATGCCATACTTCCATATCCGACGCAGAGGTTGAGCATGAAGAAAAGGAAGGCCATTTCTGGCATATCAAATATCCTGTTGTAGGTGAAGAAGGATATGTTGAGATAGCTACCACAAGGCCTGAAACCATGCTCGGAGATACGGCGGTAGCGGTAAATCCGGAGGATGACAGATACAAACATTTAATAGGCAAGAAAGTACTTCTTCCTATAGTAAACAGGGAGATACCTGTTATTGCCGATTCTTATGTTGACATGGAATTCGGAACCGGTGTAGTTAAGATTACTCCTGCCCATGACCCCAATGACTTTGAAGTTGGAAGACGTCATAACCTTACTGAAATTAATATCATGAATGATGATGCTACCATCAATGAAAATGGCGGCAAATTTGCCGGCATGGACCGTTACGAAGCAAGAAAGGCAATAGTAGAGGAGCTTAAAGAACTGGGGCTTTTGGTTAAAGTAGAAAAGCATATTCATAACGTAGGTACCCATGACCGCTGCAAAACAACCATAGAGCCGCTTATTAAACCCCAATGGTTTGTTAAGATGGATGAGCTTATAAAGCCTGCCGTAGAAGCCGTAAAATCCGGTGAAATCGAAATTATTCCTGACAGATTTAATAAGATATACTTTAACTGGACAGATAATATCAGAGACTGGTGTATATCCAGACAGCTTTGGTGGGGACACAGAATTCCGGCTTATTACTGCGATTCTTGTGGCGAAATAATTGTAGCAGAAGAAGAGCCTTCCAGATGCCATGTTTGCGGAAACACCAACTTAAGGCAGGACGAGGATACATTGGATACCTGGTTCTCATCCGCATTATGGCCTTTCTCTACATTAGGTTGGCCTGAAAAGACAGAAGATCTTGAGTATTTCTATCCTACTGATGTTTTGGTTACCGGATATGATATTATATTCTTCTGGGTAATAAGAATGGTATTTTCTGGATATGCCCATACCGGCAAGAAGCCTTTCAATAAGGTATTGATTCACGGCCTGGTAAGAGATTCACTGGGCAGAAAGATGAGCAAGTCCCTGGGTAACGGTATCGACCCTCTTGAAGTAATAGATAAATACGGTGCCGACGCTCTAAGATTTACCTTGATTACAGGAAATGCTCCCGGAAACGATATGCGCTTCTACTGGGAGAGAGTTGAAGCAAGCAGAAATTTCGCCAATAAGGTATGGAATGCTTCTAGGTTCATAATGATGAATCTTGAAAAAGCCGAGTTAACCAAGACTATTGATGAGAATTTACTGACTCCGGCAGACCGCTGGATTTTATCAAAGGCCAACAAGCTTGTAAAAGAGGTAACCGATAATCTTGAAACCTTTGAAATCGGTATCGCAGCTCAGAAAATTTATGATTTTATCTGGGAGGAATTCTGCGACTGGTATATTGAGATGGTTAAGCCCAGACTCTATAACGACCAGGATGAAACCAAGACAGCAGCCCTTTGGACTTTGCAACATGTGCTGACCGTATCCTTAAAACTGCTTCATCCTTATATGCCTTTCGTAACAGAGGAAATATTCTGCACTCTACAGGAGATGACCGGGCTTAAAGAAAAAGATTCAATCATGATATCCTCATGGCCCGAATACAATCCCGACTGGGAGTTTGAAAAAGATGCGGAAAGTATCGAGCTTATAAAGGAAGCCGTAAAAGGTATCCGTAACGTAAGATCCCAGATGAATGTTCCGCCAAGCAGAAAGGCAAAAGTGATTGTAGTCTCCGATAACGAAAGGGTAAAAGAAATATTTACCGAGAGCAAAGCCTTCTTTGCCGCATTAGGTATGGCAAGCGAAGTTTTGGTTCAGGATGATAAATCGGGTATCGGAGAAGATGCGGTATCAACCGTTATTCGAGGAGGAACAATCTACATCCCGTTTGAAGATCTGGTAGATATAGACAAAGAAATAGAGCGCCTGGAAAAAGAAAAGGAACGCTTAGAGCAGGAGTTAAAGAGGGTTAACGGAATGCTTTCCAATCCAAACTTCATATCCAAGGCTCCTGAAAGCAAAGTTGCGGAAGAAAGGGCTAAACTTGAGAAATATACAGATATGATGAAACAGGTTATGGACAGACTGGAGAGCCTGAAAAAATAGAAATATGAAAAAGTAAAATATTTTAATAAGAAAGACGCGTTGCAGGATAGCTGTTAAAGCCAGAATGCCACGCGTCTTTTTGTCATAAGTAAAAGAAAAAAACTGACTGGTTTAGAAATCTCATGATTTTATGTAATATCTTTTTCTGCCCGTTTTCTTTTTCTTATAGTTAACTTATATATTTTAATAATTTTCTTATATATTCAGAGAAGGCATAGAGTTTAATATGATTAAGTTTCGTATTTAATAAATGCAGAGGTTAGTATATTTGTAGCGGCAATAAAAAATAATATCTTTAGTTAAAGATATACAAAAGGTTAATAAAGCCAGAATATATTTAATACAATATAATTTTATAATATATAATTGACATAAATAAAATATCATGGTAGTATAAACCAAAGTATCATAAACCTTCACTGAAAGGAGGAAGATTAATGAAACTAAAAGACAAAGTTGCGATAGTAACCGGTGCCGCTTCGGGAATGGGTAAAGCAATAGCCATTCGTTTTGCGAAAGAAGGGGCGAAAGTAGTACTTTCCGATATAAATCAGCCGGCACTTGATGAAGTGGTAGCACAGATAAAATCAGAAAACGGAGAGGCATTGGGCATTACAGCAGATGTGGCAAAGAAGGAAGATACGGACAATCTGGTGGATCTAACGGTAAAAACTTATTCAACTGTTGATATACTCGTTAACAATGCTGGTATTATGGATAACTTTGTTCCGGTAGCCGAGCTTTCCGATGAACTGTGGGATAAGGTTATCGGTATAAACACTACAGGGCCAATGAGGTTAATAAGAAAATGTATGCCTATTTTCTTGAAAAACGGAAAAGGTATAATAATAAATAATGCTTCCATAGGAGGGTTATTCGGTTCCCGTGCCGGAGCAGCCTATACTGCATCAAAACATGCATTGATAGGTCTTACTAAAAACATCGGATTTCAATATGCAAACCTAGGAATACGCTGCAATGCCATAGCACCGGGCGGGGTAATAACCAATATACAAACTACTATGGATAATCCGGACAAGTTCGGTAAAGAACGGGCTATGTCCGGCTCTGCCAATAATCCAAGATTTGCACAAGCGGATGAAATAGCACATATAGCCGTATTTTTGGCATCGGATGATTCAAGTTTTGTAAACGGGGCGGTAATTACAGCCGACGGAGGATGGACAGCATATTAAGTTATGAAAATTTAAATAGGTATTTAATTAAACTAATAAAAATTCGCAATGAATATAAAAAATGCCTCTGCTTTATTTAAAGCGGAGGCATTTACAAAATTATCTTTAGTATTACATAAATATTAAATATAATTAATAATGAATTGTATAATTTAAATGAACTTGAAATTAAATACCGTATACATTATTATAGTTGTATATAAAAGCATATGAATTAACAAAAGATTCTGAATAAGACAAGAGAGAGGAATTTAGTTATGTTGCAGGATGAATATATTAAATTTACAATCGGAAAGCAAAAACATATAGCCCTGATAGCCCATGACAGCAAAAAGCAGGAAATGATTGAATGGGTTGAGGCAAATAAAGAGATATTGAGAAATCATTTTCTTAGCGGAACCGGAACCACAGCCAGACTGATTTCGGAAAAAACGGATCTTCCGGTTAAGGCTTACAACAGCGGCCCTCTGGGGGGAGATCAGCAGATAGGATCAAGAATTGTTGAAGGGAATATCGATTTTGTCATATTCTTCTGGGACCCGCTTGCAGCCCAGCCCCATGATCCTGACGTTAAAGCATTACTTAGAATTGCTGCCGTGTACGATATACCGATAGCAAATAACAGGGCAACTGCTGATTTTTTGATTACTTCAAAATACATGTCCGAAGAGTACGAGAGAAAAGTAATCAATTATAATAAAGTTATCAACAGCAGACTGAATGAACTGGCAAAAGATTAATAACGAACAAGCCATACATCTGTTAATTAAATCAATAAAGCATAGTAAAATAAAGCATTTTAAATTTATATTATAAAAAGCATCATTATAAAGACAGATTTCATTCTCTGCTTTCTTATAATGATGCTTCTTTTATTAATAAAGTAAAATTACATATTATACTATTCTTTATAATCACTTGCCAGACAATCGATAAAATACCTGGCACCTTCGGATAAAGGTAAATCCAGATTGTAAGCTGCGACAAGCTTTCTTGTAGGAAGTTCCTGTTCGGTTTCGATTATAGCCAGATCTCCCAGGTCATTGATGCAAAAATCGGGTACAAAGGCGATACCGAGTCCTATTTTTGCAAGGTCTATCAAAAGGTCATTACTTGCAAGTTCAATGGCAGGAACCAGATCAAGGGAATGCTCCAGGAATAAATTATGCAGGAATATACTGGTGGTAGCCCTTTTTTCCAGCATCAATATCGGGTATTTTTGAAGTTCCTGAAAGCTTACTGGACGGTCATGCAGAGGAAAAACATCCTTTTTTGCAATAAATACATCACGAAATTCCTTAACAGGAATAATATCCATCATATCATTCAGGGCAGGGTTAGGCGAGTTTGTAACAATAACGTCTACTTCGTTGCGTTCAAGCATCCTTGCGCACTGCATAGAGGTACCGTTGGATACTTTTATATGGATATTGGGGAATTCTCTGTGGAACCGGTTTAGATAAGGGACAAGATAATATCTGCATATTGTATCACTGGCACCGATTCTTAACTGAACGCCGACTTTGGGGTCGGCACAAAGCTGATTTTCACCGCGGGTAATTAAATTTACCGCAGGCTCAATATGCTTAAGCAGTAATTCCCCTTCTTTGGTAAGAGCCACCCGTTTGGTACTGCGGATAAATAACTGCTGATTTAACCTTTTTTCCAAGGTTTTAATGGACTGGCTGACCGCCGACTGAGATATAAACAAAGCTTCAGCAGCTTCAGAAAAACTTAGGCTTTTTGCCACATAATAAAATACTTTATACAGTTCGTAATTTATATCCAAAACAGTTCCTCCTTTGTTATAATTAGTGGAAATTAAGCCTAAACACCTGCAAGCGGGCAAGGCCACCGACTATATTAGTTTACATATATTAGAATCCCTAATAAAAGCATTTACATATATTAATTTTAATTATAAGACAACTTATGTTATAATGCAAGAAAATGATGGACAATTATACATGAATAATTTAAAAATTATCATAAATAACATATATCATAAGGAACAGGAGATTGTTAATGAGCAGCGTAAGAAGAATTTATGTAGAAAAGAAAGAACCCTATGCTGTCCGTGCAAAAGAACTGGAAGTGGAGTTAAAGAACTATTTGGGGATAAAAGGGCTGAAATCAGTCAGAGTACTTAACAGATATATGATAGATAATGTAAGTGATGATACATACGAAAAGGCATTGAATACGGTTTTTATGGAACCGCCTGTTGATATTTTATTTGAAGAATATCTTCCTATAAACCCGGGTGACAGAATATTTTCGGTAGAATATCTTCCCGGACAGTTTGACCAAAGGGCGGATTCCGCGGAGCAATGTTTAAAGCTTCTTAATGAAAACGAAGAACCTGTAATCCGTTCGGCTACTACATACGTTTTATCCGGAGATATTTCCGATGAAGAATTTCAAAAAATAAAGGCTTATTGTATTAATCCGGTAGATTCCAGAGAAACGGACGAAGAAAAACCCGATACCCTGGTTGCAAAATTTGAAGAACCTGAGGATGTAGAAATACTTTCGGGTTTTATAAATATGAACGATGAAGATCTGAAAAAACTGTACGATTCCCTTAATCTGGCAATGACTTTGGCTGACCTTCGCCATATTCAGAATTATTTCAGGGATACGGAAAAAAGAGATCCGTATATAACCGAAATCCGCGTACTTGATACTTATTGGTCCGACCATTGCAGACATACTACCTTCTTAACGGAACTTAAGGACATTAAGTTTGAAGAAGGGTATTATACAGAACCGATAAAGGCTGCATTTTTCTGTTATACCAATGACAGGGAAAAGTTTTATAAAGGCAGGGATGATAAATACATCTCCCTTATGGATATAGCTACTTTGGCTATGAAGAAACTTAAAGCCGACGGCATGCTGGATGACATGGAAGTATCCGAGGAAATCAATGCCTGCTCAATAATTGTTCCTGTGGAAATAGACGGTAAGACGGAAGAGTGGCTTGTATTCTTTAAGAACGAAACACATAACCATCCTACCGAGATTGAACCTTTCGGAGGTGCCGCCACTTGCCTTGGCGGTGCCATCCGGGACCCCTTATCGGGCAGAGGCTATGTCTATCAGGCTATGAGGGTCACCGGAGCTGCCGATCCTACCCAACCTATAGAAGCTACTATGAAGGGTAAGCTCCCTCAAAGAAAAATATGTACCGAGGCGGCAAAAGGATACAGTTCATACGGAAATCAGATCGGGCTTGCGACAGGTCTGGTGGATGAGGTTTATCATCCCGGTTATGTGGCTAAAAGGCTGGAGATCGGAGCTGTTATGGGAGCAGCCCCCAGAAAATATGTCAAGCGTGAAAAATGCGAACCGGGGGATATTATTATACTTCTGGGAGGAAGAACCGGAAGAGACGGTATCGGAGGTGCTACAGGCTCTTCGAAAATTCATACAACAAAATCCATAGATACCTGCGGGGCTGAAGTACAAAAAGGAAATCCTCCTACCGAACGTAAGATACAAAGATTGTTCAGAAGGCCTGAAGTCTGCCTTCTTATAAAAAAATGCAATGATTTCGGAGCCGGCGGTGTATCAGTGGCAATAGGAGAGCTGGCTGACGGACTGCATATATATTTGGATAAGGTACCTAAAAAATATGCGGGCCTTGACGGAACCGAACTGGCAATTTCAGAATCCCAGGAAAGGATGGCTGTTGTAGTAAGTCCCGAAGATGTCGGTAAATTTATGTCATATGCCGAAGAAGAAAACCTGGAAGCTGTGGCGGTGGCTGAGGTTACCGATACCGGAAGGCTGATTATGGAATGGAGAGGCAAAAAGATTGTAAATATTTCCAGGGAATTTTTAAATACCAACGGGGCCCATCAGGAAGCGGATGCTTTTGTAACCGTTCCTGACAAAGATAATAATTATTTTAAACTGGGAGCTTTACCTTTTATTCACGAAAATATAAGCATAAAAGATAAATGGTTAAAAGCTTTGGCCGATCTTAACATATGCTCCAAAAAAGGCCTGGTAGAAATGTTTGACAGCTCCATAGGAGCTTCTACAGTTACCATGCCATACGGAGGAAAATACCAGAGGACTCCTATACAGACCATGGTGGCAAAGCTGCCTGTGCTGGAAGGAAAATGCGACAGCGTATCCATGATGAGCTATGGATTTGATCCTTACCTTTCCAGTTGGTCGCCGTTTCATGGGGCTGTGTATGCGGTAATATCTTCAGTGGCAAAA
>Ga0134092_1002618_pt1 | contig 13444 bp, 18 predicted proteins | sample 3_6taG_FD_94454 | JGI IMG/M metagenome (GOLD analysis project Ga0134092, IMG submission 94454) | Switchgrass degrading microbial communities from high solid loading bioreactors in New Hampshire, USA - 3_6_20_6_A3 metaG | ecosystem: Engineered > Bioreactor > Semi-continuous > Anaerobic >...
CTTAGAAATAACCAATTTTGTCTTTGTTAAAACTGATCATTTAAAAATCCTTTTGTTTTGGCAATCAATATCCTTACTAAAAATAAATTATTTCTTTAATGATTAATGTATTGTATTCCATTATTAGCAAGACTTTTAAATCCTGCATCCTTAAATACTTTTTTATCACTGATGCAATAAACAAAGGTTCCGTTCATTGCCATAAGGTAATACTTGTCATATCTTTTTTCATATTCATAAAAAGCCGTTTCCGCATTTTCCTCCGTTAAACCATAGCAGATATCAATAAATTCTTTACCTTTTGTGGCATAAATTCTATAACAGGAAATATCACTGTCAAAAACGGTATCATAATATTCAATATCGTACCCCTTATCCTTAAGATTCTGAAGTAATTGCTCCTTCTGCGGAACAGCATCTTCCGGCCTGGTTTCTTCAACTCCATTTGAAGTTATCTTTCTTTCTACGTGGGCAATCCCGTAATTTCTTTCTATATTTCCTTTTTTACCGTCCTTTTTTATCACATATACCGATACAAATATGATAGCAATAAAAGCAACAATAACTACTACAGCAGGTACAATTACATTTCTTTTATTCATATCAAAACTCCTTTCCTTTAATATCAAATATCGTTATATACTCTATTGATCTCTTTACCTTCGAAGCACAACACGATGTCCGCTAAATTCTCATTAACCTTTATTTTCATAAATTTTATCATTATGTATTTTCCGTTTCAATCTACATATGTCATAATAGTTTTCTAATGACAATGATTTGGACATAATTATATGTTCAATTAGAATCATCGAACCCATTAACAATTATTAAGTTCATATCAATTTCAAAATTTCGCGCAAAGCATAATATATACCTTCCTCATCATTGCCAAGAGTTATATAACCGGCACAAGACTTAACCTCATCACATGCATTTCCCATAGCAATAGAATTTTTAAACCCTTTTAACATCTCCATGTCATTAAAATCATCACCGAATACCGCAACTTCATCATGATTTAACCTGCACAATTCTATCAATCTATCGATTGCCAGTTTTTTATTAACTCTCTTGTCTACTATCTCAATACTTTTAAAATCATTCCTCCCCGTAAGGTAAACATTCGCTATTGTGCCTATAGTATTAATCAATTTATCCCGCAGCTCCGGCAGTATGTCCCATGGAGAAAAAATGACTATTTTGACAACATGCGCATATACTATGTTTTCAAAGGGAACACGGTCAACATCATCCACCCCCCATAGCTTATACTCGTTATCGGATAGATTAAAGCGGAAACTATGCTTTTCATCCTTCATCTGTATTGCCAGATTAGCGTCTCTATATTGCTTAATGACCTCAATGCTTTTTCTTACTGCTTCTTCAGGTAAAAAAGTATAAAGTTTATTGTTGCTGCAGCAAATACATCCACCATTATAAAACACCCCTCCATCCTGAAGGAGTTCTTCTTCATCTCCGGTCAGATTAAGCATTTTAGAAAGCAATGGAGGCCTTGCAGTTGCGGTAAAAACCTTTATTCCCATATCTCTGCATGCTTTTAACGCAGTTTTTGTTTTACTCGATAACTTCTTGGCAGATGTAAGCAGTGTACCGTCAAGGTCAAAAAACAAAGCTTTTATCAATTTTCTCCCCCCCATACCTATAAAAAACCCGCATAATTAATAAAAAAGCAACTCCTCAGGGTTGGCTATCCAAGCTTTACAACCGACTTTGCCCGGAACATCATGGAGCAAAGGCACTTTTTAAGATATTCCCATAATGTTTTGATTTTGTCAAGATATTCCTCTGCTTTTCCAATACATAATCACCGGTTTTAACCACCTGAATTGATGTCTTGGGTTGATTTTTTGCACCTTACGTTTACTGGAACATATCAATATGTATAATCGTCTATTTAAGCAAGAGTAAAAAACTGGCAACTTGTTTTGACATAGTATTAAACATCAATGTGATTGCTTTTCCGGTTACTTTGAAAACGGAGAGCAGTTGTATCCTATAATTAGAATAAATGGAGGGTGATATTAAAATGAAACCGCTCAAAAGTATTTTAACATTATTTGTGGCTCTCTCTTTTCTGTTCCCTGTGGCATGTTCCTTTAAAATTGATAAACTAGCATCTGTCAATGAAGAAAATACTCCTGATGAAACCGTCGACGGGGCAGAGACTTCTATTGCATCTATTGATAAAGAAGATACATCTGTTGCAGTAACCAATGAAGATTCTGCCATAATTGATGTTACAAGACTTCCCTTGGTAGTTAAGTCTGTCGAAGATTTAAAGCTTGCGATAGCAGAGAGTGCATCACAAAAAACACTAGATATGGATTATGATCCCGAAATAAACCTATCCTCCATTGATTATTTCTATGTACCAACAGTAGAATTTGAAAATCATGAGCTGTTTCAAATAGAGGTATTGAAGTACTATATTGTCTATTATTATTTGCCCAAGGATATTATTTAGAGTCCACAACCGTCATTTGATTACAATACAGGTATAAAAATCATGTTCTCAAGAAAACCCATTGACAAAGATCCGCTGGCCCCTATAGTAGAGCAAACCGGAATTCCATTAACCGAAGATAATATCCTGTATGATAAGAGCCGGAATACAGTATTTTTTTCAGTTGGATATGCAATTATGAGCATTACAGTTCCGGATGAACTCAATGATTATGATTATCTAAAGAATCTCGGTTTAGCAGAAATAGTATATGTGATAAAAGATAAACCGGATTCATAATCGCATTCCACATGGCTTGAGCTTCTCAGAATGATGTCTTTAGCAAATACCTCAAAGGCTTTGTTTACTTGCATTTTTTGTGTCTCCTTTTAAGTTTTTATAAAATTCTTTTAATTCAAACTTTGTGTTTTCCGGTAATAAACTATCTTTTATGCCGTCAATTGCTCCCTGCAGATTGTAAAGCATATTCAGGCAAGCATTTGGACGGATCATTCTTATGCGAATAAATGCTTCCTTGCTGCCCGTTTCTTTAAGTTGCTCTTCTGTAAAAATCCCGATTTCATTAAGATTTTTCTCCAAAACCTTACCTATATTAGGTAGTTTAGTTAATTCTCCCATACACAACCCTCCTTTCAATCAAAATATTTTTTCCATGCAGGTAATTTGCGCATCATGTCTTCAGCAATTTTTCGTGCAACGTTTTCATCGAATCCCTGAGTCCTTACTATAAATTCTGTAAGGTTCTCTTTCTTTTCTTCAAAAGACTGCATTTCACCGTCCGGACGCGAACAGTGGATACAATAATCCTTATTCGGATCATTTGCAGCGAAGTCCGAAATATCCTCCATAGGCATGCCACAAGCAATACATCTTTTCATTCATATACCTTCCTTTCATTTTTAATCATTTTTAATTAGATTTAGATATGTAGCCAGTAATTCCGTACCGTACCTTTTTATAACTGATTCATTAGAATTTGAGAAGAAATCCTTGTTCAGTAGATAATAGTGAACCAGTCCCAGCCATGTATTAAATAGCATATGTATGGGTAGTTTTTTAACCGTTCCTTTTTCTATCTCGCGTTCAATGACACCGGTGAAATGGAAGGCCACGGTAGACTGAATAATTGCAAAAATGCTTTTTGCTTCATCAGGCAATCTGTCTTTTTCTGAAATTAATCTGGTATAAAATGCTTCGTATTCTTTCAAGACATTCAAATGCTCTTTCAAAAGATTCTCTACACTGTCAGACTTTTTTGCAAGCACATGCAGACTTGCCCCCATTTTATCTCCAAAGTCTGACAGCAAACTAATTAGCAGATCATTCATGGTCGGAAAATGCGCAAATATTGAACCATGTGAAACTCCTGCCTCTTTTGCGATAATGCTTGAAGGAACTGAAAAACCTTTTTCTGAGAAAACCTTGTAAGCAGTTTCAATGATTTTTTTACGAGTATTCAATTTTTGAATCTGTCGTGTATTACCTCTCATCAAATGACTCTCCACTCATTGAGTATATACTCATTATAATATATTTCATTTTTTTGTCAAGTTCAAGAAATGCCTATAACTAAAAAACCCAATCATAAGGGTTAAGTCCTATAAGGATGAAACCGGCTCAGTTACAGCTTTAGTCCCCTTTATGTTGAGTCCCGATATAGTTTTTTGCAAAAATCATTGATATAGCAGTATTCAACGACCAAACGTTATATTTCTCAAAATAACGTTTACGTTCAAAGTCTTTAATTAGTTCAAGATGGTCATATTCCGTGAAGCATAACTCAAAAGATAGATTGTGTGAAGTTATATCCATTATAACATACTGTGCTCTTGAATCTCCGTTGAAAGGTAGTCCAACAGAACTAGTGCAAATGAAAACTTTATCATTAATGGTTTCATTCATGAACAAATGGTAATGTCCAAAAATACAGATGTCTTCGCTCATGGTCATTGACAATTGTCGTAGAGATTCCGAGTTTGGATAATTATTTCTTCTATTAAGGCGGTCAACGACAACAAACATTTTTAACTTTGATGGATTGTGACAGAGCCTTATCGTTTTACCTTCTCTATTAACCGTAACTTCAGAAGGAAGATTTTTTAGCCAGTCAATACGTTTCTTCCCCAGTTCATTATAGATTGCGTACATTTCGGGAAATATCCACGTTTCTTTATTTTCAATTGGTTCAATGTAACCTTCTTTATTACCTTTGATAATGATGCACGGTAAATCTTTAAAACTCATTAAGGCATCAACTGTTTCAACAGAACCACTTCCACCAAAAGCGTAATCGCCCAAAAAAAATACTTCATCCAAGTTTCGTCTTTTTAAATCATCAAGTACTTCCCTAAATGCAATATGATTGCTATGTATGTCTGAAATTAAAGCAATTCGCATTTTCCCACCTCCATAATCTGTGATTTATCGTAAACCATATGATTCATGTTTGTTCATATATTATCATTAATATTCACGATTATCAATGCATTATATGAACAAATAAGTAATATCATTAATAATGGTGAACCAAATGGAATTGCTATAAACACTAATTATTTACAAATTTATTGATGATAAAATTGTGTATAGTAGAAGCGAATATGACAACTCAACTCTACCTAATTTAGTCCCAAATTTAGCCCCAAAAAATTCCCTTGATATGTTTCCATGAACGCATATCAAGGGTTTAAGTCGAGTTGACAGATTTACTTTTACTTTGTGAGGTCCAGTATTCTCAATGCTTTCTGTGCTTTACTTTCTAAACTTCAAACGAACCGTATATTCGTGGTTCGAGTTAACGGAATTTATGTCTACGGGCCATTTTATATAAGCACTGTACGTAAGAACATGTACTTATAAACGTTCAAACAGCTTAAATTGCTAGGGACTGCATACATTTATCCGTGTCAGCAGCATTACGGAAGAACTAAATTAAAATACTATTGTCGTTAAAAGAATGTAAGTAAAATTTATTCTCTGTCTCGGAATACCTGATAACACTTAAAGAACAGCATTCTAGCGGTGCCCCTAAACAGAAACGCTTGGTTTGCGGTATTCCTAAGATTCCACAGATAATAACTCTGATAGTTCCACCATGAGATATAATTGCGACACGAGAAGCATTACTTTTTATAATCCTATCTAGTAAACAACTGCAACGTTCCCAAACATCCTGCCCGCATTCACCGCCCGGATATCTCATATCATCTTTATGGAGTTTCCATTCCGTATAGTAATCCTGAAAACTGTCCCATGATGACAAATGAATCTCTCCCATATTGATTTCTCTTAAAGCACTATCAATAAACACACCGCATTTTACATAGCTGTCAATTATATTTGCGGTTTCTATTGCTCTGAAAAGGTCACTGCAGTATATTGCTTCAATGCCTTTTCCTACTAATTTTTGGGCAAGTTGCTCTGCCTGCAGATCGCAAAACCTCACACGCCTTAACAACATGTTTACTCATATTTCTCTCTGCAAGTTTCAAATATGTTCCGGGATCGTATAGCTTTTTGTTTCCCACTTCATTTTCTATTTTAAGTACACCGTCATAATTCTTTAAAATGTGATCAGCAATAGGTCTTGTAAATGCATATTGTGTATCCGTATCAATATTCATTTTTACCACACCATATTCAAGAGTTTCCCGTATTTCTTCCCTGGACGAGCCGGATCCTCCATGGAATACCAGATATAGTCCGGCATCTTTGCCATATTTCTTTTTGATAGCATCCTGTCCCTGCTTCAAAATTTCAGGCTTAAGCTTTACACTTCCGGGCTTGTATACTCCATGAACATTTCCGAAAGTTGCTGCAACCATATACTTAGAGCCTGATACCCCTTCCAGCGCCTCATACACTTTTAGCATATCTTCAGGTGTCGTATATAGTCTGGAAGAGGCAGCTCCATCTGTCCGGAATCCTTCTTCTTCCCCTCCAACAACACCTATTTTTACCTCGAGAATAATTTGATTCTTTGCGCATATCTCTAAAAGATCCCTTGAAATACGCATGTTATCATCGTTCGAAAGGCTTGATCCGTCAAACATATGACTTTGAAAAAGGTTACTCTTATTTTCTGACCTCCGCTTCTCTGTTTCTTTTATCAACGGGTATAGGAAGGATTCAAGCTTCTCCGTTCTACAATGATCAGTATGCAATGCGATATACACATTATACCTTTCTGCAAGGAGATGAACATGATTTGCCAAAGATATTGCTCCCAAAACACTATCTTTAGTCATTTAACCTGACACATGCTCTCCTCCCCCAATTGATATCTGTATGATACCGTCGGATTTTGCTTCCGCGAAGCCTGCCAGTGCAGCATTTGCAGCCTCAATAGATGCAATGTTTACAGCAGGATATGTATATTTATTCCTGTATGCTGACTCAAGCATTTCGCAGTATTGCTCATATGATGCTATCGGCATAACTCTCCCTCCTATATACAAGCAATTTTTCTTCGAAATATATCTTTCATCTTGATATTACCTTATTTTGTTATATAATTGAAATGCATATTATTTATAACTATTATGCAAAGGAGTTATAATATGAATCTTGAGCTTTACAAAATATTCTGCTGCGTCGTTTCGACAGGTAATATTCTTAAAGCTTCTGAGCAGCTTTACATATCGCAACCCGCAGTTAACAGAGCGACCAAGCAACTTGAAAATGATATAGGTTGCCGGCTTTTTATACGTTCCTCTCGAGGAGTCAAACTTACAAAACAGTGAGAAATCCTCTATAAATACACAAAGCAAGTTCTTACAATTTTAAGAATTGGCGAAAAAAAGGTTGCCGAATATAAAAATCTTAACTATGGTGAAGTTGTCGTTGGGGTTAGTGATACTTTATGTAAATACTACCTTACACCTTTTCTGGACGAATTCAACAACAAATATCCAAATATTAGAATTCAAATAAGGTGTCATAACACCCCTGAAACAATTAGACTTTTGAAAGATGGTCTGATCGACCTTGCGATTGTTACATCCCCCCTTAAGGAAGAAAACATTACTCTTTTACCCGTTTTACAGATCCAGGACTGTTTCGTTGTCGGTGAAAAATATAAATTTCTCTCACAAAAAAAGCAGCATTTGTGGGAGATAATCTCGTATCCTATCATTCTTCTTATAAAACACAAGTAATTCAAGAATGTTTATTAACGACTACTTTAGGGATAATTCCGTAGTTTTTGAACCCGCATTTGAACTGGGAAATTTCGATTTATTGTCTCACTTTGCCAGAAATAATTTTGGTATTGCCTGTGTAATAAAGAATTTTATCAGTGATGATCTGGAGCAAGGCAAGTTGTATGAGCTAGAGCTCTTTGAAAAAATTCCCCCAAGGAATGCTTGTATCGCTATGTTAAATAGCACTGAACTATCTCCTGCTGCCAAAGAGTTAATAAAGATGATGGTTTCCGGCAAAGGAAAATAACAGGTAAAGCCTGATAATTCTATTGACACACCTCAATTTAACTTATTTCTAAAAGCTTTCCATTTTTCATAAAGAATGTACATTCTATTTATTTCTTCTTCCGTAATTTCAGAGTTATTAAATCTCCACTTATGGCACAACTTCAACAACTCAAGACCGTGATATTCCGGAAAATTATTTAGAATTTCATTTAAAATTCTATACTTACTTGAGCAATTTTTCCCAGTAAACATAAAATAATCTTTTAATGCTGTAGTAATCACTGATTGCACCAATATATTAATTGTAGGATGAGCGCACATTTCTAAATAATTCTTATACCATTCAGGATTTTTTCAGCTTCAATTAAGGTCAATTTTCTTGATAATTCATCACACTTAATCATATCCTCTTTTGTGGGATTTTCCAGACAATCTATTATATTATCACCGTATATTACTTGCCCTGTATCTTTCATCCTTAAGATTTCGATTGGAAGCTCAATATAATCTTTATTATCTACAGTTAATTCAAAATCATATCGATATGGGTGAAATAAGTCCTCGCTACCGACAAATATATCGATAACGAGGAGCTTTATCTGTTTAGTCAGCTTAAATGAATATCAAACCGGCTCTTCGTACCTATATTTTTTAAGAATTCTTCCAAAAACGAGACATATCGTCATACCTAATAACCCAAGTATAAATATCATCATACCTGCCCCGGAGCCCTTTCCTATACCAAACATGATAGCCAGTATGCCATCCTTAGAAATATTCTCCATGAATGGTTCGCAGATGATATCCACCATCCAGCCACCAAAAAAATACCCAATTGGTATCGTGAAGAACTGCAACGTGTTTCTACAGGAATAGACTCTGCCTTGCATCTCTGTTGGTATTGTCGTTCTCACGATAACATCCAAGCTGGTACTCATCAGCGGAACAGGCAAATATCCGAGTATCTGCGCAATACACCATATTATTGGAGTTCTTGTCAAAGACATCAGAAAATTATCTGTTGTCAGTGAAAATAGCATAGTTATTACAATAAGACGTATACGGTCTTTAGGCGGCGGCAAAACAGATGCTATCAAGCTGCCGGCAAGCATAGCAATTCCGGCAAAAGAAGTAACGATTCCCAAGACTGCCTCTCCGCCATTCTCTCTTGGCAGGACAAACGCCGGAAGTACTGCATTAAAAGCGGATGCAATTAAATTAACTCCGGCCAGGAAAAAGATCAGCATCAGCACCATTCTGTTTTGGCTCAGACATTTTAGACCGGCCTTTGCAGATGCTAACAATGTTTCTTTTCCTTCTGCAGCATATGCTTTTACAGGTGGTATCTGCACAAACAGCAACAACGCTAAAAATGCAACGAAAAAAGAACACAAATCCACTATTATCACTGCATTCATACCACCAAGTGCATAACAAGATGTAGCAAACATCGGATGTAGAATGGTGATCAGTGATCTGGAAAAGGATCGTAAGGCACTCGTCTTCTGGTAATACTTCTTTGGTGTAATTAACGTGATAGCAACATCACTTGCCGGCCTTTGCACCGTATTCATCAAGCTGTTTACTGCATTTAGCAAGTACATATGCCATATGCAGAGTAAACCTGTTTTCAGAAGAACAAACACCAATACCGTACAACAAGCTGCGAATGTATCACAGACCAACATAGTCCTCTTTTTGTCCCATTTGTCCGATAGTGTACCGGCAAAAATACTCAATATGACATACGGTGCGTAGGAACAAATTGACAGCAGTGCCGTTTGCAGCGCAGATCCGGTTTCCTGATACAACCAAAGAGTCAATGCAAAGTTCGTCATTGCGCTACCAAGCTGTGATAACTCTTGTGTACTCCAAAAGACATAGAAATTCTTCAATTCATATATTCTATTTTTCATTTTGACTTTGCTCCTTTGATTTTATATTTTTCATATCAAAAGCGCAAAGTCTGAGGATAACAGCCTATGAACGGCTTATGCTCCATGCAGTATCCTCAAACCTTGCATGGAGCTTTAACTATTGCAAGAATCATATCGCTCACCTTCTAATTGAATTATGTAATAATTCAGGTTTAGTTCTGACATCCCTGTCGCAGTCTAAGTCCAATATTATCCATATTGTTTCTACAAAACTATCATATCGTGAGCTCAACCCTACCGTCAACTAAAAGTTGCTACTTTTTTCACATTTATGAGAAATTTTAGATTGATCAAGTTTGCTGATTGAATATAATCCTGCAACTCCAGTAATACCGAGACTCACAATTTTGTAATCAAGGTATCGCACTCAACGTGGCTCGAGAGGATAGAAAGAATGCCATTTTAGCCTGTCCGTTCTTGGGAACATATCCACTTCTTTTCAGCACTATCGGTAAGGGGTAACACGTTTTCTTAATCATTGCAATACTATCATGGCGAAATATACTATTAATTATTAACTTCTTTATAAAACATTTAGCAAATGCAAGTGATGACAATAAATGTTGAAACCTACAATATCATTGTCTTTGGCTTGCGATGCCTTGGCATTATTTAAATCTCTTTCAATAAAAAATATCCTTTGATAAGTTTCCATTTTCAACAATAACAAAACTCGCGAAGTATCGAAATTTGATACCTTACAGACTTCAACTCCATTTTCTGATTAGCTTTTATTTTATCAATCCTCTTTTCCATGCAGATGGAGTAAACAAAACCAATAAAGGGAAAAACTCCAATCGTCCTGCGATCATGCAAAAAGAAAGAACAACCTTTGAAAAAGGAGAAAATGTGGAATAATTGCCTGTAGGGCCTACATCACCAAGTCCTGGACCAATATTACTCAAGGAAGAGATGACCGCTGTTGCACTCGAAACAATATCCTTGCCGTCAACGGATATAAGCAAGAGGGAAACAAAGAAAATTACAAAATAAACAAAGAAAAACAAAGCTGTCTTTGACACAATATCATTGCTTACTTTTTTACCATTAACCGACACAGTTTTCACGCTTCCGGGATGAAAGATTTTATCAAGCTCCTCCTTAGATGCTTTCATTAGAATAATAAACCTTATAAGTTTTATACCTCCACCTGTGGATCCGGCGCAGCATCCCGTAAACATCAATAATACCAATATACTTTGGCTCAAAGTAGGCCAAAGGTTAAAATCTGTAGTTGCGAATCCCGTTGTCGATATAATTGATGAAACCTGAAAAGACGAATACCGTAGTGCTTCCCAAAATCCGCCGTAAAGTGCGGAAATATTGATCGTAATGATAAGAATCGCTGCTATTACAATTCCGAAATATACTTTTAATTCTATGTCTTTTATGAATTTTACAAACTTTCCGCCAAGTAAAATAAAGTATAATGAAAAATTAATTCCAAACAAAAACATAAAAACAGTTATTATGATCTCAACAGTAATATTGTTGTACCCCCCTATACTTGCATTCAAATTTGAAAATCCTCCGGTTCCTGCAACAGAAAAAGCATTGATCAAAGAATCAAATATCGGAAGTCCCGCTATTATAAGGAGGATAATCAGTAGAACTGTCATTGCAAGATAAATTAAATACATGATTTTCGCTGTCTCACGTATCTTGGGTACAATTTTATCAGGCGACGGTCCTGTGCTTTCCGCTCTTAAAAGATTAATCGATGACGCATTATTAGATGGTATGATCGCTATCATAAACACCAAGACACCCATACCACCAATCCAATGGGAAAAGCTTCTCCAGAACAATATCCCTTTAGGCAATACCTCAACGTCAGTTAAGATGGAAGCACCGGTAGTGGTAAAACCTGATATGGACTCAAAAACACAGTCAATAAAACTATTGAAATACCCGGAAAAAAAATATGGCAACGCCCCGAAAAGCGAGAGTATAATCCATGAAAATCCAGCGACAACAAAAGCGTCCCTTGTTCTAAGATTTTTATCTTTCGGTTTAAACCTAGCTAATATTGTGCCTACTGCGGCTAATATTAAAATTGACCATAGAAAAGCCAGGTGATCTCCCCCACCATATATAACTGAAACGATGAGAGGGAAAAGCATCAATAATGCTTCTATCCTAAGTACATTTCCCGTTATTTTAAAAATGAGCCTGTAATTCATATTGCACTATCCTTCTCTTGTTCATTTTTTGTCCGTTAAAAGTCTATTTTGTTTACTAAAATATCATCTATATCACGAATATCATTATTTTTAGAAATAATAATAACACTGTCACCGATATGAATCTGAGTTTCACCTGACGGAATAATAACATCATAGTCCCTACTTATACAGCCTATCAAAATTCCTTTCTTCAATCTTAAATTTTTAATAGGTATGTCAAGGCATTTTGCTTTTTTGTTTACTTGAAACTCAATTGCCTCAACATTTCCGTCATGACCGGAAAAAATTTGATGGATCGTTTTAATATTGCCTCCAGCCCCGATTAGTCCGTCAACATATCGGATAACTGTTTTCGCTGTTATGTTTTGAGGTGTAACAATACTTCCTACGTCTAAACCTAGGTTTTTTACCATATTCTGATGAATATAATTTACCTTTGTGATGACTTTCTTTACACCCTTTCGTAATGCATAAAGAGAAATAAAAACGTTTTCTTCATCCCTATCCGTAAGACATACAATTGCGTCCATTTTATCGATTTCTTCTGCAATAAGGAGTTCTTCATTCGTTCCGTCTCCATGAATGAATAGGCAGCGGCGCTCAAGGGAGGATGAGGAGAAAGCTTCATACAACGTTTCGCATTTACTTCGGTCTTTTTCTATAATTTTTATATTAGTTTTCGTCGTGTCCCTGTTTAAAAGTTCAACAAGGTAATGTGTGATTTTTCCTCCACCTATTACCATAACTTCCTGGGTTTTTTTAGGCCTTTTCTTTATAAGGGTAAGAAACTTCATTATTTGAGACGGACGACCCATTATCCTGATAATGTCAGATTCTTTAAAAATAAAATCTCCATTTGGAATAAAAGCTTGGTTATCCCTTTCAACGATCGCAAGAAGGATTCCCATATTACTGTCAAAAACTTGAGATACGCTCTTACCAACGAAATATTCCGGTGTTTCGGACACTTTAAAAGAAACCATTTCTACTCTGTCGCCTATAAAAGTAATTATATCATCAGCAACAGGGTATCTCAAAATTCTTGAAATCTCTCTTGCCGTTTGCCTCTCCGGATTAATGACCATATCAATGCCAAGATCTTTCCAAAGCTTATTAAATTCCAGCATATATTCAGGGTTTCGCACTCTTGCTATAGAATGTTTTGTTCCAAGACGCTCTGCCATAATACAGCATAAGACATTTAATTCATCAGCATTCGTTGTACTTACAATCAAATCTGCATCTTTAGCACCGGCTTCAATTAGTGTCCTTTCATTTACTCCATTACCTGAAATGAATTTTACATCAATTGGTTCTGCCGTATTATCAAAAACATTTGGATCATTATCTACGACCGTTACATTAATGCCTTCTTTTTCTGATAAAACCTTTGCTATCGTGTAA
>Ga0134092_1002622_pt1 | contig 13439 bp, 13 predicted proteins | sample 3_6taG_FD_94454 | JGI IMG/M metagenome (GOLD analysis project Ga0134092, IMG submission 94454) | Switchgrass degrading microbial communities from high solid loading bioreactors in New Hampshire, USA - 3_6_20_6_A3 metaG | ecosystem: Engineered > Bioreactor > Semi-continuous > Anaerobic >...
GAATTACTTTTCAAGTTAGATCCTAATGTATGGAATAAGTTATATAAAAAAAGCTTATTAATTGACAATAATATTTTTTTTAATGATCAAGTTTTAAAGTGTCATGATTTGCCTTTCACGACTGTTGTTTTAACTAAGGCTACAAAAATAATACAAGTTAAGGAATGTTTATATTACTATCTAATTAATAGACAAAATAGTATAACGACTAATTTTAATAAAAAATCATTTGAATGGGAAGATGCATGGCCTTTTACTGTGAAATACTTTAAAGACAATGGTATATTTGAGTATTATTATCAAGAGTTGGAAAAAAGGATTATTGATAGTTGCTTATATTTAATAAAACGTGCTATATATGAATCTGAAAGCATAAATCTTATTAATATTGCAATAAATGGGCATTTAAGTTACTTGGATAGTAACTTTCATAACTGGGAAAAAAATATATACTTTAATAATAAGAATGAAGAAATTCTTAGGAAAGCATTGTTAGTTAAGTATCTAGTTTCAAAGCAAATATTACAAAAACCACTAATTGTTTTTTCCGCATCCACTGGAGGATATAGAATATTAAAATTACTTGACAAGTTTGATGTTAAACCTAACATTATATGTGATAATTCAAATGAAAAGATAAATACATGCATGAATGGAATAAAAGTAGTATCTATAAATCAAGTGATAGAAATGTTTGGAAGAGATATTTATATTGTAGTAGCATCCGAAACATATTATGACGAAATAAAGTCACAATTACTTGGCTTAGGGATATTAAAAGAAAATATTTTCTAATAAGTTTTTCTTATGTTATGTGTAAATAAGGATTGCTATTATATAAATCAAAATTAGCATAGTATATTAATAGCTAAGAAATCAAAAATCTGCAATATTGAGATAATAGGAAAAAGATAGTTTTTTTGATTTTAGCTTAGAATAAGAATTATATGTTTATTAAGGTAATGAAGAAAACAATGATTAAATTCTTTATATTAGAATAAATTGAAATTTACAACTATATAAATATCAAAATAGGATGTTCATCAATAATCGAAATAGATGTGTTAATAAAAAATCAATGATATGGAAGGAGAAAAATGGATAATAACTTGATTTCAGTTATATTACCTGTCTATAATGGAGAGAAATTTCTTCGTGATTCAATTGAAAGTATATTAAATCAGACATATGAAAGCTTTGAGCTTATTATAATTAATGATGGTTCAACTGATGGGTCATTAAATATAATAAATGAATATGCATGTAAAGATTCAAGAATAAAAGTAATTAGTAGGGAAAATAAAGGGTTAGTATATTCTTTAAATGAAGGGATAGATTTAGCAAAGGGAAAATATATTGCTAGGATGGATGCAGATGATATTTCATTATCCCAAAGGTTTGAATTACAGTATAAATATTTGGAAGAACATACAGATATAGCAATATTAGGCACATTTATTGAAAGTTTTGGAGAAGATAAAAAAACTAGTATTATGCTAGAACAGTGGTTCAATGAGAAATTAAATGACGAAAATATGTATATAAAGACAAGTTATAGTTGTCCTATTGCCCATCCTACTGTAATGATGAGGACAAGATTTGCTAAGTTAGAAAGATATTCAAGTAAATATCCTGTTATAGAAGATTATGAGTTGTGGATTAGAGTATTGAAAAAAGGATATAAAATTTCAAATATTGATATGAAGTTATTAAAATATAGGGTACACAGTAAATCTAAAAGTAATATTGAGAAAGGTGAAATTGCAATTAGGCAAAGAATTGAATGTAAACTAAATTATTTATTTGATGCGGACAAAAAAAATGTCATACTTTGGGGTGCAGGTTTAGGAGGTAGAATGTTTATTAATTATGTACTATCAAGCAAATGGAATAAAAAGATAAATATTATGGCGGTTGTAGATAAAGAAAAAGAAGGAAAGATTGAAAATATAGATATTATTAAACCTCATGACATTGATAAGATTAGATATGATTATATTTTTATTACAACTAGTCTAGGCTATAGGGAAGTAAGTAGTTATTTAAATAAGAAAGGATTAAAGATTTTAGAAGACTATATGTATCCAGTATAAAAGTATTTATATAACTAGAATGAGGTGTTTCTATGCCAGAAATTAGTGTCTTAATGTCAGTCTATAATTGCGAAAACTATCTTACAGATGCTATGAATAGCATATTGAATCAGACGTTTAAGGATTTTGAATTAATTGTTGTTAATGATGGTTCTACAGATAATAGTGTAGAGATGATAGAAAGATATAAGGATAAAAGAATAAAACTTTTTAGCTTTAATAAAAATCAGGGGATTTCAAAAGCTTTAAATTTTGGAATTAGTAAATGTAATGGCAAATATATAGCAAAAGCAGATGCAGATGATATTTATATGTTGGATAGATTTGAAAAACAAAAGGCTGTTTTAGATAATTCTTTAGACATATCAGTTGTTGGCAGTCAAATAGAGTATTTCCCACATAATAAAGAGGTAGAATTAGGAAATAGGTATAGAAGTAAGAAAAAGTATTTTGAAGCTCAGTTGAACGATACTTTAAATACTGAAGAAATTCAAGAAAGAATGTATATGTTTTGGTGTGTGACACATTCACTAATGATGATAAGAGGAGATATAATCAGAAAGTTTGGTTATGATGAAAGCTATGAAATTGCAGAAGACTACAAGTTATTATATGATTTAAATAAGAAAGAATATAAAATGATTAATATAGCAGAAAAGTTAGGAATGATTAGAGTAAGTAAGGATTCTACGTCAGTTCAGAGAAAAGATAAATTATATAATGCACTTTTCAGAATTAAGCAAGAAGAAGTGAGTAAGCTTTTTACTTCACCAGTCTATATTTGGGGCGCAGGAGGGTATGGACTTGGGATTAAAAAAGAAATTGAAAAGAAAGGGTATAATATAGCAGGTTTTATTGATAGTTCTGCAAGTAAAATTGGAACTGAACTGGAAGGAGTACAAATCTATTCACCAGAAATACTAAAGGAAAACAAAGTTAAAGTTATATCTGCGTCTGATCCTGGTAGATTTGAAATAGTTAATTACTTGAAAAGTATTGGTTATATTCACCTTAAAGATTTTGTTGTATTTTAAATAATATTGTTTGAGAGTGGGTGGCATATGAACATAGCAGTAATATTAGCTGGTGGAACAGGTAGTAGAATGGGTATAGTGGATAAACCCAAACAATTTATCGATATATATGGAAAGCCAATTATAGTTTACACATTAGAGACATTTGATAACCATCCTGAAATAGATAGTATTGCAGTCGTTTGTCTTAAGGAATGGGTAGATGATTTAAAAATATTACTGAGGAAGTATGAAATTAATAAGGTTAGATGGATCGTAGATGGTGGACAAACTAGACAAGAATCAATATATAATGCAATAAATGCTCTTTCAAATGAATGTAAAGATGATGATATTTTAATTATACATGATTCAGTTCGTCCATTAGTTAGCCATAAAATAATTAGTAACAACATAAGCAAGGCAAAAGAATTTGGTGCTGTAGATACAGTAGTACCAAGTGCAGATACTATAGTTAGAAGTATAGATGAAAGTACAATAGAAGAAGTTCCAACTAGAAGTGAACTATATATTGGACAAACTCCCCAGAGCTTTAAGTATTCATTAATTAAAGAAGCTCATGAGAATGCAATTAAAAATAATAATCTAAATTCTACAGATGACTGTCAATTAGTCTTAGGCATTGGACAGAAAGTGCACCTAGTTATGGGAGAAAAACTAAACTTTAAAATTACTTCATTTGATGACTTGCTTTTACTTAAAGCAATTATTAAGTTGGGTAAGACGGAGATGGTATAATGCTTGGTAAAAGCTATAAGATAGTTGAACCTAGGAGATTTGATTTATATATTGATGATATCATTTGTAATGAAGGTGAAGCTGTAGTTAGGATTGAATATGCATCTATATGTAAAGCTGACCTAAGATACTATTTAGGAGCTAGAGATAAGAGAACTTTAGGATTTAAATATCCAATGAACCTTTTACATGAGGCTGTAGGAACTATAGTATTAGATAAAACTCAAACATTTAACATAAGAGATAAAGTGGTTTTAGTCCCAAACATTGTCCCTAAAGGCCTAAAGAATTGTTTGAGCTGTATTTGCAATATCAAGGAGTTAGGAGAGAACTATTGTCCTCATTCTAAATTTGCTTCTAGTAATTATAATGGTTTTTCGAGGGAATATGTTAATTATCCAATTAAAAATTTAGTTCCTATACCAGAGAATATAGACCTACAAGTAGCAACTTTTAGTGAACTAATATCTGTTGCGATATCAATATGTAGGAGATTTAATTTAAAAGGCAACGAAACTATAGGTATTTGGGGAGACGGGGTTTTAGGATATATTCTTTGTGTAGTAATTAGATATATGTATAGCAATGCGAAGGTAGTTGTTGTAGGTAAGCATGAGAGTAAGTTAAAGCAATTTCCTGCTCATACCTATTATATATCAGGTGATAAAAGAATGATTAAAGAAAACATATCTGTTGCCTATGAATGTGTTGGTGGAAAAGCTTCATCTTTCGCAATTAATGAGATAGTTGATTGTATATTAGCTGGAGGTAGTATAATTTTAACAGGAGTGGCTGAGGAGAAAGTAGAGATTAATACACGAAAAATATTAGAAAAGGGATTATCTCTTTATGGTGCTACTAGAAGTAAAATTAGTGATTTTAAAAAAGCTGTTATACTTTTACAAAATGATAATTTTAGAAGAGATATTTCGAAATTATTGTTAAATGAGATACAAATTAGAAATATAGTGGATTTTTATGATGCTTTTGAATCTGAGTTAAGCAATAAAGCCTTAGGAAGGTATATTTTAAAATTTAATGTTTAATACCTTTGTTTTAAAATATATAAAATATAGTTGAGAGAAGTGAATATCGTGAAAGAAAAACAGTATAAAAGAAAAGATAAAACAATGCATGTAGCAGAGTATTTTTACACTGTTAAGGTTGTTGAGCCAATACTACCTATTTTATCTAGAACTTTTTTAACTCCTAATATTGTTACTATATTTAATTCTTTTTTTGCTTTGTTTATATTTTATTTAGCCTATCAACAGATGTTTTTTAGTGTGGCTATATGTATTCAAATATATTTGTTTCTGGATATATTAGATGGGAATTTAGCAAGATATAAAGATATGAAAAGTAAATTGGGAGCTAAATTAGATAGTATAAATGATAGAGTTTTTTATACGTTAATTTTTGTTTTTGTTGGTTATAAAAATGTACCTATATATTTAATTGCTTTAGTGATTTTATTAATCAATTTGTATGCAATAATAGCAACATATTATATAGTACCTCGGTTAAGAAAGTTAAAGGTTATTGAAAGAAGAGGAATTAAAAAGTTTTTTATGGAAAAAGGCTTTATTATAGGGATGGATTTAGGTACTATTGATATATTAACATCTATTTTCTTGATATTTAATAAAATTCAACTTCTATATATTGTATTAGCTTTAGGCTTAATTGGTGATATTGCCTTGAGATTGGCCGAATTGAAGCGTAATGAAAAACTAGAGATTAATATAACAAATAGTTAGACTTCAGCGTAAGTTATACATTCGAGCATGAGGTGATTTGTTTTGTGTAGATTAATAATATTTGGTACAGGAGGTTCTGCTGAAAGATTAGAAGAATTATTGAGAAAAGATGTTAATATAATTGCCTATGCAGATAATGATTCTTCAAAATGGGGTAAATATCGGAATGAGAGGAAAATAGTTTCCCCTAATTTAATTGAAAGCTTTGATTATGACTACATAGCAATTGCTAGCCAGTATAATGAGACAATCTATAATCAATTGCTTAATATGGGGTTAGATATTAATAAGATTTTTCAATTTAATAAATATCATACTATATTATATAATCCTTTTGAGAAGCGTTTTGATAATTATATTAGAAATATTGATTCAATTGAAACTTTATTAACAGGAATATCTTATGCGGAAACTAGTGTAAATGAAACTTTATTGAGCAAAAAAATTCAAAAATTTAGTTTAGCTAGCCAAGACTTATTTTTTGACTATAAGATAGTAGAGCATATTCTTTACAATTATACAAATAACAAAATAAAATATGTGATAATTGGCTTATGTTACTATAGTTTTCAATATGATATGTCTTTATCAGGGATGAAGTATAAAGTATCTTTATATTATGATATATTAAAAGAATCGCATAATTATGATTACTTGAATTCGGATTTTAAAAAACAGTATGATATAAACAATGCCATAGCAATAAAGTTATTAGATAAGAATAAAAATATAACTAATAAGTGGGTTTCGAAAGCTTTAAGCGACTTAGAGTTGGATGAAAGAATAAGGGTAGGAAAATGTCAAGCAGATATTGATTGTAATAAAGATTATCCTGAAACTGTAAAAGAGAATATTAAGATATTTGAAAAATATTTGGAACTTTTAAAAAAACATAATATAGAGCCAATAGTAGTTGTATTTCCAGCAAGTAAGTATTATACGAATTGTTTTTCTAAAAGGATAGAAGACGAGTTCCATTCAATACTTAATGAATTTAGTCAAAACTACAGCTTTCAATATTTAGATTATTTTAGATCAAATTTATTTACTGATGAAGACTTTATGGATGTATCACATTTAAATAAAAATGGTGCTGAAAAATTTACTAATATATTAGATAGAGATATTAAGTGGGAATAAATCTAATAAAAAAGGTAGGTAAAAGATATGAATCAAAAAGTAATACTGTTTGGAGCATCAAAATTAGGAATTTTAGCTTATGAATATTTGAAAGATAGATATGATATTTGCTATTATTGCGATAATGATACAAGCAAAATTGGTAGAACTTTTAATGGTTGTGAAGTAATTTCTGTAGAAAAGCTAATAGAGTTAGTAAAAAATCAAGAATATTTAGTAATAATAAGTAGCCAATATTACAAAGAAATAGGGGAGCAGTTAGTATCTAAAGGAATAGATAAAAGTAAGATCAAGGTATTTTATAATTCTTTAGAATATTTGCAAACCATATATGATATTGAGAACAAAAAGGAAGATATCAAAAAAATGATTAAGGCCGAAGATATAGAGTATAATAGGAAAATCTTTTCAAGATATAATGTTCATTTAATGCCTGACAATATTTATACTAAGACCTTCATACAAAATGTTAATAAATGTTATGGAAACAATAGCAATTTGTTTATTATTTATGGTGAGCAAATAAAGTATGCAAATGTAGATATGTATGACAATGTAGAGATAATAGATTTAAAGGATTATAGTAATTATTCTAGATTATTTACATATATATATGGCTGTCAGAAATTATTTATTCATTATTTATCAGATGAGATTTGCGAGATTCTGTCTAGAATAGAGATATTAAGGTTATCATGTAAGATATATTGGATATTATGGGGTGCAGATTTATATAATTATATTGATTTCAATATGTATGATGAGAACACAATGGAATTTATTAAGAATAAGGCTTATTATTTAAATGCTAAAAAATATTGTATAAATATAAAGAAGTTAGATGTTAGAAAGTATATCATTAAGAATATTGACTATATAGTCACTGGGAACATAGCTGACTATAAGTTAGTGATTGATAATTTTGAGACAGAAGCAAAACGTGTGAATTTTAGTTACAATATTAATATTGACTATCAAACATTAGATAAAATAAGAGAAGAGAATGATTTAAGTTATAGGAGCAAATTTAAATTTAAGTATTTGTTTTTAGTTGGTAATTCTGCAACTTGGGAGAATAATCATTTAGATGTATTCTATAAATTAAAAAATTTAGAATTTAAAGATTTTGGTATCATATTACCTTTATCTTATGGAAATATGAGCTATGCTAAAGATATAATTGATGAAGGGAAAAAAATATTTGGAGATAGAATCATAGTTTTAGATGAGTTCATAGAGGTAAAAGAATATTATTCTATACTTAATCAAGTAGATGCAGTAATAATGAATCATATAAGACAGCAAGGCTTTGGGAATATATTAGGAGCTTTATATTTAGGAAAGCAAGTGTATATGAACAAAAAATCTAATTTATATAAATTATTCATCGAAAAAAAACTTGAAGTATATGATTTTGAAGACTTAAGCGAAGAGAAACTAAGTCAAAACTGTAATATGAATCTAAAGTTAAAAAAAGAAATTATAAAGAAAATGTTCTGTAATGATTATTCAAGCATTTTAGGATAAGGCATTTTCCAAAACCCTACATATATTAAATAATGATAGTTTTATTAATTACAAATATTAAACGATTCAAATAGTTTGTATAGGCAAAGACTGCAGATTATTTTTATTGAAGTTAGACCAAAAATAATAGAGAATAACTCTATATATGGATTATTAGATGAAAAGAAGATTTTCGAATTTAAGCGAAGTTTAGAGCCTAGTGATTTGAGAAAAATAATGTTTCATTATGCTCATAATATTAGAATAGATGACCTTTGTAATGATAAATTATGGACTTATATGAATTCAGTATGGGAATGAACTATCAATTATAGAATTTATGATATTTATATAAAAAGCTTGCTCGGACTACATATATGGATATGATAATTGCTATAGAACTACTATAAAGGAACATTAAATGAGTTGGAGTTATAAAGTAATTTGATGAAAGAAATAATTGGGAATAAGACCTATAAACAGTCTATTGAAAATTTGTTAGAGATAATCGATAATATAAAACAATAAGATATCAAAAAATCAAAGTTTAAGGAATGATGTACATGATAAAAGATAGTGGCAAACCAATAGTAATTGCTGGTCCATGTAGCTTAGAAAGTGAAGAACAATTATATAAAATAGTTACTAGTTTCAATAATAGTAGAGTAAATATAATAAGAGCTGGTATCTGGAAACCAAGAACTACACCAAATAGTTTCGAGGGGATTGGTGAAGAGGGTTTAAAATGGATAAAGAATTTAAAAAAAGAATTTGATTTTAAAATTGCTGTAGAGGTAGGAACACCAAGACATGTGGAACTAGCTCTAAAATATGAAATTGATGTTTTATGGATTGGTGCTAGAACGACGGTAAGCCCATTTAGTATTAATGATATCGCAGATTCAGTTAAGGGAGTGAACATACCAATTTTGATTAAAAACCCAATTAATCCTGATATGGCTTTATGGATTGGGGCAGTAGAAAGATTTAGAAATGCTGGGATTAGAGACATAATGGCTATTCATAGAGGATTTAGTGTAAATTATAAGAATAAGTATAGAAATTTACCGCTATGGTCAATACCACTTAGGTTCAAGGCACAATTTCCAGAGATACCTATGATATGCGATCCAAGTCATATTTCAGGGGATAGAAAGTTAATTTATGAAATAGCTAAAAAATCTATTGACCTTAATTATGATGGGTTGATGATAGAGGTACATCCAAATCCACAAGAAGCTTTAAGTGATGCTAATCAGCAACTAACACCAGATGACTTTTTAGAGCTAATTGCTAGTTTAGATATTGATAAAGAAAGAAGAGAAAATACAGAAAATATGAGCAGAATCGAACAAATAAGAAATGAAATTTATGAACTTGACAACGAAATAGCAGTTGCCATGGAAGAAAGAAGGCTGTTGGAAAATTTGATTTAGTATAGAGGAAAGATATATAATAATTTGGTATTGGAGAGGAGAAAATGTTAACAAGAAATAAAAAAATGCTGATAGTAGGAGGTGGGTATGCAGATATACCGCTTATTCTATCAGCAAAGAAAATAGGATTATATGTTATTACTACGGGGAATAAACCAAAAGATTTAGGTCATAAATATTCAGATGAGTATCATTTTGCTGATTTTTCTGATTATGAGGCTATATATAACTTAGCTAAAAAATTAAGTGTAGATTTTATTTGCCCTAGCTGTAACGATTTTGCAGCACTAGCAGCATCATATGCTGCAGAGAAGTTAGGGATACCTGGACACGACCCTTTTAGAACAGCAGAGATTATTCACCATAAAGATATGTTTAGAGAATTTGCAGAAAGTAATAGGATTTTATGTCCTCAAGCGAAAGGCTTTAGCAATAGAGAAGAAGCGATAAAAAAAATAAATGAATTTAAATTACCTGTTATAGTTAAGCCAGTAGATTTAACAGGTGGTAAAGGAATTTCAGTAATAAATAACTTAAATGAAGGGCCTAAAGCTATTGAAAAAGCTTTTGAGATATCTAAAGCAAAGAGGATAGTGATAGAAGAATTTATAGAAGGAAGTAAACATGGATTTTCGGCATTTTTGATTAATGGTAAAGTGAAATTTTATTTCTGTGATAATGAATATTATTATATAAATAAATATATGGTATCAGCAACATCTACTCCTAGTATAATATCTTCGGAAATAGAGCAAAAATTATGTAAGGAATCTGAAAAAATTGCGTCTATACTCTCGTTAAAAGATGGAATATTTCATGTACAATTTATTTTAAGAGGAGATGAACCTTTTATTATTGAAATATGCAGAAGACCTCCTGGAGATTTATATATAAAATTTGTTGAATATGCTACAAATGTTGATTATCCAACCTGGATAGTAAGAGCTTTTGCAGGAATGGATTGTAGCCAAATTACTAATGTAAAACCTAATGGATATTACGTGAGACATTGTATTATGACATCTAAACTAGGAAAAGTAAAAGATGTTATGTTCGATAAATCTATAGAAAATAATATTATAAGTAGTTTTGAATGGTGGAAAAAGGAAGATTTAGTAACAGATTATATGACTCATAAGCTAGGAATAGTTTTCTTAAAATTTGATTCAATGGAAGATATGCTAAGCAAAGCAGATAAGATGCCTGAATTGATAAAAGCTGTAGTTGAATGAGTTTTGTAAAATTTATTTTTTAATTTTTTCAATACTAATGCAATGAAATCACATATCATAGCTATAGCTGATTTTAAAATTACCAATAAAGAGTTATTCATTAATAAATGGAAAGGAGCTTAGTATGAGTAAAACTCTTAGACTTGGTTTTATAGGTGGGAGTATAAAGTCTGCAGTTGGAAATGTACATAGAATTGCATCACAAATGGACGATAGATGGGAACTAGTGGCAGGATGTTTTAGTAAAGATAAAAAGATTAATAAAGAAACTGCAGAAATATATAAAGTTGAAAAAGATAGAGTTTATAACGATTGGAAGTATTTTTTGATGCAAGAAAAAGATAATCTAGATGCTGTAAGCATATTAACTCCAACAAATATGCATTATGAAATGGTTATGTATGCTTTGAGTTTGGGATATGCAGTAATATGTGAAAAGGCTTTATCTTCTTCATATAGACAAGCCATAGACATTAGTAATTTTGTGGAAAAGAATAACAGTTTTTTAGTAGTGACATATAATTATACTGGTTACCCTATGTTAAGAGAACTAAGAGAAATGATTAAGAAGGATATCTTAGGGAATATCTATCAGATTATTATTGAAATGCCACAAGAAGGCTTTATACGTTTAAATAGTGATGGAGAGGCTATTATTCCACAAGACTGGCGCTTAATTGATGATGAGATTCCGACAATTTCATTAGATCTTGGTACACATTTACATAATATAGTGTATTTTTTATGTGGTGAAAAACCTATAGAAGTTGTATCTGATGAAACTACCTATGGTAACTTTAAACAGATAATTGACAATGTAATGTGTATTGTAAGGTATTCTGGTAATATTAGATGTCAGATGTGGTATAGCAAGTCTGCACTAGGAAATAGAAATGGATTAAAGGTTCGAGTATTTGGAGAAAAGGGAGGTGCGGAATGGTTTCAGATGGAGCCAGAACAGCTGAAGGTTTGTGATGTTTATGGTAATTATAGAATAATTGATAGAGCTTCTAAGGTATGTATTGCAAATCAACTCAGGTATAATAGGTTTAAGTCTGGACATCCTGCCGGTTTTATTGAAGCTTATGCAAATCATTATTATGATATAGCTGATAGCTTAATTGAATATAATGAAAAAGGAAAAATTGAATCACCTTTTGTGTTTGATGTATTTCAAGCAACTGAAGGATTAAAACTATTTCAGTCAATTAGAGAATCTTCAAAGGAAAATAAGTGGATAAAAATTTAATATTTGAGTTAAATTTCTTGACTTATTTGGAAATGTAGTTTTTCATTTTGCTTAAGGATGAGAGGAGACAATGTTTATGGATACAATAGAAAGCTTCCTAGATGAAATAGATAACATAAGTGGAAAATTATATAAAAATGAAATCTTATTAAAACCTATTATTCTTTATGGTGCAGGAGTAGTTGGTAAAAAAATGTATAGAATATTAAAATCAAATAATATAGATGTAGTATGTTTTATTGATACAGTAATTTGCAATGAAAGTAAGTCTGAAGAAATAATAAGCATAGATAATTTTGAGGTGAAAGTCTATCATCCTAGCAATAGATTTTTTGAAGCTATAAAACAAAATACTAATGTTATAATGTCAGCATTATTTACTATTGAACAACAGCACAAGATAAAAAAAGAACTTTATTATTATGGATTTAAAAGTGTGATTTCACTGAATGAGATAGATTTTAATTTTGTAAATTATAAAGACTTTAATGATTTGATTGGGGTAGAAGGTTATGAAGCTCATGATGATTTAGATAAGGATAAAATAAAGAAAGCTTTCTATCTTTTAGAAACTGAATTTGATAAAGAAATGTATATTGAGTATATTAGGGCTAAAATTACTAAAAACTTTAGCAGAGTAAAATATCCATATGAACCTGATATGCAATATTTAGCTCATGATATTCCTATTGCAAAAGACTATAGTAGATATGTAGATTGTGGTGCTTTTGATGGAGATACAATAAGAAATTTTGCATCAAAAGGAATTAAATTAAGGAATATCGTTGCTTTTGAACCTCAATATGAACTGCAAAAGAAAATAATGGATAGTGCTGTATGCAACTTGAATAGACTCGAGTCTATAACTATTTTTCCATGTGGCGTGAGTACTAAAACTGAAAAACGAAAATTTATGACTAAAGGTAATGTAACAGATTCATCTAAAATTGATGAAAATGGGAATGATATTATACAATGTGTATCTATTGATGAAGCATTATATGGTTTTAATCCAACATTTATAAAAATGGATATAGAAGGAGCTGAAATAGATGCACTTAATGGCGCAAAAGAGACTATAATTAAAAATCATCCTCAACTTGCAATATGTGTGTATCATAGATTGTCAGACATATGGGAAATTCCACTTTTAATAAAAAGTTTTTATGAAGGATATAAGTTTTATTTAAGAAGTTATCGTATTATGGGGCAAGAAACTGTACTCTATGCTTTCCCAAAATAAAAATGACC
>Ga0134092_1002624_pt1 | contig 13434 bp, 11 predicted proteins | sample 3_6taG_FD_94454 | JGI IMG/M metagenome (GOLD analysis project Ga0134092, IMG submission 94454) | Switchgrass degrading microbial communities from high solid loading bioreactors in New Hampshire, USA - 3_6_20_6_A3 metaG | ecosystem: Engineered > Bioreactor > Semi-continuous > Anaerobic >...
ATCATTAATACCCCCCGCAATAATGTAATATTACAAAATACTCCTTTAACCCTTCATATTATTTGTTCCACGTCTTTTTTCATTACCCTTTATTTCTGACCACTTTAGTTTGCATAAAAAACGCGGGCTTTATTGGCCCCCGTTAAAAACAGGACTATATTTGGGCTCCTCGGCGCAAATTAGAAACCTTCTATATATCATTCCTGAAATAGCGTAGTAGACAAATATCTTTCCCCGGTATCAGGTAAAAGAACTACAATTGTTTTGCCCTTATTTTCGGGACGTTTGGCAATCTGGGTTGCAGCATAAGCAGCTGCGCCGGAAGATATTCCCACCAGCAAACCCTCATTTTGGGCTAGGCTACGCACAGTGGCAAAAGCATCCTCGTTTTTGACTTCAAATATCTCGTCAATTATTTCCCGATTTAAAACATCAGGGACGAAGCCAGCACCAATTCCCTGAATCTTATGTGGTCCAGGTGAACCTCCAGATAATACCGGTGAATCAAAAGGTTCTACGGCAACGATTTGCACCTCAGGTTTCCTGGACTTTAGTACCTCACCCACACCTGTAATAGTACCTCCGGTTCCAACCCCGGCCACAAATATATCCACTGTTCCATCAGTATCACGCCAAATTTCTTCAGCCGTTGTCTGCCGATGTATTTCAGGATTAGCCGGATTCTTAAACTGTTGCGGGATAAAGGAATGCGGGATTTGGGCTGCCAGTTCTTCCGCCCGGGCAATAGCCCCTGCCATACCCTTGATTCCAGGAGTTAATACCAGTTCTGCACCTAAGGCCTTTAATAGACTCCTCCGTTCCAAACTCATGGTATCAGGCATAGTAAGTATCAACCGGTAACCTCGGGCAGCGGCTACAAAAGCCAGGGCAATACCTGTATTACCACTGGTTGGCTCAATTATGACCGCATCTTGCTGCAACAGGCCTTTTTCTTCAGCATCTTTAATCATGGCATAACCTACTCTATCTTTGGCACTCCCTGCTGGGTTAAAATACTCCAGTTTGGCCACCAGTTTGGCTTCCAAATTATTAGAACGATTATAGTTGGACAGTTCCAAAAGTGGAGTATTGCCAATTAATTCAGTCAGATTTTTAGCTATTTTACCCATATGTTTCGCTCCCTTTCAGGCTATTGTCCCCTCATAATGAGGACTCTACTCTCAATTTCTATCCTTATACCTTACTTTATTATAGATTAATGGTTTCACTGCAAAAAGTAATTAAATATGCATGAGATTGAATAATAAAACACAGCAACATTGATTGTGAACGATAGCGAGCATCAGTAGTACCCGAAGGCCGAAAAAAGCGTTTAATAGTTAAACATTCCTCTGTTGCCTCTATTTTCCATAAGACTTATCCTAATGCATGTAACATAGGATATTCCGTCCTTTTTGGCCATTCATCGCCTAATTATATGGTAATTGTCCAAATTTACCAAAAGGTAGAAAAGGTATGAATGGCAAATTGTAATATTAGTCTTCAAATACCATACTTTAGAAAGGGTGATTGAACTTATGTTAACATTGCGTCGCAGTAAATGTCTTCTTTGGGGTATAATAGCCTTATTTATGCTATCTATTGTACCTATACCGGCTCAAGCCAGTGATTATGGTAGCCAAGATTTGACCTTGAACAGTCGGGGGGCAGCCGTTACTCAGCTGCAAAAAGATCTTGCCTTATTAGGCTATTATACATATAGTATTGATGGATTTTTTGGCCCTAAAACTCTGGATGCGGTAAAGGGTTTTCAAAAATCCCAAAAACTAAAAGTAGATGGCATAGTTGGTCCCAAAACTAAAGCAGCCTTAAATAAAATACTTAAAGGATCTGTATCGCCTAAGGTAGCAGCCTCAGCCAAGCCACCTACTGCAGCTAGTATTAGTCATTATAATAAACATGAAAAACCCATTGTTGACTCTTTTCGGAAAAATTTTGATGGTAGCCTTGCTCAAACACTGGTTGGGCGTGCCATTTGGTATATGGAATATGGTTTTATGAAGTACGGTCATAGCAAGTATCCAACCACCGGGTATATAGATTGTTCAAACTTCGTGTCATTGGTATATAAAGATTTCGGATATTCTATTACTTCGGCAGCCAAAAATTATGGTTCCGTTGGGAAAAAAGTTGCAGGCGTTTACTCCCAAAAAATACCTGGAACATCCAAATACACCTTGGTAGGTATAGAAAAGTTAAAACCTGGTGATATATTTACCTTCTGGAACTCCGATGCGCCAGCGCGGACACATATAGGTCATGTAGCCATATACATGGGAAAAATTAACGGCAAACCATGTATAATAAATACCTGTAAGGGAAATCCCACCGCTATAGGAATTATTGATGATTTTTCCTACTGGTACGGTTCCAACTTAATAGAAGTGCGTAGAGTTTTGCCCAATAGCGCATATGTACCAGGTAACAAAATTACTGATAAAGGACCAGTTATTCCAGCAAAATATCAAATAAAACCGGACAAACCAATTATAATGCCCAAAGATCTTCGTACTGGATTCTAATAGGATATTACCAACAAAAAAACCTTTCAATTTAATTACATCACATATCATAGGGGCGGTTCTCAGACCCGCCCCTACATTAAATCCACTACCAAAAGACGCCGTCCTAAAAGTATAGCCTCTACTCTCCGCTATTCACCTTTCTTCCTCTACATACTATCCGTAGCGGAAACTTAAGTTCCTTATTACCCCGCGGGCTCCGGTACAATTATTCAATCTTAGGCATTGTTGCAGTGAAATCAAAATTAATAAAATCAGCGTTCATCAGCGTAAAAAAACCGTGTAAATCTGTGCGCCGAAGGGCCTATGTGTTCTGTGTCTATTACCCTCCGCGGGTTCACCCTACGGGTACTACTGATGCTCACTATCGTTCACAATTAATGTTGCCGCGTCAAATTATTCAACTTAATGGTCGAACTAATATTGCAAATTTTAAAAATATTGCAGGAAAATAGTACCTTTTAACGAATGTATCTCCATTAAATAACTTGCATATCTATTATAGAAAATTATGGTGGCAGTACATTCGAGGAAATCTGGTATCATTTAAAGCTCCAGATAACATATACCTCAATAGCACCACGGAGAATGAAGGAGGAAAATATGTTAGAAATACGCATTAATGGATTTGGCGGGCAGGGCTCCGTTACCCTGGCTCACTTATTAGCGCAAGCTGCACTGGAAAACGGTGAGCAAGGACAGGCATTACCTTTTTTCGGAGTGGAACGCCGTGGAGCGCCGGTGCGGGCAGCAGTACGTATATCCCCCACCACTATTCATGCACATAGCCAGTGCGAGCTACCGGATTATGTGGTAGTAATGAGTGAAAAGCTCACTGAAGCAGCAGTAAGGGAAGGAATTAATAAAACGGGTACGGTAATCATTAATTCTCCTCATGCCATAGCCGTAGAAAAATACCCTACCTGGAATGTGGACGCCGATGCTATCGCCCGCGAAGCTGGATTATTATCTGCCGACGGGCCCTTTATCAATATTCCACTGTTCGGCGCCGTATGCCGGGTATTAAACATTCCCCAAAATATTATGGAACAAACCATCCTGAATAAATGGCCGGAGAGTGGCCAACGCAATTTGGGCGCCGCCTGCAAGGCTTATAACAGCGTAACGCAAATTCGCCCATAACACACATTACACATGTATTAGCGAAAGGAATGGAAATAGATGAAATCAGTTACCAAAGCCTACCGGCCCATATCCTGGCCGATGAAGGGAGCTGGCGGTGACACCGGTTCCTGGCGAACGCATCGCCCAGTTGTTGATGTCCAGAAATGTATTAAGTGTCAATTTTGCTGGGTATATTGCCCAGAAGCGGTTATAGACCGCATTGAAATTACCATAGATTACCGCTACTGCAAAGGCTGCGGCGTATGCGCCAAAGAATGCCCCACTGGCGCCATCAGCATGGAAAAGGAGGAGTAACAGCATGAAAGCACAAGTTATTATGGATACCGGTGCCCATGCCGCCGCTTTGGCCGTAAAGTATGCTCGGGTTGATGTAGTACCCGGATATCCCATCACTCCTCAGACCAGCATTATGGAAGCGGTAGCCGCTATGGTTGAAAATGGCGAGCTTAACGCCCGCTTCATTCCAGTAGAAGGTGAACACAGCGCTATGGCCGCTGCCGTGGCTGCCTCCGCTGCCGGTGCCCGCGTTTTTACAGCCACCTCGGCCAACGGCCTGCTATATATGCACGAAGTTTTACATGCGGCTTCCGGGTCACGTTTACCGGTCGTAATGTGCAATGTTAATCGCGGTATTTTTGCTCCCTGGACCCTGTGGGCTGATCATCAGGACTCATTTGCCCAGCGTGATACAGGCTGGATACAATATCACTGTTCCTCCAACCAGGAGGTTTTCAACACTATTTTACAGGCCTTTCGTGTGGCTGAACAGATTAATATCCCGGTTATGGTTAACTTTGACGGCTTTGCTATTTCCCATTGTCTGATGCCCCTCACCTTGCCATCTCAGGAGGATATTGACCATTTTCTGCCCCCGCATGAACCGGAATGGCGGCTCGACCCGGCTTATCCCTCTTCCTTAAGCAATGTGACTAATGCATCCGAATACGCACCCTTCCGTCAAATGCTGTCCGATGACATCTTATCATCCATACCGCTAGTAAAGCAGGCAGCGCAGGAATATAAAGATATCACCGGCATGTGGGATGGCGACACCATCGACACTTACCGGCTGGAAGACGCCGAAGTAGTAGTATTTGCTGTCAATAGCATGGCAGCAGAACTAAGACTCTCCATCGATATTCTACGCGAGCAGGGTATCAAAGCCGGCTTGCTTAGACTGCGCCTGTATATCCCCTTCCCTGCCGAGGATATAATCAACGCATTACCACAAAATGCGCAGGTAATAGTACTGGATCGCAACTATAACTTCGGCCATACCGGAGGCATTTTAGCTTCCGAGCTTAAAAGCGTACTCTTTGGTCGACGCAATGATATAACGGTTAAGAACCGGGTAATGGGAATTGGTGGCATCGATCTTACCTTCCGTTACATGGCCGCCGAGATCCTAAAAATGATAGATGAAAAGTAAGCATAGACCAGGAAAGGAATAGATGTGATTTGACAACTAGCATTAAACAATTACCGAATACGGAACTGGTGTTAAGCGGCAACGGAGCTTGCGGAGGCTGCCCCGCCACCATGGCCTTACGCATTGTGGGCAAGGCTTTAGGACCAAATGCCATTATGCTCTTGACCCCTTCCTGCTCAGTAGCAAGTATGGGCATGACACCCAAGTTGGCCTATAACTGGCCCTGCATAAATATATGCTTTGCAACTGCTGGTTCTTCAGCCTCCGGTATTTCCCACGCGCTGGAAATTATGCAGGAAAAAGGCCGCTTGCAAGGGGAACTTCCCACAGTATTTAGTTGGGTCGGCGATGGCGGTACCTATGACATCGGTTTCCAGGCGCTTTCAGCTGCAGCTGAGCGCAATGATAACATTATTCATTTTTGTTATAACAATGAAGCCTATAGTAACACCGGCGTACAACGCAGCGGTGCTACTCCACGTGGCAGCTATACCACTACTACTCCTACCGGCAAGCGCCAGCCTAAGAAAAACATGGCCTTGTTGATGCTAGAGCATAATATTCCCTACGTGGCTACCGCCACCGTGGCTTACCCTGGTGATTTATACGATAAAGTAGAGAAAGCCAAAAACATCCGCGGAATGAAATATATTGAAATTCTAGCCCCTTGCTACTTAGGCTGGCAGTTTGATATGTCTGAAACTGTGCAAATGAGCCGTATGGCTGTGCGTTGCGGCGCTTGGCTGTTATGGGAAGCGGAAAATGGCAAAATCACCTTTAATAATCCCAGCTCGCATTTCATCAGTGGCCGAAAAAAGGCTGCCCCAGTAAAGGAATACTTAATGAAACAAGGCCGCTTCTGCCGCCTACTTAAAGGCCCGGACGCAGAGAGCCGCATTGCTGAAATTCAGAATGACATTGACCGCGAGATCGCTTTTATGCGGGAACGGGCAAAGATTTAACAGACATACGGACCAATATTGATACTGCTCTATTGCTATCCGTAGCGGAAACTTAAATTTCCGCTACAAAGGGAAAAATTGCATTGATAATATACTAATTTTCTAGTTCACAGTGAAGTAGGGGCGGTTTCCATGCCGCCCCGCAAGGCAAATTAATACCGATAGGAAAAGAATTAGATAAGTGCTACTCAGGCTATACTTTGGGGACAGCCTCTGCTTTTCCCTTGAGCATAAACCATTTATATATGCACTTCTATTGATTCAATTCGGATTGAAAAACTTAAGAATTCTACGAATTCCCGATCCTCATAACTAAATAAGTTTAATAAGGCTATGGCCTGATTTTGCTGACTAATTCAACAGAAAATGTTAAACAATATTTGTATATAAGCCTGTTTTAGAAGGGAAGGAATTGAGTGAAAAGAATAAGTGTTAGTTTAGTACTCCTATTATTTATAGCTATAATCAGCGGTTGCCAGCCTAGTACTAATAACCAGATAGATAAAAGTAAAAATAATACCAAAGCTCAACCTAACCAAGTGACCCAGACTGAGCTCCCCTCTGACTATTATCCGCTAACTGTGGGCAGTTACTGGGAATACGAAGGGATGGGTAATGAATTTGCCGGCTTTACCCGCAAAGTTCTATTCAGCAAAGGTAACCTGGCCCAAACTACTGAAGATAACGGTGGTACCGTATCAACACGTATTTTCGAAACCACCGACAAAGCAGTAAAAGTTATCTATTTTTCAGGTGAAGATTATGAACCCGAAAATCTGCTGGAAACTGACTTTAGCACTAATGAAAATGATATCATTTTGCAGGCCCCTATAGAGGCAGGCACTGCCTGGGAAAGCAAAGATAACGTCAGGAAATCTATAGTAGCCACAGATGCCGTGGTTGATACTCCGGCCGGCAAATTCGAGAACTGCATTAAGGTTGAATCTGCCGGACCCAACAGTACCATATATCAATACTTCAAAAAAGACATTGGAATGGTTAAACAAGAGTTTATAAGCGGTGAAACTTTAGTCACTTCCACCCTGAAAAGCTATGAAATTAAATAATATGTGGCGAACCTTGCTATGATATACTCCCCTTTGTGTTGACACCTGAAATAATATAAAACTCAGGACTACGCAAAGGGGAGTTTTTCTACGAGAAAAAGAGGAATTAGTTGTGATAAGATTGGCAGCAGTAGAGAAGTACAAGTGAGGAGAGGGAAGCCAGAGTATTATGATTTTAGATGATCAGTAAAAAACTTCCCTGAAAACGCTGCCCCAGTTTCGACTATATCAACGATTTTATTAGTATATAATTAAATAAAGCAATATTTTATAAAAGGTAGGGATTTAATAATGAAATTAAAAAGATTATTTACCCCTATAAATATCAATGGCTTGCAATTAAAAAACAGAATGGTCATGCCTGCTATACATACATTGTTTTCAGAAGATGGATACCCTAACGAACGTTTTAAGCAATTTTATTATAAGAGAGCTGAAGGCGGAGTAGGATTAATTATTGTAGGTGGATGCAAATTCGATAATTACGGTGGAGCAAAAAACATGATTAGTCTTAGCAATGATAAATTTATTCCTGAATGGAAAGAATTCACTGAACAGATACATAAAAGAGATGCTAAGGTCGCTGTGCAATTGTTCCATGCGGGCAGGTATGTTAGAAGCAGGGATTTACCAGATGGTTATAAACCACTAGCTCCATCAGCTGTCTATTCTAATTTCACCAAAGAAACCCCTAAGGAAATGAATATTGAGGAATTAAAAGAAATTATTAAGAACTGGGCATCTGCTGCCCTGAGAGCTAAGCAGGCTGGATTTGATGCTGTTGAAATACTCGGTTCAGCCGGTTATTTAATTAGCCAATTTCTGTCACCTATAACTAATTTACGGGAAGATGAATACGGCGGATCATGGGAGAATAGATGCCGGTTTCCGTTAGAGCTAGTAGCCGCTGTTCGTGAAGCAGTAGGACCTGATTATCCGATATTTATGAGGATTGCTGGCAATGATTTTATACCTGGCAGCAATACCAATGAGAATGCCATTGCCTTTGCCCAAAAAATTGAAGAAGCTGGTATAGACTTAATAAATGTTACCGGCGGCTGGCATGAAACCAAAATTCCACAACTTCCCGGTGAGGTCCCTAGAGCCCAGTATTCCTACTTGGCTGCCGGCATAAAAGCAGCTGTAAATATTCCTGTAATCGCCTGTAATAGAATTAATGATCCAATTGTTGCAGAAGAACTTCTGGCCTTGGAAAGATGTGATCTAGTGGGGTTAGGTCGTACTTTAATTGCTGACCCTGACTGGTGTAATAAAGCTAAAGAAGGCAGATTTTATGAAATCAGAAAATGTGTAGCCTGCAACCAGGGATGTTTGTCCAGAACCTTCTTTGGTAAACCGGTTGAATGTCTTGTCAATGGAAGTGCAGGAAGAGAATACTTACTTAAAGACATAAAACCTAAAAAGCTTAAAAATTTACTAGTTATTGGAGCCGGTCCTGCAGGCTGTGAATTTGCTATCCGGGCATCGGAACTGGGGCATAGCGTTACGATTTGGGAAAAGGATTCCAAGATTGGTGGCCAACTACATTTAGCCGCGGTTCCACCTGGTAAAAGTGAATTCACGAGTTTAATTACGTATTACGAAGCTATGCTAAAAAAATACAATGTTAAGATTGAGATGAATAAATATGCAACTGAGGAGGATATTATAAATTCCGGGTATGATGATGTTATTATTGCAACTGGTTCCAAATCACTACCAATTCAATTACCAGTTACATCAGATACCATAGAAATAATATTTGCTAATGAGGTGCTGGCAGGTGAAGTAATCCCCGGTAAAAATGTTGTAATTATCGGCGGCGGCTCGGTAGGGTGTGAAGTAGCAGCAACATTAGCCCATAAAGGTTCACTAAACCCGGAACAGTTATACTTTTTAATGAGCCTGAAAGCAGAATCAATAGAAAAGATAGAAAGTATGCTGAATTCATCAGACAGAAATATAAGCATAATTGAAATAGAAAAAACCATAGGTAGGGGATTCGATTTAGGAGTAGGCTGGCCCCTATTAAATGATATTAAAAGATTAGGGGTAAAGGCTTATACTTCTTCTAAAGTGATAGAAATAAACACCCAGAGTGTAATTATCGAAAAGACTAACAAAGATGGCAATATTGAAAAAATAGAAATACCCTATAATACAATAATCTTAGCGGCTGGTTCCATACCATGTAATGAACTGTATGAAAAACTTAAGGATAAAATGCCGAATGTCCATATTATAGGTGATGCTAATAAAGTGGGCAAAATAATAGATGCTGTTCAAGAAGCAGATAAACTTGCCGAAATGATTTAAAAACTCAGCTTCATATTATTGCAAAAGATTTTAAATAATAAACTAAGGGTATGGAGCATACAACTCATATATACTGTATTCATGAGTCAAGAGCATTTATTTATTAATTTCCATTTCATATAATAAACAAGTAAAAAATAACTAATAAATTAGTTGTTAGGAGAATGAAAGATGGATATTATCATCAGGGAAAATTATGAAGAAATGAGCCGATACGCCGCCGAAATCATTGCGGGCTATGTAAGAAGGAAACCAAACTGTGTACTCGGCCTGGCCACTGGAAGTACGCCCATCGGTACTTATAAGGAACTAATCCGCATGCACAAGGAAGGCCTAGATTTCTCCCAGGTAACGACATTTAATCTCGACGAATACCTGGGGGTAGGAATGGACCTTAATAAACCATATGATTTGGATCAAAGTTATGCCCGGTTTATGTATGAGGAACTGTTCAAGCATATCAATATTAAGAAAGAAAACATCTATATACCTGATGGGCTAACCAAAGATCCAAAAAAGTATTGCCAATGGTATGAAGACCAAATTAAGAAAGCCGGGGGCATTGATTTGCAGCTTCTAGGGCTGGGAGCTGATGGTCATTGGGGATTCAATGAACCAGGTTCATCCCTGGGATCAAGAACCCGAGTGCAGGCATTAACAGAACAGACCTTGAATGACAACTATGAAGCTTTCTACAAAAAGGCCAATATTGAGCGCAGCCAGATGCCTTGTTTCGCTATTACCATGGGTATTGGAACTATACTAGAGGCTAAAAATATTCTAATGATTGTTAGTGGCGCCAAAAAGGCTGATACCGTTGCCAAATGCCTGGAAGGGCCCGTTACCTCGCAAATTACTGCCTCAGCTATACAACTGCACAGCGGAGAGATTACCGTTGTTCTGGATGAAGCAGCGGCTTCTAAATTAGCTAATAAAGACTATTACCGGCATGTAGAAAAAATGAAACGTGAATACGGATTATAAACAACACTAGCTTTTCTAGTTTATGCCGTATATTTTAAAGGCTGGAGTTCTTCGTTACAGAACTCTAGCTTTTTTTGCTAATATTTCCAGGCGCATAAAAACAGCCTTACCCGTTGCCGTAGGTTTAGCTCTGGTTAGCAGTGGGGAGTTAGGTGCGTTTGTAATACAAGGAATGATACTTGGTTTTATCGGGGTGATACGGCGGGAATTATAATGACTACTCTTTTTATCGAGAAATTAACCGCGAATATAAAACCACCTTTATTATAGTAACCCATGATCTCAACCTAGCTAATAACACTGACCGCCAATTGGAATTAAAGGATGGAAGGATTGTTTAAGGCTAACGGATTGATATAACATAAAAGTAAAAAGGGCGTTTTAATCCGAAAATTTTAGCATGCTTAGATGGAATGATGGTTTTCACCATTGTAAACTGTGACTCCTGAAGCCCGGCAGCTATTAACAGCTTCTTAAAGGATCCAGGGGAGCAACCAAAAAATATGGCATCAGCCATCAGGTTTTTAGCTCGTTGGTAATCATATCGTATAGCAGTGACGATTTCCTCACGGCTTTTGTTTTTAAGCTGTCCCGCCAGGTGGGGTTTCAAGTGCAGGTCCCAAAATATTGTTCGCGACGATACTGGCACAGGTAGTAGGCGGCGCCCCAGCAGTATACTTAATAAAGCTAAGGCAGTCCAAGTAGAAAATTGCAGTTTTATCAGTTTAAAACCAGCCCGGCAATTAACAGAAATATTCATTAATAGCCAGCTAATAAAGGATATTACCATAAACATAACAGCCAGGTAATATATCTTAATAAAGCTCAGCTGGAAAAAAAATAAGAATGGATACATAATTGCTGCGAAACTCACCGCAAGCATTTGCAATACACAAAAAATAATAAAAACTGCCGGCACCAAACCGTACAGATTGACTAGCTGCCAGAAAAACGGCAGGATAGTTCCCATTAGCGAAGGAATTAGCCTGAGGCTACGGGCATAAAAAAGACCGCTGGTAAGATGTCTTCCTATCAGCTTCATATCCCGCCATCCTTTCTGGTGTTAAGGGCAAGGGGACATAATTTTGATAAAACCTTGGAGGTTATCTTTGGGCTAATAAAGGCACGATTTAGTTATTACATATTATTAATTAACTCATCGGCAAACTCGGAGCATTTAACCTCTTTGGCATCGGCCATGAGGTTCGCAAAATCTTCCGTTACTACTTTGCTGGCAATGGTTTTTTCTAGCGCAGCAATTATTAAATCTGCCGCTTCATTCCACTTTATATATCTCAACATCATCTCTCCGGATAAGATAATAGAGGAAGGATTAGCCTTATCTAGCCCCGCAATTTGAGGCGCAGTACCATGTGTAGCTTCAAATATGGCATGTCCCGTATCGTAATTTATATTTGCTCCTGGGGCAATCCCTATTCCTCCAACTTCGGCAGCCAGGGCATCAGAAATATAATCACCGTTAAGATTTAAGGTAGCCACTACATCAAATTGTTCCGGGCAAATAATAATTTGTTGTAAGAAGTTATCAGCAATAAAATCTTTTACGATAATTTGCCCTTTAGATAAGGCATCGGAATAAGCCTTATCAGCAACATCAGCCCCCTGGCTTTCCTTAATCCTATTATAATCTTGCCAGGTAAATACTTGGTCCCTAAATTCCTGTTCTGCTACATCATACCCCCACTGTCTAAAGGCTCCTTCAGTAAATTTCATAATATTACCTTTATGTACTAGGGTTACACTTTTTCGCCCTTCCTTTATAGCATAATTAATTGCGGCTCTTACCAGACGTTTACTGCCTTCTTCAGATACCGGTTTTATACCAATTCCAGAACTCCCTGGAAAACGAATTTTATCAATACCCATTTCTTCTTGCAAAAATTCAATTATCTTAGCAACTTCCTGAGAACCTTTTTTAAATTCGATACCAGCATAGATATCTTCAGTATTTTCGCGAAAAATAACCATGTCCACATTATGCGGGTTTTTTAAAGGTGAAGGTACCCCTTCAAAGTAACGAACTGGTCGCAGACATGTATATAAATCCAATTCTTGTCTTAAGGCAACATTTAGAGAACGTATTCCCCCGCCAACAGGAGTAGTTAAAGGGCCTTTAATAGCTATAAGATATTCACGAATAATGTCCAGTGTTTCCTGGGGCAGCCATTCTCCTACTAAATTATAAGCTTTTTCCCCAGCTAGAACCTCTTTCCATATTATTGACTTTTGGCCTTTATATGCTTTTTCTATGGCTGTACTAAAAACACGCGAGGCAGCAGCCCAAATATCTGGTCCAATCCCATCCCCAATAATAAATGGAACAATAATATGGTCGGGAATATTGAGAATACCGTCTTTAATAGTTATTTTTTCCCCTTTATTAGTCAAAGTTAAACCCCCAGTATTTTAATGTGTTTTACCATCCTGCCTTCTATAAAGATGCATCATACCTATGTTACCCTGGATTGCAGTAGAAGACAATAACATATTAAGATAATTCTGCTACAAATATCAACACTAGGGTTTTGACTATTATTCTGCTGCAAAAAAGCCTATTCGAATGCATAATAGTGAATACTAGCTTTAAAGCAAGTTTGTTTTTGAATTAAGAATTTAGAATTTAAAATTAAGAATTATTGTTGAAATACTCCGCATTTCTTTTAATTTCATTATTAATTAACGATGATTACTTTACTTCGATTTCCGCGTGCTACGCGTATAATTATTTAAATTAATATATATTTATTACTTTTTGCGGTGAAATCATTATTTAATTTAAAAAGGGTGGACTCTCTTTGCATGTTTTTAGACATAAAGAAGAAGAGTTCACCCTTTAATATTGCTAGAACAACCCAACAGCCGCTTGGGCCAGAGCAGATAAAGGAGCAGGATAGATACCAATTAAAATAGTACCAGCCAGGCATATCCACAAGGCCAGCTGGGTAGAGGCCAATGGCTTAATCTCA
>Ga0134092_1002634_pt1 | contig 13389 bp, 15 predicted proteins | sample 3_6taG_FD_94454 | JGI IMG/M metagenome (GOLD analysis project Ga0134092, IMG submission 94454) | Switchgrass degrading microbial communities from high solid loading bioreactors in New Hampshire, USA - 3_6_20_6_A3 metaG | ecosystem: Engineered > Bioreactor > Semi-continuous > Anaerobic >...
CATCATCATATGTGCTGTCAATACCCGAGGAAGCATCTACCGTGTCAGGAGCACCTGCCATGGCAGCCGGAAATGCACCGGTATTTTCATCCGCTTCCGCGGACCCACTATTCGAACCTGTTTTCGGTCCATCTTTTTTAACCTGCATTTTTGAATATTCTTCGGATAATGTCATGTCATCCTGTATAGAACCCTTATCTCCCAGGGCTATGCTTTTCCCGATATCCGAAGCAATTGATCGTGCATATGTATAAATACTCTTCAGTCCCACATTATGTTCCAGTATATATCTGACATTATCAGTGACAAACCTGCCGGCAGGGATATTGATCATCTTCGCTGCAAAAATGATGGAAAACAGCGATATGCAAATTATTGTCTGCACAGCTATGATCCTGCGAAGCCTGCCTCTTTTCAAATTTGCAGCAGGTCTTCTGTATGAGTTTGTTCGCCGCCTGATGTATCTTTGACGTGACATGTAACTGTCCATATTCTCATCTCCTGTATTTTTGTTTTATGCCGGATCCTTTGGTAAATTATATTAGGGACACAGGACATTTATGTATACACAATATACTCAAAATAAAAACACAGGCACTCCTGCCTGTGTTTTTATATATATATTATGACCTTATTGCTTGTTTATATACTCACGCCACTGCAGGTCTCCCCGCTCAAGCCCTTTTATGAGCACTTCGGCTGTGGCTATATTGGTGGCAAATGGTATATTGTTCATGTCGCAAAGCCTTAAAAGCGAATTGATATCAGGCTCATTTTTTTTCGGATTGACCGGCTCCCTGAGGAATATTACCATGTCGATCTCATTGAGTGATATCCTCGCTGCTATCTGTTGTATGCCTCCCAGCGCTCCCGGCGAGAATCTGTACACAGGAAGGCCTGCTCCTTCGATGATGTAGGATGCCGTTGTGCCTGTTGCATAAAGAGTATGCTGCTGCAAAATGGTTTTATATGCAATGCACAATTCGACCATGAGCTCTTTTCTGTTGTCATGTGCTATCAGAGCAATATTCATAACTGAACTGTTACCTTATTTCCCGCTGTTTCGAATATTTTTTATAGGAATGTTGGCATAAAGTGCAGGTACCACGCTTTCTCCGTCATCACTTTTGGTTTTTGTGAGCTGGATATCCAGTGCACTTTCATCAACATCCATATAATTTGTTATAACCTTTATTATCTCACTTTTCAACATTTCCAGAAATTGCGGTGAAACGTTGGCCCGGTCATGGATCAGAACCAGCTTGAGTCTTTCCTTGGCAACATCCTTGGAGTTCTTCGGTCTACCGAAAATTTTACTTAAATCGAGCAGCATTTTATACCTCCTCTTCAGTTCGCCTTCAGGCCAAACAGTTTTTTAAGTTTCGTCATGAACCCCTGATCTCCGTCGAAGGTCATGAACGGCACATCCTCACCTTTTATTCGTCTTACCACGTTCCTGTAGGCCTGTCCAGCCAGCGACTTTTCATCGGTAATGGCAGGCTCGCCCCTGTTTGTGGATACCACTATCTTTTCATCGTCCGGTATGACACCGATCAGTCCGATCGCAAGTATATCTATGATATCGTCGATGGACATCATGTCTCCCCTTTTGACCATCTCAGCACGCAACCTGTTTATAAGCAGCTTCGGATTCCTTATTTCATTTGCTTCCAGCAGACCGATGATCCTGTCGGCATCCCTTACTGCAGAAACTTCAGGAGTCGTTACCACAATGGCTCTGTCTGCGCCGGCAATGGCATTTTTGAAGCCCTGCTCAATCCCGGCCGGGCAGTCTATCAATATGTAATCAAACTCTTCCCTTAATTCATTGCAAAGCTTCATCATCTGCTGTGGTGTAACTGCTGTCTTGTCTCTTGTCTGAGCGGCAGGAAGAAGATAAAGCCCTTCATAGCGCTTGTCCTTTATCAGAGCCTGCTTGACGCGGCAATTGCCCTCGACCACATCCACCAGATCATATACTATCCTGTTTTCAAGCCCCATTACTACATCCAGATTCCTCAGACCTATATCCGTATCTATAAGCACCGTTTTCTTGCCGGATAATGCCAGCCCCGTGCCGATATTTGCTGTCGTTGTTGTCTTGCCGACTCCGCCTTTTCCTGATGTGATAACTATGACTTCACTCATCCGAATACCTCCTATGTGCCTGAGACAGGCAGTTTGCGATGCTGAATAAATTAGCCCGTAAATTACACGCTTATGTAAAATATACAGTTTTTAAAATATTTTGTCAATTGTAGTTGGATTTTGCTGATTTTTCTATTATTTATACTGCGGCAGGAATGCTTCGATATAAACAAGGTCGTCTTTTACGAACGCTATTTCCGGCAACAGTCCCTGCCTTGGCTGCGCCGTATCCGGGGGTCTTGTTATCACGTCAGCAATGCGCAGCTGTGTGGGCTGCAGCGAAAGCGCGGCAACAACAGCTTCCTTGTTGCCGTCGGCACCGGCATGTACCATACCACGAAGCGTTCCCATCACTATGACATTTCCGGCAGCTATCACTTCTCCGCCGGGATTCACATCACCGATGATCACCAGGTTCCCTTCGTAGCTCACAAGTGTGCCTGACCGAACAGTCCCTTTGTAGAATTTTGTCATACCCTCTTCAAGACCTTTGAAATACAGCAGCTTCATTTTAGGCTTCTCTCTGGATCTGTCCTGCTCCGCCGGCTCATGCTCAGCTTCATTGGATGATTCATCCTCCCTGAAGCTTCTCACATCAGCATTTGCCTTGTCTGCGATCAGCTTTGAGATTGCCTGCTCCTGTTCACTGCTCAGCTTTCTGCCGCGGTATTTCACATCCAGGCTTGCGCCCTTGAAAAACCTCCCGGAGGTGTCCAGCTTCCTGGCTATAGCTTCCATAACGGTATCGAAATCGTCTTCTTCCCGCATAATAAGTATAAGTCCGTTTACCGTGGCCTTAAAGCTGATGATGTTTTCTTCCATTAGCCGTACCCCCTGCATGTGATTATGATTCACATAAATAATTATTGCATTATTTAGTGATATAGACAAGCCAAAATTCATAATCCGGCGAAACAATTTGGGGCAGGCAAACTGAACATAAATCAGGTCCTGGATAAATGTCATTGATCAGGGAGTGAATACCGCTTTCTCGGGCTTCAGCTCGGAGCTTCCGTAGTCTGCGCCTTTAAGTCCGAAGTATTCATCGATTATATCTCTGGCTACAGGTGCAACATTGGATCCCCATACACCTCTTTCGACGACCACGGCAATTGCAATCTTCGGATCGTCTGCAGGTGCATAGCAAACAAACAGTCCGTTTGGTGAGCGGCCGCCGCCGCTTTTGGTCTGGGCTGAACCAGTTTTTCCCGCAACCTCGAAAGGCAAACCGATAAAAGCTTTCTGTGCGGTACCGTCTATTGATGAAGTAACAGCGACCATTCCCTCTTTAACTGCAGCTATAGTGGTGTCCTTCAACGGTATCTGTACATATTCAGGTTCATTTTTGTTCACGATTGACCCGTCGTATTTGATAACCTCTTTTATTACATGAGGCCTGTACAGCTTGCCGCCGTTTGCTATAGCCGCTATATAATTTGCCAGCTGCAGCGGCGTGAATGCATTATCATACTGACCGATGGAAACCTGAGCTGTGTCCGCAGGCCTCCATATATCGTTTCTCAGCTTCTTCTTCAATTCTATCGATGACATCATTCCGGATACTTCATTGGGCAGGTCAATTCCCGTTTTCTTGCCCAGTCCGAAATAATTGGCATATTGGGTTATAGTTTCGATGCCTGTCATGTTGCCCAGTTCATAGAAGTAAATATTGCAGGATGTCTCCAGCGCTTTTTTCAGAGTCAGGACACCATGGCCGTAATCCGGCTTCTCAAGGCAGAACAGGTATCTGCCGCCTATATAGGTATGGCCCCTGTCAACAATTTTATTGGAAGTCGGCGTTATGACACCTTTTTCCAGTCCTGCAATGGCTGTCAATGGCTTGAATGTCGATCCTGGCGCGTAGATTTCCTGTATCGTTCTGTTAAGCTGTGCCTTCAGATTATTTTCATCCTTGTTCAGTTCTATTATCGTTTTCTGTGCCTCCACATCTCCGGAGCCTGCCAGATATATGGACGGATCGTAACTGGGGTAGCTTGCCATCACCAGTACCTCGCCGGTGTTTACGTCAAGGGCGACTACTGATCCTGCAAAAGCGTCACCATAGTTGGGACCGTTATTCTTATCATTTTTTATTCTTTCGATATTGCGGGCCAGAGACTCCATTGCCACCTGCTGGAGTTTGGTATCTATAGTCAGCACCACATCACTGCCGGGAACAGCCTCTGATGTGACGACCTTCCTTGTAATCTTGCCGTCATTGTCAAGTTCTATGCTTACTTTGCCGTTTTTGCCTCTCAGATACCTCTCGGCACTCTTTTCGACGCCGGTCTGTCCGATGAGGTCGTTGTTGTCATAGCCCTCATCCTTGAGCTCGTCATACTGCTTCTGATTTATGGATCTGATGTAACCGAGCACATGGGCCACATTATACGCATCAATATATTCCCTGATCGGCTCGGTCATCGTGATCACACCTGGAAATTCGTGATTCCTTTCTTCTATCTCGGCAACAGTGTCCGTGCTGACATCCCTGGCCAGCAGTACCATGCCTCCGGTGGTGAAGTTCCAGTTGTTGATCAGTATCTCATATCTGAGATTCATTATTTTATATGCCTGTTCGTCAGTATATGAAGGATCGATTTTGAATTTCTCATCCCGCAGATATTTAAAAAGGTCAGCAGCGGTATACCTGACGTCTTCCTCCTTGATGTTGAGCCTGTCCTGATTGGTCTGCCAGGATTTGATTTCCTTCTCCGTAAGGTCATTGAACCGGATCGGGTCAAACAGCATATATTTCGTGAAGCTGTCGGCCTGATTCTCTTCATTCTTTTCCAGAAGATCAGACAGCTTGAGGAGCATCTCGTTCATTTCCGCCGTGGTGATATTCGTTTTTACTATATACACAGAATAGCCCTGCCTGTTCACAGCAATGGGCACTCCGTATCTGTCCATTATCTTGCCTCTGGGAGCTTCTATGTCCCCCTCCTTGAGGATCTTTTTCCGCGAATCAGCCACATACTTTTCACCCTCAACTATCTGCAGGTTAAAAAGGCGGAATACGATCATCAGTCCAAAAACCATAAATCCAAGGCCGAGAATCAGATATCTGGTTTTCAGTTTCTTATCCAAACCTTGTCGCCTCCTTAATAAATGCAGATATATCAATACTTCCTGGCCTTCGCCGTTGCTGCATCAAACCATTTGCCTGCCTTTGAGACAAGCGGGAACAGCAGCACTGATACGGCGCAGTTATACAGAGTCTCCGGCAGTATCACTGTTGTGAATGCAGAAATGATTCTGATGTCACCTGACATGATATTATTAATTATGTAAATAACAGACTCATAGGCAACAGAATATATAAAAGTAAAGAATATAACAACCATCAGATTTTCCCTGTACATCCTTCTGTTGACTGAGCCTGCCGCTATTCCCAGATAAAGCCCAAGCAATGCGTAAAAGCCTTTCACGCTGCCAAACTGCATATCCATGCACATTCCGGAAATTAATCCGACCGCGGCACCTTCGGTACTGTTCCTGATCAGTGCGGTGACTATCGTAAATACGATCAGCAAATTCGGCATGACTCCATAGACCGTAATATATTGAAGCAGAGTTGTCTGCAGCAGCAGAAAAAGAAGTATAAAAATGAAGTAAAAGATAAACTTTCTCATTTGTCAGCACTGCCCGTATCGTTATTTTTTTCCGATTTTAATATGAAAACCTCTTCCAGGCTTTTGAAATCGGCAGCAGGCTGAATGATCGCATATCTGTCCAGCTCGCTGTTGGTCTTTCTCACTTCTACGACCTCACCAATCACTATGCCCTTCGGATATATGCCTCCAATACCGGAGGTTTCTATGATATCACCTGCTTCGATGTCCACTTCGACAGGGATATATACAAGCTTGCAAAGACCTTTTTCCTTGAGCTGAAGATCACCCTTTACTATCGCATGTCCGCCGCCGTATTTGGCTATCCAGCCGGAAACGGCACTTTCCTCGTCGATGATGGTCTGTATGTTGGACGTGCCGGAATCTGTATTCATAACCCTGCCGACAAGACCCTTGCCTGCCGTTACAACAGGGGAATCGACCGTTATCCCGTCACGTTCACCGACATCGACCTTAAACACGTGGAACCAGTTGCCCGGTTCCGCTGCTATTATATTGGCACCCACCAGACTGTAGTCGCCGAACTCATCCTTCAGATTCAATGCGCGCCGCAATTCTTCATTTTTAGACTTCAGCTCCGCATACTCCCGGTTCTTTTCTTTAAGCTCGGCTATCTCTGCCTTAAGCGCTTCATTCTCCTGTATCAGAGCATCGATATCCCGGAAATGGGCAAAAATATCGTCGATTTTCCGTCCTGCTTCAGAGAAAAACGCCTGTACCGGCTTCAGCGGCACGTTCAATATATCGCTGACCCAATTCAGCTTACTGCTTTTGCTTGCTGTAACCCCCATTACAATCAGCAATGCAATCGTAATCAGGGACACTATGAACCATTTGCTTTTGAAGAAGCGCGGCAAGAGAAATGTCCCCTCTCTATTTCAGTTTTCTGGGCGTGATCAGAACACGCTTCAGTGTCTCGATCTCTTCGAGAACCCTTCCTGCTCCTATGGCTACGCAGTCCAGCGGATTTTCCGCGACAGTAACCGGCATGCCCGTCTCTTCCTTGATGAGAGTGTCCAAACCGCTTAAAAGCGCTCCGCCGCCGGCGAGCATGATGCCTCTGTCCATTATGTCGGCAGCCAGTTCAGGAGGGGTCTTTTCAAGTGTATACTTTATAGAATCTATAATTGCGTTTATAGGCTCCTTCAATGCCTCGTTTATCTCACTGGATGACAATGTTATATTCTTGGGCAGCCCTGTTATCAGGTCTCTGCCTCTTACTTCCATATATTCTTCCTTCGGTTTCGGATAAGCATTTCCTATGGTCATTTTGATCTGTTCGGCGGATCTTTCGCCGATCATGAGATTGTACTCCTTTTTGACAAACAGAACGATTGCATCATCCAGCTCGTCACCGGCCACCCTCAGCGATTTGCTCGTCACTATGCCGCCAAGGGATATTACCGCAACTTCACTGGTGCCTCCGCCGATATCGACTATCATGCTTCCGGAGGGTTCCTCGACCGGCAGATCGGCACCTATTGCAGCCGCCATAGGCTCTTCAATGAGATATGCCTCTCTTGCACCAGCTGCAAGTGATGCTTCCTCAACAGCTCTTTTTTCAACCTCTGTTACACCGGATGGTACACATATGACGACTCTGGGCTTGGAGATGAAACCGCTGCCCATTGCTCTTCTGATGAAATGCTTCAGCATGTTCTGAGTGATTTCAAAATCTGCGATAACGCCGTCCTTCATAGGTCTGATTGCAACTATATCGCCAGGCGTCCTTCCGATCATGCTCTTTGCATCATCACCGACCGCCAGGATCGCTTTGGTATTTTTATTAATCGCCACCACAGAGGGCTCCCTGATGACTATGCCCTTGCCTTTGACATGGACCAGTGTGTTGGCAGTTCCCAGATCTATTCCTATATCTCTTGCAAATATTGCCATATTCAAAATCCTCCCAATTCGCTGTGAAAGGCACGGGCCTGTCCAATATGACTACATCAGCCCCTGCTCTTTTAAACTTATGTATCTTCCATCCCCGATGATCACGTGATCGAGGACCTTGATTCCCAGTATATTTCCTGCATTCACAAGTCTGTGCGTGGTTTCGATATCTTCCCTGCTGGGCTCCGGATCACCGCTCGGATGATTGTGGGCCAGCAGTATTGCTGAGCAACCTGATTTCACTGCTTCACTGAATACCTCCCGCGGATGCACTATGGAAGCATTCAGGCTTCCGACTGATACATTAAGATACTTGATGATATGATTTTTCGTATTCAGCAGGATTACCTTGAAGACTTCCTTTTTCAGGTACCGCATCTCCTCCATCAGAAGCATGCTGACTTCAGCGGGAGACTTTATGGTTACTTTATTACTGTTTATCAGCGAGGCGGAGATCCTTTTTGAAAGCTCCAGCACCGCCTTTATCTGTAAAGCTTTGACCCTTCCTATACCCTTTGTCATCCTCAGTTCTTCCACTGACAGGTCATGGAGATGCGAGATCCCTCCCCTGTTTTCACCAAGTGACAACAATCGCTGGGCCAAAGCTACAGAAGTCTCTTCCGCGCTTCCTGTCCTTATAATGACAGCCAGAAGTTCGGCATTCGACAATGTTTCAGGCCCGAATTTCTCAAGCTTCTCATAAGGTCTCTCACTTGCTGGTATATCCTTCATTCTAAGTCTGTATTCCATTTTGGTCAACCCCGCATTTCTTAAAAAATAATTACACATCAACTCCTTCATTATACCAATATTATACACATAATTTCAACATTCTGGCAATTTTACTAATTGTTTATATTATTTCAGAAAACTGAAATATCAAAATCCTTCATCAAACGATACAATCTGCTCAGCGGCAATCCGACAACATTTGAATAACAGCCCTGGATGCTTTCAACAAAAAGTGCCGCCTTTCCCTGTATCGCATAAGCTCCCGCTTTACCGTACGGCTCTCCGGATAATATGTACGCTTCTATCTCTTTTTGTGTCAGCGGGGAAAACCTTACCTTTGTCACTTCATAGCCGGTTTTGTACCTGCCGCTGAAGGCATCGACCAGAGCTATACCGGTAATGACAAGATGCTCTCTTCCGCTTAGCCTTTCCAGCATACGGCGGGCATCATTCCCGTCGGCAGGCTTGCCAAAGATGTCATCATCGCATACGACAATGGTATCGGCCCCAAGCACGGTCCCCTTGTCAATTTTTCCGGCTACGTCAGCTGCCTTCAGGTATGCCAGTTGTGCCGCCTTCTGCTCAGGGGTGCCGGACAATACAGCGCTCTCTTCATCTACCCCTGACGGCTCCACTCTGAATGGTATCCCTGCCTGAGTCAGCAGTTCTTTTCTCCTCGGCGAAGCAGACGCCAGTATTATCTCAGTCATCAATGTCAAGGGACAAGTATCCCTTTCTCCCTCTCTTTCCTAACAATCCTTCCGTCCAGGAGACAAACCTCCGCAGTCAGGGTATAAACCCTGCTCAGGTGTGTCTCCTCACCTTATCTGCTGATAAGGTGCATAATTCTGCATAAAGGGATACCCCTTGCAAGGGTGTGTTCCCTCAACTATTTTACCACAAAAAATACCGGATATATATAATATATCCGGTTCATTTTTTATTAGAAACGATCTGGCTAATTGTAATAATTTAACAGCATTGTCATTTCAGAATCGCTATATCGATCCTTCTGTTTTTCTGCCTGTTATACTCGCTGTCATTAGGCACTATTGGCCTGAATTCAGCATTTCCAGTTGCCGTCAGATTTTTGGGGTCTATGCCGCATTCGTTTATCAGGAATTTGACGACATTCGTTGCTCTTTTGGTTGACAGCTCCCAGTTCGAAGGGAATTCCGGAGTATTTATGGGGCGGTCATCGGCATGTCCCTGTACCATTATGTCAGTATCAATATCCTTCAATATCTCGCCGATCCTCCTGATCACATCCCTGGCCGATGGCTTGATGTCAGCCTTCCCCATATCGAACAGTATGACTGAGTCCATCCTGAGGATTATCATGGATTTCTCCTCTATAACCTTTATGTTTTCATTCAGCCCCAGTTCATTGATCAGACCCTGTATATCTTGCTGAATTCTGCTGACGTACCCGCCTGTCTGAGCTCCATCTCCGGATCCGCCGCCGTTTCCTTCGTCTGTCTGCGCATCTCCTTCGTCTTTTCCGGTCTCTGTATCTTCCGTTTCATTGCCAACAACTTCATCGTGCAGATCAAATATACTGTCCCCCTGCTGATACGGGGTCAGACTGATAATAGTATCTCCGGAATTCTGGGTGAGAACCCCGGAGTTCCCGAATGCAGCCCTTAATGACAGCGCCGCCTGTTGAAATTTTTCTTTGTCCACAATGGCAAATGAATAAAGGAGTACAAAGAAGCAGAGAAGCAGTGTCACGAGGTCACTGTATGTTGTCAGCCACGATGGCCCGCCTGAATCTTCCCGTTTCTTCCTTTTGCTCATCTATTTCACTCCTGTTATGCCGATACGGAATTGTCCGTTTCTTCGTTATTTTTGGAACTTCTTTTTCTTTCTTCCGGCGTCAGGAATATCCTGAGCTTCTGCTCCAGCATCTTGGGATTCTCGCCAGCCTGTATCGATATGACTGCTTCGGCTATCATTTCCTTCTGGTGGACCTCTTCATCGCTCTTCATCTTCAGTTTACCGGCCATAGGGATGCAGATAAAATTGGAAAGCACGCTGCCATAGAAGGTAGTAACCAGAGCAACCGACATCTGCGGACCTATCTGCGACGGGTCATCAAGTTTGAGAAGCAGGTTGATGAGACCGATAAGGGTACCGATCATACCCCATGCAGGGAAAATCGCTGCCATCATGTTGAATATTGCCTGCCCTTTGCCGTGCCGGTCCAGCATGTTCTCTATTTCCGTATCCATAAAATCCTTTATTGTTTCCGACTCAATGCCGTCCACAACCAGCTGCAGTGACTGCTTTATGAACGGATCCTCCATTTGCTCCAGCTCAGGCTCGATGGACAGAAGTCCTTCCCTCCTGGTTTTCTCCGATAGCTTTACAAGCATTTCTATCGTTTCATTGGCTGAAGAAGCTTTATCCGTGAATATATGCTTCAAGAGCTTGCCGACGCTGACCAGATCCTTAAGCCTGAAATGAATAAGAATGGAGCATATGCCTCCGCCCACTGTAATGAGTATTGACGGCAGATCATAGTATGAACTCAGCTGACCGTCTGCTATGAAAATAGAAAAAATAACACAGGCTACGCCCAAAACAAGACCTAAAATTGAACCTAAATCCATATCGTTTCATCCTTTGCTGTTGAAAGGTATAATATTGCGCCATTCAAATATCTTATCGGATAAAGTTGCGATTTTAATTATACTGTTTTTTGCTTTCTGCATAAGAATCAAATACCGCCGGCAAATCCGCAGCCGCTGATACACCGGTTATCCGGCTGACAGTATGAAAAAAAGCTTCAAATGTTCACCTGGGCACTTAATATTACCCGGGTCATTTGAAGCTTATCGGCGAAAACCGGTCTGATGTCCGAGGAATATACGTCATGTCGGCGGGAAGATGTCTGCCATATCTGAGAAAATAACCATCAGAGCACCTTTAGAACTGTGCTGTTTTTATTCCCTTCTGCCCCTGTACAGAATAATACCGCCTAATACGATAAAAAACAGCGGCAGCATATATTTCAGTTCAAACACGGAAGGCAGCAGCTGTCTGCCAAGCATCATGATGCCGGCACCCACCAGAATGACCCCTATAATGAACTTGCTTTTTTGCGTATTATATCTGGCAGGCCGGTCCCAGTTGTCTGCATCATTGTAGAAATCATTTCCGAAATCCGTATTTGGATCCGTTCCTGCACCGGGATCCGTATAGGAGCTGTAGCCTGCAGAGCTGCCGTCCGGGCCCCATTGCCTTTCATCATACATATAACCGTTGTCCGAGGGCATCAGCAAAGCAGCCGTAAAGTAAATGATTATGCCCCATCCCATAAACATTGACAGTATACACACTATCCTGATTATAACGACATCTATGTGCAGGTACTCGGACAGACCTCCGCAAACTCCAAGCAATACCTTGTTCCTTTTTGATCGATGCAATCTTTCCATGTTCATATCTCCTTTGACCTTATCCATGAAATTTGTTTCATATGATAATACGAAGATATCGCGCTAATGTCTAAAAATTTTTTGATGGCTTTTCTGCTCTGCCCCGATTACCCTGTCATGGTCATAGATGGGCTTTGTCTCTGCACCGGCCGGTACTGTCAGGAATTCATCGTCATTCCAGCACCCGCTGAGCAGCATATCAACAAGTCTTGTGCTGCCTGGGACAAAACGCGGTTCTTTTCCATTCTCTGCAGCATATCTGATAAAGGATTCCTTAACTGCCTCATTTTCAAACCCGGGCAGCTCAATGAAAGTAAGGAATCCCACATCATCCTTAACCTTCAGCATTTCCATGATATATTCCGCATTTTCCTGCCCGTATTTGGCTGCAAGTTCTTCCATACACCAGTTCCTGCCCTCGGCCGCCCCTGCCATGGCGCCATCATGCTCCCAGCCACCGAGGCGTTCATAATAGCAGAACGATGACCACCGTGCACTCGGCGTCCTGCCGAAATGCTCCAGAAAAGAAGATCGGCTGCCCAGAAATATGGTACAGCAGTCGTGAGCCCTGGGTATCACCAGCGGTACACGGCGCGCCTTGAGTCCTGCCGTTCCGTTGCCGCACAGGCCGTATCCAAGGAGTATCGCATCATACTTATCCGGCGTCCTGTCAATGATGGCCTGTATCTCATTCCTGAGCTGTTCCGGCTTCGTATGGGATCTGAGGGCTGTAAACTCCATATCGATTATGTGTGAAGACCTGGCTGCAGCGGAATATACAAGCCTTGCAAAGACCTCGCAGGAAATCATCTTCAGCCTCATATGCGACCACCCCCGCAACATCTTATATATTCACCGCCGCCGGTTTAATGAGTGATGGAACAAAAACAGCAATACATCAGACAGTATTGCTGTTTATAAAACCACAAAAATTCAGAATTTTCCTTCATCATGCTTTTCCTTTCGGATCACCCGCATGGAAAACTATGCCTTGGGAGATATCTCGTCGACAACTTCCACTTTGTTTGTGTCCTTGCTGATGTTTACACCCAAAACACTGATGTTGACACTGAGCACCTCGAGCCCTGTCATATCCTCTACTGCAGTACGCACCCTGTTCTGCAGATCGCGGGCCTCTTCATGGATCCTGCAGCCATACTGCATAACAACGGCCATATCGATCGTGACCTTATCTTCCTTCATTTCAACCTTTATGCCCTTGCCCGGTGCTTTTCTGCCTCCAAGCATGCTGGTAATTCCGTCGACAAAGCTTCCGCCCATCGATGCCAGATTTTCGTTGCCCGATGCGGCAATACCTGCGATCGCAGCAATTACTTCCTCAGAGATCCTGATTTTGTCCTCTCTGTTGCTTTCCTTCACCAAATCATTCATCATATCCGCCTCCCTGCCAATATATTTGTTCTGTTAACTTAATTAATAAAATGAGACCTGAAACGCTTCTGGTATAATGGAGTTGCCAAGATAACCATTACCTCCCAGAAAGGAGCGTTTAGGTCTCATGACTATTATACCATCAA